>Ga0315268_10007824_pt1 | contig 11212 bp, 8 predicted proteins | sample C1_top_MG_FD_204535 | JGI IMG/M metagenome (GOLD analysis project Ga0315268, IMG submission 204535) | Sediment microbial communities from Yellowstone Lake, YNP, Wyoming, USA - C1_top | ecosystem: Environmental > Aquatic > Freshwater > Lake > Sediment | place: USA: Wyoming | collected 2017-08-01 | reverse complement strand
GGAGATGATGTCCCCGTTTCGCCTGAACGATAGCCCGGCTACCTCCGCGAGATCCGTGCCGCTTTCTATGGCCCGCATCATCTCGACAACGGTGACCTCACCCTCGCCCCGCACGACAATGTCCACTGGAAAGAACCTGAGAATGTCATCCGGGGTATCGGTTGCCGCCGGACCGCCGAGAACGATGATCTTCCCGGGGTACTCCTCCTTCAGCTTCCGCACCGCCAGCAAGACCGTGGGAAGGGAGGAACTGAAGACACTGATACCGATGATATCGGCCTGGACCCCGCGGAGGAACTGGTAGAAGGCCTCCGGGTTGCCCTGGTCAGGCATGTGCTGGGTCTGGTAGTCGTGGAACTCCACCTCATAACCCTGGGCCTCAAGGGTGGATACGATCATGAGCGGCCCCTGAGGCAGGGAATGATCGCCGCTGGAATGGGTGGAGTTGATGACGGCCATGTCAGGCATGGTCCCTAGCCCCCTTTCGCGGAGAAGTTGTGAGCTAGTTTCTCGACGATGGTCCTCTTGGACGCGAGTTCCGGGTGCTCGTAGTGGTAGAAAGAGGTAAAGACCCTCGGATGCTCGCCGATCAGCCGAACCAGCTCCGGATACCTCTGAAGGCGGTCCCCCGGCAATTGGGAAACACCTCTCTGCCAGTCAGGCGAAAAGACCAGGGACGCCGAATACTCCTGGGCCAGGGGCGATGCCGGGAGTGGAGTCAGGAGAGTTATCTGCGGTCTCACGTTGTCCAGTTGCATGTCCCTGGTCAAAACGAGCATGGTGGCAAAGAAGTCGTCCATCGTTTCAAAGGGGAAACCCCACATGTACGATGTGTGAACCTTGGGCAGGATCTGGGCCGACTCAAGAACCACCCGCTCCGCTTCCGCGCTGGTGAACTGCTTACTAATGAGCTTGAGAACGCGGTCGCTTCCCGATTCCAAACCATAGAAGATCTCCTGGCAGCCCAGGTCGCGCAACTCGGTTAAGAAGTCCCGGGTCATGTGGTTGACCCGGCCGCTGCAGCTCCAGGGAAGGCCTATCCCGCTGTCTAGAACCTGCCGCTGCAAGGCCACCGCCCGCTGAGGGTCCAGAACAAACGTGTCATCGTAGTAGGCGTAGCGATCAATCTCACCCTGGAGTCTTTTCAGTTCTCTGGTCACGTGCTCGGCCCCGCGGTAGGTCATGCGTCGCTGCCAGATCGAGTGGCTGCTACAAAACGAACAGCGATACGGGCACCCCCGTGAAGTGATGATCAGGGCTTGGCGGCCGTAGTCGGCGAATGATACGTGTTCATAGGCCGGAAGAGGCAGGCGGTCCAGGTCTTCGATCCTCGGCCGATCCGGAGTGGATAGGACCCGGCCGTCGCGCCGGAAAGTGATGCCCTGGATCGAGTCCAACGCCCCGCCGCTCTTGAGGGCCCGCGTCAGTTCGACGATCGTCTCCTCACCTTCCCCGCGGACGATGATGTCAACGGGGAAGCTGTCCATGATTTCGTGGGGGGCGTCCGTCGGGCTGGGGCCGCCGAGGATCACGGTCGCGTCCGGCCTGAGAGTCTTGAACCGGCTTACGGCCCCCAGGACGGTTGGCAGAGCGGTGCACATGACGCTGATGCCGATCAGGCTTTCCGGTACATCCATGAAGGACAGGAAGCGCTCGACCGAAGGCTTGTCCGCGGCCTGGAAGGTCTGATAGTCCTCGAAGCTCACCGTGAAGCCGTTCTCCTGGAGCACGGCCGCGATCATAAGCGGCCCGATCGGGACGCCGCTGGACACCAGGCCCAGGCTTGAATTCAAGATGGCGATATCGGCGGCCACGGCTAGGAGGCTCCGTCCGCCGCCGTCGCCTGGTCAGCTTTCTTGCGCAGGCCCAAGTTCTCGAGGACCTTACGCTTGGCCGGAAGCTCGGGATGATCATAGTGGTAGAAACCCGTGAAGAGGCTCGGATGTCGGATCACCAGTTCCACCACCTCCGGAAAGTCGACCAGGCGTTCCCTGACCGGGATGGTGGTCACGTGCGGGTAGAAATCCTCCGAGAAACGGGTCAGGTGGCCGAACTCCCTGTAAAGCGGTGTCTTCGGCAGGGGCCCCAGCAAGTAAAGGTAGGGGGTCACACCTTTAGTGCGCTCAACCTCACCCACGGCCATGAGTGTGTCATAGAAGTCCTCCAGGCTCTCGTAGGGGAACCCCCAGATGAACGAGGCGTTGACCTGTCCGATATGACGAGCGCTCATCTTCAGGCAGGCTTGAGCTTCCTCAAATCGGAACCTCTTGTTAAGCCGGCTCAAGACGGCGTCTGAGCCCGATTCCACGCCGTAAAACACTTCCACGCACCCGTGAGCGGCCATGGTCCGGACCATGTCTTCGTCCATATGGTCGACCCGACCGTAGCTCGACCAGGGCAGCCGGATGTTCTCCTTCCGCAGACACCGGCAGAGTTCAAAGACACGCTCCGCCCGGAGAGCGGGGTTGTCGTCGCAGAAGGTCAGCATCCGAATCATGTCCTTGACGGAGGCGACCTCACGCACAACGCTGTCAATGCTGCGGTAGGTGACCGTCCGTTCCCAGGTGGAGTGAGTGCCGCAAAAACCGCACTCGTAGGGGCAGCCCCGCGAGGTCATGAGGTGCAGGCCGGCGCCGTAGTCGGCGAAATCGATCTGGTGATAGGCGGGAAGGGGAAGGGAGTCCAGGTCCTGGATGCGGGCCCGGTTCGGAGTCGAATGGATGTCGCCGCCGGCACGGTAAGTGATACCGGCTACATCCTTGAGGTCGATACCGTCCTCCAGCCCTCGAACCAGCTCTACAACTGTGGCCTCCCCCTCACCCCTGACCACGATGTCGACCGGGAATGCCTCCAGGATTCCCTGGGGACTGTCGCTTGCCGTCGGACCACCCAGAATGACCGTCTTTCGGGGTTGAGTGTTCTTCAGCCGCCGCACGGCCCCGAGAACGGTCGGCAGGTTGCCGGCCAGGACACTGATGCCGATTATCGAACCGGAGGCGGTCCGTAGGAACTCGTAAAACGTGTCGACGCTGGGTTTGCGCGGGGCGGAGTAGGTCTGGTAGTCAAGAAACTCGACATCATATCCCGCCTGCTCGAGAACGGCCACAATCATGAGCGGCCCCGTGGGCACGCAATTGGGTCGGCCCTCGATTGTCGCGTTGACAATGGTGATGTCGGGCAACAGTTATCGGCCCTCCTTGCCCGCCGGCCAGATGCGATCAATTAGCTCCCGCTTCTGGGCCAGCTCGGGATGGTCGTAGTAGTAGTAGGAGGCAAACAGCCGGGGGTGGGCCTTGATTAGCTCCACCAGCTCAGGGTAGTTGGAGAGGCGGTCAGTCGGTAGAAAAGCACGCTGGGTTGGGTAGAAGTCGTCGGAAAACCGGATCAGATCACCGAACTCCTCGTAGAGGGCCGACCCTCGGAAGGCACAGAGCAAATGACCATGAAGGGCGGCGCCGGGTATCCGACTGACATCGGCCAGGGCCATGAGAGTCTCGTGGAAGTCGGACATTGTCTCAAAGGGGAAGCCCCAGATAAACGAAACGTCGAGCGAAACGTACTGGCTGGTCTTCTTGTAGGTCGCCAGAGCCTGCTCGACCGTAAACTTCTTCTTGATCCGTTCCAGGACACGGTTAGATCCCGACTCCAACCCCAGAAGCATTTGCTCGCACCCGTCATCGGCCATCCGCTTGAGCAGCTCGTCGGTCATGTGATCTACCCGACCGTTGCAGCGCCAGCGTAGCCCGACCCCAGCCTCTTTTAGGGCGTCGAGCAGGCTGAAGACCCGGCTCTGGCTGAGGACGAGAGTGTCGTCGGCGAAGTCGACCGAGTCGACGTGCTCCTTAATCGCGCTAAGTTCGTTGGCAATGCTCTTTACATCTCGGTAAACGACACGATGACCCCAGATCGCCCGTGATGTGCAGAAGGTGCACTGATAGGGACAACCCCGGGCGGACATAATGGTCGCCCTTCGACCATAGTCAGCCAGATTGATCTTGTGGTAGGCGGGCAGGGGAAGGGTCTCCAAGTCCAGGATGCGTTCGCGATCGGGATTTTCAAGCACGCCGCCGTTGCTCCGGTAGGTGATTCCGGCTACGGAGGCAAAATCCGCTCCATCCTCGATGGCCCGCATTAGTTCTTGGATTGTGATCTCGCCTTCCCCGCGGACAACGATATCCACCGGGAACTTCTCGACAATTTCCCGCGCGGTGTCGCTGGCGGCGGGCCCCCCCAGAATGACCAGCTTACCGGGGTGAGTGGCCCTGTACTTGACCAGAGCGGCCAGGACCGTGGGAAGACTGCTGCTGATCACCCCTATTCCGATGATCGGCGCGGAGACCCGCTCGAGATAGGTTAGAAAGGACTCGACACTGGGTTTACGCGGAACCCCGTAGGTCTGATAGTCCATGAACTCCACGTCGTAGCCCTGCTCTTCAAGAACCGCGGCAATCATCAGCGGTCCGACGGGAAAGGCCGCCAGCGGCTTGCCGACCTCCGCGCCGGTCGGTTGGTCAATCGTCGTTGAGTTGACGATAGAGATGTCAGCCATCCTTTTCCCTCTTCTCCTTCGGTTCGGCTACCACCGGACCAGCCCCTTGTCCTTCATCTCCTCGACGAGAACGCCCACGTCCCTGACGACCTCGCTTCTCTCGGGCGGGGTAGCACAGGCCTCAATCAGCTTCTCAACAATCCCGCCGACCGTGTTTGTCCCGTCACAGGCCTCCCAGACAAACCTGCCGGTGCTGTTCAGAACAAAGAACTCGGCGGTCTGCGTGTTGAACAAGGACAACTGCTGTTCCTGTGGTCTTGCCTTGACGTGCGACAGGCGTTTCGGTCTTGCCTCCAGCTGGTCCATGAACAGCCCTCCCGAGTTTTGCTAAGCCTAACCAAATGGCGGGGGCCCGGTCCGTACTGTTCAGCTGTAGCTGTTTTTCATTACTCTAGCGGCTACGAAGTCAGACGGAGAAGCTATTCAGCAACGTGGATGCTCATCAGGATCTTGTCGGCCTTGATGTTGATCTCAACTTCATTGAGAGTGGGCCTCTCGTACGTCACTAGGTGTCACCTCCCTCAACGCCAGCCCGTCGAGCCGAACCGAGCCCCCTATCGTCAAAAATAGTCTTCGTCGGAGTTCCTGGTAAGCGGACTTCATGTCCTATAATAGTTGGAAAACTTGGTACTTCCTGCCGAGGCGTGACGAATCTAGGGGGAATTTGTTGGGCCAGAGGGTCCGCGAATGTCGAGGAAACGCCCGGGAGGGGACTCCTACTCCATCGTCCAGTCCAAATCCAGTTCGAGAAGCTTGGCCGGCGTGGGCACACCGTTTCCGTCCCAACCGGCCATGGCGTAGTAGAGTTGCCTGGCCTGGGCCAGCGTCTCCTCCCTGACCGCCACTCCGGCCAAGGGGCCGCCCTGGAAGGGTTCGAAGAACCGCCTCGGTAGCCGGTCGGTCTCGGCCCCCAGGCCTCTCCGGAGGTTGAAGAGCCGGCCTAGGACGGCCACCCTCTCCCCCGCCTTCTCAAGTTCCCAGAGGCTCGTGTTCCAGCCGGTGACGGCCCGGACCATCTCAACCATCTGGGGCAGGCTCCAACTCACGAAAATGCACATGACCGCGGAGTCCAGAAAGTGCTGCCAGTTGACCTTGTAGAAGAAGAGGCGAACCTTAGCCGGGCCGAGGTCGTCGGCCGGGAGGGGCTCGAGGATGCCCAGGGGCATGAGGCCCCTGACACTCTTGGTGTAGAGGGTGTCGTGGATGTTGTGGCAGTGGTCGGCGCCTGTCGGCGAGACCTCATAGCCCAGACCGAGGCCGTGCTTGAGGCGCGGCTCGTGCATCGGAATCTCCTGACCCTTCACGTGCATGGCCAGTTCCCGGGCCCGGCCGCCGATCTTCTCCGCCGCCCGGGCCACACCCTCGCCCAAAAGTTCGCCCAGCCCTTCGCGCCGGGCGATGCGCTCGATCATCTCGACCATGGCCGCCCCGTTGCCGAAATGAAGATCCAGCCCGCCGGTGGCCTCCCGGTCGAGGAGGCCCTCCTCGTAGCATTCCATGGCGAAGGCGATGGCCACTCCGGTCGAGATGGTGTCCAGACCGTAGGCGGCGCAGAGTTCGTTGCCCTTGCACACGGCGGCGAGATCCGCCACCCCGCAGCAGGAGCCCAGGGCGCCAATGGTCTCGTACTCCGGACCACCGTAGGCCGGGTCGATAGTGTAGGGCTTCTCGGCCGCGACGTTGCGCTTGCAGCCTAGGGGACAGCCGTAGCAGGAGTGGGTGCCCACAAGAAGGGTCTGGCCGAGCTTCGTGCCGTCGATCTCGGCCGCGCCCTCGAAGTCGCCCCGCTGGAAGTTGCGGGTGGGCAGACCGCCCTGGGCGTTGAGCGGCAGGACGATGCGGGGCGTGCCGCCCTGGCTGAAGTCCTTGTTCTCCTCCACCCCGGTGGTGGCCATGTACCGGCTCAGTTCCCTGACCTTATCCGGATCGGCTACCTCGGGGGCCTTGCCGCCCCGGACGGCGATGGCCCGCAGGTTCTTCGCGGCCATAACGGCCCCGTTGCCGCACCGGCCGGCGAAGTGGCTGAGGTCGAAGACCACGTTGGCGTAGCGTACGCCTCGTTCGGCCGCCGGGCCGCACTGGGCGATCCGGACGCGGTCGAGGGGCGTGCCGGCCTCCGGGCCACGATCATCGTTCCGGCGTTCGCTCTCAGCCCCGAGGGCGGCCCGAATGGCCGCCTCGACTTCGCCCGTGGTCTTGCCGGTCAGGGCCGAACCGTCGCGCAGTTCGACCTTGTCGTCGTCGATCCACATCCAGGTGGGGCGAGGGGCCCGGCCTTTGACAATGATGGCGTCCCAGCCGGCCCGCTTCAGTTCGGCCGGCCAGAAACCGCCGCCCTCGGCGCTGCCAAGACCGCCCGTGAGCGGCGAGAGCGAGGCCACCCCGGCTCGGGAAGCGCCGGCCAGCGGAGTCCCCGTCAGCACGCCGGGGGCCAGGATGAACAGGTTGGCCGGATCGAAGGCGTCGATGCCGGGGGGAACCTCCCGTAGGAGGTAGTAGGCGGCCAACCCCCGCCCGCCCAGGTAGCGACGGTAGAAGCTCTCGGGCGGAGTCTCTACGGTTACCTGCCCGCTGGTGAGGTCGACCCGCAAGATCCTACCGGTGAAGCCGGGCATGGTCCGGTCTCCTCTCATCCGCCAATGGCGAGAAGTGCTCCGGTCTCCTCTTAGCCGCCGGCAACCGGCGGCACGAAGGTTACTTCGTCTCCGGGGGCTAAAACCCGGTCGAGGGTAGCCCGCTTGCCGTTGACGATGACCAGAAAGACCTCTTCGTCCGGCAACCCGGCCAGGCGCATGGCCTCCCGCACCGAGAGGTCGCCGGCCTCCGGCGTCCGAAGCTGGAGCGGCCCCCCGCCGGGCAAGCGTCTGGAGAGATAGCCCAGAGCCTTGACGGTTACTGGTCGGAGCCCATCATCGCTCACGGCCGCGTCCACCTCCATCCCGAACCTCGGTCTCGCCGTCCGCGCCGTGACTAGCTCCTGGAAGCCCGTCCCGCGACTAGCACTTGGAAGCCCGTCCCGGCTCAGGCAAGCCGGCCTTCACGGCGTCGTAGACCTCGGCCCCGTTGATGAAGACCTTCTCACAACGGCTGAGAGTGCAGAGCGGGTTGCCGCTAAAGATGGCCACGTCGGCGTCCTTGCCCGGCTCCAGCGAACCCATCCGATCGGCCACGCCCAGGAGTTCGGCCGGATTGATGGTCAGGGCTCTCATGGCCTCCTCCTCGGGCATCCCGTAGCGAACGAGCATTCCGGCGTGGATGGGAAGCCAGCGAGTGTTACTGAACCCGTCGACCTGGATACAGACCCGCACACCCTTCTTGACCAGGATGCCCGCGTTGGCCAGGTTGAAGTTCTCGCACTCCATCTTCACCCGGGTGAGGTCGTTGGGACCGATGGTGCAGGTCACCTTCTTGGCCGCCAGGACGTCGGCGATCTTCCAGCCCTCGGTGGCGTGCTCGATGGAGAAGTCGAGGTTGAACTCCTCGGCGATGCGGATGGCGGTGAGGATGTCGTCGGCCCGGTGGCAGTGGATGCGGCAGCGGTACTCCCGGGTCAGAACCTTGATCAGGGCTTCCATCTTGAGACAGCGCTCGGGATAGTCGGGCTCGATCGTGGTCTTCTTTTCCTTGGACTCCCGGGCGGCGTCGGCCTCGGCCTTCTTGAACTTCAGCATGTAGCTCTGGGCCTTGACCAGGGCCTCGCGGAGGGCGGCGGCGTTACCCATCCGGGTCATCGGGAACTTCTTCTGGGTCCCGTAGACGCGCTTAGGGTTCTCGCCCAGGGCCATCTTCATCGAGCCGCGGGCCGTGGTGACGAGCATGTCATCGATGGTCTTGCCGTGAAGCTTGATGACAATGCCGGTTCCGCCGATAACGTTGCCGCTGCCGGGGCCGGTCCAGACGGCCGTGACGCCGGCGGAGAGAGTGTCGGGGATGGCCGGATCGGCCGGGTTGACGGCGTCGAGGGCCCGAACGTGCGGAGTGATGGGGTCGGTGCACTCGTTGCCGTCGTTGGTTGACTCCACGGACGGCTCGCCAAAAATGGCCACGTGGCTGTGGGAGTCGATGAGGCCGGGGGTAACCCACTTGCCCGTGGCGTCGATGACCTCCGCTCCGGAGGGGATCGTCACATCTTTGCCCACGGCCTTGATTTTCCCGCCCTCGATGAGAACCGTCCCGCCTTCGATCGTACCCTGGGTGATGGTGAGGATCCTACCGTTCTTGATGACAATGGCCAAGCCGGGTCAACTCCCTTCGAACTTCCTTCGCCGCGCTAAGTAAAGCCGACTGGCCAGTTCGACGATGGGGGGAGGGCTTCCTGCCGGGGGAAGGCGCCCCACCGCAGAGCTGGAAGCAGAGTATTCCGCCCGTCGGGTGCCCGACCGGCTACCAGCGCTTGACGTATGTGGGGGACCCGTGCGGCCACATTGTTGGTCAACAGGGTGGGGGCAATCCGACATGGGAACTCTTGACTGTTCTGGCGACAGCTGGTACCGTAACCTGGTGTACTTAAGAAGGAGGGTCCCGCATGAGGCGAGTTGGCATCGGGCTACTGTGTGTTCTGCTGGCGATCGTCCTAGGATCGGAATGTCTCGGAGCCAGGACTCCGACGCAGCCGCACCCCCCACACCCTGGGCGACCCGCACCCGAATTGGAGGCCGCATATCGTGCCGTTCAATCGAATGGAGGCATCGGTGATGAAGAGAAGGTCAAGGACGCAATCCAGACCTACCTCGGCTTGAAGGCTCAGAGCCTGGTTCTCGGGGAGGCCCTTGACCTCGGCATTGTGATTGACCAGAGCGTGGAGTCCGGAAGGAACCTGTGCAGCTACGAGCTTGGACTCCTGGAATACAGGCTGTTCTGTTGGAAGAAAGGCGCGATTGTCCACATTGCCTGCACGTATGATCCCATCTACCACCGGGTCGAGATCAGCGGTACCACGGCCCGAGTCACCCTCGATCTCTCGGGTCTGTACTCGCATGAGGCCCCGGTGCCCCCCGCCCTGTTCAGCGGCGAGCCGCACACAATTACCCTCAACTTGAGCGAGGACGGTTGGCTTCTTCTGACGGACGACTATCGCAACGAGGCCGTTGACTGCTTTCCTCCCGGCACCGACTTCGCCGCCCTCGAAGCTTCCTATGACCAGAGAACGCGGGCGAGGGAACGCGAGGAGGCTCGGATGCTCGAGGAACTGGTCAGGCAGAGGGCGAGCGATCTTCAGGTAGGGACTCTGTCCACCTACTCCTACATGAACCGGGTCACGGCATCGAACTACGGCAAGACGTATAGCGACGACGCGGGCTACGTCCGCACCAACTACAACTACCCAGCCTTCTACGAATGGTGCACCACCGACAACAACGGTGATGGCCTGCCTGACCATTCGGATTGTCAGAACTTCGCCAGTCAGTGCGTCTGGAGCGGCTTCGGGGGCACGAACAGCGGGATCGAGAGCCACGTTCAGCCCATGGTCAAGGACGTCTCCGGCGCGGCCGACTGGTGGTGTGATGGTTCGTCGAGTGGCGGATACACAGGCACGAACTGGAGCTGGACAGGTTGCACGCAGTTCAGGGACATGGCCATCAGCAATCGTAGCTATGACAAGATCGGCGTCCAGGGCTACTCCGCCCCGCGATCTGAGGTCGACCTGGCCGATCTGGTCTACCACTGGCCCAACTACGAGCACGTTCTCGTTGTAGTCGGCCGCTCCGATACGAACGGCAACGGAGTGCTGGATTATGCCGAGATCTACGTCTCAGCCCACAGCTACAATCACTGCAACTACCCCCTCCACGACGTTTACGAGGATGAGAACTACGTACGTTATTTCAGAATCCAGAGATACCGCATATCTTAGTTGTCGTCGAGGGGGCGGGGGCCAAGGCTCCCCGCCCCCTCAGCGACAGGACTTTCCAGTCCCTCAGCCAACTGACCATAGCGACACCCTGTCGCTTACAAGGAGGTCCGTCAATGAACCGGCTAAGCCCCGCGGGCCGAACGCTCCTGAGCTTGGGCCTCACCCTTCTTTTCGCCGGCCTCGCCGCCTGTTCTCCAGCCCTGGCCGCTGATCCGGTCCAGCCCCCTCCCTTCGTGCCGGGAACCCCGGCCCCGGAGATCGAGGCCACCTATCTGGCGGGCCAGGCCGACCCAGCCGCCAGCGACGAACAGCGCATTCAGGCCGCCGTCCAGACCTACTTCGACCTCAAAGCCGATAGCTTCGTGGCCGGCGAGGCCCTGGATCTCGGCATCGTCATTGACCGGTCCACCCAGGACGGGGCCTATCTCTACAACTATGAAGTGGGCCTCATCCAGTACTACCTCACCGCCTGGGAGTGCGACGGGTACAAGTTCACCGCCTGCGCCTACACCTGTGCCTTCGATGAGGTTACCATCGACGGGGACTCGGCTCAGGTGAGCCTCAGGCTCTCGGGCCAGTACGAGTGCGAGGAAGGGACCACTCCCTTCGGTAACCTCACCGATGAACCCCACTCTCTGTCCCTGATCCGCTCCGCCACCGGCTGGAAGCTCATCACCGACGTCTACGACAACGAGTGGTCCCAAGCTCGTCCCCGGGGAACCGACTTCGCGACGCTGACCTGGGCCATGCTCCAGAGGCTGGCCCAGGTATCGGCCGGCGCCGGCCCCCAGCCCCCGCCCCTTCATCCG
>Ga0315268_10007823_pt1 | contig 11212 bp, 7 predicted proteins | sample C1_top_MG_FD_204535 | JGI IMG/M metagenome (GOLD analysis project Ga0315268, IMG submission 204535) | Sediment microbial communities from Yellowstone Lake, YNP, Wyoming, USA - C1_top | ecosystem: Environmental > Aquatic > Freshwater > Lake > Sediment | place: USA: Wyoming | collected 2017-08-01 | reverse complement strand
TGGCAAAATTCTGGCTGCTCCCATCGGCGCCACGCTTGAATCATATATCCGCGCGGCCAACCTTCCGACGCCTGTGCCTATCGTCGCCGCACTGGTCAATGGCAAGCTTGCCGAGCTGACTACACCAGTGAACTCGGACGTCGAGGTTTCGCCGGTCACCATGAGCACAACCGATGGCAGCCGCATCTACCGCCGCTCGCTGTCGTTCCTACTCATCGTCGCCGCGCGCGAGCTATTCCCCGACGCCAAAATCATTGTAGATCATTCGATGCCGTTCGGTGGATTCTACTGCGAGGTGGAAGGCCGTCCCCCGCTCAATGCGGACGAGATCGCCCGGTTGGAAAAGCGGATGAGAGAGATCGTAGCGGCCGACGAGCCAATCATCAAGCAGCGAACGTCGTTGGAAACGGCGCGAGAGGTATTCGAGCGGCAGGGCTATGACGACAAGCTGAGGCTGCTCAAGTACCGCACGAAAGACTATCTCACCGTCTACAAGCTGCGCGACACGACAGACTATTTTTATGGCTACATGGTTCCTTCTACCGGCTACTTGCGCTACTTTCGGATCCGCGAAAGACCACCGGGCTTTGTGCTGCACTTTCCTCGCCGCAGCCGCCCCAGCGACCTGGGAGGGTACTCCGACTCGCCCAAGCTGTTTGCCGTGTTCCGCCAGCACGCCGAGTGGATGCGAATCATGGATGTGCAGGATGTGGCCGCGCTCAACCGCGCCGTCGAGACCGACCGCATTCGCGAGGTGATCCTGGTCAACGAGGCATTGCACGAGCACCGCATTGCCGACATCGCACAGATGATCCAAGGGCGGCGCGGCCAGGTGCGCGTGGTGCTCATCGCCGGGCCGTCGTCCTCGGGCAAGACGACTTTTTCCAAGCGGTTGGCGATTCAATTGCTGGCGCAGGGGCTACGGCCTGTGGCGATTGAGCTGGATAACTATTTTGTAGATCGAGAACGCACGCCCAAAAACGACCGAGGCGAGTATAACTTTGAGGTGCTGGGGGCACTGAACCTCGCGCTGTTCAACGAGCAATTGCTCAAGCTGATGGATGGCCAAAAAGTGCAATTGCCCCGCTACAATTTCAAGACCGGCAAGAGCGAGCCTGGCGAGCAGCTCTCGATCACGCCCGATCACATCATCCTGATCGAAGGCATCCATGGGCTGAACCCAGCCCTGGTGCTGCAGATTCCGCCAGAGCGCCTCTTTCGCATCTATGTCTCGGCCCTCACGCAACTCAACATTGATCGGCACAATCGTGTGCCGACGACTGACACGCGCCTGGTGCGCCGTATTGTGCGCGATAGTGCCACACGCGGCTACACGGCACGCGACACCATCGGCCGCTGGGAGGCGGTGCGCGCAGGCGAGAACCGCAACATCTTTCCTTACCAGGAAAACGCCGATGTGATGTTCAACTCGGCATTGGTGTACGAGCACGCCGTCCTCAAGCCGCTGGTCGAACCGCTTTTGCGGCAAATCCGGCCTGGCAGCCCAGAGTATATGGAAGCCGACCGGCTGCTGGCGTTTCTCGAATGGTTTCTGCCCTGCTCACCGGAGCATACGCCCGATAACTCGATCCTGCGCGAGTTTATCGGCGGATCCACGCTGCGCGACTTTACAGTTTGACCTTCCCGAAAGCTTGGAGCTTTCGGGAAGGTTGGTGCAAAATGCGCCGTTTCCGAGTTTCTCTGATCATCTTGGCACTTGTCCTCGCCACACCGGCTCTCGCATGGATATTGCGCGCACCGCTGCGCCGGTTGGCGTTCGAGGTCTCTGGTGAAGAACAGCCGCTTGCCCAGACGCGCGGCCTAATCCAGTACGCCACGAACTGGACACGCCCCCTACCCGACACACGACCGAATACTCCGATTGACTATTCCAACGTCAGTCCGTTTGGTGTCAATACGTTCCTCGAGCAAGAAGTCGAGCCGGCCAAGCGCGAGCATCAGATGCAAATGATCGCCGATGCCGGCTTCAAGTGGATTCGCCAAGAGTTCGCCTGGGCCGATATCGAAATCGCCGCCAAAGGCGACTTTTCCGACCGCCGCAATGACCCGCGCGGCGTGGACGCATGGGCCAAGTACGATAACATTGTCGAGTTAGCGCAGAAATATAATGTGCAAGTCGTCGCGCGGTTGACCAGTCCCCCGGCGTGGAGCCGCCGCGATGGAAACGCGCGCGGCGCGTTTGCGCCGCCGGATAACCTGGCCGACTATGCCGGCTTTGTCGAGGCCGTGCTGCGCCGCTACGAGGGCCGAGTGCGCTATCTCCAAATCTGGAACGAGCCAAACCTGACGCCCGAATGGGGCGATTGCCCCTCGTGTGGCGTTGACCCGGAAGGCTACACAAAGCTATTGTGCACAGCTTACGAGCGCGCCAAATCCGTTGACCCGGAAGCAGTCATCATCTCCGGCGCATTGGGCCAGACGCTCACGCTCAACCGCTTTCCGCCGACGGGCGGCATGAACGAGTTCATCTTTTTGCAGCGCATGTACGACGCAGGCGCAGGCCGCTGCTTTGACATCCTGAGCGTGAACGATTATGGCCTCGGTTCCGGCCCAACCGATCAGCGGCTGCGCTTCAATATCACCAACTTTGCGCGCCCCATGTACCTGCGCGATGTGATGGTGAAGAACGGCGACGAGCACAAGTCCATCTGGATTGCCGAAGTCGGCTGGAACGCCGTGCCGAACGACCCCAAGATCATCCAGTGGGGTGAGTTTGGGCAGGTGACGCCAGTGCAGCAGGGCGAATACCTGGTGCGGGCGTATCAGCGAATTCGGCAAGAATGGCTGTGGGTCGGCGTGGCGTTCACCTGGTTCTTCAAGCCCGCCGACGAGCATGAGCGCAATCAAGCTAAATACTACTTTCGCATCGTTGACCCTGACTTTACACCACTGCCGGCGTATGAGGCAATTAAAGCGTATGCGACCAAGTGATGCGTATTCTGTCGTCGTTAACCACCATTCCCGCCGAGCGAGGCTACAAAATGCGAGAGAAGCAGGCTTCCTATGATGCGATCCTCACCGCTCTGCTCGACGATCCCTCCATGCTGTAGCGACACGAAATACGACATACGGAATACGCAACACGCACAATGAAACGAACACTCTGGATTCTACTTGCCATTCTCGTCCTCGCCGCTGCCCTACGCCTCTTCCGGCTCGGCGCGCAGTCTTTCTGGAACGACGAGGGCACCTCGGCCCGCGTAGCCGAGCGCAGCTTGCCGCTCATCACCGCCGCGGCTGTCGCCGACATTCACCCGCCGCTCTATTATTACGCACTTCACTTTTGGCGCGACCTGTGGGGCGAGAGCGAGTTTGCGCTGCGCAGCCTGTCTGCTGTTCTTGGCGTCCTCCTCGTCTGGCTCATCTATTTGCTGGGCCATCAGCTCTTGGGCGAACCCACCGCTCTCATTGCAGCGTTCATTGCCGCGCTTAACCCATTCCAGGTATACTATTCGCAAGAAGCGCGAATGTACGTCATGCTGGCCATCTGGGCCGCCGCTTCCACGTATTTCCTCGTGCGCTGTCTAGAAACCCGTTTTCTCATAGAAAACGGGTTTCTGTACGTCCTGACAGCCGCCGCCGGAATGTACACGCATTATGCGTTTCCATTCGTTTTGGTGGTACACAATCTCGTGGCCATCGCGTGGCTGGTCGCACAGCGCAAAGAATGGCGCAAGTGGATTATGTGGATCGCACTGCAGGCCGCCGTTGTTGCACTTTATGTGCCCTGGCTGGGCATAGCGCTGCTGCGCATCCCGAAATGGCAGTCGCCTGCGCCCGCGTATCAGCTCGGCCCGGCGTTGCTCGACACTTTACGCTGGTTCGCCTTTGGCCGCACCATCCCTACCGCATCCGCCACAATTGCGCTTGGCGCCACAGGGCTTTTTCTGCTGGCCTCGCTCCTGCCAACGCGCAACATGCAACACGCAACTCGCAACACGCAATACGCAATACGCCCCACCCTCCTCCTGTTATCATGGTGGCTTATACCCATCGTCCTCATCTTTGCTCTCGGTCTCTACAAGGAAGCCTATCTCAAATTCCTGCTCGTCTGCAGCCCGGCGTTCTGCTTGCTATTCGCGCGTGGAGTCGTGACCGCCTGGCGCACAACAAGCAACACTGCGCTGCCAGCCCCCCCGTTGCGGATGCTCGTCACCTTGCTACTGGCCTTGACGGCAGTGCTTACCCTTCAGTCGCTTTCCAATCTCTATTTTGACCCCGCCTATGCGCGCGACAACTATCGGGGCATCGCGCAGCGCATCGAGCAGGATGCACGCCCCGGCGACGCAATTCTGCTCGAAGCGCCCAACCAGTGGGAAGTGTTCACCTACTATCACCGTGACGATTCGAACGTTATCCCGCTGGCCCGCGCCCGCCCAGTGACCGAACAAGACGCCGCCCAAGAGTTGAGCCAAATCACGGCACGCTTCAAACGGCTGTTCGTGCTCTATTGGGCCGAGACCGAGCCTGACCCGAATCGCCGGGCCGAGCGCTGGTTGAACGCCAATACCTACAAGGCGTCCGAATCATGGTTCGGCGCCGTGAGGCTGGCGGTGTATGCCGTGCCGACTGCCATGTCAAATCAGCCTGACCACGCGCTTGACGTCCAATTTGGCGATGCTATCCAACTTAGAGGCTATTCCCTGGCCGGAGACACGGTCGCCCCGGGCGACATGCTGCAACTCGCCCTGTTCTGGCAGGCCCAGGTGCCCATCGCGGCGCGATACAAGGTGTTCGTGCACGTCCTTGACGGGAGCAACCGCATCGTGGCCCAGGTGGACCGCGAGCCGGGCGGTGAGCTCGTTCCGACGACCATCTGGCAGCCAGGACAGGCTATCGTGGATCGCTATGGTGTGCTCATCCCACTGGACGCTGCGCCGGGCCGCTATCACATTGCCGTCGGCCTATACGGATTCGACGGGGTGCGGCTCGCTGTGCGAGGCGCGCCTGGTGGTGACCAGGTGGTTTTGACTGAGGTCAGTGTAGCACGGTGATGCGATGCGTATTTCGTATTGCGTATTCGGTGTCCCGTTACGCAATATGGAGTACGCAACACACAGCACGGGGAACATGATGCCAGTAGACATTTCATTGAACGACGTCGTCCGCCTGCGCAAGCCCCACCCGTGCGGGGGATACGAATGGCGCGTCGTGCGGCTGGGCGCGGACATCGGACTCAAGTGCACTACGTGTGGGCGCCGGGTGCTGCTGCCTCGACCCGAATTCGAACGGAGGCTCAAGGTGATTGTAGCGCGGGGAATCAGCGATCAGTCAATCAGTGATCAGTAATCAGCGATCGGTCAATCGTCCTCCAAACATTGATTGACAGAGCAACTGATCGCTGATCACTAATCACTGATCACCAAACTCATCATCGGCAAGGCCAGAAGGCAACCCGACCAACACCTCCCGCCAGCGCTCGCCTTCCACCGCCGGGCCGACTACGCCCTTTTGCTCCATCAAGTCAATCAGCCGCGCCGCGCGCGTGTAGCCGATTTGCAGCTTGCGCTGCAAGAGTGAGATGGACGCGCGCCGTTGCAGCTTGACGACCTCAATCGCGCGCCCCAAAAGATCGTCCTCTGGTGTTTCCTTGCCCTTTTCCATCTCGGCGCGCATTTCTTCCCAGAGTGGCTGCTGGGTGAGTGGTTTGGCCTCCGCAGCCGAAACCTCGGCCGAGGGCGTGGAATCCATCGTGCCGCGCATCCCCTTCCAATAGCGCGCGAGCTTGAGGAGCTCTTTATCCGAGACAAAGCAACCTTGCAAGCGCACCGGCTGGCCCGAGTCAGGTGAGACGAACAACATGTCCCCACGCCCCAAGAGCTGCTCCGCGCCGGGGCCATCCAGCACCACGCGGCTATCCACCGACGAAGCGACTGCGAACGATATTCGCGCCGGGAAATTGGCCTTGATAAGCCCCGTCACCACGTCCACCGAGGGACGCTGCGTGGCGATGATGAGATGGATGCCTGTCGCGCGCGCCATCTGGGCCAGGCGGCAGATCGTCCGCTCGGTCTCATCCGGGGCGAGCATCATCAAGTCGGCCAGCTCGTCAATCACCACCACGATGTAGGGCAGCTTTTCCAGCGGCTCCTGGCCGGGCATGTCCTTTTGTGCGGCAACTCTGGCATTAAAGTCGTCAATATTCCGTGCGCCAGCCTTGGCAAACTTGCGGTAGCGCCCATCCATCTCGCGCGTCACCCATTGCAGAGTGCCCACCACCCGCTCCAGGTCAACCACCACTGGGGCCATCAGGTGCGGGATGCCGTTATACGTCGTCAGCTCGACGCGCTTGGGGTCCACCATCAACAGACGCAAATCGTCCGGCGTGTTGCGCGCCAGCAGGCAGGCGACGATGGCATTGATGCACACCGACTTGCCGGAGCCGGTCGTCCCGGCGATCAGCAGGTGCGGCATCGCGGCCAGGTCCGTTGCCACCGATTGGCCGGAAACGTTCTGCCCCAGCGCAATCGCCAGCCTGGATTTGATCTTGGCAAAGCTTTCCGATTCCATCACGTCACGCAGTGAGACCAGCGCGACCTCGCTGTTGGGCACCTCGATGCCGACGATGTTGCGTCCCGGCACCGGCGCTTCGATGCGGATCGTCTTGGCCGCCAGCGCCAGCGCCAGGTCGTTGGCCACGGCGGTGATCCGCGAGACTTTGACCTTGGTCTGTTTGCCGTCGCGGGAAGTGACAAAGCCCGGCTCCACGCCGAATTGCGTAATGACCGGCCCGCGATTGACCTCGACCACTTTGCCCTCGACGCCCAGGTGATGCAGCGTCTCTTCGATAGTCCGGGCCTTGATCCGCAGGTCTTCTTCCGAAAGCGCCGCTTCGTCACCCGGCTCGAGCACGTCCCCGATCTTGGGCAGCTCCCACGCCACGTGTGGAACGGGCGCGGCCCGATACAGCGGGCCGGTCGGTGCAGAGGCAACAGGCGGTGCGCCCGGCTCGCCAAGGATGCGGGGCGTGGACGCAACCACAGGAGGCGTCGGGCGCGCAGGCGAGCGTCGCGGCGTCTCACGCGGAGCCTCGCCAGAGGACGCTGCGGGCGGTTGCAGCCTGGCCGCTCGCGCCGATGTCCCATTGTTGATGACGAGGGAGGATGGCGCTTGGGGTTTGCCGCGCCACTGCGCCAACAGTGCCACCAGCGGCTTGAGCAATTGGCTGGGCGTCAACCGCATGAAAAGCACCAACGCCACTAGCCACCATGCCAATATCAGTATGCCGGTGCCCACCGGGCTTATCGCGGCGACCAGCGTCGTTCTCAGCCATTCGCCGATGCTCCCGCCACCGCTGCCTCCCTCGGCAAGCGACGCACCGTCGCTATTGGAAAGCGTGATGGCCATAATCTGCAACGTGAGCAGAGCGACCAGAAACATTAGCACAAATCCAATGATCCGCTCACCGGATGGCTTGGGCACCTGCTCAAAACTGCGCAGGAGCAGCCACCCACCGCTGGCGATCAATGCTAACGGAACGACAAACACGCCCCAGCCAAACGCTACACGCAAAGGCTTGATCCACCAATCAGTAAGTGGCCCTTGGCTGGGCGATACCAGGCTGAGGAATGTGAGGATGCCACCCAGCGCCAGCACGATACCCAGAATGTCCAGCTTCTGGTCGAGCGTCAGATTGATGCCCATCGAGGGCGGCGGTTGCTGCCCTTTCCTCTTGCCGCTCCCGCGTGATTTACCTTTTGAGCCTTGTGATTTGGAACCCGATCTACCCATATTTCAATTGACCACAGACTGCAGATGACTGTATGCCTACAATGGAAAGGAAACAAGTGTTCTGTATGTGCGCATTATAACACAAAAAGTCATTGGGAATAGCAAGATGGATTCGGAACTTTTCCCGTTCTTGTACGTATTGTATATGATCAGAAGAGCCAGCTAAGAGCAGGTCTGCCCCCTTGGGCAGTGCAGGAGAACGAAGAACGCAAATGCAAGCTACAATCGTCGCCAAGAAAAATCCAGGCTGCCTGGTGCAGCTTGTCTGGTTCGCGCTCGTCGGCTGGTGGCTTGGCCAGGCATGGGTCGCCGTCGCCTGGTTCCTGGCTGCTACCATCATCGGCATGCCGCTGGCCGTAATCATGCTCAACCGCTTGCCAGAAGTCATCGCGCTACGAGGTGAAACGGAAGTGCTTGTGAGGAACGTCGGCGGCAGAACGGTCGTCACGGAGATGCCGCAGTACAACATCTTGCTGCGCGCGCTCTACTTTTTACTCATCGGCTGGTGGGCCAGCGCACTGTGGATTGAGACAGCCTACGCGCTGTGCTGTACCGTCATCGGGCTGCCTTTGGGATTCTGGATGTTTGACCGGGTGCCGGCGATTGTCTCGCTGAGGAGATAGTTCCACCCTCCTGCCAGGGCTTGTCCTCACGCGTTCGCGCCGTTGTCAACGATGCCCCCATCGCGCAGTTTGACCACCCGCCGCGCATATGCGACGATGCGCGGTTTGCAAACAAAAGCCCTTGCAATGGTTCAACCATTGCAAGGGCTTTCGTTCACCGTTCACTGTCCACTGTTCACTGGCGCTATTCGTACCGCAACGCCTTGATGATTTCCATTCTCGACGCTTGACGCGCGGGCACTAGCGCAGCTAGCACGCCAAAGACCAAGCCCGCTGCGATTGCCGCGAGAACTCCGGCGAGCGGGAACGTATAGGCCACCTTGAAAATGCCGCTCGCGCTCAATCCCTGAACGAACACGTAACTCAGATACACGCCAGCCAGGATTCCAAATGCCGTGCCCAGCGACGCGAGCAACAACGCTTCGGCCACAATCGTCTTCCACACTTGACCGCGCGTCGCGCCAATCGCGCGCAACATGCCGATCTCGCGTGTGCGTTCGATGACGCCAATCGCAAGCGTGTTGAGGATGGCAATCAAGGATGGGAACGCCAACACGCCCAGCAGAACATAGAACCCCGCATATATCGCGTCATATTGCGTGCGGAATTCTGCCATGTACTCGCGTCCCGCCACCAGGCGGAATTGCGGATAGTCTTCCACAACCTGACCCAGCCGTTGCTCCACTGCGGCAGGGTCTGCGCCAGGCGCAAGATCAACCTGGTAGAAAATGTCCTCACTCTTGTGGAAATCCAGTTGCATGTTGGATTGCGAGATGTATATCGTGTTGATCTTCATACTCAACACCTCGCCGCCAATCGCGACGATGCGATAATCTTGTATCCCTGACGGCGTCGCCAGCGGAATGACATCGCCGACCTTCAGGTTCGTGCTTGCGGCGAGAATCCCGTTGACGATGACATTGCGCTCATCGGCGGCCAGCGCGCTAAAAGCCTCCTGGGCATTCCCTTTTTGAAAATCCATCCCTGATATTTTCGGATACTCGACCGGGTCAATTCCCAGGACGGAAATCGCCGTCTCGCCCGTGCCAGTTCTCAGCGCGACAGAGCGAAGCGACGATTGAGCGTACCGCAACGAACTGACCACGCTGACGCCTGGAACTGAACTGATCTTGGCTTTGAGACTTGCGCTCGCGCCGACATCGCCTTTCCATACGGCAATCGAGGGTGGAATGAGTAAATAGTCGCTGCCCAGTGTTCTGTTAAACATGTCCATCACGGTGCCAACCATACTAAACATCATTCCGCCTGCGCCGACGATAATCGCCAGGCCGATCATCGTCGCGCTGGCCGTGATCGCCGCGCGCGAGGGTTGTCGCGTGAGGTTGCCCTGCGCGAGTTCGCCCGTGCCTTCGCGCGCAAAAATCAGCGCGAGCAAAACGCCAAACATATTCGCAATCGGTTTGACCAAAGCGGGCGCGACGAGCACCAGGCCGGCGAGAAAAAGAAAACCGCCCAGCGCGACGAGCGCAAAATTGCCCGTGAGCAATCCCACGATCGCGATGACGATCATCACCGCGCCGACGATGGTGCTGATGCGGCTGATGCGTTGCATGACTTCGCTGAGCGATGGACGCAACGCTTCAATCGGCGTGACGCGACTCGCGTTCAACGCGGGTAACAAGCCCGCCAAGAGTGTGACGCCCACACCCAGGACAATCGAAACAACCACCAGCGACGGCTCGACGACGATGGTCAATTCCATGTTCATGAATTGTTTCATAAGCGGGGTTGTGCCAGCGGTGATGGCGACACCCAGCAGATAGCCCAACCCAATGCCAATCGCCGTGCCGATGACGCCTTGCACCAATCCTTCGGTGAGCACAAGACCGATGATGGTCGTACGATTCGCGCCAATTGCGCGCAACATGCCAATGTCATGACGACGCTCGGCGACAATCGTGCGGAACGTGTTAAAGATGATGAACCCGCCCATCGCCAGCGTGAGCAGGCCGAATATGTTGAACATCACTTGCCCTATCTGCATCGCGCCGGCGAATTCCGAGCCGCTCGACAGTCCGCCGAGCGTGTACGTGTTCCCCAGTTGTGCTTTGATCGTATTGACGATGGCTTCGCTTTCTGCCTTGTCCTTGGTCGTGAGATTCGCTTCGATCACGTTGATGCGACCCGACATGTCAAGCAGTTTTTGCGCCTGGGTTAGTGTGACGAGCACCTGTTCGTTGCCGATGAGTGCGCGCCCAGGCACCAGGCCGACAATCGTCAATTTGACGACGCCCTGGGTGGTCGGTAGTTTGAGACTGTCGTTCAGTTTCACGCCTACCGAATCGGCGAGCCGCTCCGAAATCACGGCGACGTTGCCATCGCCTTGTTTCAAAAAGCGGCCCTGGGTAATTCGATAGTCGTGAAGGTCCGGCGCAATCGTCGGATCAATGCCGACCAGCGACAGCGCAGTGACCGTCGAGTTCTTGCCGTAAAAGTTCGGTGGAAGGTTGATGACGCGCTCAAGCGACCCGGCGATGACGGCAATCCCGTCGAGGGTTTTGACTTTGTTCAGCGTGGATGCAGAGAAGGATTCGCCGGTTTTGTGCGTAATCATCACATCGGCTTGACCGGACGCCGAGAGAAGGCTTTTTTGAAAAGCGTCCATAAACGACGGCAAGTAAATGCCCGTGCCAAAAATCACCATCACGCCGATGACGATGGCGAGTGTGGTGAGAAAGGTCCGTAGTTTGCGCCCTCCCAAATAACGGGCGGCGAGAGTAAGTTGGAATTTCATATTGACCTCACGTTTGGCGTATAGCATATGGCTTATGGCAAATAGCCATCTGCTATGCGCTATTCGCTAATTGTCATCACGC
>Ga0315268_10007822_pt1 | contig 11212 bp, 9 predicted proteins | sample C1_top_MG_FD_204535 | JGI IMG/M metagenome (GOLD analysis project Ga0315268, IMG submission 204535) | Sediment microbial communities from Yellowstone Lake, YNP, Wyoming, USA - C1_top | ecosystem: Environmental > Aquatic > Freshwater > Lake > Sediment | place: USA: Wyoming | collected 2017-08-01 | reverse complement strand
TCCCACCGTTCCCCTTTTTCTTCCGACAAGCACTACGGGTCCTTTCTCATTTTGTTGATCGCGGCTTAATTTCGCGCGCTTTCAACTACCCGCTTTAGGTCGAAGCTCGCATACCTCCCGCACTCCATATCTCATGCAGGTCAGTCGCGGCCACCGCAATGTACAAAGGTGATTCGTTCAAGTTCATCATGCTAAGAGAGCTGGGGGAATGAATACATGTCAGTAGACAAAGGGGGGCGACTGCTCGTCTTTCAATGCTTCAAGTGTCGAAGACGATTCGATCATGATCTGAATCTCGCTTGTGCGCAGTGTGGTTTCGACAAGTGCCCTGCCTGTAGCAGTTGCTATTGTTCGCTCGATGAGCGTGAGCGAAGAGTCGCGGAGGCGATATTCTACAGTTTGCCAGATTGGCTGGGCGCCTAGGGTGTGGGTTTGGTAGCGGGGGGTGGATGTTCGGACGCTTGTTGGCGTCTTTCGAACCACCGCTTGAGGAGCAACGCGTGCTCAATCTCAGGGTTTCTCGCCAGGATATGAGCCGTCCGCGTCGGATACTCTGCGGGTTAAACCTGGCTACCCCACCCTTCTAGGCACCACGCGGTCTCGCTAGAGTTAGACCCCCGCCGAAACTATGCCAGAGGCGAAGCCGCTTTTAACCTTTCGAGATCGTCGTCCCAAACCCGCTTCCACGATTTTCCAATCAAGAACGAGAAAGCAACATGTTTTGGGTCAAGCGCACCGCGCACCCTGCTTCTTTCGAGGAATATTGGAGAAGGGATTCACAAGCTCTTGAGACGCGCGGCGATGGTTACATTTCTCCTCGTATCCGTCTCAAGACTAACGGGCTAGAAGTGGGGAGGTTTGGACTGCACTTGCCGACGGTGGTGTGGTCGTTGCACAGCCGCCCCGTTGTCCGTTCTCTTGGGGACGGAACGTGAATCTCGCACTCCGTCAATTTTGACATTTCTTTGCAAAACCCGTGGTGGATGGGGGTACAGTTTGCCGCAAAATGCTAAAAAAGGACGCCTGGTGGAGATAGACTTATTCATAGTGAATCATCGCCCGAGGTGATTTCAAATGTCGTACTACGCGATTCCGAAACCGCCTGTAGCATACACGTGCTACGTTCCAGCCGCGTGTCTCGCACCGCAACCCCCCGAGATCTACTACCAGCCTCTTCCCCAAGTAGTTGTCAACCAGCCACCGCCAGTTACCTACATGTATCAACCTCCGCCGGTAGCCTACAGCTACATGCCTCCAGCAACGGTCTACTACTACCAATCGCCCGCATACAGAGTGCAATAGCGCACTCATCCGGTCCCACCTAGTCTCGGGTTTCAACAAGCGGTAGCCCCGAAACGAACCAAAGAGACAGCGGTCATCTCTCGACGTGGTGCTGCATGAGCTTCATGCGCACCGGCCTTCTCTCTTTTTGGAAACGCTCCGACTTTGCATGCTCCGAACTGGATAGACCGCCTGTTGAATGTGAAGGTGAGAAAGAGTTATGTCTGCTCAAAGATCTGACGCAAAAGCGGTTGGTCTGCGCTTGAGTGCCTCGGACTTGGTTTTCTGGTTGGGCGTATTCTTGGTATCTGCAGTGGTGGCAACGATCGTGAGCGCCGTGTTGGTGTTTTGGAAATGGAATTCCTACAAGCTTCCAATGCGTCTGCTTCCGCTAGATTTCTTGACGGGCGCACTCCTGTCTGATCTGAATATCAAGAGCCTAAGCAATGTAACGGTCGCCGATGTAAGTATGAAGATAGAAGCGCTCGCGTTCACAGGCTTACTCGCTTTCATTCTGTTTTTCCCTGTGTTGTGGAAACTGTCACATCCCCAACGCAAGACAAGGGCGTCCTAAACTCATAGTTTCGCTAGGGATAGTGCCAACATCTCTCAGGAGCCCGCCCGTCCCAGGCTTTCTCGATTCCGTAACGGCAGAGTGGCTTAGTCAAATGCCTGTGCGCCTTTGCAGTGGGCAAGTAAAGTCCAGTCGCGATTGATCGCGGGGAAGCGATGACTCGCTTTTCGGCATCGCGAATTTCAAACGAGCATCTTTCGCACCTGTACCCCTGCCTCCTGCCGGCTGATTTCAATCGCTGTCCACATCTTGGACAAATCGGATTTCGCAATGTCGCCATTTCCACCAGACGATGTATGCGCACTTTCTCAAGATTAATCGTCAGAGGTCCTGGGATAGGGCTTTTGCGCAGGCTACCGTAGACCGTCACTTCGTCTCCGCGTGCGAGATTCGAGATCGTCTCCCGAAAGTTGCCTGTAGGTTCGTATGCTGCACAGGTGAAGTCGCTGGCCGCTGCGCTAAGATCGAAGAATACGTGGCCTCCACGAATTCGCCTGGGAGCGCTTTCAACGATCCCGCGCAAGACTGTGGGCCTGTTGAGCCCCGGTCCGGGATTCGCAGGAAGAGCTTCGAGATGCGCGTCTGTTCCGTGGTTCGTTCGAAAGATGACCCATCGTTCAATCGGTTCGCTCGTCTTAACGTATCGGAATGCTTTCTTCACGACTTCAGCGCTCTCCCCTCGTATACCGAATAGGACGGGATCTGGGCCATGAGGAGCAATGAGTACGCGTTTGTTTTCGTGGTCATAGTTGTTGAATGTCATCGGTCGAGTGGCTTTGTCCATGCGGATGACAGATTCCTCGTTGACCTTCCTGGGAGTCCCCCAATTGCTCTTCTTTCGGTACGCGATGAGTTCAAAGGTGTGGTCGTCAGCTAGAGTCTGCCCTATCGCGGCCAATGCCCCCACCAGCCCCTGGTTGGTTCCGTAGCACGCTGCGGTAGCCCTCGTTGACCTCACCAAGTCAACGGCTTCTTGTGGAGAAAGAACGTCGTAGAGCGCTCTTCGTGAAAACCGCACAATCGCGCGCGTTGGTGGTCCTCGCGTCATGACTATTGCGGGATCTGTTCCAGCCTGACCAATGTGACTGCGGTTCTCGATTTCATCTAGCACTGTTTCCAGAATATGCTCGTAAGATGACTTTCTTGCAGTAATGCGGAGTGCTACGGCGGCGTTGCCGCGAGTCTTGAATGGTATGTTGGGGTTGAGCCGAATGATGTTCGGATAGTCTCTAAATCGGATGTCGGTTAGCGCCCCGAGCTTTGCGACCAAGTGTGCCGCGATATAGGTTGTGCAGCCCCCCTTCTCGGAATCCGTGTCATCTATGCCTATGTGCAGTTGCACAGTCTGAAACCTAGTCGGCAGGTGATCGCGTACCGACAGGTGTAAGGGTTGTTGTGAGCCTAAGTTCCCTCTACAACGATCATCGTCAAAGTCGAGCGAACCTTATCAAGTCTGCGAATCTTCCACGTAACTATCTCTTTCAGCTTGTCCATAGATTCCGCTTCGACCTTCGCGACTATGTCGTACACACCATAGACAACGTACGATTCCTTCACGTTAGCCAGCTTGCGCAGCTCTCCGACTACTTCATCTTCGGACCCGATCTCGGCATTTATCAGAACGAAGGCCTTTGGCATGAGAAAACCTCGCTACGGTTCTGATGGTTGTGGTATCGCTAAAAAAGACTTTGCCTGAAGTAGGGATACGGATACACGGCTGTCCCGGAAGCTTTACGAGTTCCCAAAGAAGCACAGTGCGGGGCCAATTCTTTGATCCAAACCGACCCTGTTCTTACTTCAGCCGAAACGACGATCCTAGACAGGAATTCGGAGTATCTAGGCGTCTCGACACTTCAGCTAATGGAAAACGCGGGGCGGTCAATAGCGGAAGAGGTCACTGCACGATTCGGAAAGGGAAGCCAGGTCACAATCTATGGAGGAATCGGCAGGAACGGGGGCGACGGTATGGTCGCAGCGCGACATCTCGTAGCAAGAGGATTCAAGGTCACTTATCGTCTGGTCGGGGACGAAAGGACAATCTCCGACCACGCAACACTACAAAACTGGCAAGCGCTGAAGGCGATGGCTTCCGTGAAGATGGAACAATACGTTGATTCTTCAACGCTCTCCGAAGCCAATTCTGACGTGATAGTCGATTCTTTGCTCGGAACCGGGGTTAGGGGCAAGATTCGCCAACCAATACTGCGCGCAGTTCAAGTGATCAACGCCAGCGGGGGCTTCAAATTGTCAGTTGACGTACCTACCGGCATAGAATCAGACTCCGGTGAAGTTCTCGGAGAAGCAGTGCGCGCCAATCTCACGCTGACACTGCACTCGATCAAGAAAGGTCTGACGCGAGCAACGAAGTTCTGCGGCGAAATCAAAGTGGCAGACATTGGGATTCCGCCCGAAGCATCAACCTTCGCCGGTCCAGGTGATGTGGAAGCTGTTGTTGTTCGCAGATCTCCAGATGCTCACAAAGGCGAGTTTGGAAGATTGCTCGTCGTTGGAGGCAGCGAGGTCTTCACGGGTGCACCAACTCTTGTAGCAATGGCCGCGTATCGCGCCGGTACGGATCTCGTATTCGTAGCCGCACCGGAGAGATCTGCACAAGCAATAGCGCCGATATCACCCAACCTGATCACTATCAAATTGCGCGGAGACAACCTTGCGCTACCGCATGTTAGAGCCCTGAGAGAGCACTTGGAGAGGGCGAGCGCGTTGGCAATCGGTCCCGGGCTCGGCTTGGATAGGAAGACGGTACCCGCCGTTCGAAGGATCGTTGAGATTGCGATACAACGAAAGAAACCAATGTTACTGGACGCGGACGCGCTGAAGGCGCTAGGAATCATAAGGAGAAGAATCTTTGAAGGGAGGACTGTGGTCACCCCGCATTCAGGCGAATTTCAGGCGATATCTGGAAAGGTGCCTTCGCGAGATCTCAAACTCCGTGCGGATGAGGTCAAGCAACTTGCCTCCAAAAGCGGATCCGTGGTCCTCCTCAAGGGCCATGTTGACGTTGTGTCGGACGGTGTACGGGTGAAACTCAACCGCACGGGCAATCCGGGGATGACGGTTGGCGGAACAGGCGATGTCCTTTCAGGAATCGTGTCGGGCCTCATGGCACAAGGTGTAGATCCATTTAGAGCAGCAGTCGCGGGTGCCTTCGTGAACGGTGCTGCTGGTGATCTAGCCGAGGAGAGACTCGGCAACCATCTCACTCCAACTGATCTGCTAGAAGAAATCCCAAAGGTCATGCTCGATCCCATGTGCCACAAGCATATTCTACTAAAACGAATTCAATTATGACCGAAAGTTACGCTACCTTGAGCCAAGAATCGCTAGCGGAGTCACCAAGGATCTACGTGCTGCTACTGAGACAAGACGACCCCCGCAAGTGCAGCGCGGCCAAATTGGCGAAGTTCAGACTCGCAACCCCCCTTTTCAGGATGAGGCAGATTCCAAGAAGGACGATTGTTCTCAATCCATTCGCACCGCAGGTGCTACTGCCCGCCGACAGGGCAATGGCAGAAAGAAATGGAATTGTCTCAATCGACTGTTCGTGGGAGAAGGTCGACAAGGCATTTGCCATTCGAATGCCGGGAGAGCCCAGAAGATTGCCGCCATTACTGGCGTCCAATCCGGTGAACTATGCCAAGGTCCACAAGTTGTCTTCCGCAGAAGCTATCGCGGGAGCGTTGTGCATCATGGGACTGAGCGATCGTGCCACTCGGATTCTATCACTATTCAAATGGGGTCCAGCTTTCTTCACTCTGAATTCGCAGCTACTCCGCTCATATAGTCAAGCCGCCACGGAGGCAGATGTTGCTAGAATAAGCGCAGATTTCTTCTGAGAAAATTCGCAGTCCCTCAGGATGAAATCCGTGATGGCCCATAACCAGGCGTATGTGGTTGGCGTCTTGGTTGTAACCCACCTTCTGTTTTAGGCGACATTCATCTAATCGGGATACCCGCGCCTCCGGCGGTTTTTCACGGGCGCCTATTATCCCTTTCACGGCGTGGGTTGGCTTTTCACCCTTACCGCCAGCCTCCTCAACGTGAACGCATCATTGTCAATGACTGACGGAGGTGCCTTTCTGCACCTTCACCCGGCCTCTCGGTCGGCATCTCGCGATGCCACGCGTCCGCCTTGTGGGTGGAGTTTCCTCAGGTCCTAGTGGACCCGGAGTCGCCCACCAACTCGCCAACCAGTATCCTACCGCGCACGGCAGTAAACAAGGTTTTGGGCGAACTTTCTAGGATCCGTAGGTGATCTGAATGACATCTCCATCCTGCAGAACGTAATTCTGGAACTGATTGTTGGGTATTCCGTTTACAGCCATTCGCAGACTGTGAGCCAAATCCACTTTGTAGGTCATGATCTGCGTGTTGTCGAAGGGTTTTCCCCAGACCGTGAAGAAGTCTCCAAGAGTGAAGGGGTATACTACCGGGGATTCGATGTGGATTTCTCCAGTGTCATCGTGTGTGTGCACGGGCCGCGTACACGTGGCGTCCACTCCCACGTTCGCTGGAATATCGACCGGCTGCCCGTTGACAGTTATGCTGAGGCGGACGTGAATGTGCATGGCAAGGCTGCCCTCGTTGATGCATGTCGTCAAGGTTGGATCGCCTGTCGGTGTTGTCGGTGGGTGCCCTGAGAAAACGGCCGGGGCGACGAAATACCAGATCGCGCCACCCAAGAGAACTACAATTATGACGACGACCCCGAGTCCTATAGCGCTCTCCCTCTTCTTCTCCTGCTCAATTCTGCGCTTCTTATCGGAACTCTTCGAAGACAAAGCGGATGCAAAACTCCATTGGAATTTTCAACTCACATGATGCAGCTCCGCTTTAAGTTTGTCATAACAGAGTCGTGCGGCCATCTGTTTGCTCGTTCTTAGAGCTGAGCTTTTCTTAAATAGATCGCCGAAGCAACCGCCTCGGCGCGTCAAAAAATGGTCACGATACAATACAACAGGCGATCAAGTCCGTTCTCCTCACCTACTGTCCTCCTCATGATTGCGAATATTGCGGTGTTCGTTTTGTTGCTGGTGGACGGAGACGAGCTTCTGTACTTGCTTGCTCAACGAGGCGGCTTGTTCTTTGCGGAGCACTACTATTGGCAGCTCTTCACGTCGTTATTCGTGCACTTCGATCTGCTTCACATCGCCTTCAACATGTATGGCTTGTACTACTTTGGTAGAATGAACGAATCGCATTTCTCAACGTCGCGCTACCTCGCGATATACTTTGGCTCTGGTCTGATAGGAAACGTAGCGTCGCTCTTCCTTCTACGACCCGATGTGTTGTCCGGAGGTGCGTCAGGCGCTATCTTCGGACTGATCGGCTCATCCGTCGTCATTGGAAGAAGAGCACAGCAGATGGGGATGGCTTTGATCTACGCTGTGTTGATCTTCGTTCAGAGCAGCGGACCAGGTGTGAACATCTTCGCTCACCTTTTCGGACTCGTAGGTGGGCTCGCGCTGGGCTTTGTTTTGTCCGTACGTCGTCACGGAGGATACAGCGTTAGCTATACGATGACCTAATGACTTCGCAGTGGCGTTGGCTTTGGCTGGTTGTGGTGTTACTTGAGCATTGGCATTTTGATGTGATGCTCACGCGCAACTTTCTTGGCAGAGTCGTATCCCGCATCTGCGTGTCTGACCACACCCAGTCCGGGGTCGGTGGTTAGTACACGGTTTGCGCGTGCTTCGATCTCTCGGCTCCCATCAAGCACGAGGCACATGCCAGCGTGAATGCTGTAGCCGATTCCCACGCCTCCACCGTGGTGAACTGAGACCCATGTGGCTCCCGCAACCGCGTTGATCAACGCGTTCAGTATGGGCCAGTCAGCGACCGCGTCAGACCCGTCCTTCATGTTTTCCGTCTCCCGGCGTGGCGAAGCTACGCTGCCAGTGTCCAAGTGATCTCGCCCAATCCAGATGGGGCCGCTCAGCTCGCCGGAGGCGACCATGTCATTTACCAGCTTGCCAAATCGCGCGCGCTCACCATAACCGAGCCAGCAAACTCGAGCCGGCAGTCCTTGGAACTTCACCTGAGATCTTGCTTTCTCGATCCAGCGAACGAGCTCCGTCCGATATCCGAACTCCTTAGTGATCATCTCGTCGATTCTGAAGATGTCTTGTACGTCTCCGACGAGTGATGTCCATCTGAATGGTCCGCGCCCTTCACAGAACATCGGCCGAATGTATTCGGGGACGAATCCTGAGAAGCTGAAGGCCTCTTTGAATCCATAGTCGTAAGCTTGCTGTCTGATGTTGTTGCCGTACTCGAAGACGATTGCGCCTTTGTTCATCATCTGAACCATTGCTTTCACATGCGTGTGCATGCTGTCTCCGGCTCGGCGAAGATACTGCTGCGGATCCGATTCCCGCAGCCTATCTGCCTCCGCTTTGCTCAAGTCGGCAGGATAGTAGCCATGCAGCGGATCGTGAGCTGACGTTTGATCTGTCACAACATCCGGGATTACCCCACGCCTCACAAGCTCAGGGTGGACTTCAGCAGCGTTTCCAAGCAATCCAACGCTAAGGCTCTCGTTCGATGCCTTGGCGTTCGTCACCATTTGAAGAGCTTCATCAAGATCATCCGTCCACTTCTGAACGAAACCGTTTTTCAGCCGACGCTCGATAGCCGCCTTATTGATCTCGACGATCAGCGCAATTCCATCATTCATTGTAGCTGCAAGAGGTTGCGCGCCCCCCATTTCTCCCAAACCAGCACTGAGAACCACTCGTCGCGAGAGACTGCCTCCGAAGTGCCTCCTTGCTACCGCGGCAAGCGTTTCGTAGGTTCCTTGGAGTATCCCTTGGGTTCCAATGTAAGCCCACGAACCCGCAGTCATTTGACCGTACATGATGAGCCCCTTCTGTTCTAGTTCATAGAAGTAATCCCAAGTCGCCCACTTAGGGACCAGCATGGCGTTTGAGATCAGCACTCGAGGAGCCCATTCATGTGTCTCGAAAACTGCGACAGGCTTCCCGCTCTGAATTAGAAGTGTCTCATTCGGCTGAAGCTCTTTCAAAGCCTCGGCAATCTTCTCAAAGCAATCCCACGACCGCGCTGCCTTCCCTGTTCCGCCGTAAATGATCAGATTGTCTGGATCCTTAGCGACCTCGGGATCCACTACGTTGTGAAGCATTCTGTACGCCCCTTCAATCTGCCAGTTCTTGCAGTGAAGAGTCGTGCCTGCTACCGCTGCCACGGTTGGTTTTGTCTTTAGCAATCTATGTCAGGTACTACTCGACTGTTACGAGATTTTAAGTTTCAGCACTATAGCTACGCAACGAGTTTCCCATTCTCAACGATCACGGAGCCCCGCTTGATGACCGTGCTGACCATGTTCCTACCGAAGGAATATCCCAAGAATCTGTAGTCTTCCGCGTCGATAAGGAGAATGTCCGCATCTTTTCCGATCTCAACGCTTCCCACCGCGTTTGCCTTGCGCACGGCATGCGCTGCGTTGATGGTTGAAGCCATTATCGCCTCTGCCGGCGTCATTCTCAATTTGTAGCATGCGAGGGCGATTATGAGTTGGTGGTTCTCGACCCAGCAGCTCGGACTTAGATCACTTCCGAGCGCAACGGCAACACCTTCGGCGATCATCCTTCTGGCATCTGCATATCTTTCGAGCATCAGCGTGAGTGGCGCGGCGGGCAGCAGTGTAGCGATGACGCCAGCTCGACGCATCTCGGAAAGTCCGGTTTCAGATGCGAATAGGAGATGGTCGGCTGAAACCGCCCCGACTTGCGCTGCCAACTCAGCACCGCCTAGTGGATACAGCTCGTCTGCGTGGATTTTCGCCTTCAGGCCGAAGCGTTTTCCAGCCTCCAAGATCCTCCTCGAGTCTTCGATCTCGAAAACGCCTCTCTCACAGAAAACATCGCAGAATTCGGCCAGATTCAACTTAGCTATTTCGGGTATCCATTCTTCGCAAAGTTTCGTCACGTACTCAGCAGTCTTGGTGTGGTACTCCGTTGGGATCGCATGTGCGCCGAGGAATGTTGGCACCAATGTCAGCGGTCCCTCGACGTTAAGCTGCTTAATGACCTGCAGTATCTTCACCTCGTCGATGAAATTGAGTCCATACCCACTCTTTGCTTCTATTGTTGTGGCGCCGTGGGCGAGTAAGCTTCTGGCACGTCTTCTGCAAATGTCGATGAGTTCCTCCTTTGTCGCTGCGCGAGTATCGCTAACGGTTCGAAGAATCCCGCCGCCACGATGCATGATTTCTAGGTAACTGGCGCCTTTGATCTTCAACTCAAGTTCTTTTTCGCGCGAGCCCGCGAAGACGCAATGAGTGTGCGCGTCAACGAAGCCAGGTGTCACAACTTTGTTTGATGCGTCAACAGTTTTTGCGGCGGAGTATTTGCCTAAGACATCGCTTGTGTTCCCAACGGCTGCAATTTTGCCGTCCTTGATCGCAACGGCGCCCTCCTCAATGAGCCCGAGATCTTCCATTTCGGAACCGATGGCTGGTGTCTCACTGTGGCCGCGAGCGGTCACCAACTGCTTCGCGTGCTGAACAATAAGGTCAACTTGAGTTTTCCCCAACGAATTCAACCGCAACTAATCCCGCGATGAATGCAAACATCGCGTGTGGTTCTATTCGTTTCGATTGATCGGATTGGAACGTAAACGGTTTTCTTTGACATCGGCATGCTTATATCGGCGCTGAAGCCCTACACATAATTTGTCAACTCGTCCTTTCGATGAGTTGATTTCCCGCGATTACCCGGCGGCGGCGTCAACTAGACAACGCAGGGCTTCTGCCCTTGAATGAAATGTTGACCTCCAATTGCGGGGACAGTAATGAAGGCCTGAACAAACTTGGGACCCCTCACGGCTCCCATGGAAGTTTGGGTCCAAGATAGGCTACAGTCACTCTGCCAAATTCCAGTCCGTTCAAATTCCTTAAACGGCTGTTTTCCAAAATCGTTCCGACTGACTCAGCTGTCAACTTGTCAACTCCGCTTGATCCTGGCGGACCCAACTGCTATCGGGGTGGGACTAAGCCATGCGAGTTGTGCGTCCTCTAGCCATGGTGAGGGCGCGGCGCACGGCTCAGTAACACGTGGCTAACTTACCCTTAGGACGGGTACAACCTCGGGAAACTGAGGCTAATATCCGATAGGTGGGGAGGCCTGGAATGGTCCCTCACCGAAAGGGAACTAGTGGCATGCTTGCTAATTTCGCCTGAGGATAGGGCCGCGCCCGATCAGGTCGCTGGTGAGGTAACGGCTCACCAGGCCTATAACCGGTACGGGCCGTGAGAGCGGGAGCCCGGAGATGGGCACTGAGATAAGGGCCCAGGCCCTACGGGGCGCAGCAGGCGCGAAA
>Ga0315268_10007821_pt1 | contig 11212 bp, 9 predicted proteins | sample C1_top_MG_FD_204535 | JGI IMG/M metagenome (GOLD analysis project Ga0315268, IMG submission 204535) | Sediment microbial communities from Yellowstone Lake, YNP, Wyoming, USA - C1_top | ecosystem: Environmental > Aquatic > Freshwater > Lake > Sediment | place: USA: Wyoming | collected 2017-08-01 | reverse complement strand
GGTAAAGCGGCGTAGGACGCGGAAGCCTCAGGTAGGCGTCGAGCACTTCGTCTGGGATCTTGATGTAGCGCTCCTGTGAGACTTCTTGTCCTATGAGTTCTTTGGCGAAGATACGCTCCAGAAGTGCAGGGCTCACGGGTTTGCCGTTTGACGGGTCTAACGGTGGAGGCAAGGGTTCTGGAAGGTCGGCTTGAATGTTGTACCAAGACGTTGGAATCTCATCTGCATTTAATGGGACAAAATATTCTTTCAGTTTATTCTTCGATGTCATTTTGCTTTCTTCCACGTCTATTTTTGTGCATATGTGTGTATTAATAGACTTAAGAGCTGCAGGAACATATTTATACTTTATTGTATAAAAATGTACATGAGGAATTAGGCGCTATGTGGAGCAATATAGGAAAATCTCTTGAAGATTATCCTGAAAGGTTAAGAGTTGCACGTATACTCGTTGAAAACGGACTCAGCGTCAGGAACGGCAAAATCTATCTAAACGACATCGAGGTTCCGCCTGTGCGCGTGGCGCGTGTAGCTGGCGTGGATAGACGCACCGTAATCGAGACTTTGAAAGCTATAAGCGCCAACCGTGAACTCCGCCTCATCTTTGAGAGCATGCGCTCCGCTGGGCTCTCGTTAAAGGAAATCGCCAAGCATCTAAACTTGGGCGTGGTCGAAATAACGCCCACAAACGCCAGAACGCCAGGCATTTTGGCTAACGCGGCCATGATTCTCGCCAACAAAGGCCTCAGTATCAGGCAGGCAATTGTGGACGACCCTGACTTATCACCTGAGCCCAAGCTGACATTGATCATTGAGAGAAAAATCCCGGGAGAATTGATTCCGAAGTTTCTAAAAATAAACGGCGTAGTCAAAGTCTCAGTGTATTGAGGGACCTCGTTTGAATTAAAATAGAGCCGAGAAGTTAAATAGAAAGGAAAAGTGATTTGCTACTCCGATAATCATCCCAAAGGGGACATTGCTATGGTCACGATAAATTTGGACAAAATTTTCAATCCTAAGAGCGTGGCGGTCGTGGGAGCCAGCGATGAGGAAGGCACCGTGGGTTATGCCCTGATGAAAAATCTATCTCAGCTTGGGTTTGAGGGCAAGGTTTACCCAGTTAACATTCACAAAGATGAGATTTTAGGGTTGAAGGCGTACAAAAGCGTGAGCGAGCTTCCTGAAACGGTGGACTTGGCGGTCATTGCCACGCCAGCGAAGACTGTGCCCGATGTGGTGGAGCAGTGTGGAAAAGCTGGGATAATTGGCATTATCATTATTTCTGCGGGGTTTAAAGAAATTGGCGCTGAGGGTAAGGCGTTAGAGGACAAGATAGTCGAACTGAAACGGAAGTACAACCTCAGAATAATTGGACCCAACTGTCTGGGCATAATTCGCCCCAGCATCAACCTCAACGCGACCTTTGCAAACAAAACGCCAAAGCCAGGCAACATCGCGTTCATCTCTCAAAGCGGCGCTCTGGGCACGGCGATTCTGGATTGGGCGACGCATGAGAATATCGGCTTCAGCAACTTTGTCTCTGTGGGTTCAATGATTGACGTAGCATTCGGCGATTTGATAGACTATTTCGGCACCGACCCAAAGACAAGGAGCATTCTCATGTACATCGAGGGCATAAAGAACGCCAGAAACTTCATGAGCGCCGCAAGACACTTTGCGCGTACAAAGCCGTTAATCGTGGTGAAAGCGGGAAAATTCGGCGAAAGTGCCAAGGCTGCGGCTTCGCACACGGGTTCGCTAACTGGCGACGACATGATTTACGACGCCGCCTTCAAACGCGCCGGTATAGTGCGGGTGGAGGAAATCGCCGACCTCTTCAACTGCGCCGAAGTCTTGGGCATGCAGCCATTACCAAACGGACCCAATCTGGTGATAATCACTAACGCTGGCGGTCCAGGTGTGATGGCGACGGACGCGCTGATTGCAAGGAACGGAACCTTAGCGAAACTGAGTCCTAGAACCATGGAGGCTTTGAATGGTATTTTGCCACATTATTGGAGTCGAGCGAATCCTGTTGATATTTTGGGGGATGCTAACGCTGAAAGGTACAAAGCCGTGGTGGAGTTCTGTCTTAAGGATGAAAACGTGGATGGGTTGTTGATCATCTACACGCCTCAAGGTGTGGCTGAGCCGAGTGAAATAGCGAAGAATATTGTGGAGTTGAGCAAGGCTAGGATGCCGCACAAGACTGTTTTGACGTCTTTTATGGGTGCTGAGATGACTGAAGAAGCCAACCGCATCCTAACGGAAAACAGTATTCCCACTTACGCCACGCCAGAGCAAGCGGTTGCGACGTACATGTACATGTACCAGTACAAGCGTAATTTGGAATTGCTCTATGAAACGCCTGAAGAGTTGCCTGTTGACAGTGTTCCGCCAAAGCGTCCTCTTACTGTGATTATGAGGAACGCGGCGAGAGAAAACCGCGAAATCTTAACCGAAACCGAAGCGAAAAAACTCTTGGAATACTATTGCCTGCCAACAGTCAAAACGTTAATCGCAAAAACCGCTGACGAAGCAGCCAGAATAGCATCGCATGTGGGCTATCCAGTCGTGTTGAAGATTCTTTCTCCCCAGATCGTTCACAAAACAGATGCAGGCGGCGTATTACTCGACATAACAACAGAAGCAGAACTCCGCAAAGCCTTCGACCAGATAATGCAACGCGCCAAAGAATACAATCCAAACGCTGAGATACAAGGTGTTACCGTACAGCCCATGGTTAAAAAGAGAGGTTACGAAGTCATTCTCGGCGCCAAGAACGACCCACTCTTCGGACCAGTAATTTTGTTCGGCATGGGCGGCATAGGCGTAGAACTTTACAAAGACGTTGCCATAGGACTTCCACCATTAAACCAGACGTTGGCGCGAAGAATCATGGAGGAAACCAAGGTCTATCAGCTTCTGAGGGGCTTTCGAAATATGCCTCCTGCAAACATCAAACTTCTCGAAGAACACATGGTACTATTCTCACAGATGCTAGTCGACTTTCCCCAGCTAAGAGAAGTTGACATCAACCCGTTGTTCGTCGATGAGAAAGAGGCTTTCGCTCTGGATGCACGCATAATAATCGACAAAGAACGCGTGTTCAACAAACTCGAACCCCACGAGCACTTGGTCATCAGTCCTTATCCTAAGAAGTATGAAACTCTTTGGAAACTTCGCGATGGACGAAGCGTCCTTCTGCGACCTATAAAACCCGAAGACGAACCCATGTGGCTCGAAATGTTCCAGAATTTCTCAGAAGAATCCATACGCTACAGGTTCTTCCAGATTATCAAAGACACGCCACATGAAGTCAGAGTGCGATACTGCAACATAGACTACGACAGAGAAATAGGCATAGTAGCAGAACTAACAGAAGAGGGACGAAGAAAAATCCTCGGCGTAGTCAGACTCATCATAGAACCCGACGGCAAAACAGGAGAAATCGCCTTCATCATCGCAGACCCATGGCAAGGCTTAGGCTTAGGCTCGAAAATGCTCGATTTCATGATTGAAATCTGCAAGGACAAAAAACTCGAAACCGTCTACGGCATAATGCTGCCCGACAACTACCGCGCCATAAACCTCATGCGAAAAATGGGCTTCACCATCGAACGCATAGACCAAGACACTGTTAAAGGCACGCTTAATCTGAGGGAAGAAGACCAGAAAAGTCGACATCACGCAAAAGAAGAAAAACCGCTAGCTGAATAACTTTACTCGTTTTTTCCTGGGAAAAATTCCGTAAGACTTGTTTTGGACTTTTTGGTCTCGTAAAGTTCTTCTTCCTTTATGCCGAACATGGCTAGAACTCTAGCAGCAGCGGGCACAACCTGATTAGTGATGTAATATTCAGTGTCCAGGTCTTTTTCTGAAGCGAGCATGTAGGGCTTGGCTTTGGCGTAGAGTTTTCCCTCGCCCATAACAATCACATAGCCCACCTTATCGCCCAACGTCAGGTCTAAGCCCTCCTTCTTCAGCAGCCTCGCGGCTTCCACGTGCGGCGCCTTCACTGCGTACTCTTCGGGCGCCTTGGTCAAAGTCTTCCAAATAACAAACTCTCTGTACGAAACCTTACCAACCTTCACGTTCGCAATGTACTCGCGAACGTAATCCGCCGCCTTCTGAGACGATTTTTCTTTTAGCAGAATCTCTAAAACCTTTTCTTGCAAGTTTTTCGCCACGGCTGCCCAGTCTCCGCGCACGACTTCCAAGCCGACAATGTCGAGTTCGCCGTTGGGCAGCAGTCCACAGTAGCGTTTTTTGGCTTCGGTGAACAGGATGCGCGTGTAGATTTTGTCGGGCTTTATCTCCAACCCGAGTGTCTTGCCGATTTCTTGCGAGAGTTTCTCGATTTTTGTCTGTTCGTTTGTGACGAACACACTGTCTGTATCGCTGTAAATCACCTGTAAATCCAGTTTTTCGGCTTGTTTTATGGTTTTTTGTATGGTTTCTCTGCCCCAAGCGGCTGCTGCCTCGGCGACGGGTTTGATGTACCATCGTGCGCCTATCCAGCCTGTGTAGCCGTAAGATGCGTTGGTTATGACTTTCACGGCTTTTTGTCGTGCGTCCAGGGCGCGGTATTCTGGGCTTTTTGGGCTGAGTTTTTTAAGCGTTGAGCGTATTTCGTCTCTGGCTTGTATGAGGTGGGTGAGTACGGTTTTGTAGAAGCCTGGGGGTTCTTTGCGGAAGCGGTGTTTCACTTCGGGTGCTGTGTAGACGCCGTTTTTGGGCGTTGGCTCTTCTGGTGGCAGGTAAGTGTCGGGGCTTATGTTGTAGGTTATCATTATGTTGGGGTACATGGACTTGAAATCTAACACGGCTATGTTTTCGTGCATGCCTGGCTTGGGCGCGGTTACCATGCCGCCCGTGTAGGGTATGTATGGACGCTCCTTTCTCTTAGGGATGAGTTCGTTGATTCTGTACGCTTCGCGTGTGAGGTACCATTCTGTGCGGAAGCCTACTGCCGCGGTGCCCACATGGTCGAGTGGTAAGCCCACTAGTGTGGAGAGTTGTATGGCGAAGTCTAGCATGGCGTCGGTGATGCCCGCTATGGAAGCCGCGTTTTCTTCCGAATACTTTAGCAACTGTGAGCGTTTTTGTTTGTTTTCCCAGTGGTTGGGTATTTCTGCTTCGTCTATGAGTGTGCGCTTTTCGAGTTTGAAGGCATCTAAATAATCGGCGATGTTTTCGAGTGTTTTGAGTTTGACTTCTGGGAGTTCGTCGGCGTAGTCGTACCAGTCTATGTTGGCTCTGCCAGTTATGGAGACGTGTCCGTACACGCTCGTGTGCGGCTGTGTGTCGGTTCTGTCCATGTAGAGGTTTATGCCGTGTTTCTTGGCGCGGGCTATTAAGTATGGCCAGTCGTGGCTGTTTGTGCCGAAGCCTGCTATTATGTCTGGGTCATATTTTCTGATGTAGTCTATGAAGGCGGTGATTATGGTCTTATCATTGTCATTCTCTGCGGCGAGTTGTTTCTTCTCGCCCGTGTTTGTGGCTGTGCTTATTATGACTACGGGGTTTTTGTCGGGTTTCGCCGTGCCCTTCGCGCTGTAGCAAACCATAGAAAAGCCTAATACGCGCAGTTTGGGTTGTTTCTGGTCTGATACGTGCTTGGGTGAAGTTTTGGCTTCATAAACGGTGTCTATTTGTGCTTTCGGTTTTTGTTTGGTTTCTTCTGCTTCTATTTCGTGCCATCCGCTGGGAACCACGTCGTTGTCGATTAGGTAGCGCATGGAGTATCTTAGGTCGTCTTCGAGGCATTCTTTCACGCCTTCCAGTTTCTGCAATGCTTTGGCGTATTTTGGCATGGCTTCGGGCGTTTGGCAGTAAACTTTGATGGCTTTAACAGGTTTGCCGAAGTATTTCTTGTCCACTGTTTCTGTTTTGGTGATGAGGGGGAATTCGGTTTTTGTGATTTGTTTGATTACCATTTCAGGGTTGGTGCCGTCTTTAAGGACTGTGTAGAAGTAATCTTGGAAGTTTTTGTCGATGATTAGAAGGCGCTTCCCCGTTTCGTCTATGCCCCACATCCACAGTTCGGGCTTGTTTTCGTGGAGTTCGTAGTTGACGTCTATGAGCCAAAAAGTCTTCTTCAATTCATGCGACCCCTATACGGAGGTTTAAGTGGGGAATATGTTTTTAACCTTTTTAGGAGTTCAGATAGCGCTGAGGGTTTAGCGCTGTGAAGATTCTGGCGAGTAATTACAAGAAGGGCGTTGTTAAGCTGGTGCCCGAGAACTTGGACGACCTGTGGCATTTGTATAATCTGATCTATGCGGGGGATGTGGTTTATGCTCGGACGACGCGTGAAGTGAAGCAGGACAGTGAGTTTGGGCGTCCGAAGAAGGGCAGGCGTATTATGCTGGTTTTGGGGGTTAAAGCTAAGGATGTGGCTTGGGACAAGACATTGAATCGTCTTCGTGTGCATGGGCTTTTGGTGGATGCGCCTGAGGATGTGGCTGGTGCGGGTTCTTGGCACACGTTGAACATCACCATAGGCGAGTCTTTGACTGTTTGGAAGGAGAAAGGCTGGGCTGGGCATATGGTGGAGCGTTTGGAGCGTGCGGCTAAGACTGTTACGGCGCCTGTGGTTATTGTTTGTATTGATGATGAGGAGTTTTGTGTGGCTGTTATGCGTCAGTTTGGCGTGGACGTGAAAGTGGAGCAGAAGGTTAAGCTTCCAGGCAAACAAGAAGCCGAAGGCAGAGAAGTGGCGTTGCGTAAGGCTTTTGAGAGTTGTGCGGGTGCGGTTCGTGAGGTTTGGAACAGTGTGCATGGTCCGATTGTTGTGTTGGGTTTGGGTTTTGTGAAGGATGGGTTTGTCAGGTTTTTGCGTGATGAGGCTTCGGATGTGGCTGACAAGGTGGTGGAAGTGAAGAATGTGCACAGTAGTGGTGTGGCTGGAATTCATGAAGCTTTGCGGTCGGGTATTTTGACAGCTGCGTTTAGGCATGCGCGTGTGGCTGAGGAGACTGAGGCGGTGGAGGAGGTTTTGAAGCGATTAGGCGCTGATAGGCATGACGTGACTTATGGGTTTGGTGAAGTGGAGAAGGCTAGTGTGCTGGGTGTTGTGGAGACTATGTTGGTTACGGATTTTACTATTCGGAGTTTGGACGACGAAAAACGATTGGCGTTGGAGCAGATTATGAAGAACGTGGAAGAGAAGAGTGGAAAGATTGTTGTTGTCAGCGCTGAGCACGAGGCAGGCGAGAAACTACAAGCACTAGGCGGAACAGCAGCACTACTAAGATACCCAACAACATAAAAGAGATTCTTTCTTCACAATGCGTTCACTAACGTAAAGGAAGGCAAGGATGTGTCAACCATTGCTATGTTGTCACACTTCAAAATCTCGAAAGACTGGAAGCTTGTAAACCGCTGGGCCTAGACTTCATGCGATGGCAAAGAAACTGACGAAGGGCGAGAAGCCAAAAGTAATTATCGAGTACAAAGCAGACATACGGAAATATCGCTACGAGCTAATTGAATGAACCTTCTGCTTGCTTGAAGAGACCTTCGACAAAGCCTGCAAAAATTGCATCCATGTATTCGTCATTTCGAATCGCCTTCTTTTTCTCTTTCTCAGCAATCTCCACCAAGGTCTTGCAAATAGCCTTTTGTATCTCATTTTCACCGCTCAATCGCTTTCACCTCCATTGCCTATTCATCCTTTGGTTGACCAAACAAATTCTGATAGAGGTCGGCGATGCTCGTGTTCCTGACACTCTCCAAACTTGCCATTTTGAAGATTTCACTGAAGGCTGCGAGTATGTCAGCGGTCAAAGCCTTCTGAGTTTCAGGGCGAAACCCCGAGAAAGATTTGTCAACATTGTATAGCGTGAGAGCGACAAGCAGATTGGCGCACGTTCCTATCGTCAGACCTGACTTCTCTGCCATTTCTTTCAGTGCCATGTAGACTCCTGGACCGACTCGAATGTTGGTTGTTGTTATGCTAGACATATTTTATCAGTAACATATAGTGTTACAACTTGCTAATTAACTTTGCTATTATTCAATAACAATGCATATTCTACAACGCGTCGATAGAACGTCGGTTTTGAGGGTCATTCATTCTTTCGCTTCTACCACAAAACTAAGCATTGTCACTTGACATTTTTGTGTTAGCAACACTAAAGTGTTAGCTGCGGATATTACTCATACCAAAGGAAAAAATCCAAATGAAAAAGACGTTGTTGTTTCCATCTTTACTTTGCATTGCCATAGTTGCAGTATTGTTCGTTCCGGATACAAATGCGAGAGGAAGGATATGCGTGATTCAGCCAAACCACGAAGTAACTGAAAACGTCAATGCAACAATCACCAGCACATCATCCGTTAGTGTAGCTGGCAAAATCTCGACGAACAGTTCAATTGACTTCTATGTGACAAATCCTTCGGGTGCCATATTGCTTTCTTATCCTGCTACGAACGACACAAGTTTCGACTTCGCATTGAAGGAAAACGGAACCTACCAAATGCATTTAGTCAACACGCATTCCACAGAAAACGTGACAGTTGTATTGACTTACGGCTTCAATTATGTATTTACTTTTTCCGATGTCTCACGCACAGAAGAGACAGTTCAGTTCAGTGCAGTGACACCTCTACCACCATTTCCACCGCCCGATAGTCCCGATAATCCTGACCAATATGACCCTTATGCAAACTACCTGAATTTTCTGAAGGCTTCTCAAATTCTCCGAGATTTAAATGAAAACTTGCAAAGAATACTGCCAATAAACAAGTTGCCTCTGGCTGTCATATACAACATACTCGTGATGTATGCCTTAGGAGCAGCGGCAATGCAACTGCACAGAATGGTTGGCAGGACCTTGCGTATTGCTGAAAGAAAAAAGATTAACCTATCGTTGATGGGAGTCAAGTAACCGTCATTCCTGAATAATCACTTGTAGACAACGAATACAGACTTGTACCATACGGAAAAAATCAGATGCTATTTGGAGCCTAATAGAAAGGTCTAGTCTACTGCTGTGCGTGTGCTCACAGCTGAAAAATACCTACCATTGTGCTATGCGGAAAACTACCTAGACTAGGGAGACGCGTGTGTGTTCTCACAGAACCTCTATACCACATTTACTTTGACTTGTATGCCTTTTCTTACGCTGCTGGTTACTGTGCAGTAGTTTTCGAAGATTTCTAGGCATCGGGGAAGACGCGGCTTATCCTTCTCATCCACGTCTAGGTGTATTTGCGCTTCTATGCTCTGCACACGTAAACGTCCCTCCTCATTTCTCATAATATTGGTCTTAACCGTGGTTTCCATGCCTTTGGCCTCTATCTTCGCCTTACTCAGGCAGAAAAGCAAACTAGAACTCAAACAATGCCCCACAGCGGCTGATAATAACCGCGTAGGATTAGGACCCAAACCCTCACTCGCCGGCTTCGTCTCATCTACAACAATGCCAGGCATACCCTCCAAATCAAACTCCACACCAAAACGATAACCCTTAACCAACCTCAGCTTAGTAACAATAGGCTCAGACAACCAAAACACCCACAAAAACACTCTAGGATAGAGAACGCTTTAACCCTTTCCACACCCACAGCAACGCACACACCTAGTGCCTAAAAAGTGACAAAACAGACCTAAACATATTTGGATCCTATTAGTATCATATATGGAAGAGGGGTCTAGAAAGCGTCACGCAGATACACACAAACAGAAAAAATCCCGCTTTCGGCGCCGACAAATCAAGATTGAGAGAAAAGGATGTGCGTGGCTATCTGTATAGGATGGTGTGGAATGCAACTTTCTCGTCGACCGAAATCAGTTTCAGCATGTCCACTAAATCTCCTCTGTGCCTTGTGTTTGAGAACAGCAACATCGCAGCTTCTCTGCAAAAAGGTATCTTACCTGCATAAGAGAACTTCATCAAAGCAACCAGTTTATCATAATCCTGCTTAGCTGAAAGAACCCTCCTCTTCATTATCCCAACATGCCGTGTCTCATCAAAAGTCGGATAATAAACAACCTCCAAAGCCAAATCAAGAGACGGATACTTCTGTTCTTTGATACTGTTCAAGAAACTTTTGTACCTCTTCGCTGACACTATCCCAAGTTTGTTTGAAGAAACGAAGTACGGGTTCAGTATGACAAAGTCAACCCAGCCTCTGCGCGCCCTGAATTCGGGATTCTTCGCTTTTTCCCGCTTGAAATCCTCCTCCGTAATCACTTCAAACTTGCTCCCTCCCATACGGCATCTAAAGGGCGTCGGATATTCATGGTGAATGCGGCTAGTCATGTATCCATCCTTTGTTTTTTCAGTCAGGGTTCCTTCCTTTCTCAACAAATCAGTAGCGATCATAGTCAATTCAGAGTGAATGTCATGCTCAGTGAAAAACCTGTGAGGGTACTTTTCAAAGGTGGATTTTATTTGTCCATATAGGTACTCTAGGAAAGGCACGAAATCTTCCTCAAGAGAGCTTTGTCAGCAACCAGTATAAGATATTTCCTTAAGAAAGACCTATTCATCAGTTATGAACGCTTTTCAAATTCAAACACATTCTGATTCTGCCAATACGGTATGCAAAAAACATACCTAGGTCTAGAGAAAGTGTGTTCTCACAGAAAGCGCTTAATCATCGGTTAGGCTTAAATGCGGGCTGCTAGCATAGGAGCTTCAAAAAGGGCGGAATAGAGAATTGTCAGTGTTTGACGTGGAAAAACTTGCGGTTCTAGCTACGCATTATTGTGCACCCGTTTCTGAAGGAAAGAAGGTAGGAATCGTTGGAAACATTGTCGCTGCCCCGTTAATTCAGCAACTCTACAAGCACATTCTCCTGAAAGGTGGACATCCAACCTTGTTTCTGAGACCCAGAGACTTAGAAGGCTTAGAGGAGCTGTTCTTCACCTACGGCAACGAGAAACAAATAACATTCGTGTCCCCATTCACACGATTCTTCTACACAGAAATCGACACGGTCATACAAATCTACGCAGAAACAAACACCAAAAGACTATCCAATATACCGCCAGACAAACTCAAACAACACACCGCCTCACAACGAGAAATAGTCGAAATCCGCTCAAAGAGACTCCTAAAACCCGGAAGCCTAGCAATCATACCATACCCAACAGAAGCCCTCGCACAAGAAGCCGAAATGTCACTGTTCGAATACCAAGACTTTGTCGCAAAAGCATGCTTCCTGCATAAGAAAGACCCAGTCAAAGAATGGAAACAAC
>Ga0315268_10007820_pt1 | contig 11213 bp, 10 predicted proteins | sample C1_top_MG_FD_204535 | JGI IMG/M metagenome (GOLD analysis project Ga0315268, IMG submission 204535) | Sediment microbial communities from Yellowstone Lake, YNP, Wyoming, USA - C1_top | ecosystem: Environmental > Aquatic > Freshwater > Lake > Sediment | place: USA: Wyoming | collected 2017-08-01 | reverse complement strand
CACTGCCCCGTCCTCGACCGCCGAGCACTCAGGAATTCCGATACGCATCACTTCCAGCAGGAAGTTCCCCTGTCCCATGATTTCCCGATACCGCCCGGCTGCCGCCCGGGCTTTCTCGTAGTCGCCCCGGGCAAGATGGTAGTTCACTTCTCCCTTCAGGCATGCCGACATCGCAATCAACCCCTTGCTATGTTCGCACAGCAGGTCCTTGTCAATCCTCGGCCGGTAGTAGAACCCCTCCAGATACCCCAGCGAAACCAGCTTCACCAGGTTCCGATACCCCTCCAGCGACTCGCACAGCAGAGTCAGGTGGAATGACGATTCCGGCACATTCGGGTCCACCGTCCGGTCGGTGCGCCGGTTCGGGGCAATGTAACACTCACAACCGATAATCGGCTTTACTCCGGCCGCCTGTGCCGTCTTGTAGAACTCAATCGCTCCGAAGACGTTCCCGTGGTCGGTAATTGCCAGAGCCGGCATCCCGAACTGCGCCGCCAACTCGCACAACGGCTTGACCCGCGATGCGCCGTCCAGCAGGCTGTACTCCGTGTGATTGTGGAGATGGACGAACCCGGCTTCCTTCATCAACTCATTATAGCCCTCGCCTCCTCCGAAAGCAACACAAGGAACCAAGCGCACAAGCAGGCCAAGTCCGGCTTGTGCCTTGTGCTCTTGCAGGCTTGTGCTCTCTCACTTGACTTCCCGACCTGCATCGAGATAATTGGCCACGTGACAATACAAGGATTTCAGACACTTGTTGAGCGCATCTATCTGGCAAAGGACTCCCGGCGCGGACTCGACGGCACTTTCCGCTGGTTCGCGGAGGAAGTCGGCGAGCTGGCGCGGGGCATCCGCCATCATTCCGCCCATGCCACGCGTGCAACCCGGGATGAGCTCTCCGGCGAATTCGCCGACGTCTTCGCGTGGCTGGCCAGCCTTGCCAGCCAGTGCGGTGTTGACCTGGAGACTGCCGCGCTGCGCAAGTACCGGACCGGTTGCCCAAAGTGCTGGCAGACTCCCTGTGCCTGCCGCGAAAAGCCGACAAAGCGCAAACCCTGATGCCTGATCTTTGATTGGAGGATGAATGAATCTACTGGTGACATTGCTGTTGCTCATTGGTGCGGTTGCCCCGCCGGCGACAACCACGGCTCCGGGCGAAGCAACGCCGATTGTATCATCTGGAACCGGGACTGATAGTGCCGCGTCGGCACCGGTCACACCGCCCCTGCCTCCGACCAAGGTTCGGGCCTATGACACACCTAACGACGGCGGCAAGAGCATCAACCTGGAATGGCAACCCAGCCCGGACAAGGATATCGAAGGTTATCTTGTCCTACGCGCCGTGCTCGGCGCCGGTGAGCTCAAGTTCGATTCCCTGGATTTCCTGCCCGGTTCGGAGAACAGCTTCGTTGATGAACGGGCCGACGACAAGCAACGGTACGTCTATCGTGTCGCCGCGGTGCGCAGCGCGGCCCAGGGAAACGCAGACAGCAACCCGGTGCGGAGCGCGCCCCAGTGGTTCAACGCCGACCTGTTCAACATCATCGTGGCCATGGCCATCATCTTCTTCTTCATCCTCTACTACATCTACCACGCGCGGAAAGGCAAACAACTCTTCATCCGTCGCATCGCCGGTCTGGACGCGGTCGAGGAAGCGGTCGGCCGGGCGACCGAGATGGGCCGGCCCATCCTCTTCGTACCCGGCATCGGCGACATCGGGCAGGTCGCCACCATCGCCTCACTCAATATCCTGGGAGAAATCGCGAAGAAGACCGCGCAGTATGGAACGGCACTTATCGTTCCCAATCGCGACCCGATTGTCTTTCCGATTGCCCGGGAGATGGTAAAGGAGGCCCACACCAAAGTCGGCCGGCCGGACACCTTCAAGCCCGACAACATCTTCTTCGTTACTACCGAGCAATTCGCCTACGCCGCCGCCGTTGACGGCATCATGGTGCGCGACAAGCCCGCGACCAACTTCCTGCTCGGCATCTTCTTCGCTGAATCGCTCATTCTCGCTGAGACCGGGACCATGGTCGGAGCGATTCAGATTGCCGGTACCGACCAGATAACCCAGTTACCCTTCTTCATCACGGCCTGCGACTACACCCTGATCGGCGAAGAACTATACGCCGCCTCGGCCTATCTCGCGCGCGAGCCGCTGTTACTCGGTTCGCTCGTCGGCCAGGACTACGGCAAGATGATCATCGTCATCGTCGCGGTCCTGGGTTCCGCGCTCTACCTGCTCAGCGCGCTCAAGGGCCTGAACTGGCTGACTGTGGTCTCGCGAATACTCAAGACCTGAGGAGGACAAAGTGCAACGTCAGATTCCTTTGACGATCGTCCTGGTCATGGGCATTGTGATGATGGTTCAGTTCTTCATCCCCCATCCAATCTCGCGCAGCCTATTCGAGTTGGTCAACAAGTGGGCCCGGCTCATCGGCGTGTTCGCCCTGATTCTCGGCGCGGGAAGCCTGATCTTCTATCATCTGACCAAAATCCAGCGCAAGGCCAAAGGCTGGGGCTTTAGCATCGTCGCCCTTACCAGCCTGGCCTTCATGACCGTTGTCGGCTGGCTGGCCGGCCCTCGCAGCATGGGCAACCCGGCCGCGCTGTACCAGGTTATCTACGCCAACGTCCAGGTTCCGCTCGGCGCCTCGATGTTCGCCATCCTGGCCTTCTACATCGTCTCGGCGAGCTACCGCGCGTTCCGCGCCCGTAACCGGGAAGCGACGATCCTGCTGGTCGCCGCATTCCTGGTCATGCTCGGCAGCGTGCCGCTGGGCAAAGACATCTGGGATCACTTCCCGAAGATCTCGGATATGCTCCTCAAGATTCCCAATATGGCCGCCAAGCGCGGGATCACCTTCGGCATAGGCCTGGCCGGCACCGGCGTCGCCCTGAGGATCATCCTCGGTATTGAGCGCGGCTGGCTCGGAGGCGGCAAATGATGTGCAATGGAGGGTTCCATGACTGCTAACGCTCCCGAAAAGAAGACCTTCTGGCAATGGCTGGCTACCATAGACCGGCGCATACTCTACCTGGTCATGTGTCTGGTCGTCGTCATTCCGCTCATCGCCATGCTGCGCTCAACGGTCGAAGTCACGTCCCCGGTCCAGGACGTGTTCAACGCCATCGAGTCACTGGCCGTGCACCAGAAGCCCTTGTTGGTTTCCGTGGACTTCGACCCTACCTCACGCGCCGAGATGTATCCGATGCTCACCGCGATTCTCCGCCATGCCTTTGCCCGCCGGGTAAAGGTCGTCGAGCTCGGGATCTGGCAGACCGGCTTTGGCCTGGCCCAGCGCGCGCTCAATGAGACTGCGACCGAGTACGGCATGAAGTACGGCGAGGATTATGTCTTCCTGGGCTTCAAGGTCGGCGTGGATGCGGTCATCCTCGGCATGGGCGAGAACATCAAGAAGACCTTCCCGGTTGACGCCCGCAAGATTCCGCTCGACTCGTCGCCGATGATGAGCAGCATCCGCAAGCTGAGCGACTTCGGCTTGATCGTCTCGATCTCGGCCGGAACCCCGGGCTATCAGGACTGGCTGCTCTACGCCCAGGCCCGGTATCACGTCCGGACCGCGGCCGGCACGACCGCGGTCTCGGCGGCGGATGCCTATCCCTATCTCGGCTCGGGTCAGCTCACCGGCCTGCTCGCGGGCATGAAGGGCGCGGCCGAGTACGAAGCGCTCGACGCCCAGCATGGCTTCAAGCAGGCCAGCACCCTGGCCTCCACCGCCATGCCCGCGCTCAGCTACGCCCACATCGCCATCATCATCCTCGTCATCATCGGCAATATCGGTTTCTTCGCCAGCCGAAGGAGGAAGTAATGCACATCTCAACCGACCCCTGGATCTGGATTAGCGCGCTTCTGACCTTCTGCATCTTTTCGTTCCTGGTCAAGGACAACCCGCTGTACAAGTTCGCCGAGCACGTCTTCGTCGGAGTCTCGATGGGCTACACGATAGTCGTGGTCACGTGGAGTACCGCCTGGCCTGATTTGTTCGAGCCACTTTTCGTGCGCAATTTCGCCGAGGTTTCGATCGGCGCCAAAGTCTTGCTTGTCATCCCGATGATTATGGGGCTTTTCTACTTCGCGGCGTTCATCCCAAAGATCAACTGGACGATGCGGATTCCCATGTCGTTTCTGTACGGCTACGCGATGGGCGTTTACATTCCGAGTGACATTCAGGCCAATTTGCTCAAGCAGATTCGCGACACGCTGCTGACCCCTAGCTGGCTGACCAACAGACTGCCCCAGGATATGAAGGCGACAGTTGCCTTGGTGGCGCACACCCGAAGCTTCAATACCATAGTGGACGCCCTGCTCATGTTCATACGGGGCCCAGAAGGCAGCCGCGGAGGGATTGGCCCGCTGATAATTCTCATCGGCGCGATCGCGACGATTACCTACTTCATCTTCTCGCGCGAGCACAAAGGCATCCTCAAGCCTGTCGCCAACACCGGCATTATCTTCCTGATGATCGGGTTCGGCGCTTCGTTCGGCTACACCGTGATGGCCCGGCTTTCGCTGTTCATCGGCCAGGTCCAGTTCCTGCTCCATGATTGGCTGGGCGTGATATAGAAGCAGTCTAAGGCTCACAGCTATCGGCTAACGGCTATCGGCTATCGCCTGCTTGATCACACTTCCGACCTGGGAATGGAAATCTCCGGCTCGGACCTGCCGGCGCTCTTCCGTAATGCGTGCTTTGCGCTCTTCGATAACATCCTCAACCTCGAAGCCGTGGAGCCGCGAACTCAGGAAACGATTGACCTGAAATCCGAGACACTTGAGGAGTTGTTTCTGGACTGGCTGCGCGAACTACTGTTTCGATTCACCACCCAGTATTTCGCAGTCAAGGAAGTCAACCGGATTGCCTTGAGCGGGACACACCTGAAGGCTGAACTCAAAGGCGAGCGTTTTGACCCGGCCCGGCACCGGGTGAAGATCGAAATCAAGACCCCGACCTATCACATGTTCCGCATTGAACAGGGTCCTGACGGCTGCCGGGCCAGAATCATCTTCGACGTCTAGCGGCTATCGGCCGGCTTGCGCTTAGTGCTTGCGCTTGCGCTGTGGAAGCCCTATAATCACCCCATGCGCGTTCTCGTCACCGGTGGCGCCGGCTACATCGGCAGCGTGAACTGCCGGGTACTGCTCGAAGAAGGCCACAGCGTAGCCGTGCTGGACAATCTGTCACAGGGCCACCGGGCAGCCGTGCCCAGGGACTGCCGGTTCTTTCGCGGCGACCTGGCCAACAAGCCGAGCATCGTAAGGGCCATCCGGCAGTTCCGTCCCGAATGCGTGATGCACTTCGCGGCTTCAATCCAGGTCGGCGAATCGGTGGACAACCCGGCCAAGTACTTTCACAACAATGTCGTCAACGGCGTCAATCTGCTCAACGCCCTGATTGAGAACAAAGTACCGAAGATTGTGTTCTCGTCTTCGGCCGCGGTATATGGCCGGCCGCGTCGGGTACCGATTTCGGAGACTGCGCCCCTGAAGCCGTTCAACCCCTACGGCGGCACGAAGAAGATATTCGAAGTTCTGCTCGATGAGTATCAGAAGGCCTATGGCCTGGGTTTCGTCTCGCTGCGCTACTTTAACGTCGCCGGGGCTTATGCAGGCGCCGGCGAAGACCATCGGCCGGAAACGCACCTTGTTCCGTTGATTCTAAAGACCGCCCTGGGCCGGGAGCGAACGTTTGAGGTCTATGGCGATGACTATGATACGCCGGATGGCACGTGCATCCGGGACTACGTTCACGTTCATGACCTGGCCCGGGCCCATGTGCTGGCGATGAAAGCCGAATTCGGCTCGGGACGGGTTTACAATCTGGGCAGCGAGCATGGTTTCTCGGTCAAACAGGTCTTCGCGGCGGCACGCCGGGTGACGGCCAGCCGAATTCCCTACCGTATCGGCCCGCGCCGCGCTGGCGATGTTCCCAGGTTGATTGCCTCCTCCCGGCGCATCCGCGAGGAATTGAACTGGCGTCCCCTGCGCCCGACTCTTGAGCAGATGATAGGCGATGCCTGGGAATGGCACCAGACCAATCCTGACGGCTATGGTCTATGAGAAGAGAAGAGCACAAGCCCGCAAGAGCACAAGAGCACAAGTCTGACTTGCCTTGCCTGTGCGCTTGGCTTGCTTGTGCTTGGATTGTGTCGTGAGTAATTCATACGGTTCTCGAATCGCGACAATCGCGGAGCTTGTTGCCCGGGGCGGCTCGGATGCCGGACGCGTGCTGGCAAGCGCCCTGATTCTGTCCGACCCGGAGTTCCAGCAACAGCTCGCTGACCGGCTGATAGCGCTGGGACCTTCCGCAATCGTAGCCCTTGCCGCCATTGTCAATGACCCCAGCCCTGAAGTGCAACTGGCGGCCCGGGCGCTGCTGGAACGGTTCAAGGATTCCCGGACGATTGAGCCGTTGCTTGCGCAACTCCAGAGTCCGGTCAGCCCGGCGCGGGCGGCCGCGGCTCGCGCGCTAGCCAAACTGGTCGAGAAGCAGGCAGTTGACCCGCTGATTCGGCAATCGCTCAGTGACCCGGACCCGCAGTGCCGCGCTGCAGCGCGTGAGGCCCTGCGCGACATCGGGCGCGCCCTGATCGCACCTCATTCCGAGCTGCTGGGCAGCACCAGCCCGACCGCGCACGCCAAGGTCAGTGACGCGCTCGTGGCCGAGGGGCGAGCCGTCGTGCTGGCATTGACCGAGTTGCTCGACCACGGCAATCCTTTGGTGCGCATGACCGTCGTTGAAATCCTCGGGCGCATCGCCGACGCTCGCGCCGTCGAACCACTTATCCCGGTCATTGCTGACCCGGACCCGGACGTTCGGATTGCCGCGGTGCAGGCCCTGGGCCATATCAAGTCCGAGCATGCGGTCCGAGGCCTGCTTGGCCATCTGACGAATGCCGACGACCAGGTTGCGACCGAAGTCAGCCACGCGCTGGTCGTTCAGGGCGCCGCGGCATTGCCGCCCGTGACTGAATTGCTGTCCTCCAGCCGGCGCGACCTGAAGACCGCAGCGCTCGATATCCTGGGCCGAATTCGTGACCGTCGTGCCCGCCCGGCAATGGCCAAGTGTCTGAACGCCCCTGAATCCTGGCTGCGTGGTACGGCCGCCCGGGCGCTGGGTCTTCTCGGCGACCCGGAAGCCCTTGATGACCTGGTCGCCCTTCTGCAGGATGCCACGCCGCTGGTGCGTGCATCAGCAGCCGAGGCTTTGGGCGAACTGCGCGTGCCCCGCGCCGTTCCGGCGCTCATCGCGGTCCTGGGCAGGACTTCATCCACCGACTACGCCGGAGAGACGTCCGGCGGTGAAGAGCTGATTGTCCTGCTTGCCGCAGCGCGGGCCCTGGGCAAAATCGGAGACGCGGCAGCGACCGAGTCCCTGGTCGGTCTGCTGACCACCGAAGAGACTTCACTCCGGCTGGCAGCGGTTGAGGCGCTTGCCGACGTGCGCGACCCGAGGGCGATCCCGGCGCTCCGGAACCTGGCCCGCCCCTGGCCGCTCAGCCCTGCCTCGGACGAGGTCAAGGCTGCGGCCCGCAAGGCCCTGAAGCAGATGCAACCCAAGTTCTAGAGGAGCGCACAAGGAACACATGACCGAGACGGCAAGTCAAAAGCTGAAAGTCAAAAGTCGAAAGTCAAAAGCACTTCTGGCTTTTCACTTTTAGCTTTTGACTCTTGGCTTATACTCTTGTGCTCTTCTCTCTTGACAAGTCCCGGCTCCCTGTGCTATGCTTGAACCCTCATGAGGAGTGAAATGCTTATCTCCGCTATCCGCTATCCGCCATCCGCTGTCCGCTGTCTGCTGTCTGCTATCTGCATGTTGTCTGCCGCCTGCTGCCTGCTCGTGGTAGCCGGCTGCGGCGGCGGGCCCAAAGATACCATCGCTGAGGTCGAGACCGGTGCGCCCGGCCCGGGCAAGGCGAACGCCCGAATCCGAGTCACACCGGGCGAGGTCAAGGTTAGCGGCAGTTACACCGTAACCTATGAGTTCGAGAATGCGACAAAGGTGCGCTATCAACTGCTGCGGATTGAGACGAACCAGGGTGTGTTGCTGCGCACGAATCCCGGTTGGCGCCAGAACGTTGCACAGCCGGGCCAGACGGTCAAGGTCGCCGAGGTAACCAGTCAGGCCGTGAAGCCGGGCACAATCGTCCTCACTGCGGCCTTCATCACCGACCGCGGCACCTTTGACGCCCAGTCCGTCCCGGTCCTGGTAACCGGTCCGGTCGCAGCAGTCAATTCTGCCCGCGCCTGGGGCAGTATCTTGATTCAACCCAATCCCGTCACACCCGGCCAGCAGGCAACCGTTACCTACAGCTTCACGGATTCGACCGGTGAAGACTGCGAGGTCACCGGCATTGCTACTGATTCGCTCTATCCCATCCGGGGCGACAATCCGGCCTGGCTGGGCGGCCACGTGTCCAACAACTCGAGCAAGGTCATTGCCCAGACCAGGCTTGTCAAGAACGAGCCAGGCAGTTATGAATTCCGCGCCCGATTCCTGACCAGGACCAGTGCCTACACGGCACCGCCGGTCGCATTGGTTGTCAGTCAACCGACAGCTAAGGACACCGGCCATGTATCGGCTCAGATTGCGATTTCCCCGAATCCCTGCCCGGTCGGTTCCGACTACCGTATCGAGTACCAGATTATCAACACTACGCTGAAAGACGTTACGGTCAGCAATATCAGCACCGACATCGGCGTCCTTGCCCCGGGCAGCGCGGAATGGCTGACCGGAGCAGCCCGGGCCGGCGGGACAACGACCATCGCGCGCGTGACCGGCACCGGTGAGGTCATCAGCAGCCGGACCAAGACCGCCAGCTTCGAGACCAGCGCCGGCATGTTCATTCCGCCTCCGACCGTCTTCGTCGTGCAGTAGCCGGAATCCACCGATTACATAGAGATCAAGCCGCAGATCACACAGATTTCCACAGATAGGAATCGGCGCGCGTCCTTCGTCATCCGCCGCCCGCTATCCACTGTCTCCTATCTCCTATCTGCTATCTCCTATCTACTTTCTGCTCTCTGCTGTCTCCCATTCTGCGCCCTTTCTGCAGCTTCCTTCGAGCCCGGCTTGTCTTTGGGATTTCGTCATGAACCGGGCGTGGAGACCAGAATGTTGCTGCAGGGCAATGCCGAATTCAGCATCGGCAGCCGGGTACAGACCTTCGGCGGCATTGCGCTGAGCGCAATTGACAATCCCGGCATCGCACACTACGGACTAGGGGCAGGCGTAACCGTGCTGCCGGCCCCCTATTTCCAGGCTGCAATCCAGGCCAATCACGACCAGTCCTCGGACTGGAAGACCGGCGAGAATCGCATCAGCGGAACCATTTCCGGACGGCCAATCCGGGACCTTGAACTCGGGCTCGGACTGGCCTGGCGCGTGCCGGTCATGGACTCAACTGCGTGGTACTCACCGCTGGTCTGGCAGAGCGCCGCAGCCGAATGGAATTACCTGTATCGGATTGACTGGACGTTCTTCCATCGCCCGGGCGTTGAACTTGCAGCCTGGATTACCAACTTCGACCGGCTCACCGAACACACCGCGCAGCAGTTTCCGTTCGGCCTGCGCGGAGTTCTCAGCCCGGACAATCACTGGCGCTGGAATGCCCGGCTGGGTTCGGATATCAAAGGCCTTTCCGGGCTTCTGTTTTCCCTGGGCGAACTGGATTTGCAGATAGGCGGAAGCTATGTGTTCTGACAACCGCCGCTCGCCGTCCGCCGTCCGCCGTCCGCTGTCAGCCCTTCTCGCTTGTTGCCTGCTGCTCGTCGCCTGTTCCTGCCGTTGGGACATCAGTCAATTCCTCTCACGACCCCCCATCGCTGAGCGGATGCAGGATAACCTGTCCGGCACGTTGCCGATTCCGCCTGTGAAGGCCGTGAATCCGGATTCATTCCGATTTGCCTTGTTCGGCGACCCGCAAATCGGCACAGACCTGGAGTCGTATCTGGGCTGGTTCCGGCAGGAAGTCGCACGCCAGGGCATTGACTTCTTCGGTGTGCTCGGCGACCTGACCGATGACGGTCTCGACTCCGAGCGATTGGTTCTTAAAGCCGGGCTCGACTCGACGCACACGCCCTACTACTGCACGCTGGGCAACCATGACCTGTATCAGGCTGATGGCTGGGACTGGTTCAAGCAGAACTTCGGGCCGAGCTGCTACTCGATAGTTGTCGCCGACCGCTTGAAGCTCATCTTTCTGGATACTGCAGAAGGTGAACTGGGCCAGGAACAATTCGACTGGCTGGAGCGGGAGCTGGCTGGGGACAGTCTGGTCAAGATTGTCGGCACGCACTTTCCGATATACGACGGACCAACCCCGATTATGTGGCGGCTCGCCAGCAACGAAGAACGCAGCAAGCTCTCAAGCATGCTGGTCAGGCATCACGTCCATTCGATTGTCTCAGGCCACATTCATGGCTGGCGGTACACTGAGATTCAAGGCGTCAATCACTTCATCTGTGCCCTGCCTGATGTCGGCATGGATTATGGCCAGCCCGGGTATTTGCTCTTTACCTGTGTGCGCGGCCAACTGAACTGGGAGCACATCGAAGCCTCCGGCCCGCCTCAGCGCTAGCCTCAGTCCTGTTCAACCGCAGAGAATTCTCTGTGTCCTTTCCGGATTCTCTGTGTTCTCCGTGGTAGAGCCTTTCGGTGCAATCGGCGTAATCGGTGGATAGATTCCCCATCTGTGGCTCTTCAGTCGGGAACCTGAAGAACCGGCTCACGACCTCATCTTGGGTCAGACGGGCTTTCAGGCGGATTTGCCTTGGCTGCTGACCCATCTCCGCAGTGAAGAACTTCTGTTTACTGATTTCCCTGTGTTACAAATAACCCAACGTGGTGCCAGGGGCATTTTCGCTGCTAAGCGACTGGCTTGTTGCGTCTTGTGCATCATCGCCTTCGACCCCCGGTATGGTACTCTCCCCGCTACCCTCCGGGCAGTCCCCTAGACTGTCCCCCGTGCTGAGGGGAGTGCTGTCCCATAGGCTGCCCTCCGGGCTGTCCCCTGTGCTGGAGGGTATGCCGGGGGATAGGCTGTAGGGAGTGCTGCCCTCCGGGCAGTGGGGTATGCAGTAGGGCATGCCGGAGGGAGTGCTATCCCCCGTGCTGCCCTCCGTGCTATTCACCGTGCTATTCCCCGTGCTGCCCTCCGTGCTGCCCCTCGGGGCTAGGGGAGTGCCTCCC
>Ga0315268_10007819_pt1 | contig 11213 bp, 8 predicted proteins | sample C1_top_MG_FD_204535 | JGI IMG/M metagenome (GOLD analysis project Ga0315268, IMG submission 204535) | Sediment microbial communities from Yellowstone Lake, YNP, Wyoming, USA - C1_top | ecosystem: Environmental > Aquatic > Freshwater > Lake > Sediment | place: USA: Wyoming | collected 2017-08-01 | reverse complement strand
CCGGCCACGGCGCCGTCGCGGCCACGATGCCGTGGGCGGCGGCCGCCTCGGCTACCATCCCCCCAGGAGGTGCGCCCGTGGCCGTCTGGTTCACCGTCCGGCTGGAAGACCGGCCGGGCTCGCTCGCCCGCGCCGCAGCCGCCCTCGGCGACCGCGGCATCAACATCACCGGGATCGTCGGCGTGGCCGAGGACACCGACGGCGAGCTGATGCTCACCACGAGCGACCCGGCCGGCACGCGCGCGGCCTTCGCCGACCTCGGGGTCGACTTCTCCGAGCACGATCCGACCGACGCGCCCGGTGCGGTCGCCGACCACGCCCGCGACCTGCCGGGGACATGAGGCCGGGCATCCGTCGCCCGGGCCCGCGCCCGGCTCATTGGGGCGTCGCCGGCCGATAAGCCCGCGCCCGCGCCCGGCTCATTGGGGCGTCGCCCGATGAGCCCGAGCCGCCCCGGCCGATCCCGGACACGAGGCGGCGGGGGCCGGTCGAACCGGCCCCCGCCGCGAAGTGGACCCAGCCGGGTCAGAAGACGCGGTAGGCGATCTCCGCCGGGGCGAGGAGGAGCTCCTTGAGCTCGTCGTCCACCTTGAGCAGCGAGATGTGCGCACCCGCCATCTCGAGCGACGTGCAGTACTCGCCGACGTAGCTGCGGAAGACCTTGATGCCCTTCTCGGCCAGCTTCTTGTGGGCGACGCCATAGAGGAGGTAGAGCTCACTGATCGGCGTGCCGCCCAGGCCGTTGACCATGAGGGCGACCTCGTCGCCGGCCACGAACGGCAGGTCGGGGACGATCGCGTTGAGGAGGATGTCGACGATCTCGTTGGCGCTGACGAGCTTGGCCCGCTGGCGGCCCGGCTCGCCGTGGATGCCGATGCCGATCTCCATCTCGTCGTCGCCGATGTCGAAGAGCGGCGTGCCGCGGACGGGCGGGGTGCAGGACGAGAGGGCGATGCCCATCGTCCGCACCTGGCCGATGACCTTGTTGCCGACGCGGACGCACTCGTCGAGCGAGCCACCCTTGTCGGCCATGGCCGCGGCGCACTTGATGACGAAGAAGTTGCCGGCCACGCCGCGGCGGCCAATCGTCCAGGTCGAGTCCTTCACGGCCACGTCGTCGTTGACGAGCAGGTAGCCGATCTTCTGGCCCTCGGCCTCGCACAGCTCCTTGGCCATCTCCCAGGCGGTGCGGTCGCCGGTGTAGTTGTTGACGATGTAGAGCACGCCGGCCGGCGTGTCCATGAGCTTGGACGTCTCGGTCACGAACTCGACCGGCGGGCCGGCGAAGACGTCGCCCGGGCAGGCGGCGTCGAGCATGCCGGGCCCGACGATCATCGTGTGGGCCGGCTCATGACCGGACCCGGACCCCTGGATGATCGAGACCCGGTCCGGCTTGGGCATGTCGGCCCGGTAGATGAGGTTGTACTTGGGCTCGTACTTGAGCGAGCCTCCGCTCGCCAGCTGGATCCCCTCCAGGAACTCCGGAACGAACCGCTTCGGGTCGTTGACGAACTTCTTCACGCCTGTTCCCTCTACTGTCCGTGCTTCTCACGCCAGGCGTCCGCGATCGCCTGCAGGATGACGCCGATGGCCGTGGCCCCGGCATCCACCGAGCCGATGCTCCGCTCGCCCGTGTACGCGGCCCGGCCGCGCATCGCGAGCATCCCCTTGGTTTCCTCGGCCGCCTTCTTCGCCACGTCGGCAGCCTTCTGGATGGCCTCGACGCCGTGGTCCTGCCGGCTCGCCGGGTCGGCGAAGCTGGCCTCGAGGCTGTCGGTCGCCGGGACGAGCGCGTCGAGGAGCGTCTTCTCCCCGAGCGAGGCGCCGCCACGGGCCATGATCCCGGTGATCGCCGCCCGCAAGATGGCGATGACGTCGTCCGGGGTCAGCTCGGTCTTGTCGCCGGCCGCCGCGCCGGCGCGGAGGAAGGCCGTGCCCCAGATCGGGCCACTGACGCCGCCCACCTTGCCGGCCAGGGTGACCCCGACCTTCTTCAGGATCGTCCCCGCGCTCGTCCGGTCGAAGGTGTCGTAGTCGCTGAGGACGACCTCCCACCCGTTCCTGAGCGAATAGCCGAAGTCTCCGTCGCCCACGACCGCATCGAGCTGGGCGAAGTAGACCGCGTTGTCGACGATCGTCTTGGCCGCCGTCTTCAGGACGAGATCGAGATCGTCGAGCGACGACTGTGCCATGCGGACCTCCCTTCTGGGTTGACGCTCCCTCGTGCCGCCCCCGGCTACGAGGCCAGGCAGGCCTCGAGGTCGGCGAGCGTGATGTACTCCCCGGGCCGCGCGGCGCTGCGATTGGCGATCACGCGCGTCCGTTCACCGTCCGGATCTCCGAGTGAGCTAACGACCAGGATCGCGTCGCTGTTGTCCTCCTCTTCCGTGTAGCTATTGACCGTCATCAGGCTGCGCAGCCCGGCCGCGGCTGCCGAGACGATCCCGTTGTTCGAGTCCTCGATCACGAGAACCTCGGAGGCCGGGACGCCGAGCCGCTCCAGGGCCAGCAGGTAGATGTCCGGGGCCGGCTTCTTGTGGGCCACCACGTCGCCGGCGAGGATGAGGTCGAACCGGGCGGCCCGTTCGGGACCCGCGGCGTAGTCGAGGATCGCCCGGACGGACGGCTCGGCCGAGGTCGAGGCGACGGCGAGCGTCCAGCCGGCGTCCTGGGCATCGGCGATGATCCGCCGGATCCCCGGCCGCGGCGGGAGCTTGCCGGCCGCCACCATCTCCGTGTAGATCTGGGTCTTGCGCTTGTGCCACCTGGCCAGCTCGGCTGCCTTGCCCTCGGGGTCCTCGGGCAGGCCGTTCGCCCTGACGAACTCGGGCGTCCACAGGCTGGCCATCCGCTCCTTGCCGCCGGCGATGAGGAGCTTGACCCCGTACTCCTCCACCGACCACTCGACCGGGAGGCCGAGCTCCCGGAACGTCTGGTTGAAGGCGGGCAGGTGCCCATACCGCTCGGTATCGGCGAGGACGCCGTCGCAGTCGAAGATGAGCGTGCTCACCAGGCCTTGCCCTCGCTGCCGAAGAGCCGGATGTGCTTCCGGGCCACCTCCATCACCGCTGCGCGCTGGACCTTGAAGATCGCCGGCGGGTCGTACTCGCCGGGGTGCTCGGTCATGTAGTCGTAGCCCGATTTCATGAACCCGATCTTGAGGGCGGTCGAGATGTTGACCTTGGCGCAGCCGCGCGAGATCAGGTCGCTGAACTGCTCGGGGGTCATCCCCGTCCCGCCGTGGAGCGCGACCGGGATCCCGGTCGCCTCGACGATGTCGGTCACCCGCTGGGAGTCGAGCTTGGGCGTCGTCTTGTACATCCCGTGGGCGTTGCCGATGGCCGGGGCGAACACGTCGACCCCGGTCGCCCTGACGAACTCGACCACCGTCTCAAGTTTCTGGACGTGCTCGGCCTCGTCGCCGGTCATCTCCTCGGTCCGCTTGAAGCCCTCGATCTCGCCCTCGACGTCGGCACCGTAGCGGCGGGCCTCGGCGACGACCTCGATGCACTGGCGCTGGTTCTCCTCGACCGAGAGCTTGCTGGCGTCGAACAGGACGGAGTTCCAGCCCTTCGCCAGGCAGGCGCTGATCACGTCCCGCTCCGGGCAGTGGTCGAGGTGGAGGGCCACGGGGACGCTGATGTCCTTGGTGTACGCCTGCCACATCGCGTACATGGCGTCCAGGCCGGTCATCTTCACGTGCTTGACCGAGGTCTGGACGATGACGGGGGCCTTGAGCTCCTCGGCGGCGGCGAGGACGGCCTCCATGCTGAGATCGTTGACGACGTTGATTGCGGCCACGCCGTAGCGCTCGGCGAAGGCCCGCTTCAGGATCTCGCGCGTCGGTACGACCGGCAAACCGCACCTCCCCTGTGGAACGCAACTGGCTGGATCCAGCGCCACCAATCAGCCTCGACGACGGATCACCTCCTTCGATGGGCGGACCGGCCGGCGAGCGCGACCGGGCGGGCTGCGCCGGTCTCCCTCGCCAGGTCGAGGACGGCGCGGGCGTTGCCCTCGTCGACGATGAGGACGTCGACGACGCCCGCGCGGAGGACGCCCAGGATCGCCCGCGGCTTCTCGGCCTCGCTGACCACCGCCACGACGGTCTCGATCCGGTGGAGGTCGTCGATCGACAGGCCGATGAGCCGGCCGCTGCCCGAGGACGCGACGAGGCGGCCCTGCGCATCCACGTAGTTGCCGAGGATGTCCCCGACCGCGCCCTCGCGCCTGAGGCGGGCGATCTCGGCCGCCGAGAAGCAGCCACTGCGGACCATCGTGCAGGCGTCGTCGGTGCCGCCGATGCCGACGAGGGCGATGCTGGCCGCGGCGGCGACGCGCAGGGTGTCGGCGATGGCGTCCTGGGCCAGCAGGCGGTCGCGCATCTCGGCGCTCTCGACGTAGGCCGGGGCGTACAGGCTGACGGCCCGGCCCCCGGAACGCTCGGCCAGGGCCCGGCAGATCTCGTTCGGGTTCGTCGGCGCGTCCACCCGGGGCGAGCCGCCCATCGCGCTCACGAAGGTGCATTCGAGCCTGCGCCCGGGCCGGAAGAAGCGGGGGACCTCCCCGCTGTCGCGGCCGTGGCTGACGGCGACGACGGTGCCGTCATGGAGCCGGCGCTCGAGGTAGCGGGCCGCGCTCCGGGCGACCTCCTCGCGCTGCGACTGGGGGTCGGTCCGCGCCGGGCTGACGATCGCGTCCGCCAGCCGGAACGTCTCGCAGAGCTCGGCCTCCAGGTCGAGATGGAGCCAGGGCGGTGCCTGGACGTGGATGTCGACGACCCCCGACCAGCGGGCCCGCTCGAGCAGCCGCTGCACCTTGGGCCGCGACAGGCCGAACTCCCGGGCGACCTCTTCCTGGGTCCGGTTGTCCACGTAGTAGCGGTGGCCGATGCGGGCGAGGAGCTCGTACTCGTCCTGGCGGAGGTCTTCCGGCAACGACGCCCCTCCCGCGGGGAGTGAGCAAACGCTCACGGGTGGACAGATACTCATCATAGCACCCGTCGCCTGGCCCGTCCGGGCGGCCGGCGCGCCGTATGATCGAGCCGGCGAGGAGGCCAGCCGGTGCGGATCGCGACCTGGAACGTCAACTCCCTCAAGGCCCGCCTGGAGAAGGTCGAGTGGTGGCTGGGGCGGGCCGCCCCGGACGTCCTCCTTCTCCAGGAGACGAAGCTGACCGACGCGGACGCCCCGGCCCTCGCCTTCGCCGCCGCCGGCTACGAACTGGTCCACCATGGCGAGGGCCGCTGGAACGGGGTGGCGATCGCAAGCCGGGTGGGCGTCGCCGACGTCGTCACCAACTTCGGCGACGGTCCGGTGCGCGACAGTGGCCCGGGCGCCGCGGTCACCCTCGCCGAGGAGGACTTCGACCCCTTCGACGAGGCCCGGATGGTGAGCGCCGTCTGCGGCGGCCTTCGGCTCGCGGCCCTGTACGCGCCGAACGGGCGCGAGGTCGGCTCGCCCTTCTACCTCGGCAAGCTGCGCTGGTTCGAGCGGCTCCGCCGCTGGCTGGACGAGACGCGGGACCCGGACGAGCCGCTCGTCCTCGGCGGCGACCTCAACGTCGCCCCGGCCGACGCCGACGTCTGGGACCCGGCCGCCGTCCACGGCGGGACGCATGTCTCCGAGCCGGAGCGGGCCGCCTTCCGGGCGCTCCTGGACTGGGGCCTGGTCGACGCCTACCGGGCCCGCCACGCCGAGCCCGGGCGCTTCACCTGGTGGGACTACCGGGCCGGCAACTTCCAGCGCAACGAGGGGATGCGCATCGACCATCTCCTCGCCAGCGCGCCGGTGGCGGCGAGGGTGGTGGCGGTCGAGATCGACCGCGAGGCGCGCAAGGGCCAGCCGACGCCGTCCGACCACGCGCCGCTCGTGCTCGACCTCGACGAGCCGGGACGGGCCTTCGACCCGGGCTGGGCGGGCGCCGACGAGCGCTTCGCCGCCCGGCGGGCGGCCGCGACCAGGTAGCGCCCGCACACCTGGCCATCAGGGGTGTCGCCGCCGCCGGGCGCGCCCCGGGCGACGCCCGTTCCGCCCTCCCAACCCGGCCCTCAGCTCGATGCCACCCACCCCTGTCCGCCCCGCCGCCACAGGGCGCCGCTGCGGCCGACCACGATGCGGCCAGATCCAGGCACCCGGATGACCACCGGCCGATCCGCCCACGCCTCCAGCCGGCCGTGCTCGATGCGGACCCGGACCCGTCGACCCCGGAAGCGGAATGGAACGCACAGCGCGCGCCAGGGCGACGGCAGCCGTGGATCGAGCGTCAGCTCGGCGCCGGCCGGGCGCAGGCCGGCGAAGCCCAGCACCAGCGCCTGCCAGAGACTGCCCATCCCCGCCACGTGGAGCCCGTCGCCAGCGGCTCCGGTCGACACGTCCAGGTCGAGAAAGGCCGTCATCCGGAGCGCCTCGAGCGCCGCATCAAGGCGATTCGCCCTGGCCAGCAGCGCCGCATGGATGCCCGGCGAGAGCGAGCTCCCGTGGGCAGTGCGGGGCTCGTAGAAGGCCAGGTTCGGCTCGAGCGAGCCGGGCGCGACCTCCTCCGGCACGAGGTGGTGGAGCATCAGGACGTCCGCCATCTTGACGATCTGCACCCTGGCCATCCGCTCGCGGCCGACGAACAGGTCGCCCTGGACCGGCCGCGCCGTGAGCGCACCGATCTTCAGCGGCTCGAGGGCGAAGAAGCCGGCGAACTGCTCGTACAGGCCGGTCCGCGGATCATGGCCGTCGACGATGCGGTCGGCGAGGTCGAGCCAGCCGGCGCGCTCCTCGGGGCCGGCGCCGCTGGCCACCCCCAGACGGGCCGCCTGGCGCAGGTTCCAGCGGGCCATGACGTTCGTGTACGCGTTGTCGTCCACCAGCTCGTGGTACTCGTCCGGCCCGGTGACGCCGCGGAGGTGGGCCCGCCCATCCGGGCCAACCTCGAAGCGCGATTGCCAGAACCGGGCCGTATCGACCACGAGCTCGCGCCCGGGTCCCCGGGCGAAGGCGCGATCGCCGGTCCAGGCGGCATACGTCTGGGCCGCCCAGGCCACGTCAGCCACGATGTGGAGCTGGCGCTCGCCGTGCCAGACGGGGACGGTCTCGCCGTTCGGCAGGCGCGCCCAGGACGGCGTGACATCGCGACCGTCGTCGGCCGATTCCCAGGGCAGCCAGGCCCCCGCCCATCCCGCGGCCCGGGCGGCCTCGCGGGCGGCCGGCAGGCGGCGCACCCGGTACTCGAGCATGGCCCGGGCGGCCGGCGGGTGGGAGGCGGCAAAGAAGGGCAGGATGAACACGTCTGCGTCCCAGAAGACGTGGCCCAGGTAGTGGCCGCCGGTAAGGCCCCGGGCGCCGACCGCAGCCTCGCCACGAGCGGCGGCGCTGCCGATCAGATGGTACAGAGCGAAGCGAGCGGCTCGCTGGAGGTCGTCATCGCCCTCGATGCCGATGTCGGCGTCTGACCAGCGCGACGCCCAGGCCGCGCGCTGCTCGGCCAGCAGCGCCTCGAACCCGTCCGCCCGGGCCCGCTCCAGGTGCCGGCGGGCGGCCGCCAGGCCCGGCCGGCGCCACGGATCGGAGCGGACCACGACCAGCCGGTCCAGGAGATGACCCGAACCAGCGCCAGCTGCCGCCTCCTCGGCGGCGATCGCAGCCCCTCCGGCTCGCCCGGCCAGACGCAGCCCGGCCGCCCGCCCGCCCCGGACCGGCGCCAGGTGACCCTGCCCTCCCCCGGCCAGCGGGCCGGACCGGGACCGCCGCACCCCGCCGCCCACCGCCCGCAGGACCCCCAGCCCGGGCCGGGCCAGAGAGGCGAACGTGATCGCCCGGACCGGGCCGGCGGCCGTCTCCAGGGCGTGGTGTACGGTGCCCGTCCGCAGGTCGAGGACCCGCCGGACGGGCCGGTCGGCGGCAAGCCGACCGGCGAGGCGCGTCCAGTCGGGCGCCCGGAGCAGGTCGACCCCGTCGCCGGCGTCGACGTACAGGTTGGCCAGAAGCACCTCGCGACGGGCCGGCGGGTACGCCACGAGCGGGCTCCCGCGCGTTCCCGCCACGCCGTCGCTCATCGTCAGCACGGCATCTCGCGACCGCTCCAGGGCAGGATCGGCGCCGTCGAACGCGACCGTCCAATCGGCCTCAGCCGGAGGGTCGGGCAGGTTGCCTCGGCGCCGGCGACGAAGCTGGTCGGACAGGATCGCCGCTGTTGCGGGCCCATCGACCACGAAGGTTGCCACGCCGCGAACGGCCGACTCGTCCCCGACCACTGGCCCGCTGGCCGCTCTCCGCCCCTGGGTCACCAGGACGGCAACATCGGACGGCCGGATACCCCTGGACCATGGGCCCGCGAGCGGCGGGCACGGGCCGGGCGCCGGCTGGTCGGAGGAGGCCTGCGGCCCCGTGACCGGCCTCGCTCCCGGGCTCGCCTCCGGGCCGGCCCCTGCCCGGGCCACGTAGACCTCGACTCCGGCTGCGGCCAGCCTGGCCATGAGCCGGCAGATCCGGGCCCGACGCGCGAGCGCGGGCGAAAGTACCAGCGCCTCGAACCGGCGCCCGGCGCCACTCGGCACGCGCGCCTCGGCCAGCGGGCGCCGTGCGCCGCCGGGGTCCACCGCCACTGACCCGCGCATGCCCAACGGAGCCTCCTGAGAAACGCCCTTGACGATTCGGGCCGTGAGCACATAATGCGCGTTATTAACGCGAGTTAGCAACCGGCGACGGGAGGCCCAGTCCGTGGTGACCCACAAGCGACGCCGCGTGACCAGCGCCGACGTGGCCGCCCGGGCCGGAGTGTCGCGGACCACGGTCTCCTTCGTGCTCAACCAGCGCCCGGACACCCAGATCTCGCCAGCGACCTGGCGCCGGGTGGAGGAGGCCGCTCGGGAGCTCGGCTACTACGCCCACGGGCCGGCTCGCCAGCTGGCGGCCGGGGCCAGCCTGACCCTCGGCCTCGTCCTCTGCCAGTCGCCCGAGCAGGTGGCCACCGACGCCCTCCTGGCCGAGACCTTGCTGGGCGTCGCAGCGGCCGCCCGGGCCGGCGGCTATCGCGTCCTGGTCGAGCCCCTGACGCCCGGCCAGGGTTCATATGCCGAGCTCCTTCGCTCGGAGCGCACCGATGGCCTGATCGTGTCCGGCCCGCGGGTCGACGACGAGGAGCTGGCGGCGCTCGTCGAGGAAGGATTCCCGATCGTGCTCCAGGGTCATCGGGCCGACCTGGAGACACCCAGCGTCGACGTTGACAACCGGGCTGGAGCGCGAGGCGCCGTCGAGCATCTGCTCGGGCTCGGTCATCGGCGGATCGCCTGCATCACCAATGCCTCGCTCGCCTACACCGCCGCCGCCGAGCGGCTCGCCGGCTACCGCGACGCCCTGCAGGCCGCCGGTTTGCCCGTCGATGCGCAGCTCATCCGCGAAGGCGACTTCGACGCGGCCAGCGGGCATCGGGCGATGGCCAACCTGCTCGCTGGCGAGGTGTTCACTGCCGTCTTCGTGGCCAGCGACGTCGTCGTCTTCGGCGTCCTGCGAGCGATCCGCGACGCCGGCAAGGTCGTCCCCGACGACATCTCGGTGGTCGGGTTCGACGACATCCCGCTGGCCGAGCACTTCGACCCGCCGCTGACCACGGTCCGGCTCCCGGCCCACGGCCTGGGGGTCGCGGCCGGCCAGGCACTGGTGGAGCGCGTCGCCGGCCGGCCGGTCGCGCCGCGGACGTTGCTGCCGACGCAGCTCGTCGTCCGCGACTCGACTGCGCCGCCGCCGGGCGCCGGGGGGCCCTGAGGACACAAAGGAGGTCACATGGTCGATGACGTCGCCGACCATCGGTTCGGCGACGGGGCATAGCCAGGCACCAGGAGGAGATCCGCGATGCACCACGCTACTCCCAGCGGAATCCGGCGGGCGGGCGCCTTGTCCATCATGACCGCGCTCGTCGCCGCGGCCTGTGGGGGCGGTGGCAGCCCCTCACCCGAGGCCAGCGCTGCCAGCGCGCCGCCGGCAGCGACCGAGACGCCAGCGGCCACGGCGACCCCGGTCGCATCGGAGGCCCCGACGGGCGGCACCGTCACCGTCATTGGCACCTGGAGCGGCTCGGAGCAGGAATCGTTCCTCGCCATGGTCAAGCCGTTCGAGGATCAGACCGGGATCAAGGTCCAGTACACCGGTACCCGGGACATCAATGCCGTCCTGTCGACCGGCGTTGCGTCGGGCATCCTGCCCGACCTGGCCGGCCTGCCAGGCCCCGGCCAGATGGCCGAGTATGCCAAGGCGGGTGCCCTGCTGCCGCTTGACGACGTGCTCGACGTGGCCACCTACAAGGCCGAGACGTCGCCCGGCCTGGTCGCCCTGGGCACGGTCGACGGCAAGATCACGGGGGTCTTCATCAAGGCAGCCGTCAAGGGCCTCATCTGGTACAACCCGAAGGTCTACACGGGCGGCGTGCCGACGAGCTGGGACGACCTCCAGCTCAAGGCCAGGACAGCGGCCGCGGCGATCGCCGGCGGCAAGGCGAAGCCGTGGTGCGTCGGGCTCGAATCCGGGGCCGCCTCGGGCTGGCCGGGCACCGACTGGATCGAGGACTTCGTCCTCCGCCAGAGCGGCCCGGACGTCTATGACCAGTGGATCGCCGGCACCCTCAAGTGGACGTCACCGGAGATCAGGCAGGCCTTCGAGGCATTCGGCACGGTCGTCGCCGACGATGCCGTGTACGGCGGAGCGAAAACCGTCAACGCCACCAACTTCGGGGACGGCGGCAACCCGCTGTTCACCGATCCGCCCGGCTGCGTCCTGCACCACCAGGCGTCCTTCATCACCGACTTCTTCAAGAAGCAGGGTGGCGCCCAGGACGGCGACTTCGCCTTCTTCCCCTTCCCCGACATCAATCCCGCCTACACCGGGGCGGTCGAGGGCGCCGGCGACCTGTTCGGTATGTTCCATGACACCCCGGCGGCTCGGGCCCTCATCAAGTACCTGGTGACGGCCGACGCCCAGGCGATCTGGGTCGGCCGCGGCGGGGCGCTGTCGGCCAACAACAAGGTAAGCAACTACCCGGACGACGCCAGCAAGAACTCGGCGGCAATCCTGGCCAATGCCAAGATCTTCCGCTTCGACGCGTCGGACGCCATGCCGCAGGCCATGAACGACGCCTTCTGGAAGGCGATCGTCGACTTCACCAAGGATCAGTCCAAGCTCGACTCGATCCTGGCCAACCTGGACTCGATCCAGGCCTCTGCCTACGGGGGC
>Ga0315268_10007818_pt1 | contig 11213 bp, 15 predicted proteins | sample C1_top_MG_FD_204535 | JGI IMG/M metagenome (GOLD analysis project Ga0315268, IMG submission 204535) | Sediment microbial communities from Yellowstone Lake, YNP, Wyoming, USA - C1_top | ecosystem: Environmental > Aquatic > Freshwater > Lake > Sediment | place: USA: Wyoming | collected 2017-08-01 | reverse complement strand
ATTCCGGCGAGGGCCGCTGGACGGCGATCGAGGCGATCGAGACGGGGGTCTCCCTCCCCGTCATCACGATGGCCCTGCAAAACCGCTTCCGGTCCCGCGAGGAAGCGCCCTTCGGGGACAAGCTCCTTGCCGCGATGCGCAACCAGTTCGGCGGGCATGCGGTCAAGGGCGCGAAGTAAGGGCGAGTCCCATGCTCCGGAAGGTCTTCCGTCATGCGGTTGTCGCGGCGTTCGTCTTGTCGGTGACCCTGGCCGTCGCCGAGGGTCGCGCGGCGGGGCCGCTCCTCATCGACGATTTCGCCGCGGGCCTCTCCGCGAAGTGGGAGAAGAAGGTGTTCCAGGGAGAGACCGTCTACGAGCCGGTCCTCGAGGAAGGCCGCCCCGCGGTGAAGGCGGAGAGCCGGTCAAGCGCATCGGCCATGATCTACCGCATTTCCATCGATCCGAAGGCGTACCCGCGGCTGTCGTGGTCCTGGAAGATCGGCCGCACGATCGGGAAAGGGGACGAGCGGACGAAAGAAGGGGACGATTACGCGGCGCGGGTGTATGTCGTTTTTCCCTCCACCCTTTTCTGGAGGACGCGGGCCGTCAACTACATCTGGGCGAACCGGCTGCCCCGGGGGGCCTTTCTCCCCAACGCCTACACGGGAAACGCGGTCATGGTGGCCGTGGAGAGCGGGGACGGAAACGCGGGGAGGTGGATCGAGGAGGAGCGCAACCTCGTGGAGGATTACCGTCGCGCCTTCGGGGAGGATCCCCCAAAGGTCGGCGCGGTGGCGATCATGACGGACACCGACAACACGGGGGAGCAGGCGGTCGCGTGGTACGGCGCGATCCGGTTCCTCCCTCTCGGACCTTAGATCCGATCACCGCAGCCACCGCGTGCCTCGGCAGGAAGCAGGCCGCAGGGCGTACGGGGGAACCCCGCCGGAAGAGAGGCGTCACTCGACGGCTATGCCCGCCTTGATCAGTCGATTCGCCAGCATCTGTCGCCATTCCGGCCCCAGCGTGGTCAGCCGCAGGGCCGCCTTCGCGCCCTCGAGATTGTCGCGTTCGCGAAACGCCAGGTGCCACAACGCCCTCACCGTGATGCCGTCCGGGTTCTGGCCGACCGGCTCGAACCGGTCGCCGGCACCCACCTCGCCCTCTTCCACGACCTTCAGGTAGAAACCGCTCCGTCCGCTGGCCATGAACAGTTTGGGGAACCGCTCCATCCCCATCCGGATGCCGAGCTTGTAGCAGGGCATTCGCGGCTGCGTCACTTCCACCCGGGCCGCCCCGACTCGGAAAACGTCCCCGATGCGAATTTCGTCCTCGAGCATCCCCTCGACGGTGAAGTTCTCACCGAACTGACCGAAGGTGAAGTCCGACCGCCCCAGCTCCCGGCTCCATTCGCCGTAATGCTCGCGAGGGTAAGCATAGGCGGTCTTGTGGACCCCGCCGTGTACCGAACGATCGGCCTGGCGGTCACCGTCCAGGTTCTCCCGCCGCAGCATGACCCGGCCCACGACCGGTTCCTTGAAGATGCCGGTCTTGACCGTCCCGCCCTGGAAGGGGACCTCCTTCGGCAAGGAGACGTTCACGGAAACAAGCTTCATTTCCCCCCCATGGTCTGGCTGGAAATCATCACGTCCCAGAATACAGAACAGGTATTTCCTTTTTTCGGGGGTTGGTCGGGAGGCCTGAAAACCTATCCGGCCGTCGAGTTTCGGCGGTCAAGCCGACCTGCCCGATATCACCGACCCCCCTTTCCTTCGCGCAACGCCGTTTCCGGCGGCTTTTCGCCGTCGGTATACTCACCATGGGACGGGCATCAACCCGAAATCCATGCACACGTCAGACGTTGAAACGGAAGGGGTGGATGGGGAAAGTCCGGCCCCCGGGCGATTCGTCCCCCGGCGGGATTCCGATGAAAACCTCGCGCTGTCGCGCGATTCCGCGATGAGCATTCGAATATGCCCCGTAGGATGCCAGTTCAAAAACTCCCCGGCGGTCTGGATGGAGACGATGGCGGCGGGAAGAGCGCCTCCTCCCGTATCCTCACGGAGGAACGAGGAAAGAGCCTTCCAGACGCACAGGGCGAGTTTGGGAGAAGCCTTCGCCGATGTCGGAATGCCGGCCGCAGGATCTTGGGGAGCGCGAAGACGAGATGCCGGTGGGGGACGGGGCGGATCACCTGCTCCCGGACGAATTCCGCCCACAGGGCGGCGCGTTTGGCGGAGCAGGACGGGCAGAACCCTCGCTGTTTGCAATATCAAATCCTCCAACCCAGTAGCGTGGTCAATATATTCCAGCCTTCGTATTGCCCTCCCACGAATATCTGGTGGAAACCGACTCGATTTCCCTGTCTCGTACAGCTCCAGTGTATGCCTGTCGGCAAACGTTTTGATCATACGCTAATCGTAATCTGTCACGTGACAAGAGCCAATAGAGATATGTACAGACCGCATAACGCCGGCGATAAGCTGCGCGCGCCGAAGGCGACCGTCAGCTTCATCGCTTTGTTAGGCGGTCCTCACCTCGGTTCCCAGCAATCAACGACGCTGTCACGCCTGCAGCCAAGATCAGGAGTACCACACCCAGCAAGTAGAAGTTAAAGTGCTTGCCAAGCGAGAGTTTAAGCCACTCGGCGACGAACATCTTCACTCCCACCACCATCAGCACCAGCGCGAGCGACACTTTGAGGTAGCGGAACTTGTCGAGCATCCCCGCCAGCGCAAAATAGAGCGATCTCAGGCCGAGTATCGCGAACACGTTGCTGGTAAACACCAGGAACGGGTCGGCTGTGATGGCGAAGATCGCCGGGATCGAGTCCACCGCAAAGATGACGTCAGTCGTCTCGACCATGATCAGAGCCAGAGCCAGGGGCGTGAGCATCAAAGCGCCGGACCGGGCCTTGTCCACGGCTTCATCCGGCATAGCGACCATACCGGGAACCTCGCTCTCATAGGAGGTCGGCTCTCCGGCGCGTACGACGAAGTGCTCCCCATGAAACTGGGCGGTGACGGGGAATAAGCGTCGCGCCAGCCGCAAGACGGGGTTCTTATTGGGATCGGTGTGGTCGGTCTTCAGGAACAGCATCTTGATCGCCGTGAGGATCAAGAACGCGCCAAAGACGTACAAAATCCAGTGAACCTCGGCGATGAGTTTCGCGCCGACGGCGATCATCACGCCGCGCATCAGCAAAGCGCCTAGAATGCCCCAGAACAGCACGCGGTGTTGGTAGAGGGGCGGTACAGCAAAGAATCCAAAGATCATGGCAATCACGAAGATGTTGTCGACGCTCAGGGATTTTTCAACGACGTAACCCGTCAGATACTTCTCCGCCGCGGTCCAGCCGTCGTTGACCATGCCATCCACCGCGTCCACCGCAGTCCCCAGCCCAAACCACTGGCCTTCATAGCCGTGGTAGACGAACACGGCAAAGGCGAGCCCCAAGGTGACCCACACAGCGGACCAGACGAGAGCCTCCTTCACCCGGACCACATGGGCTTGGCGGTGAAAGACCCCGAGGTCCAACGCAAGCATCAGGAGCACAAAGCCGATGAATCCGGCCCACAGCAATATCATTGGGCACCTTCAGGTGTCATGGAATCGCGCTGCCTATCGGATTGCCGTTCACCCGTGGGTCGCGAAGTGGCCTGTCGCGTGCAGTGGCGTGTCATGTGGCCCTTTGCCCGTCGCCCAACACAATGCGAAGCACGACGTATCCGGCCAGCCCGGCAAGCAACGAGGCGGTAAGGACACCGAGTCGCTCCAGCCCGAGATACGCTCCGCCGCCCTGCTCAAACGCCAGCGACGCGATGAACAGACTCATCGTAAACCCGATGCCGCAGAGCAACGCCGTGCCGTAGATGTGTGACCAGCGGACTCCCTCAGCGAGCGACGCGATCCCCATCCGCACTGCCAACCAGGACATCGCCATGATCCCGACCTGCTTGCCAATAAACAACCCGGTCGCGATGCCAAGAGGCACGGGATGAAGCAGGTCCGCGATCGAGAGTTCCAGAATGGAGACGCCCGCGTTGGCGAACGCGAAGATGGGCAGGACACCAAAGGCCACCCACGGATGCAGCGCATGTTCGAGGTGGTGCAATGGCGACTTGTGCGCAGTCCAAGAAAGCGACTTCTCCGGCACGCGCAGAGGAATGAACATCGCTAGCACGACGCCCGCGAGTGTAGCGTGTACGCCGGATTTCAAGACGGCCACCCACAGCGGAACGCCGAGCACGAAGTAGGCGGCGGGCCTCGTTACTCCTGAGCGGTTCAGCCAGACGAGGCCCAGCACCAGAACGGCCGCAACGACGAGGGCAAGAAGCGAGAGTTCGGCAGCGTAGAACAGGGCAATCAAGACGATGGCTCCGAGGTCGTCGAAGATAGCGACGCTCAGTAAGAATGCTTTCAGCGCGGTCGGCACCCGGTCGCCGACCAGCGAGAGCACGCCCAAAGCGAAGGCGATGTCGGTCGCCGAAGTGATGGCCCACCCTTTCAGCGCAACTTGGTCACCCGAATTAAACACCGCGTAGATGGCGGCAGGCGCGAGCATCCCGCCCACTGCGGCGAACGCTGGCAAGCTCGCCCGGCGCAGGCTCGACAGGTGCCCCTCAACCACCTCGCGTTTCAGCTCCATCCCCACGAGAAAGAAGAACACGGCCATCAGGCCGTCGTTGATCCAGAGCAGCAGAGGCTTACCGAGCGAAAACGTGCCGATCTTGATGACCAGCGGGAGATCTAGCAGCGTGGCGTAGGACGCGGCCAACGGAGTGTTGGCGACGACCATCGCCAGCACCGCCGCCGCCATCAACAGAAGCCCGCCTGCAGCCTCGAGGCGCAAAAACTCTTTGAGTCGATTCAGCGCTCCGTCAATGAGGGTTTCCGTGCTCAATGGATCGCACACTCCTTCAGTATCTCGTGGGCCGCCTAACGCTCAGGCTAAGCTGCGAGCACTCAGGATTTCCGACAGGTGAGCCGTCTTCTTCAGCCTGTGGTTAGACGGCAATTGTACAAAACTAAGCATCGATTAAAACGGTTTTCCCTGCATCCGCTCCCGTTTTCATTTCTTTCAATAAATAATCGGTCAGATAGGAAATTTCTTTTTTCGCTCTCCGCGGCCAGGAGGGGCACGTGCCCCTTACAGTAGTCTTCTTACGGACCCGGAACATCTCCGTCGCCGACTCGCGAAACCAACCGGCCGCTCGGTAACGTCACGCCCCATGAAACCTCATCCCGCGCCTTCTCGCCGCCAGTATACTTCCCTCAGGATCAGCGGCAACCCCGAATTCCGCGCGCACGCCCGGCATGACGCCGTCGCGCCTGGCATGGAATCGTCTGACCTTCGGCCCTTCTACTGGGGTCCGTAAGACCTTGGGAACGGGTCGGGGCAGAAATGATCCAACAACGGGGGTGACCGTCCGGGGAGTTTCAGCGGGTCGAAACGCCGCCCGATGTGATGGAGGATCTTGAGGATGACGGGTGGCTGGGTAATGAACCCGACGACACGCATCCGCTCGACCAGTTCCGTCGAGATGAACCGCTCCCTGAGAAGCAGGGCCAGGACGTTGGCCTGAAAGAGATCCCGAAGAACAGCGGCGTCGAAGAGGGGGGAGTGGACGAAACCGCCGTCCGCCCGGAAGGCCCCAGCGGCAGCCAGGACATGCAGGTGGGGATGCCAGTTCAAAAACTCCCCGGCGGTCTGGATGGAGACGATGGCGGCGGGAAGAGCGCCTCCTCCCGTATCCTCACGGAGGAACGCGGAAAGAGCCTTCCAGGCGCACAGGGCGAGTTTGGGGAGAAGCCTTCGCCGGTACCGGAATGCCGGCCGCAGGTATCGAAGGGAAAATGAATTGCAGGTCCATAAGGTATTCGCATCGCCGGCGACTCATCGGTACGTGGAGACCGGGAGGAAGCGTTCATGATGGAGGTTGAGACAGGAAGGGATTCCGGCGAAACTCCGTCTCGGAGTAGGAATCCCAATAAATACAATCACGTAGAGGCAACCTGGGACGAAATTGGGCTGTTGGAGGCCCGCAGCCGTTTGCCGGAAAGAGAACCGTAAACGTTGTCCCCTTCCCCGACTCGCTGTAAACCTTGATCCCGCCCTTGTGCGTCCGGACGATCCCTCGACCGTGCGCAGCAAGAGCGGCTTGATCGAGTACGGGATCACGGACCGAGCAGCCAGCGCCAGGCGGGCATGGCGCCGGGGATTTCGCGCTCCACCCCGGGGCGATACTCGTGGTAGAGCAGCCGCCCTTGCGCCTTGGGCCAGCGCGCGGCCCCGAACTGCGCCGCGGCACGCTCGCGCCGGACGGTCTCGGCGTCCTCGAGGCTCCAGCAGACGTTGAGGAACATCGTTCCGCCGCCGTCGCAGAGGTCCACTTCCACGCCGTCCGCATGGTAGAAAATATCCTTCCGGCGCCGCCGCAGCTCCAGGAAAACCGCGGTCTCCAGCTTATGGCCCAGGTCCCGCGCCGGGAACGCCCGGAATGCGGCGACCAGGCCCGTGTCGACCACGTGCAGCTTCCTCGGGTTGTGCGCCTGTTTTCTCAGCGACGCCTCGGCCTTCGGTACAAGGTGGATGAGGAAAGAGTCCTCCAGGTATCCGAGGTAATCGAAGAGGGTGTTCTTGGCGACCGCGAACCCCAGCGACTTGAAATCGCGATGCAGCTTGCTCGCGTTCAGGAGGGACGACGTGTTGCGGAAACAGTGGCGAAGAAGCGCGCGCATGAGTTTCTCGTTGCGGACCCCGTACCGCTCCACCACGTCGCGGTAAAGCATGAGGGAGGCGTACTCCTCGAGGATCAGCGGCAGCATCGCCTCTTCCGCAAGGACGATCTCGGGGAACCCGCCCCAGAGCAGGTAACGCTCCAGCTCATGCCGGATGCGGCTCTCGCTTCGGGCGCTGTGCGGCGCGACACCGATTCCGCGAAAGCCCAGAACCTCCCGGAAACTCAAGGGAAAGATCTCGAAGCTGACGCTCCGGCCTCTCAGCGCGGCGGCCAGATCGCGGGTCAGGAGGCGCGACGACGACCCGGTGACGAAGATTTGCACATCTTCGGTATCGCGCAGCCTCCTCACCCAGCGCTCCCAGCCCGGCGCGCTCTGAACCTCGTCGAGGAAGAGATACAGGCGCTGCCCGGTCGTCTCGGGGAAGAGCTCCCGCCAGCAACGCAGGACCAGGTCCAGCTCTTCGGCCATCAACGGGTGCAGGCGATCGTCTTCGAAGTTCAGATAGACGACCCGGCGCCGATCCACCCCGGATGCCGTCAGTCGCCGGATTGTCTCGAAGAAGAGAAAGGTCTTGCCGGAGCGCCGCACGCCGGCCAGGCCGATGACCTTTCCGGTTTCGGTCGGCAGGACCAGCGCCCGCGGCCTTCCCGCCGGAAGGGTGCGCTCGACGAATTCGCGGATGACGTATTTCAGGTTGTCGCTGTTCACAGGACCAATCTATCCAATATCATCTCTACATGCAAGGATGATTTCAGAATCACCGACCCCTTGCCTTCGGGCAACGCCGCTTCCGACGGCCATGGATGGCCAAGTGCCGCGAAAGCCAAGGATGGCGGTAGCGGCCGGCGGCCTTTCGCCGTCAGTATACTCACCATGGGACGGGCATCAATCCGAAATCCATGCACACGTCAGACGTTGAAACGGAAGGGGTGGATGGGGAAAGTCCGGCCCCCGGTCTTTCTACTTCGGTCCGTAAGTCCTTGGGAACGGGTCGGGGAGGAAATCTTCCGACATCGGTGGAGACCGCCCTGGGAGTTTCATCGGGTCGAAACACCGCCCGTTGTGATGGAGGATCTTGAGGATGACTGGTGGCTGGGTAATGAACCCGACGACGCGCATCCGCTTGCCGCAACGGCAAAGGAGAGGATCGACCTCGTAGACGCGACGGATCATCCGTGCCCACGATTTCCGGCGGGCCGCAAGCCAGGGGCTGCCGGGTCGCGGAGAATCGGACGATTTGGCGGAGCAGGACGGGCAGAACCCTCGCTGTTTGGCGGAGCCCGGGGGGTGCACTTGTTGACGTCGTATCCCATATGAGCTACGCTTATCGGTGTAAGCAAGCATGGAGGTGCGACATGGCCAAGACGGCGATGATCCGGGCCAGAACCGACGAGAAGCTCAAGGAACAGGTGGAAGTTATCTTCCATCGCCTCGGGATGACGACCACGGAGGCGATCAACTTGTTCTACCGCCAGGTCAAGGTCCACAGGGGATTGCCCTTCCCGGTGCGGCTTCCCAACGCCGAGACTCGCAAGACGCTGGAGAAGTCGAACCGAGGCGAGGACATCAAGACCTTCAAGACCATCGACGAACTGTTCAAGGACCTTGAATCCTGATGGCTCTGACGCCGAGCCGATCCGGTCGCTTCAAGAAGGACTACAAGCTGATGAAGCGGCGCGGGAAAGATGTGTCCAAGATCCAGCGGGTCATGAAAGCGCTTGTCGATGAGGAGCCGCTGGAGCCGCGGCATCGGGATCACAACCTCGTCGGGCCCTACGGTTGAGCACGAAGAACTCCCACCCGGAATACCGCCTGGTCGTGAGGCCGTCAAACAGTTACCCACCATGTTTCGCAGCGCCTTCCCAGACTTCAAAGTCACAATTGACGACGTTATCGCCGAAGGCGACAAGGTGGTAGTCCGTAGCACCTGGAGCGGCACCCATAAAGGCGAGTTTATGGGCATTTCGCCAACCGGCAAGAGCGTATCCTTTGGCGTGTTCGACACCATCCGTATAGCTGGTGGCAAGTTTGTGGAACATTGGGGCCAGATGGATACCATTGGTATGATGCAGCAACTTGGCGTCATCCCAGCGCCGGGAGAGGGCTAAGGGTAAGCAGGTTAACACACTCTAGAAAAATGTGAATCGTGATCTGCGCCCCATAGTATCCCTGTGGATTCCTCCCTTATGGCCTTGTCTTTCGTCCAGATCCTTTGTATGTTACAAAGTTATCGTTAGTAGGCAATTCATGCTTGCCAATTGCCGCCGAAAACGCGGACAGGAGAACCAGACCATGAGCAAGATAGACTGGGACGAAAGTCTCTCGATTGGCGTTGAGTTGATCGACGAACAGCATAAGAAGTGGATTGGACATATACGCAACGTGCAAGCCGCGATAGAGGCTCGTCGAGGCATGCCGCATATAGCGAGCACGCTGGATTTCCTTTTAAACTACACCGAGTTCCATTTTTCGACGGAAGAGAAATCCATGTCGGAAACCGGTTACCCCGGACTGGAAAACCATAGGGCCAAGCACGAGAAATTGAAAGGCACGCTGGACAACCTGATCGAGGATTTCAACGAAGATGGTATTACCGAAATATTAAGCGAAGCCATTGGCACCTTCATGGGCAACTGGCTGAGGAACCACATACGAGATGTGGATCAGGCATTCGCCGCTTTCCTGAAAGAGAAGAAAATCCATTTGACTTGAATCGCAGTTACCCGCCTGCGTGCCTAAAAATGAATTTGGCTTCAGAATAGGCATTTCCTTTTTTCCAGAAATCCATGCACACGTCAGACGTTGAAACGGAAGGGGCGGATGGGGAAAGTCCGGCCCCCGGGCAATTCGTCCTCCGGCGGGATTCCGATGAAGACCTCGCGCCGTCGCGCGATTCCGCGATGAGCATTCGAATATCAGACGATTCCATGGCAGGCGCGACGGAGATCGATGAGGTGGCCCAAAAAAGATGCGTGTTACAGATGAATCCGTCCGCACGACCTCGCCTGATCACGTGAGGCGCCGCTTTGCCCTCTTGTAGATGTCCTTCCGATCCCCTGCGACCAGGACCATGACGATCCTGCCGGCGTCGTCGATCTCGTAGACCACGCGAAAGTCCCCCGACCGGATCTTGTAGAATGTCCGCCCCCATCCGCTCATCCGGTCGGCGATCACCGGCCGCGGATCATCGGAGAGCGAGTTGATCCGCTTCCCGAGCCGCTCCCGATCCCGCTTCGGAATCCCGGAGAGGTCCTTTTCCGCGGCCGGAAGAATCTTTACGGAATACGTCATCGGCTACGACAGCCCGAGCCTCTTCTTCGCCTCGGACCAGGGGACCGGTTTTTCGTTGAGCCTCTTCCTGATCGCCTTGAGATCCGCCTCGTCTTCAATCTGCCGGATCAGGTGATACAGGGCCAGCGGAATGATCGCGGCGACGCTCTTTCCCCTCCGCTGGATCTCCACTTCCTCGCCCTGGTAGACGACCCGGTTGAGCATGTCCCCGAATTCCCTCTTCGCCTTCGTCGCGGTGATGCGGTACATGGAATCGCTCCTTTTGCTCAATTGATCCTTTCGATCGATTGGAACACGGGCGGCGGAGAGGGTCAAGTGCAGACAGGAGCGGACCAACTTATACAGTGGGAAAAGGAAAAGGAAAAGGGGCAAAGTACCCCTCGCCCTTTGTAGGATGGCCTCCTGACGCCACCGGTTTCTTCCGCCCGGTCCGTAGATCCGATCACCGCACCCACCGCGTGCCTCCTCTTTCACTCAAAGGGAAAATGAATTGCAGGTCTGTAAGGTATCCGCATCAGCAGCGACTCATCGGTACATGGAGACCGGGAGGAAGCGTTCATGGTGGAGACGGAAATGGATTCTGGCGAAACTCGAACCCCGGATAGGAATCGTAATAAAAACAATTACGTAGAGGCAACCTGGGACGAAATGGGGCCGTTGGAGGCCCGCAGCCGTTGCGTTTGAACGTATCGGGGGGAAGAGACATGGGGGCAGCACCTGCACCGTTCCACAAGGAAGGGTCACCACGGAACAAGGGGGAGGATTCCGGGCAGCGCGGTTCCACGCAAACGGGCAAGCGTCCCCTCGTAAAGGGCGCCATCCTCGTGGCCTTCATCGTTGCGGCCGTCGCCGTGGTGCGGTTCACTCCCATCAAAAGTTATCTCACCCCGGCCGGGCTGGGGCATTTCCTGGAGATGGCCGGCATCTGGGGTCCGGTGATCTTCGCCCTTGTGTACGCCGCCGGGGTCTGCCTGTTCATTCCGGGGACCCTGCTGACGACGCTGGGCGCCGCCATCTTCGGCGCCTACCAAGGGTTCCTCTATGTCTGGGTGGGTGCCATGCTGGGCGCAAGCACCGCCTTCTGGATCGGGCGCACCCTCGGCCGGGATCTTGCCGCATCCCTCGTCGGCGACCGGCTGAAGAAGTACGACGAGGCGATCGAACGGAACGGGTTCGCCACGGTTCTCTACCTGCGGC
>Ga0315268_10007816_pt1 | contig 11219 bp, 10 predicted proteins | sample C1_top_MG_FD_204535 | JGI IMG/M metagenome (GOLD analysis project Ga0315268, IMG submission 204535) | Sediment microbial communities from Yellowstone Lake, YNP, Wyoming, USA - C1_top | ecosystem: Environmental > Aquatic > Freshwater > Lake > Sediment | place: USA: Wyoming | collected 2017-08-01 | reverse complement strand
CGCAAGACTGCTGGTTGGTGATCCGGGGCCTGAAAACCTTGAGTGTCCGGATCGACCGGCAGTTGGAAAATGCCCGGACCATTGCCGAATGGCTTGCCCGTCAGGCGGGCGTTACGCGGGTCTATTACCCGGGGCTGGAAACGGACCCCGGCAATCGTCTGCTGAGGGAGCAGGCCCGGGGATTTGGCGCGATCGTTTCCTTCGAGGTGGCTGAGAGGCGGATCGCCGAAGAGGTGCTCAAAAAAGTCAAGCTAATCTCCTTCGCCGAAAGCCTGGGGGGCGTGGAATCGTTGATCACCTTCCCCGCTTTTCAGACCCACGCGGATATGGACCCGGCGGAACGGGAACGGATGGGGATCAACGACCGACTGCTCAGGCTGTCGGTGGGGATCGAGGATGCGGGCGACCTGCTGGATGATTTGGGGCAGGCCCTGAGCGGAGAGGAGGCACGCCAATGAAGATCGGGACGAAGATCCTGCACACGGGAAATGAAGTCGACCCGGCGACCGGGGCGGTCAGTCTTCCTATCTACCATGCCGCCACGTTCCAACAGGTCAAGGCCGATGAGTTCGGCCCGTACGATTATTCCCGCTCCGGGAACCCCACGCGGGACGCCCTGGAGGCGATCATCGCCAGCCTGGAGGGGGGAGTGAAAGGGTTCGCCTTTTCCTCCGGGATGGCCGCCATCTCCAGCGTGTTTCTTCTCTTTTCGCCCGGCGACCACCTGGTGGCCTGCGAGGACGTCTACGGGGGGACCTACCGGGTCCTGACCCGGCTCTTCAGCCGTCTGGGAATCGAGGCCACGTTCATCGATTTCACCGACATCTCCAAGATCAGGGAGGCCGTCCGTCCCAATACCAAAGCCTTGTATCTGGAGACCCCTTCCAACCCGCTCCTCAAGATCACGGACCTAAGGGCGGTTTCTGCCTTGGCCAAGGAGCGGAGTCTCTTGAGCATCATCGACAACACGTTCATGACCCCCTACCTCCAACGCCCGATCGAGTACGGGATAGATATCGTGATCCATAGCGCCACCAAATACCTGGGTGGCCACAGCGACCTCATCGCCGGGCTGGCCGTTGCCGCCGACCACAAGCTGGCCGGTCAGATCAAGTTCATCCAGAATTCCTTCGGGGCGGTCCTGGGGCCACAGGATTGCTGGCTTTTGATGCGCGGGATCAAGACCCTGAAGGCGCGGATGGACATGCACCAGAAGGGAGCGGCCAGGATTGCCGAATGGCTCCAGGGGCGTCCGGAGATGAAGGAGGTCTTCTTCCCCGGCCTGCCCGGCCATCCGGGGAGGGAGATTCACGAGAGCCAGGCCGACGGGCCGGGCGGAATCGTCTCCTTCCGTCTGCAAACGGAGGAGATGACCAAGAAGTTCCTGAGCGAGGTTCAACTGCCGGCCTTGGCGGTCAGTCTCGGAGGGGTCGAGAGCATCATCACCTATCCGATCACCATGTCTCATGCCGCCATGCATCCCGATCACCGGATAAAGGTGGGAGTCACCGGCGATCTCGTCAGACTCTCCGTGGGGATAGAAGATCCCGACGACCTGATCGAAGACCTGGGTTCGGCGTTGAGCCGGACGTGACAGGTCGGGACTTATCCCTATGAGGTACATCCGATAAAAAAATCCGAAAATTTTCCTTGACAAATTATTTCGGGTGTATTATCTACAATTCCAATGGGAATTGTAGTGAATTATTTTGAAGGAGGAACAAAAAGATGAACATATTTGATGACATTACCAAAACGATCGGGCATACGCCCCTGGTCAGGCTGAATCGGATCGTGGAGGGAGCGAAGGGACAAGTGGTGGTAAAGCTGGAGTCGTTCAACCCCCTCTCCAGCGTGAAGGACCGGATCGGCGTTGCCATGATCGAGGACGCCGAGAAAAAGGGATTGTTGAAGAAGGGGTCGGTGATCATCGAGCCGACGAGCGGCAACACCGGGATTGCGCTTGCCTTCGTGGCCGCGGCGAAGGGCTATCGCCTGATCCTCACCATGCCGGAAACGATGAGCGTCGAGCGGCGGCAGCTCCTGGAGATATTCGGTGCGGAGCTGGTCCTGACGCCGGGGCCCGACGGGATGAAGGGGGCAGTTGCGAAGGCCGAGGAGCTGGCGGCGGCAACGCCCGGGGCGGTGATCCTCCAGCAGTTCAACAATCCGGCCAACCCGGAGATCCACCGGAAAACCACGGCGGAGGAGATCTGGGCGGATACGGACGGGAAGGTGGACATCCTCGTGGCCGGCGTCGGGACGGGGGGGACCCTCACCGGCGTCGCCGAGGTCATCAAGGCGAGGAAGCCCGGATTCAAGGCGATCGCCGTCGAGCCGGAAGGTTCTCCCGTGCTTTCGGGAAGGCCGGCGGGACCGCACAAGATCCAAGGGATCGGGGCCGGTTTCGTCCCCGGGGTCCTCAACCGGGGGATCATCGACGAGATCGTCCTCGTGGCCAACGACAACGCGGGGGCTGTAGCCCGCCGTCTCGCCCGCGAGGAGGGGATTCTCGTCGGCATATCGAGCGGCGCCGCCCTCTGGGCGGGGCTGGAAATCGCCAAGCGTCCGGAGAGCGAAGGGAAGCTGATCGTGGTCGTCCTCCCCGATACGGGAGAGCGGTATCTGTCCACGTGGCTGTTCAAGCAGTAGCATCCGCTGCCGTTTACCCTTGACGACCTGGAAGGATTCCCCTATAGTCTGCCCGCACGAGATCGAGTGCTGGAAACAGAGGTCGCAACAAGCCCACCGGTAGGGCTGATGGCGGGGAAAACGAAAGGGAGAGTGATGAAACGGGGTGCGGTGGTTTTGCTTTCGGGAGGACTGGACAGTACCTTAGCTGTCAAGATGATGATCGATCAGGGGATCGAAGTGACGGCGGTCCATTTCACCAGTCCGTTCTGCAACTGTTCGTCCCGGAAGGCCGGCTGCCGAAACGAGGCCCGGCGGGTCGCCGAGGAATTCGGCGTCCCGCTCCGGGTCGTGGTCAAAGGCATGGATTACCTGCGGATGGTCGAGAAGCCCCCTCACGGGCACGGCCGGGGGATGAATCCCTGCATCGACTGCCGGATCTACATGCTGCGGAAGGTGGCCGGCATGCTGGACGAGCTCGGGGCCTCCTTCGTGGTCACCGGCGAGGTGCTCGGCCAGCGTCCCATGTCCCAGCACCGGCAGGCCATCGAGACGATCGATCGGGAAAGCGGTCTGGCGGGCCGGATTCTCCGTCCCCTGTCGGCGCACCTGTTTCCCCCGACCCTGCCGGAGGAAGAGGGAATCGTCGATCGGGGGCGGCTCCTGGCGATCTCCGGCCGGTCGCGGAAGCCCCAGATCGAACTTGCCGAACACTTGGGCGTCCGGGATTATCCCTGCCCGGCCGGGGGGTGTCTCCTCACTGATCCGGATGTTGCCGAACGCCTGCGGGATCTGTTCGCCCATGTTCCCGGATATGCCCATCGAGACCTCGTGCTTCTGACCATCGGCCGGCATTTCCGCCTGAGCCCCGTTCTTCGCGCGGTTCTGGGAAGATCGCAGGAGGAAAACGAGCGGATAGTCGCTCTGGCCGCGCCGGGCGATGCGGTTTTCACGCCGGAAAATTTCCGGGGTCCCGCGCTTCTGGCCGCGGGGGAACTGGATCCGGTTTCCGAAGGGGTGATCGCCGACATGGTTTCCGCCTACAGCCAGGACCATCAGGAGAGTTATCGGATCCGGAAAGAGGTTGTCGGCGCCGGTGCGTCGGTGCTGGCGGAAGTGCGGAAAGGTTCCCGGGAGACGTTCGCCGCCCTGCGGATCGGGGAAGAGGGCAGGAGGACATGATGGATGAACATTGGCCCGAAGAGTTTCACACGGCAGCGGATTCCGGACGCGGCGCGGAGGGGGAGATGAATTACGGGAAAAGTTGAGCGTTCCCTGGATAGAGAACAGATCGTTACCTGGCTTCGCGAGGATCGGGAAGAGAGACTGGCGCTCCTCTGGAAATGGGCTGACGAGATCCGGCGACAGGGGGTAGGAGACGAAGTACATCTCCGCGGGCTCATCGAGATTTCCAATCATTGCCGCCGGCAGTGCCACTATTGCGGCTTGCGGTCCGACAACGAGAGGCTCCGACGCTACCGGATGACGGAAGAGGAGATCCTGACCTGCGTCTCCGAGGCGGTCGTCTACGGATACGGTACGGTCGTCATGCAGTCGGGCGAGGATGAGGGGATCACGCGCGACGGGATGGCCGGCATCATCCGGCGGATCCGCCGGAAAACGCCTCTGGCCGTGACGCTCAGCCTCGGTGAGCGGTCCGAGGAGGATCTGCGTGCCTGGCGCCGTGCCGGCGCCGACCGCTACCTGCTCCGTTTCGAGACCGGCAAGAGGGAACTGTACGATGAGATCCATCCTCCGCTGGGGCGGAAACGGTCCGACCGCCTGGAGCTCCTCCGGCGCCTCCGGGAGATCGGCTACGAGATCGGCAGCGGGGTCATGATCGGCATCCCCGGCCAGACGTATGAAGATCTCGCCCGCGATATCGCGCTTTTTCAGGAACTGGATCTGGATATGATCGGCGTCGGGCCATATATCCCCCATCCGGGGACGCCCCTGGGGAGGGATTTCGAGAAACGGTGCGCCCTGGCCGCCGAGCAGGTCCCGAACAATGAAATGATGACCTACAAGGTGATTGCCCTCGCCAGGATCGTCTGTCCGGAGGCCAATATCCCCAGCACGACCGCCTTGGCGACGCTCAATCTGAGCGAAGGTCGAGAACTGGGTCTTTGCCGCGGCGCCAATATCGTCATGCCGAACTTGACCCCTGTCGCTTATCGGGCCGATTACGAGATCTATCCCGCCAAGGCCTGCATCCGCGAAACAGCCGCGGATTGCCGGACATGCCTCAATCGCCGAATTATCTCCCTCGGGAGAACGATCGGACAGGGCAAGGGCGGGCGGGCCACGGATGCGGCTTCCCGAAAAGGCAGGGAAACCGGCATCCCGCCACGGTGAGATCAGGGCCATCATTCCTTTGCTGTTGTTTTTCCTCTTGACCGACAGCGATATTTCACTCATAGAACAAACCGTATCTTATTTGAAACTGGCAAAGCTTGAGGCATCGTCATCGAACCACCGTGCAGCTGATCCGAAATACAAGGGGGCGGGTGGCAGAATCCGTTGTTGAAAGGGCTGTCGATGAAGAAGGGTAAAAGTTACCGATCGCTGTACCTGCCCGCCTGGTCCATCGTAGCCGCCGTGCTTACCCTCCTTTTGATCATTGCCGTCTCCACCTACCGGAACATGAGCCGGGAGACGGGAAGGATGGAGGAGTCAGTTACCCGGGAAGCCCTGGTCATCATCCGGGCGATCGAAGCGGGGGTGCGCGCGGATTCCCCCTCAACACCTCCCGATACGCAGCGCATGCAAAAACTGGTGGACGAGGTTTCCCATGAACCGGAGGTCGCCGCCATCCTCATCTTTGACGACGAGGGAAAAATCGTCGCCGCCAGTCGGACGGCGGGGAGGACCGCGGACAGGATAAGCGGGGCTTCTTCCTTCCGCCTTCTGCTCAAGGAGAAGGGGATGATCACCCGCTACCGCGATCTGCCGGACGGATCCCAGGTCTTCGAGGTCGTCCAGCCGTTCCGTCCCTTTACCTACCATGCCCCCCCCTCCCTGCTGCGGGCGGAGACAGAGCGGGCGACCCGGTCGGAGCCGCCCCTGCGCCGGTGGGCCGAGGATAAAATGATTGCCTTGAGTCTCAACCTCGAGACCTTCGAAACGGCCCGCAGCGCTGACCGTCACCATACGCTCCTCATGGCCGCGATCCTCATCACCTTGGGAACCGGGGCGCTCTACTTCATCTTCGTTGTTCAGAATTACTCCCTGGTTGATCGGATGCTTGCGAGGATGAAGAGCTACACGGAAAATGTTGTGGAAAGCATGGCGGACGGGCTCATCTCCATTGATGGGGAAGGGAAGATCGTCACCGTGAACCGGCAGGCCGATGCAATCCTCGGCTCCGGACGGGAGCGCCTGGAGGGGAAGAACATCACCGAGATTCTGGGCGACGGTGTCGGGGAGATTCTCGGTCCCCCGGAAGGCCGGGTGCTGGTGAGAGATCGCGAGATGGAGGTCGTGAGGGGGCAGGGCGGCAGGATTCCCCTGAGCCTCAGTGCCGCGCCGCTCAGGGACGATGCGGGGCGGGAGCTGGGGTCGGTGCTCCTGATCAAGGACCTCAGGGAGATCAGGGATCTTCAGGAAAAGGTCCGCCGCAGCGAGCGCCTGGCGTCGCTTGGCAGGCTCGCGGCCGGCGTCGCGCATGAGATCCGCAATCCGCTCAGCTCCATCCGGGGGTTTGCCCAGTATTTCCAGAAACGCTTCAGCGGACAGGCCGAAGAAGAGGGGTACGCCTCGGTCATGATCAAGGAGGTCGATCGACTCAACCGGGTGATCACGGAACTCCTCGATTTCGCCGGGCCGAAGGAGCCCCGCCGGGAGCGCCAACCGATCGAAGCCATCGTCGACCATGCCCTGAAACTGCTTGCCCCCGATCTCGATGCCCGGAAGGTGGCGGTGGCGAAGGAGTACGAACCGGGCCTGCCGCCGATACCGGTAGATCGCGACCAGCTTTCGCAGGTGTTCATCAATATCCTCCTGAACGCCATCCAGTCCATGGGGGAAGAGGGCGAGATCCGCGTCGTCCTTCGCCGTCGTGTTCCTCCGCCTGGCGTCGAGGTGATCGTCACCGATACGGGGGCGGGGATCCCCGCCGACGATCTGGAGAAGGGGTTTGGGCCCTTTTTCAGCAGGAAGAGAAAGGGTACCGGTCTGGGGCTGGCGATCGTCCACCAGATTGTGACCGGCCATCAGGGGGAGATCGACGTGGAGAGCGAAGCGGGGAGGGGGACGACGTTTAGGATCACCCTTCCGGAGGACGGCGACGGGGGCGGTTCTTCCGCCCGGACGGTTTAAAGGAGCTGAGATGGAAGTGAAGCCGAAGATTCTCGTTGTGGACGATGAAGCGAGCCATCGGATGATGCTGAGGGCAGTCCTCGGCGCGGAGGGATACGCGGTGACGGAAGCCTCCGACGGAACGGACGCCGTAACCGCCGTGGAGAGAGAGGCCTTCGACATCATCCTCCTGGATATCCGCATGACGAACATGGACGGGATCGAGGCGATGGCCGAGATCCGGAAGATCAGCCCGCTGGTGCCGGTCCTGATCATGACCGCGTACGCCTCGGTCAAGACGGCGGTGGAGGCGCTCAAGGCGGGCGCCTTCGATTACCTGACGAAGCCCCTGGACATCGAGGAGCTGAAGATCCTGATCGAAAAGGCCTTGGAGAATTACCATCTCCGCACGGAGAACCTGGTCCTCAAGGAGCGGCTGGGGGACCGGTTCGATTTTTCCCGGATCATCGCGGTTAGCGCGAAGATGAAGACCCTTCTGGAGACGCTGGCGATGGTTGCCCCGTCCGACGCGACCGTGCTCATCATGGGAGAAAGCGGAACGGGGAAGGAGGTGATCGCCAACGCCATCCACCACAACAGCCCCCGCGCCGGAGAGCCGTTCATCAAGGTCTCCTGCGCGGCCCTGCCGGAGACGCTCCTGGAGAGCGAGCTCTTCGGCCATGAGAAAGGAGCCTTCACCGGCGCCGTTGCCCGCCGCGACGGGCGATTTCAATTGGCCCACCGGGGGACGATCTTTCTCGACGAGGTGGGCGAGATGAGCCCTGCCTTGCAGACGAAACTCCTCAGGGTTCTCCAGGAGAAGGAGTTCGAGCCCGTGGGGAGCGCCCGGACGGTAAAGGTGGATATCCGGGTGATCACGGCCACGAACCGGGATCTGGAGAAGGAGGTGAAGGAGGGCCGTTTCCGGGAGGATCTCTATTACCGGCTGAACGTCGTTCCGCTCCTCCTGCCGCCGCTCCGGGAACGCCGGGAGGACATTCCCCCTCTAACGGACCATTTTCTGGCGATCTACCGAGAGAAGAACCGAAAGCCCGTGCGGGGGATCTCCGGCAAGGCGCGGGATCTGCTCGTCCGGTACGATTGGCCGGGGAACATCCGGGAGCTTGAGAATTGCATCGAGCGGGCCGTGATCCTCTCCCGGGAGGAGGTGATCGTCCCGGCCGATTTTCCGCGCCAGATCCTGATGCTTTCGCAGGAGGACCGGGCGGATGGTTTTGCGATCCCCCCCGGGATCAGCCTCGACCAGATGGAACGGGCGCTGATTGTTAAAACGCTGGAAGACACCGGCGGCAACAGGACGAGGGCGTCGGAGATCCTCGGCATCAACCGCCGCACCATGCAGAACAAGCTCAAACAGTATGGACTCAATACCCCACCCGCCGAAGCGGTATGATCGGGGAGGCGGCGCGATAACAGAGCCCCGCCGGTTTCAGGAATAAGAGACCCTCAGGACGCCGAATTTATCGCTCCCCGGCGAAGAACCGCTGAAAACGTACGGCGCCGTTTTGCTCCCGGAGGCGTATCTGTCCCGCACGCGGTTGAAGGCCGTTTGAGCGTCAGGCGTATTCCACCCGAGGACGGCTACCGTGCCGCCGGCGCCGCCGCCGGTGATCTTGGCGCCCAGCAGGCCGTTTCCCTCCTCTTCCCGCACCAGTTCAACGAGCTTATCCGTGGCGTCAGAGCCCAATCCGCACTCGCTGTACCCGAGGTGGGCCAGATACATGAGCTCACCGAGCAGAAATCCCGTGGCGCCGTCGATCATTGCGGCGGGTTTGGAAAGCAGGCTGAAAAAATTATGCACGCGGCTGTTCTCTTCTACGGCATACCGGGTTGCCGCGCGCACGGGATACATCACTTCGGGGCGGACAGGGGTGAAAGGATCAAGATGAATGGGATGGATCCTGGTGAAATCCTCGCCGGAGATCGTTTCCGGGAGACGGCTTTCATAGTGCATGCGAAACTGGGAGGGCGATACGTTTGCCAGATAACCGTTCCATTTGGGCTCTGTCCAGCGGGGGAGGGCCCCGCTTTCATCCAGCGCGGGTGTGAGATTTTCCCAATCGCAGAGGAAACGATAGCCCATAAAGGTAGCCGCACGGGCGGATTCATACTCGATACCCGCCACCGAATGGCGCACCCCGGAGTCTATCCCCCAAAGGCGCAGATTCTCGGGCAGCTTGACCAGCGGCTGGGGCTGGCAGGGCTGGCAGAGCATGGGGACAAAGTACCCTTCGTCTCCCATCACGACCGCCAGTTGGTCCATGATGCCGCAGGCGGATTGCGTCAGGGCGATCTCCACCCATTGCGTCCACGAGGCCAATTCTATGCCCGCCGCGGGAATGCCGTACATCTCCGCCATGGCCTTCATCGGGGCGACTTCCAGTGCGGCGGAAGAGCTGACTCCCTTGCCCAGCGGCACATCCGATTCAAGGTAGAGAGAAAAGCCATGGTTGACTTTTCCGGGGTATCGCTTGATGAGAAAATACAGATTGCCTAGGACATAGGCGCACCAGGCGCGCGCCGGGTCCGCATTGATCCAGGCGCGTACTTCTTCCAGTGGTTTGACGTTTCCCTTGTCCATCAGGTCGGCAAGGGAGAATTCGATTCGCTCGCTCCACCCCAGGGACTTTACCGCCGGATTATAGAAACGTACGGTCTGATCCAGGCGGGGCTGGACGGCAACCAGCGTGGCTTCCCGGATGGTGGTTTCGAATACGAGCCCCCCGGTATAGTCGTCGTTGCCGCCCATCAAATCCAGGCGCCCGGGGGTGCGGTTGATCAGGATGTCGGTGCCTTTCCGGAAATATCCTTCTTCCGCCAGATTTTGAACGCCCTGCTCAAATTTTACCAGATCGGGATATTGATGAGCCATCCGGGTAACTGCTTCATTCACGGTTTACGCCTCCTTCTATTCTGACTGAAAATTATCCTAACATCTACAAAACAAAACGTCAAACGAAATAAAACGAAATAAAAAATGTTGACATTCATAACACGCGGTGTAAGATAGCGAGAAATAGAGGGTCCCTGTCATGCCGCGTTTAACGAGAAAAGCCGGTCCGGCTTCGGATTGGGCGCGATTGCTCCCCTTCGCGCTCTTTTGCCTGGTATTCGAGATTGTGCCGATATTATTTCTGATCCGCGGAAGCGTGCTGGACAGGAATACCAGCCAACTCACCATCCAGCATTACCTTAGTTTGAACCACCCCCTCTACGTCAATTCATTCTTGAACAGCATCAAGATCTCGGGTTTAACGGCCATCATCGGCGTCATATTCGGGACCTTTATCGGGTATGCAATTTACCGCTGGCCCTCCCGGCGCGTCCAGGAGATATTGATCACCCTTTCCGATGTGACCACGAACTTTGCGGGCGCGCCCCTGGCCTTTGCCTTTGTCGTGATTTTGGGGATGAACGGCGTCATCACCCAATTCGTCCTGCAGTATTTTCAGTACGAACTCTATCCGGCATTCAGCATCTACTCCTTCTCCGGATTGACCCTGGCGTATATCTATTTTCAATTGCCCCTCATGGTGCTCCTCATCCTCCCGGCGTTTGCGGGGATCAAGAAAGAGTGGCGGGAATCGGCGCAGAGCCTGGGCGCCAATACGTTCCAGTTTTGGCGGTATATCGGCGTGCCGGTTCTGATGCCGTCGCTCATCGCCGGGGTGACCCTCCTTTTCGCGAACGCCTTCGGCGCGTATGCCACCGCGTACACCCTGGTCCAGGCCAAGCTTTCGCTCGTAACGCTGCAAATCGGGTATATGATCGCCGGCGAGGTCCGCAAGGACCCCGCGATCGGCATGGCCATGGCGGTGGTGTCGCTCATCATCATGGGGTTGAGCATCGGGATCTATCAGGCGGCGACAATCCGAGCTCGCCGCTGGTCGAAATCGTGACCCCGATTGGGGGAAAAAGGGCAACCAGAGACTCATGAAGAATCCGCAAAAGACGTCACGGGAAATGGCTGCGAAGGTTCGGCCGGCCGGCTGGCAGATAGCCGCGGTCGCCCTCTTCCTTTTCTACATGCTCCTGCCCATTGTCTCCACCTATGTTTTTTCGGTTGCCACGCGCTGGGATCGTACGATCCTGCCGGAAGGGTATACGCTCGAATTCTACCTCCGTTCATTTCAGACCTCGTACTTCACCATCACGCTGCGCAACTCGCTCATCTTGTCGATTGCGACCATCCTGGTAAGCCTGATCGTCATCGTCCCCACGGTTTACTGGGTCCACACCCGCTTGCCCGGCTTCAAACCGGTGCTTGATAT
>Ga0315268_10007815_pt1 | contig 11219 bp, 15 predicted proteins | sample C1_top_MG_FD_204535 | JGI IMG/M metagenome (GOLD analysis project Ga0315268, IMG submission 204535) | Sediment microbial communities from Yellowstone Lake, YNP, Wyoming, USA - C1_top | ecosystem: Environmental > Aquatic > Freshwater > Lake > Sediment | place: USA: Wyoming | collected 2017-08-01 | reverse complement strand
ATCCAACGCCACGGCTATAAAACCCCGGCTCAGGTGCGCCTGGAACAATCTCAGGCCTGGCCCCTGGCAGCCTGATTAACCCCTAACTGTGTCCAAAAAATTGTGGACCGTTACATCAAAGCCAAATTATTGTCTTAAATTAAGGAAAATTAATAAATTAGGGGTGATAACCTGCATAGATGAGGTAATCGCCCCTTTGTTTGGAGCCGATAAGGAATGGTTTGCGGCTGGATGGAAATGGCAGGCGGGTTAACGAGAATCGCCTAACTCAAAAATTCCTCAATTATCTGCAGTTCCTAACCTACCAACTTTGCTGATAATTCTTTAGAAGAAAACCCTTATCACCGATTCATCGCCGCCAGGAAGTCGGCGTTGCCCTTGGTGCCCCGCATCTTTTCCAGCAGGAATTCCATGCTGTCCACCGGGGACAGGGGCGACAGGAGCTTGCGCAGAATCCAGATGCGGTTCAGGTCCTCGGGCGGCAGCAGCAGCTCCTCCTTCCGGGTGCCGGAACGGTTGATGTCGATGGACGGGAAGATGCGCTTCTCGGTGAGCTTCCGGTCCAGGTGAATCTCCATGTTGCCGGTGCCCTTGAACTCTTCGAAAATCACTTCATCCATGCGGCTGCCGGTTTCGATGAGCGCGGTGGCGATGATGGTGAGGCTGCCCCCTTCCTCGATGTTGCGGGCCGCGCCGAAAAAGCGTTTGGGCCGTTGCAGGGCGTTGGCGTCCAGGCCGCCGGAGAGGATCTTGCCGCTGGCCGGCACCACGGTGTTGTAAGCCCGGGCCAGGCGGGTAATGGAGTCCAGCAGGATGACCACGTCCCGCTTGTGCTCCACCAGGCGCTTGGCCTTTTCCAGGACCATCTCCGCCACCTGGATGTGGCGCTGGGCGGGCTCGTCGAAAGTGGAGCTCACCACTTCGGCCTTCACCGAGCGCTCCATGTCCGTCACTTCTTCGGGCCGCTCGTCGATGAGGAGCACGATGAGCACCACCTCCGGATGGTTCTTGGCGATGCTGTTGGCCAGGTTTTGCAGCAGCATGGTCTTGCCGGTGCGGGGCGCGGCCACGATGAGGCCCCGCTGGCCCATGCCCACTGGAGTCATGAGGTCCATGATGCGGGCGGAGAAGTTGTCCGGGTCGGTCTCCAGCTTCAGGCGCTCATCAGGGTACAGGGGCGTCAGGTTGTCGAACAGGATCTTGTCCCGGGCCACCGAGGGGTCTTCGAAATTGACGGTCTCTACCTTCAGGAGGGCGAAATAGCGTTCGCCTTCCTTGGGGGGGCGGATCTGGCCGTAGATGGTGTCGCCGGTGCGCAGGTTGAAGCGGCGGATTTGGGAAGGGGAGACGTAGATGTCATCGGGGCCGGGCAGGTAATTGTAGTCCTGGGCCCGGAGGAACCCGAAGCCGTCGGGCAGGATTTCCAGCACCCCGCCGCCGGAGATGACCCCGTTTTTCTCCACCTGGGCCTGCAGGATGGCGAAGATGAGCTCCTGCTTGCGCATCCCCGCGGCGCCTTCCACGCTCAGGTCCCGGGCCAGGGAGGCCAGTTCGTTGATTTTCTTGTGTTTCAATTCCGATAAATTCATGGTTGCCTCTTTGTCGCTCATGGGAACACCTACGCCTGGAGCAGGCTCATATGATGTAATTAACGCGGGCCCGATCAGGCAGCACTGATCGGAGATTCCGGGGCCGGCCGCCTACGGCCGCCAGCCGCACTTCGGGAAAATGACGCGGAACGGTTCAAATCGAAGCCAAAGGGAGATTGTACGGGGTTTCCTTAATTTCCTAAACGTATCGGGCCTGTACCGGGATTGCTTAAGGCAGGTTAGTTAGGGACGCTAACCTTTTTGGCTGCTGCTGTCAAGCTGATTTTTTGCAGTTCCCCCAAGATGATTTTAACCTGACTTAAAGTTAGGTTCAAGTCCCCCCGGTTGTCCACCACGAAGTCGGCTTTTTTTATTTTTTCTTTCAGGGGCATCTGGGCCGCCAGAATTCCGGCGATCTCGGCCTCGCTGCGGCTGTCCCGGTCCCGGAGGCGGCGCACCTGGTCCGCTTCCCCCGCGTCCACCACGATCACCCGGTCGTAGTGCTTTTCCAGCCCCGCCTCGAACAGGAGGGGCACCTCCACCAGGACCAGGGGCGCGCCCTGAGCTTCCAGTTCCTGGAGCCTGGCTCTGATTTCCGCGGCCACCCGGGGGTGGATGATGGCCTCCAGCCGGCGCCGCTCCTGGGTATTCTCGAAAACCCGCCCCGCCACCTTGGCGCGGTCCAGAGAGCCGTCCGCCAAAAAATATTCAGGGCCATAGAGACGGCGCAGTTCCTGCCAGGCGGGTTGGCCCGGGGCCACCACCGCCTTCGCCACTTCGTCGGCATCGATCACCGGCACCCCCAGTTCCCTGAACATGCGGGCCACGGTGCTCTTGCCGCTTCCGACCCCCCCGGTGATGGCGATTTTGAGCATGTGTAGCTATCAGCAGTCAGCAAAAACCATAAATGGCGAAGGCGACCAAATGCAGGATGGGCATAGCCATTCTTTTCGATTAATTATTGGTGGTCGGTGCCCACCCTACATCGGTCGTGTACCAGGCCTTAATAGGCTTTTCCCCGAGGCCAAATGGAAATTACTTCGATTATTTTTTCTGATTCCCTTACTTCATAAATGATGCGCCAGTCGCCGACCCTGGAAGTCCGTCGACCCGGCATCATCTTGATTGCCTTTGATATTCTTGCGTCAAACGGGTTATTGGACAATTCCTTAAACCGCACCTCTATCCGACGAACAGTTGGTAGATCAAGAGTCTTTACCTCTTTCTTGGCCTGGCGACCTACGATGAGGTCATAGCTCATAAATCAAGCTCTTTCTTCACTTCTTCCCAGGGAATGAAATAGTCTTTATTCCCGCGTCTTTTCGCCTCATCCGCTTCCTCTACCGCGGCCAATTCTTCCGGGGATAATGGTTCATCGTCATACTCTTCCTGGGGCTGCTCTCGCTCATAAAGGAGGTCTATAAGCTTGCGCAGCAAATCAGCATTAGGCCCCTGAGCTATGGCCTTGACCTTGACCATCAAATCCTCTATTGAGGACATGGATTTTCTCCCCGTATCAGTTATATGCTCTTAACCTAATTCAAGTTTTCCCAGTTTGTCCAACACCGCCTGAAAATCCTCCGGCAGCGAGGCTTCCCAGGCGAGGCGCGCCCCGGTGCGGGGGTGGGCGAGGCTAAGTTGCCAGGCGTGCAGCAGTTGGCGGCGCACCAGGGGTTTGAGGCCGCGCAGTTGCGGCGGCGCGCCGCTCAGGCGGCTCACCCCGCCGCCGTAGGTGGCGTCCCCCAGGACCGGGTGGCCCTCCGAGGCCAGGTGCACCCGGAGCTGGTGGGTGCGGCCGGTCTCCGGGGTCAGCTCCACCAGGGTCAGGGGGCCGGGAAACTCCCGGCGCACCCGCCAGAGCGTTACGGCCTCTTTGCCCCGCCGGGGGTGGGCGCTCATCTTCTGACGGGCCGTGGGGTGCCGCCCCACCTCCTTCTCAATGCGCCCTTCCGCCTCCGGCAGTCTTCCCCACACCAGGGCCAGGTATCTCTTCTTGACCTCCCGGGCCTGGAACTGGCGCACCAGCGCCCCGTGGGCCAGGGCCGTCTTGGCCACCACGATGAGGCCGCTGGTGTCCTGGTCCAGGCGGTGCACCAGGCCGGGGCGGCTGACCTCGCCGATTTCTTTCAGGTCCGGGCAATGGTGCAGCAAGGCGTTTAAAAGGGTGCCGCCGCGGTGGCCCGGGGCCGGGTGCGTAACCTGCCCCGGGGGTTTGTTCACCACCAGGAGGTCCCGGTCCTCAAAGACGATATCCAGAGGCAGGGCCTCCGGGGTAAGCGCGCTGGGGGCCGGCGGCGGCACGCTCACCAGCACCGCTTCGCCGGGCCGCACCCGGTAGGAGGCGGGCCGCACCCGGCCGTTAACCTGCACCCGCCCCGACTTTAGGAGCTTTTGCAGGCGGGCTCGGGACCAGCCCAGGGAGTGGGCCAGGAACCGGTCCAGGCGGGCCCCGGCCTCGGTGGAGGCAACGGTTAGGGCCAGATTATCTGAGGCCCCCTGCATTTGATAACTGGAATCAGACCTCAATTTATTGGAGGCTTTCTAACAAATCCTTATGGGGGTTGGGGGAGTGGGTTTGGGAGAGGGGGCAGGGACCCTCGGCCCCTGGCCCCCTCTCACAAGCTCTTCTTCCTCACACCTTTCGCAGGGCGCCGCCATTTTTGATTTCGCTAAAGATCATCCGGCCCGCGGTGGTCTGCAGCACGCTGGTGACCGCCACCTCCACCTCCCGGCCGATGAAGCGCCGGGCGTTTTCGATGACCACCATGGTGCCGTCGTCCAGGTAGGCGATCCCCTGGCCCTGGGATTTACCCTCCCGCAGGATCTGCACCTGCAGGGTTTCGCCCGGCAGGACTGCGGGCTTCATGGCGTTGGCCAGCTGGTTGATGTTGAGAACTTCGATGCCCTGCAGCTCCGCCACCTTGTGGAGGTTGAAGTCGTTGGTCAGGATCTTGGCCCGGAGATTCAACGCCAGGGCCACCAGTTTGGAGTCCACCCCCGCGGCCTTGGGGACGTCATCCTGAAGGAACTCCACCCGCAACGGGTTAAGCTGTTGCAGCCTCTTTAAGATGTCCAGCCCCCGGCGGCCCCGGCTGCGGCGCAGGTCGTCGGGGGAGTCGGCGATGTACTGCAGCTCTTCCAGGATGAACTTGGGCACAATGAGGGTGCCTTCGATGAAGCCGGTCTCCGCGATGTCGGCAATGCGGCCGTCGATGATGACGCTGGTGTCCAGAAGTTTCATGGACTGCCGCGGCGCTTTGGCGCCGGGGTCCAGAAAATAAGGAGTGCTGACCTCCGACACCTTTTTGCCCCCCAACACCAGGCCGATATAACCGAAGATGGCAGAAAAAAAGATATATAAAGGAATTTGCAGATTGGGGAGTTCCAGGTACTTGTCGAAGGGATAACTGGCCAGCTTGCCGATGCCTAAGCCCACGAAGAGGCCCAGGGTGGAACCGATGATGGTCTTGAGGGGAATGCGCTTGATGACCTCCTCCAGACCCAGGGTCAGGACGGCCACCGCCAGCCCGGCGGCGGCGCCGACGTAGCCGGCCCACCACAGGTGGTCGAACTGCGGAATCTGGGAGGCGATGAGATACCCGCTCACCGTGCAAATGGTCCCCATGATGGCCCCAATGACCATCTTTTGCAACACTAAGCGCTCACCTCCTTTCTCCTAAAAAACGGGCAGGGTTTAAAAGTTCTGCGCCGAGAAGCCGGAGCATACTCCCACCCTTTAGGCGACGCAAGGTTGAATAACAGACGATAAATCAACAAGTGTCTTAAAAGCAGGAAAGGAGAGACCGGATCAAGAATCGCTGCTGATTTCCAGCAACTCCTGGAGCTGTGCTTCGATTTCATCCTCTTTTTTGTTGTTGACCAGGGAGAGTTCTTTAATTAACAGGTTTTTTGCCGTGTCCAGCATCTTGCGCTCCCCGAAGGAAAGGTCCTTTTCGGACTTGAGCAGCGACAGGTCCCGGAGAACCTCCGCGACGCGGAAAGGAGAGCCGGTTTTGATTTTGTCCATGTAATCGCGGTAACGGCGATTCCAGGTCTGGTTGTTGAGACGGGTGGGACGATCTTGCAGGATTTTGAATACCTCGGAAACCGCAGGTTTATCGATGATATCACGGAGCCCGATGTTGCGGGCGTTGGTGGTGGGAATCATGATGATCATCTCACTGTCCAGAAGGCGCATAATGTAGAATCTTTCCAACGAGCCGGAGACCTTCCGTTCTTGGACAGCTTCGATTACTCCCACCCCGTGGGCGGGGTAAACGGCCAACTGGCCAATCTCGAACATCCTTTTCCACCTCCTTTCCCTAAACTGTTTATCACATTATCTCGAAAAATGCAAATCGGGGGGTGGGGCCCCTCCAACACCCCTTTATCGCTGGAAGCGGAACAGGAGGATTTCGCCGTCCTGGACCAAGTAATCTTTGCCTTCCACGTGCAGGCGGCCCGCCTCCTTGACCTTGGCGGGAGAACCCAGGCGGTCCAGGTCGGCAAAGCTCATCACTTCCACCCGGATGAAACCCTTTTCCATGTCGGAATGGACCTTGCCGGCGGCTTTGGGAGCCGGGGTGCCTTCAGGCACGGTCCAGGCTCTGACCTCCGTCCCCACGATGGTGTAGAAGGTGACCAGGCCCAGGAGGCGGGAGGATTCCCGCACCAGCCGGGTGATGCCCGCTTCGGTGAGGGCCAGGTCGGCCAAAAACTCGGCCCGCTCCTGGGGGGAGAATTCCTGGAGCTCGGCTTCCAGCTTCCCCAGGATGGGGACCACCGGCGCCCTGCGGTTCGCCGCCAGGGCCAGGAGGGATTGGTAATGGTGGCCGCCTTGAAATTCATCCTCGTTCAAGTTGGCCACGAACAGACAGGGTTTCAGCGTCAGCAGGGGAGTGTCCTGGAGGTGCTCCAGGTCCCCGGGCGCGAGGCCCAGGTCCCGGACCCAGACCCCCCGATTGAGGCCGGACTCCGCCTTGAGCACGGAGTTCAGGGCCGCGGCCGCGGCCTTGTCTCCCGCCTTGGCCCGTTTTTCCAGCTTGCTCCGCTGGCGTTCCAGGATTTCCAGGTCCGCCAGGATGAGCTCCGTCTCCACCACCTCCACGTCCCGGACCGGGTCCAGGGCGGAGAGGGGGTGGGGGCAGGCGCCGTCGCCGAAGCAGCGCACCACGTGGACCAGCAGATCCACTTCCCGGATCGCGGCCAGGAACTGGTTCCCCAGCCCCTCGCCTTTGGAGGCCCCTTGGATGAGGCCGGCCACGTCCACGAACTCGATGGCGGCAGGGGTGAGCTTCTGGGGTTTGAGCAGCTCCCCCAGGCGGGTCAGGCGCGGGTCCGGGATGGGCACCACCCCGGTGTTGGGGGCGATGGTACTGAAGGGGTAGGAGGCCACTTCGGCCTGATTGGCGGTCAGGGCGTTGAAAATGGTGGTCTTGCCGGCGTTGGGCAGGCCGATGATGCCGCAGCGGAAGGACATGACTACCTGTTTTCTGTTTTCGGTTTTCGGTTATAAATGCTTTGTCATAGATGCTATTACGCCCATGGCACCTTATTGACCGGTGCACCCCGGCCCTTTTTGTTTGATAGAAAGCAACGCCAGATAAAATATATTCTATTGGTTCTATAATCTGTTCCTTGGATTTCCTTAAAGGGTGTCATCCAGCAGTTCATCTGGCTTCTCACTTATCGAGCACAGTTCTGCTTTGTATGACATTATCGTTTCCGACGGTGTTTAACAGAAAACAGAAAACTCAAGCCGCTTGTGGTTTCTTCCAGATGCCTGGAATCTTGGTGCCGCAGAAGCCGCAGGACCCGTCCTTCAGGTGCGTCTCCTGGATGCGGTAACCCCGGCGGCCGATCACCAGTTTGCCGCACTGGTGGCAGAAGGTGTTCTCCGCCTCATTCCCCGGGATGTTTCCCAAATAGATGTATTTGAGGCCGGCCTTCAGGGCCAGTTCCCGGGCCTGCTCCAGGGTGCTCACCGGGGTGGGGTAGTGGTTGATCATCTTGTAGAGGGGATAAAAGCGGGAGAAATGCACCGGCGTCAGGGGTCCCAGTTCGTCCCGGATCCAGGCGCACATCTTGGTGATGGCTTCCGGCTTGTCGTTGAACTGGGGGATCACCAGGTTGACGATTTCCAGATGCACCCGCTGGCTCTTGAGAGTTTTCAGGGTTTCCAGCACCGATCCCAGCTGCGCCCCCGTCAGGTCCTGGTAGAACTTGGAATCAAAAGACTTGAGGTCGATGCAGGCCGCGTCCAGCACCGGGGTGAGCTGTTTTAAGGGTTCCGGGTTAACGTAGCCGGCGGAGTGGCAGACGTTGAGGATGCCCGCCTTTTTGGCCAGGCGGGCGGTGTCCAGCATATATTCATAAAAAATGATGGGCTCCACATAGGTATAGGCAATGGAGTCGCTGCCGGTCTTCCGGGCTTCGGCCACCACCCGCTCCGGCGGCAGATCGATATTGTAAGTCTTCTCCGGCCGTTCCTGGGAAATCTCCCAGTTCTGGCAGAACTTGCAGTGGAGATTGCAGCCCGCGGTGGCGATGGAAAAGGAAGGGCTGCCTGGCAGGACGTGGAACAGGGGCTTCTTTTCGATGGGGTCCACGTGCACCGCGCAGGGATTGCCGTAAACCAGGGTGAGGTACTGGCCCTGGCGGTTTTCCCGGACGCCGCACTCCCCCCGGGCGCCTTCATTGACCTCGCAGTTCCGGGGACAAAGCTGGCATTGGACTATCTGGTTGGGGAGCCGGCGGAAAAAAGCCGCGGGCCGGGGGTGAATCAGGCCCCGGCTGATGTCCTGGGCCGCGGCCGGGGTGAGGCGGCAGGGGAGGGCCAGCAAAGCCAGGGCGCCGGCGCCGCTTTTGATGAAGGTCCGTCGATTCAACGGCCGGCGGCACCAGACCGGAAACGCGGTATTCATGGGGCCTTACAATCCATGAGAGCTCCCCCGGCCGGAAACGCCCCACCGGCAAAGGCGGGGATTTAGGCCGAACACAGGACCTGTACCGGTGGCTGCCGGCGGAAGGGAAGTCGGTGTCAGGAACTAGGAGCTGTTGATGCGATTGCGCAGCACTCCGGAGGTTTTGAATACCACCACTTTGCGGGCCCGGAGGATCAGGTTTTCCTTGGTCTGAGGGTTCCTGCCCCGGCGGGCGTTCTTTTGCCTCACCGAGAATTTGCCAAAACCGCTGATCAGCAAGTCCTCGCCGTTGGCCAACGTCTCTTTCATGATGTCCAGAACTCGTTCCACCACCGATCGGGATTCCTGCTTGCTCAGACCCACCTGGGTCTGAAGGCGGCTGATCAATTTTTCCTTGGTGAGGGCCATGAGCCGTTCTCCTGAGGCTATGCAGGTGTAATTACTTGATTATTATGAATTAAATAAACCGGGTGTCAAGGGTTTTTTTTACACGCCCTGGATCGGCGAAGCCGTGCGCTTCAACTTTTGGTGGGGAGGCCGCCGCACTCCGAAGGATAAGGCCCGGAATTGACAGGCGTCCAGACACTTGAGGCACATGATGCACTCCCGGCTGTCGAATTCCTCCTGGGGATTTACCCCGGTGGGACATTTGCGGACGCAGGAGCCGCATTCCACGCAGTTGCCTTCGATAAATTCCAGCTGCACCAGGGTCATGCGGGTAAACAAACTGTAAAACGCGCCCAGGGGGCACAGCACCCGGCAGAAAAAGCGGCTGATGAAGATGGCCAGGATGATGATCAGGATCAGGATGGTGAGCTTGTTCCAGAAATAAAAGCCCAGGGTGGCCCACAAGGTGGGCTTGAGGAAAATCAAAGGCAGGGCGCCCTCGAGGGTGCCCGCGGGACAGAGGAGCTTGCAGAACCACGGGTGTCCCAAACCGGAGGCGTCCACCAGCCACACCGGCAATACCAGGACCAGCACCACCAGCACCGCGTACTTGACGTACCTAAGGGGCCGGTACAGGGGAAACTTGGGGGTGGGAATCTTGTGGAACAGGTCCTGAATAAACCCGAAAGGACAGAGCCAGCCGCAAGGCAGACGCCCCACCAGGGTGCCGATGAAGCCCAGGTAGCCGATCACCAGGGTGCCCAGGTGGGGCCAGGTCCCCGGCATGGTGAACCGGAGGGAGGCCATGAAATTTTGGACCGCCCCCACCGGGCAGGAAAGGAGCGCCCCGGGGCAGGAATAGCAGTTGAGCCCCGGATGGCACACCGCCTTCAGGGGCCCCTGGTAAATCACCGACCCGAAGGGGAAGAGAAGATAGGCGTTGGTCCCAAACGCCACCAGCGTTTGGATCAGGGTCCGGAGTCTGGTCATTACCCGACCCCGATGCAGGACAGGCAGATGGTGTTGCCCAGGTTCAAGAGGTATTCGAGGTCACCGGTGTTGATTCCCAAAATAAACAGCAAGGTGAAAAAGATAATGAGCCAGACGGCTTTTTTCGGCATGCACAACCTCCCGGCAAGCTTGGCGGCCTTGGGGCGGGTGATGACTCGGCGGTCACTTAAATGATTATATCCACTTGCCAGCCGGGGGGGAAAATTTTTTTGACCCTCCTTGACATTTTCTTGACAAAGGTTACTATATTAGCATATATGGATATTATGAATAGTGAATATATGAAAGAACGGTTGGAAAGGGCGGCCCGCTGCCTCAAGGTCCTGGCCCATCCCATCCGGCTCTTGATCATCCACCTGCTGGGCGAGGGCGAGCGCTCGGTCCAGGAGCTGGAGAAAGCCGTGGGGGTGAGCCAGTCCAGCATCTCCCAGCACCTCAACCTGCTCAAGGACAAGGAGATCCTGGAATCCCGCCGGGCGGCGCAGCAGGTCTTCTACCGGCTGAAAAACCCGCGCCTGCTGGAGCTCACGGCCATCACCCGGGAGCTTTTCTGCAAGGTGGAAGAGTAACGCCGGGGGATGGCCAGCTCGGGTGGCGCCCAAAATCCAGGCCCCGGGAAGGGACCTGTGGGGCTGTAGTTTCCCCAAGGTAGGTGGAAGGGGGAATGATTGGGTTGGCGGCAATATGGTGGCTGCGAGGCGGCTGCCCAAAAATAAAAGCGAAAATGGCTCAAGGAGAATCGATTTATGGGTAAATTCATCTCCCAGCGGACCCTGGATTGCCGGGGGGACGCCTGTCCGCTGCCGCTGCTCAAAACCAAGAAGGCCATGGCGGAGCTGGGCAGCGGCGAGATCCTGGAAGTCGTGGGCACCGACCCCGGCTCCAAGAACGACCTGCCCAGCTGGGCCGCCCGCACCGGTAATATTTACCTCGGGGTAGAAGAGGAAGGGGAAGTCTTCCATTTCTACCTCCAGAAAAAGTGAGGCCAAATTCGTGAAGGGTCCATTGGGCATCATGGTGGCCACCCGGGATTCCCTGGAGCACCTCTTGGGGCTGGTGGCCGCGGCGGAACGGCAAGACGTGCCGGTGGTGGTCTTTCTCACGGGCGAGGGGGTGCTCCTCACCCAGGACCCCCGGTTCGGCCGGCTGGCGGGCCGGGCCAAACTGGCCCTGTGCGAAGTGAGTTTCAGGGCCCATAATCTTTCGGGCGAAGTGCCGGGTCTGGGGTTCAAGGATTTCGCCACCCAGGCCAAGCACGCAGAAATGCTGGAAGACTGCCCTCATTATCTGGTGTTGTAACGGAGGCTTG
>Ga0315268_10007814_pt1 | contig 11220 bp, 13 predicted proteins | sample C1_top_MG_FD_204535 | JGI IMG/M metagenome (GOLD analysis project Ga0315268, IMG submission 204535) | Sediment microbial communities from Yellowstone Lake, YNP, Wyoming, USA - C1_top | ecosystem: Environmental > Aquatic > Freshwater > Lake > Sediment | place: USA: Wyoming | collected 2017-08-01 | reverse complement strand
CGGGCGTGATCGGCCTGTATAGACAGTTCCGCCGTATTGCGTTGGGCGAGCTCAACGGCCAGACGACGCTGCGCCTTGAGTCGGTGTACAATGCGCTCAAGGCCACTGGCGCGACGGTGGAACTGTGCGAGAGTATTTTGAGTGTCTTGTGGACCAAATTCGTATTTATTGCCGCCGTCAGTGCCATGGGCAGCCTGACGCGTGCGACGTTCGGCGAGTATCGCGCCGTGCCCGAGGCGCGCGCTGTATTGACTGAAGCGCTGAACGAAGTGGCAGCCGTTGCGCGGGCCAAAGGCGTGACGCTCGACCCGGACGTGGTGGACAAGACGCTGGCATTTATTGATAACAGCGCGCCGAACATCAAGCCTTCGATGCAGCGCGATGTGGAGACCGCACGCGTGAGCGAGCTGGAAAGTATGGTTGGCATTGTCGTGCGCCTGGGCATCGAATTGGGCGTGCCGACGCCCGTGATGCGGTTCGCTTACGCGATGCTCAAGCCGGGACTCCTAAAGTCAGCCAGTTAGCCTAGTAGTCAAATAGTCGACTAGTCTGGCTCGCGCTGTTTTGCCATTTGAGATTTGATCTGGTCATGTCTGAACTGACCGAACTGGGGATCACTGCACTCAAAGAGGGTCGTCGAGACGCTGCACTTCATCTGCTCACGGAAGCCGTCACTCGCGACCCGCTCGACGTGGTGGCGTGGTTGTGGCTTTCGGGCGCGGTGGAGGACGACGATCAACGCGCCGATTGCCTGCGTCGCGTGCTGGCCATCGTGCCGAATAATGCTGCCGCGCGCGCTGGCCTGGAGCGGATCGAAGCGCGGCAGCGCTTCCCTTTTACCGAATGTCCCATCTGTGGCCGGGTCGGGCGAGTCACTTGTCCTCATTGCGCTGGAAGCTCCACTGAATTGTGCTCTACTTGCCAGGGCCAGACCTTTCAAAAGTGTGGTGTTTGTCAAGGGCAAGGATGGCTTGCCGGCAAAACGCGGCTTGCCTTGAGCAGCAGCCTCAATATCGGAGTCGTGGAACAGTGGCAAGAGTGCACTGAGTGCCATGCCACGGGCTTTGTGGACTGCCAGACCTGCCGGGGGTGCGGGCGCGAATGGTGCCACATCTGTGAAGGTGGCGGGCAGATTGTTTGTCCGGATTGCACCGCCACCCGGCTCAAGGCGATGTTGATCAAGCCACTCGCCGAGGCTGTGCTTTGCGCAATACAGCGTGACACGGGCCGTGCACAAATGCTCCTGGCCCAGTTGCAGGCTTCCAGCCCGCTGGCTGGCTTTCTGTGGCGTGTGGGTTTTGCCGACCGGCCATACCACTCGGCTCGCAGGCTGCGTACGTGGGTCGAATCTCATCCAAACGATGAAGCAGGCCGGCACCTGCTAGCTCTTTTGCCCGAGGTCCCCTACGCACAACTACCACCACGAGACAAACCGGTGCAGCTTCTCAAGCAACAGCCGCCTGTCTACAACTTGCCGGAAGATCAATCGTCGACTCTGGTGTCGTCCCGACATCCCGACAACGCACTGCGAGACGCGATTATGGCGGCCCGGATCGGCAACCGCGACCAGGCGTTGGTGTTGTTGCTTCAGGCGGCTGAGCTAGAGCCGCGCAACGAGGAAGCGTGGCTGTGGCTGGCTCGCTTGGTGGATACGGACGTACAGCGCATCGAATGTCTGCATCATGTGCTAGAGATCAACCCTGGTAACCGGGCGGCTCAGCAAGACCTGGCCCGTCTGACAGGGCCGGAAGCAAAAAGCCCGCAGGGGTCTGCGGGCCAATGAGCTTGCACAGTTCATGCTTCCGGCGCTTGCCTGGCGAATCGCTTTTTCAGCCAGGCCGAGATCTCGCTTCTGTAATCGTTCCATAGGTGAATCAAGCCGGGCACCCCAGGAATGAGGAAGAAAGCGATCACCAGCAGCGTAAAGTATTTGTCAATGCCTTCGATACCGCCAAAGAGGCGGCCCAGAGTATAGCCCAGCATCGTCACCCCGATGGCCCATACCAAGCCACCGAGGAGGTTGAACATCACAAAGCGGCGGTAGTCCATCTCTGCTGCGCCCGCCACAATCGGGGCGAACGTGCGGATGAAAGGCACGAAGCGCGCCAGCGTGACGGTCTTGCCGCCGTGCTTTTCGTAGAATGCTTTGGCGGCCATCAAGTTTTTACGCCGAAAGAACAACGAGTTTTCCCGATTGAAGATGAGGGGCCCGGTCTTGGCGCCAAACCAGTAGCCTACCTGATCACCCAGCACTGCCGCTATGAACAAGCCTGGGACCAGGATAAACTCGTTCAAGATACCACGGGAGGCCAATAGCCCCGCCGTTAGCAACAGGCTATCGCCTGGGAAAAAGAAGCCAAAAAACAAACCTGACTCGGCAAAGATGATGGCAAAGATGCCGGCGTAACCGAGCGTTTCGATTATCTTGATGGGATCTAGAAAAGACATGTGCAGTTCCTTCAAGAGGGTGATATAACAGAGTCATCCAGCGGTCGACCAAACTGATTATACCATCGGCAGTGTGAGTTGACAAATGTCTACCTTCCTGAAAGCTCGAAAGCTTGGGGCAAGTTTTCGATGCAAGCGTTTGACAGGGGCGACTGGCAAGGATAGAATAGTACATGGCTCCGCCGGGCGTGGCAGGCCGGCGGTGACTATCCCCCAGGTGCGATCAAAGCCACATTCAGCCTGACGACCATAGAAAGGAGCAGAATGCCCCAAATCATCCCTGGCGCGGAGCCATTCTTCTTCGAAGGCAGCCAGGTAGGTTGCTTGGTCTCGCACGGTTTCACTGGTACACCGCAGAGTATGCGCTTCCTTGGAGAGACCCTGGCTCGCGAAGGAGGCTTGACCGTAATCGGGCCGCGCCTCAAAGGCCATGGCACCTCGCCGGAGGACATGGCCCAATCCACCGCCGAAGACTGGATCCGCAGCGTGGAAGAGGCCCTGGCTGTCCTCCGACAACGATGTGAGAAGATTTTCATGACAGGTCTTTCGATGGGGGGCACGCTCACGCTGTACATGGCCGCCATGTACGCCGATGTCATTCGCGGCGCCATCCCCATCAACGGTGCTATCTCGTTCCACGACCCCGACTTTGCCGCGCTAGCCTTTATGCCGAATGCGCCCGCAACCATCCCCGGCGTCGGCTCGGACATCAAACGGCCCGGCGTGACCGAGTTGGCGTATCCCGTTGTGCCCGTGCCGGCTATCCGCCAAATCTATGCACTCGGAGACGTGACGCGCGACCTACTGCCGCGCGTGACCTGCCCCGCCCTCGTGTTCCAGTCCCGCGATGACCACGTCGTGCCGCCGGACAATGCGCCGTACATCGTGGAACATATCGGCGCGCAGGACAAGCGGCTGGTTTGGCTGGACAATTCGTATCACGTCGCCACGCTCGACAACGACAAAGAGCGCATCGCCAACGAGACACTTAGGTTCATCCGCGAGCATCTCTAGCTCCGAAGCCTGATGCATGATGCGTGAGCCGATCGTGCATCCCGCTTCATGGGAATTTACCACTACCTTCAAGGAGAAAGACATCATGCGACCCGTTTATGCTGTGTCCGGTGGGGTGAGCAAGTTTGCCAAGGCGCGCCCCGATAAAACCTTTCAGGCCCTGGTCAAAGAGGCCTACGACTATGCCATTGACGACCTTGGCCTGGAGTTTGACAGGTTCACCGAGCTGGTAGATGGCTCGGTGGCTTCGTATTTCTCCGATCACTTTACCCGCCAACTGATGGCCGGTATCATGGCGCAAGATTATCTGGGCCTATGCCCTAAGCCGAGCCATCGCGTGGAGGGCGGCGGTGCGACAGGTGGCCTGTGCTTCCAGGAGGCCTGGAAGGCTATTGCCAGTGGCTACATGGACATCTGCGTGGCATATGGCTTTGAGACGATGAGTCACGTAGAGACCTGGAAGGGCAATGAGTTCATCGCGCTGGCTTCTGATGTGTCGTTCGATTATCCCGTCGGCGGGTTCTATTCTGGCTATTACGCGATGATGGTCACGCGTCACATGAAAGAGTTCGGCACCACAGTCGAACAGATGGCGCACGTCAGCGTCAAGAATTATATCAACGCTTTCTATAATCCCTACGCTCAAAAGAGCCAGCGCATCTCCATCGAGGACGTGCGGAATGCGCCGATGGTTGCCTGGCCGTTGACGCGGCTGGACATTTGTGTGATGAGTGACGGCGCGGCGGCGACGGTCCTAGCCAGCGAGGAGGGGCTCAAGAAGCTGGAGCAAGCTGGCGCCAAGATTGCGCGACCGTTGGTCAAGGTCGCCGGCATCGGTCGCGGCACCGACGCGATGCGTATGGCCGACCGGCCACACCAATCCTATGATGACTTTATGCGCTACAACGCGCTGCCGCATGAGGTGAACAGCGAGGAGACGCGTGCCTATTACAAAAAACTGTGGGATAAGGGCTTTCGCTATCCGGGTGTCCACTCTTTCCGCGCCGGGCGGATGGCCGGCAAGGAAGCGTACAAGATGGCAAAAGTCAATGACCCGTTGCACGAGATTGACTTTATCGAGCTGCATGACGCTTACACCTCGTCCGAGATTCAGACCTACGAGGACATGGGCTTGTGCCGCTACGGCGAAGGTGGGCCGTTCGCCGCGTCGGGTAAAGCATTTGTGCCGGGCGTGGACTATGGCCTCAACCTGCCAGAAAAGCCTATCTGCCCAGTGAATCCGTCCGGTGGGCTGATCGCCTGCGGTCATCCGGTTGGAGCGACCGGGTTGATGCAGGCTGTGTTTGCCGTGTGGCAGCTGCAAGGAACAATTGCAAAGCATTTCAGGAGCCCGGTGCTGCAGATCAAGAACGCCAAGCGCGGCGCGATCCACAGCCACGCCGGGACTGGGACGTATGTGACGGTCAGCATTCTGGAGCGGGAAGGATGATGAACCCTGGGAAGGTTCCAAGCCTTCGCAAGGGTCAAACGGAGCAATGCCATGGCTAACGAAAACGCAACCAAAGTGGAAGAAACGCTAGAGGGAACGATTCTCTACAACGTCCCGTTCCCAAAGAAGCTGGACGAGGAAGCGCTTGCGTTCCTCAAAAAGATGTCGGCCATTATCATCAAGTTTCCCTATCAGGCCAACTATCTGCACAGTTACGGGCAAGACAGCCCGTTCTTTGCCGGACTGGCCAACCGCGTCCTTTTGGGCTGTCGCGAGCCGGAAACCGGTTATACTTATGCCAACCCGCGCGGGCACGACATGTTCACGGGCAAAGAGACCGAGTGGGTGCGCTTGCCAGATGAAGGGACCATCCATGCCTTTACCGTGTGTCACTTTGGCTCAGAAGCATTCCTATCGCAATGCCCTTTTGTGCTGATCCTGGTCGAGTTAGAGGGCGCCAACACCTTGTTCCTCAGCCGGCTGGTCGGCATAGATCCTAACCAGGCCAGCCTCGATTGGATCGGCATGAAGGTCAAGGCACGGTATCTGAGGAACAGCAAGTTCCAACCGACGGATGTGTATTTTGTCCCGGCTGAGGGCGCTGAGGAGTAGGGTGCCAGGCGCGATAAGCGAACTGGCCTTCATCGCCCACGGCGGTGCTCAACACACGGCAGGGGTGACGGCGCGACTGTTGGCTGAGCACGTGTGTGGCTGGTAAACAAGGGGAGGTCTATGCCGGATACGACTGAACTGCTTCAACAGGGTATCGCGCTGGCCAAGGCTGGCCGACGTGAGGAGGCGCGTAATATCCTGATGCAGGTTATCGAGCAGGACGAGCGGAACGAGTCTGCCTGGTTGTGGCTTTCGGGAGTTGTGGATAGCGACGACGACAAGGCCGTCGCGCTGGAAAACGTGCTGACGCTCAACCCAAATAACGAGTGGGCCAAGCGCGGGCTGCAAATGTTAGGCCGACCATGGCCGCAGTGACCAGTAATTGGGGGGCAGTAGCGATAGAACGCATTCTGGCCGTTCTCTGGCGGCGATCCATGACTGATCGCTGACCACTTTTCGCTAGTCTTCCATCCCCATGCTGGCGATCTGGCGGAGAAGGCCCAGCACTGAAAGCCCGACCGACACAGCCGCCGTGGGCTTGACGGGGCGCGGGGCTAACGCCTGGCCGCCTTGCTCCGCGTCCACTGAGCGGACGTAGAGGTAGGCCGCGCCAACGCCGACGAGTGCGCCAGCGATACCGCCGAGCAACATCATTTTGGTCTTCCAGTTCAAGCGGGGGTTTGTTTCCACTAGTTCTCCTCCTGGACGAGTCCGATCAGTAGATTGCACCACGTGTGCAGTTGTGCCGCCAACGCATACGCCCAACCAGTGGAGCGACGAGCACCGCGCACGCCTGTTCCACGTAGAACTTGGCAAGTGTGTAGTGAGGCCATGTTTTCACTCCACTATCTCGGGCATGAATGGCAGTAGCTCTATGATACCACAGAACGCCGCGAATAGGCAGAGCACGGCCAGAGGTTATTGGCGGATTTTAAGATTTGATAGAGTTCTCCTTCGCGCCTTTTTCCGTTTACTCTACCGCGAGTTCGCCTGGACATACGACCTCGTCGCGTGGCTGGTCTCGTTTGGACAGTGGACAGCGTGGGGGGGCGCGGCGATTCCGCGATTGCGCGGGCGGCGCGTTCTTGAACTGGCGCATGGGCCGGGGCATTTGCTTGTGGCGATGAGCTGCGCAGGGTATGCACCAGTGGGGCTGGATCTTTCGCCGCAGATGGGGCAACTGGCGCACTGGCGATTGCGGCGATTCAGTCAGAGGGGCAGCATCCAAATGCCGTCTCTGGTGCGCGCTCGGGCACAGGTGTTGCCGTTTCGTTCCGGTGCGTTCGACTCAGTGGTGTCCACTTTTCCCACCGAGTTCATTGCTGATCCTGCCACACTGCGCGAGGTGGCGCGCGTGATACAACCGGGAGGGCGAGCCGTCGTTGTGCCGGGCGTGATATTCAACGCTAGCGTGCCGGCGCGATTGCTCGAATGGCTTTACAGGATCACCTGTCAGCAAGAGCCGGAGCCGCCCGGCATCGCCAGTGCCTCGGCCGAGGCTGGCTTGACGCTGCAACGCGAACGCGAGCGGATTGGCATGGTAGAAGTGCTGATCGCTGTGGCGATCAAGAGATGAGAAACCCGTTTTCCTGGAGAAAACGGGTTTCTGCCTCATGCTTGATCCAGATGAAGCATCTGCACGTGCAGCCGACTGACGATCAACGAATTAGCTTGCTGCGGAAACGGCCCGGGCAACGCTACGAGTGGAAATATCGTGGCAGACGTCACAGCGAAAAAGTCGCCAGCCAGCAGGCTGAACATGTCCTGCCAGCGCGTATCTGTGCCCATGTGGAACTCGGCGCGGCAAACCAGGGAGGGCATGTAGGCAATGCAGCGCTCGACACGCTTCATAAGTTGAATAGACGATTGAGCCTCAGCGCTGTCCAGGAATATCGCCACAATGTCAGTCTTGGGGACGACGAGCTGAGACCGAAGGATCTGGCCCATCGGCCCGGGCGTCAGTGAACTGACGGTGGCATCAAAGAACGGGATGTGCTGCCGGTTCACATCGTTGAGATAATTGATGATGGGGCCTATCGGCTCCATCACTCCCTGGATGTGAAAGGAGGTCGTCAGCGCTTGGGCCGGGTAGCGAGGTGTTTGGGCTTGTGGCAGTGGCATAGGATCGCTCCTTGTCTCTATCGGCGAAGCATCAACTGAGACCAATTGTACGACAGACAAGACGGTTCGTCAATCGGCCACGACCACGCTTACTTCCAGCGTTGCGCCGTCCTGATGCGCCCGGTGGCAAGAGCGAGTTTCGCATTGTTCTGTTGGTCAATCACAATATCTGCCACATTGGCAAAACACTGCGCGTTCCCTACCGAAGTGCCGCCAAATTTGTGCACGATCATCTCGGCCTCCTGTTCATGCAATTCCCGCCAGTGCCTGGTTCAAGTCGGCGATCAAGTCGTCGGCGTCTTCAATGCCCAGCGCGTACCGCACCAGGTTGTCCTTGATGCCCGCCGCCTGGCGCTCGGCAGGGTCGAGCGAAAACAGCATCGCCGGTTGCTCGATGACGCTCTCCACGCCGCCGAGCGTCGGGCCGATGTAGGGCAAGCGCAAACGATCAATCAAGCGGCTGGTCTTGTCCAGGTCGCCCTCGATCTCAAAGCTGACTACGCCTCCAAATCCGGTCATCTGCCGCCGGGCGGTTTCGTAATCGGGGTGGCTAGGCAGGCCAGGATAATGGACGCGGTGGACGGCCGGCTGTTGCTCCAGAAACTGCGCCACGCGCAGGCCGTTCTCGTTTTGGCGGTGGACACGCAGATCAAGCGTCTTGAGTCCTCGCAGCAGCATGTATGCCTCATTAGGATTACTCACACCGCCCAATATCCCCCGCGCCTTTTCGATTGGAGCCAAAAGCTCGTACGGGCCGACGACTACTCCTGCCAACAGGTCATTATGGCCGGCCAGATATTTGGTTGCGCTGTGGATCACCAAATCCACACCACATTCCAGGGGGCGCAAGTTGATCGGAGTGGCAAAAGTGCTGTCAACGACGGTGGTGACGCCGCACTCCTTTGCGGCCCTTACCATGAGCGACAGATCCATGACACGCAAATACGGATTGGTGGGTGTTTCACAAAAAATCAGGCGGGTGTTGGGGCGGATAGCCTCGACAAGCGCAGTGGGTTCGTCAATCTGTACCAGGGTCGTCTCGATTTGCCACCGGTTCAAAAAGGTGAGAGCAAATTCCTTTGTGCGGTGGTAGCTGTCGCTTACCATGACGAGGTGGTCGCCGCCGGATAGCAGCGCCAGGAATGTCGTGGTGATGGCGCACATCCCGCTGGCAAAAAGCAACGCTTGCTCGCCACCTTCCAGAGCTGCCAGCTTGCGTTCTGCTACACTCTGCGTCGGGTTGCTGTAGCGCCCGTACTCGTCTCGCACAATTCGGTCGCCAGCCGCCTTGCGACGCATAAAGTCTAGGATCTCTGCCGTGTTTGCAAAACTGTACGTCGAGGTTTGGATAATGGGGGTTGTCAAGGCGCCATAGGGCTTGCGCTTTTCCTCTCCGGCGTGGACAGCTCGTGTTGAAGTATGATCGCTCACGAGTATTCTCCTCTCTAGTCGTATGACTTTAACAGAATGGATGCACGATCAAAGAGGAGAGGGGCAAAAAAAAGCCTCTCAACGGGGGCGAGTCTGTTGAAGAGGCGATTGGCATTGACACCACGCACGCTCATCTGCCAGAACCCACCACGGGGAACTGCCGGAATTGGCACCATGGCTGCGCATCTACCGCACAGCCTGGTTGTCGAGGTTTCACGGGGCCGGTCCCTCCACCTCTCTTGATAAGCATCTCTATTCAGTTGTAAAGTGGCACAGATGATACCATGACCGGAGTGGAATGTCAAAGCCATTTGCCATTGCCTGCGTGCCATGTTATAATTACCTTTGATGAACACGAACGCGACTCTGCAAATGAACCGATATCACCATCACCACAAGCACGCCCACGTGCGTTGCTTTGGCCTGGGTCGCGTCTGACGCAATGGTGAGAACGTTTCGACGGCGTGGCCTGACCCACGCCGTTTTTATTTGTTTGCAAGAGTTACGGAGGCAGTCGTGAAAAAGCAACTCATCCAACCTGTCAAAGGCACACGAGATTTTTATCCGGAGCAGATGGCGCTGCGGACGTGGCTTTACAACAAAATCCGTGCCGTCTCGGAACAGTTCGGCTACCAGGAATACGAAGGGCCAATCCTCGAGTACATCGCATTGTATGCAGCCAAGTCCGGCGAGGAATTGGTCAAAGAGCAGTCTTTTGTGCTGACTGACCGGGGTGGCGACGAGCTGACTTTGCGCCCAGAGCTGACGCCGACGCTGGCGCGCATGGTGGCGCAAAAGCAGAATGTGCTGGTCAAGCCGATCCGCTGGTGGTCCTTCGGCCCGTTCTGGCGCTACGAACGACCGCAGAAGGGCCGCACCCGCGAGTTCTTTCAGTGGAACATTGACCTTATTGGCTCCGAGTCCATCCAGGCCGATGCCGAAATCGCCGCGATTGGGGCCGAGTTCTTGCGCAGCGTGGGGCTGGGGCCGGACGTGCTCCGTATCCAGGTCAACGACCGGCAACTGATGAACGCGCAACTGCGCGCCATGGGCGTCCGCGACGAACTGGTCTCGACGGTGTTCAAGGTGATTGACAAGCGCGAAAAAATGGACGATCAGACCTGGAGGGAGTACGCTGCGTCGGTGGGGCTGTCGGAATCACAAATCGCCGCGCTAAAGGCGATGTTGGACAACCGCGAGTTGTGGAAGCAATCGGACGAACTCGTGGCGTTCTTTGACGCCGCCGCCGACCTGGCCGTCGGCGACTATGTCGAGTTTGAGCCAAGCATTGTGCGGGGGCTGGATTACTACACTGGCACGGTGATGGAAGCGCGCGACCGCGACGGCGAGTTTCGTGCGATTTTCGGCGGCGGGCGGTACGATAATCTGGTGGCTGATGTGGGCGGCGACCGTCTGCCCGCAGTGGGCTTTGCAATGGGAGATGTGGTCATCGGACTGGTGCTGCAAAAGTATGGCAAGATACCCTCGCTCAGAACCAGTCCTTCGCAGGTCCTCATCGCCGCGTTCGATGCGAGCCTGATCGGCGCAGCCCGCAAGCTGGCCGCACAGTGGCGTGCCTCCGGGCTGCGCGTGGAGCTTTACCCGGATACGGCCAAGCTCGACCGGCAGTTGAAGTACGCCGATGCCAAGAACATCCCATTCGTCGCAATCCTTGGCCCGGACGAGGCGGCGCAGGGTAACGTGACCCTCAAGGATTTGCGCAACAAGTCACAGCAGATGGTGGCGCAGAGCCAAGTGGCACAGTTTATCGCGGCGAATCTTGCTGACTGAATTGAATCGTGTTATACTCGCGTATGTCATGGTGGCTGTAGCTCAATGGCAGAGCGCTGGACTGTGGATCCAGCGGTTGCGGGTTCGACCCCCGTCAGCCACCCTTTGCCCGAGTAGCTCAATGGACAGAGCGCCGGACTTCGAATCCGTCGGTTGCGAGTTCGAGTCTCGCCTCGGGCACACAAATGGAAGCTCGCCCCTCGGCGGGCTCTTTTCGTGCGCTGGATGCCCTTTGGCGTGACAGACAGAGCGCTGGACTTTTAACCCATCGGTTGCGAGTTCGAGTCTCGCCTCGGGCACACAAATGGAAGCTCGCCCCTCGGCGGGCTCTTTTCGTGCGCTGGATACCCTTT
>Ga0315268_10007813_pt1 | contig 11222 bp, 9 predicted proteins | sample C1_top_MG_FD_204535 | JGI IMG/M metagenome (GOLD analysis project Ga0315268, IMG submission 204535) | Sediment microbial communities from Yellowstone Lake, YNP, Wyoming, USA - C1_top | ecosystem: Environmental > Aquatic > Freshwater > Lake > Sediment | place: USA: Wyoming | collected 2017-08-01 | reverse complement strand
ACCACCACCGCCGGTTCAAAGACCTTGTTCCAGTGGTGATAGGCGTTGAGTATCTTCTGCAGCAGGTTAAAGACCCCGTCATTGTTCAGGGCCGAGGTGAAGACGAACTCGGCGAAGTTGACGAAGGCCAGCTGGCCTTTAAGCCAGCCCAGGTAATTGGCCTTGTTCTCTTCGGTCATCAGGTCCCATTTGTTGATCACCACCACCAGGGCCTTGTTGGAGGTCTCCAGCATGGCCACCAGCGTGGTATCCAGATGGGACAGCCCCTCGGAGCTGTCCAGCACCAGCACCCCCACCTGGCAGCGCTCCACCGCCCGTTCGGTCCGCAGCCGGGTGTAGAACTCCACATCGTCGTGGGCGCTGGTCTTGCGCCTTAAGCCGGCGGTGTCTATCAGCACGAATTCCTGGTCGTTCCAGTTGAAGATGGTGTCCACCGAATCCCTGGTGGTGCCCGGCACCGAATCCACTATCACCCGCTCCCGGCCCACGATGGCGTTGACCAGCGAGGATTTTCCCACGTTGGGCTTGCCCACGATAGCCACATGGACGGCCTTGTCATTAAGGTCCTTCTCCGGACTGGGGGGCAGTTTATTGACCACATCGTCCAGCAGTTCTCCGATGGACAGGCCCGGCCCGGCCGCTATCAGCAAAGGTTCGCCCAGCCCCAGTTTCATGAACTCGTACGCCTCGGCCTCGTCCTTGGGCTTGTCCACCTTGTTGACCGCCAGCACGATGGGTTTCCCCTGCTTGCGGACCATCTTGGCTATCTGGGCGTCGGCATCGGTCATGCCGCTCTTGCGGTCCACCAGGAACAAAAGCAAGTCCGCCTCTTCCATGGCCGCATCCACCTGGCGCTTGATGGAGTTCTCCATCCGGTCCTTGGTGTTGGGCACCAGCCCGCCGGTGTCGATCAGGTAAAAGTATTTCCCGTTCCAGTCGGCAATGGCGTAATTGCGGTCCCGGGTCACCCCGGGCATGTCATCAACGATGGCCTCTTTGGATTTGAGGATCCGGTTGAATAAGGTGGACTTGCCCACGTTGGGGCGTCCGATGATGGCTACGATGGGATAATTCATGTGGTTCCAGTCTGTTTATGCATGGTCAGATCCTGAATCTATCTAGGACGCTGATTAACGCGGATTAGTATTGATTATTACCGTATATGGGGACTGAGACATCTTACAAAAATGGAAAATATATTTCCTGTCTTCATGGCTTCCTTATAAATAATAGCCAAGGCGTGGTTCCTATTTTCTCAGTTCCCTGGCCTTCTGGTGAATGTCTTGGTTCTGTTCGATGTATTCTGGGGACAGCGTCAGGCCGTGGGCGTAGGGCTTGCCCTGCTGGTCGATGGTGACGAAGGTGGCGAAGCTGGTGACGTAGGGCACGGTTTCCTGGTTGGCAAAGACCTGTCCGTAGACCGTCAGGCTCTTCTGCCCCAGGTAGGCCAGTTGGGATTCCACCCGGATGATGTCGCCCCGCCGGGCCGGCTTGATGAAGCTCATCCCGTGGACCTGGACGCAGACCACGTCCTCCGGCCTCTTCACCGCCTGGGCCGCGCAGATGAAACAGGCCTCCACCATCCACTCCGCCATTCGCCCGGCAAACAGCGTACCGTGGTGGTTCAGGTCCTCATATTTCACCAGGTGTGATATTGAAGTTGTCTCTTTCATTCGTTACTTCAACCCTTTCGACTGAACCCCGGCCTGGCGTTTGCGTTTAAAATACTCGATCACCGCCGGCATCACCGAGATCACCACGATGGCGATGATCACCAGACTGAAGTTCTTCTTGATATAGGGCATGTTGCCGAAGTAATACCCCAGCCATCCGAAGATGTTGATCCAGGCTATGCCTCCGATCACATTGTAGCTCATGAAGCGCCAGTAGGACATGGTGCCGATCCCGGCCACGAACGGGGCAAAGGTGCGGACGAAGGGCATGAAACGGGCCAGGATGATGGTGATCCCCCCGTACTTCTCGTAAAAGGCGTGGGCCTCCATCAGGTGCTTCTTGTTGAGAAGTTTCACATTCTCCTTTTGGAAGATCTTCGGCCCCACCCAGTACCCTATCCAGTAATTGGCAGTGTCGCCGGCCACCGCCGCCAGGCACATCAGAATGATCAGCCACTTGATGTCCAGCGCCCCCAGCGCAGCCAGAGCCCCGGCGGCGAAGATCAGGGAATCCCCCGGCAGGAACGGCAGCACCACCAGCCCGGTCTCGCAGAAGATGATGGCAAAAAGTATCAGATAGGTCCAGGTCCCGTAGCTCTGAATGATAGTGGTCAGGTATTTGTCCAGGTGGATGAAAATGTCGATGAATTGTAAGATCATATTTTCCCTCTGACTTTGGACCAGGCCAGACCCAGGTATTCATGAAACAAGGTCTCGGCCGCTATTATATTGTCTGAATTGGGAAACAGCCGGTTAGGTTTGAATTTTGGTTCATCCTTGACCAGAAAATGGGTGGGTGCGGGGATTAATGCCACCCCCTGCTTTCTGAATAGGGCAACCGAACGCATCATATGGGCGGCCGATGTCACCAGGATCACTGTATCTCCTTTAACCATTCCTTTAACCAATCGGGCCTCATCATCGGTATCCAATGATTTATCCTCCAGGCTGATCGCAGAATCTGGGACGCCCAGTTGTCCGGCCAATCCGGCCATTCCATAGGCCTCGGACTGGGTATTGAATACCGCGCCTCCGGAGAATATGAGTTTGGATCCCTTAATCTGCCGCCAGATCCTGATGCCTTCAATTGTTCGTATAGCCGATCCATCGCTTAACTGCGAGGACAGTGGAATCCTAAGATCGCTGGTCATACCGGCGCCCAGCACCACCACCCATCTGGCCCCGGCGGCGTTGGAGTCATCAAACAATGGATATTTACGCTCCAACCCTTTGAGCAGGCTGTTTCCGATCAATCCGTAACAGGTAAAAATAAAGACAATAACTCCCAACGAAATGAGCCATAGCCATGCTTTTTTATGTTTTTCCCGCCATAACAAGATTAACCCTGAGATCAAAAAAAACAGGATAAGGGTCATCGGATTAAGAGTATAGCTTAATATTTTCTTGAGCAGGAACAGCATGGTTTTTATCTTTACTTTAAGAGATGTTTTAACTAAGAGACATAACTATAATTATGCAAGAGGGTTATGATAACACAATAAATCATGAAAGTCAAGATAATTTTAATGACAAAAGGGAGCGTAAAACGCTCCCTTTTGTTTAAAAACAGGTCATTATAATTCTATTGCACCATTCCCCGGCGGTAGGCATTCCGCACTCCGGCCTGGTCCTGAATATAGGTTTCATTGGCCGGATCCAGGTCTGAGGCTTTCTTGTATGATTCCAGGGCCTTATCATAGCTGCCCAGGGCTTCGTAGGCCACCCCTATGTTGTGCCACAATCCCGGATCACCGGGCAGGGCTGAGGCCGAACGCTCCCAGATCTCAGCCGCCCGTTGCCATTCTCCGGCCTTGGCATACTTGCTGCCAATGTCATTGGGATCGGCCTTGCTCTTGATCAGCCTTTTGGCAACGTTGACATAATGGGGGGAGATGTCTCCCACAAAAGCATCGGTGACCTCGTTCAGCAGGCCGCTTAAGATCTGGTCATCGCCAGGGACATTATCCTTGAACCATTTGTTGTAGCTGGCCGACTGGGACTTGCTGGCCACCACCTTGCCGGAAATGATGTCTATCAGCCGGTAGTTGATGGAAACGGTACCGCTTTTGGTGGTCCGTTCCTCGTCCACCAGCACCGTCTTCATGATCTCTTCCTTTACCGTATATTTCTTCTTGGTTAAGGGATTGGTCTTCTCCACCTCCTCATAGCGGCCGGTGCCCACCTTGCGTTCCACCTTCTCGGTCCTCCGGGAGGTCTCCACTTTATAGGCCAGGATCTCACCGGTGATGATGGCGTCCACCCCCAGCAGTCCTCCCAATTCCTTGACGGTGTTGGGGTCCACCGCTCCGGTCAGGTTGAACTTGTGCTCGGACATCACCGACTGGATCTTCTCCCGCTCCAGCATCTCGTAATAGCCCTGTTCGGCCAGTTTGGAAACCAGCACGTTGCCCACTCCCGGACCCAGGTCGCGCCTATAAGGGTCGACGAAATCCACCACCGCCACCCGTTTGATGGCCGGGATCTCCAGCCGGGGCTTCTCCGTCCGGCGGATCGACACAAAGACCGGGCCGCAGGAGACCAGTGCAAGGATAAGTACTGCTGCCAATGCCAGATGCTTCTTCATTAATTTCTCCGTTAACTTCGGCAATTAAAAGTATCAAGGGTCATCCTGAGACATGCCCTGATCGGTGTCGAAGGGATAACAACAGGCTTGGCCAACTGAAAGATAAAATCATCTATCCCTCAATCCTTCGGTTTACACTCAGGACAGGTTTGTCTGACAAGGAGGTTTCTCGGGATGACAATTCTAAACAAAAGGTATGAATTACTCTGTGTCTCTGTGTCTCTGTGGCGATGGTTACTGTTTGCGGCCCAGTTTCATGTCCCGTTCCTGGTTCCACTTCACCCACTCGTCCTGGCTGTCGATGATGGGATTGAAATTCACTATGCCGTAGGTGCCGTCGGCGTTGATGGTGATCTCCATCTGGGCCTTGACGATCTGAATCCACTGCTCCAGTTTGACCTCGCGTGGTCCGGCGATCTCCTGCGGTCCCTCGATCTCGCCCTCGCGTCCGCCCTGTTTCTTCTTCTGGTTGGCAAAGAAGTCGGGGTTGACCACCACCTTGACCTCGCCCTGGTAAACAGCCACCTTGGTGCTGCTGTCTGGCATCACCGTCATCCGGTAGATCGTGCCCCGGACCGCGGCCACCGCGGTGGGAGATTCCAGCTGAAATTTGCTCTTCTTGCTGACCTTGTTGACGTTGGCCCAGACCTTGCCGCTCCAGACCTTGCCGCTGGCGGTAAGGCCTTTTTGGGCATCCTTCTTCAGTTCGTCTATGGCCAGCTGGGTGTTGGCGTCCACCCGGATGATGCTGCCGTCCGAAAAGGCTATCTCGGCCCGGGCATCTTCGGTGCTCTTGACCTTTTCCCCGGCCGACAGGGGCTGGTCAAAGGTCACTTTCTTCCAGTCGTTCTTGTTCGGCTTCTGGGTCTTGACGTCTCCCACCACAAAGGAGACCTTGGCCACCGGGGTGGCCTTGGCGGTAAGCTGAACTGTGGTGACAGTCAGGCAGGCCAGCAGGACCGCTACCAGCAGCCACAGCATACCGGTTTGTTTTTTAATAATTCCAATCACTTTGTATCCCCCTTAAATTGTAAATCGTAAATCGTGAATTCGCCTTTTAGCGGGCCTTCTTGGCCGTCAGCCGCAGGTTGATGCGGTTGGCGGTCCGGCTGAGTATCTTGACCGAGAATTTGGTGAAATTTTTGTAAAGCAGTTCCTGGGCCAGCTGACTGCTGTTGAACTTGGTCTCCACCTCAACCAGGCCGGTGTTGCCGGTGATTTCCCGGTCGTTGACCGCCTTGACCCCCCGGACCTCGTATTTAAGGATGTTGATCAGTTCCTGGTACAGGTCGTAATTTGAGGCCCCGGTCACGTTGAGGGTGACGGTGTTTCCGCCCCGGGCGAACTTCTTAACGATCTCCTCGGCCAGGTAATCGGCCAGCTTGACGGAAGCCTGCTCGATGGCCTTGGTGCCGCCGGTTATCTCCTCGATATGCACGGCCCGCCCGGTCTCCACCTTGGACACCAGAATCCGTCCGTCGTCGGTGTTGAAGGCCTTGACCGAGACCGTAGCCTGGATGGACTTCATCCCGCCCAGCATGTCGTTGGCCACCGTGGCCTCCTTGGCAAAAGCCTTGCCGGTGATGATCACCTCGGCTCCGGCCCGTTCCCCGATGAAGGCCGCCGCCTGGGCGTCCCCGTCCAGGGCCGCCAGGGCCTTGTCCCGGCGGATGCTCTTCTCTGCGGTCTCGGGATCCACAAAGTCAAACCCCTTGTTGCGCATGGCTTCCATGATGGTGTTCTCGGCCGTGCCCAGCTGGGCGTCGATCCCGCCGATGGCCGAGCTTCCCACATTGCTTTCAGTGATCAACACCATCAGCTTGGGGTTGCCGGCGCCGCGGATGATGTCGGCCATGTCCTCCTTGATGGCGCCGGAGCGCACCAGGGCCTTGACCTTGACGTTGTAGCTCAGGCCGCCGTCGGCCTCGCCCTCGCTGACGATGGAATAGTTCTTGATGTAACCTTTGGCCTTGGAATAGATGTTATCCTCCACCACCATGGCGTTTTCTACAATGGTATTGGAACTGATGACCGCCCCGGTCACCTGTTCCACCGCGTTGCGCAGGGCGTCCTGGGTGGCCACATCCCTGGCCTGGGCCTTGTCGCCGTTCAGCACCGAAGCGGTTCCGTCGGTGGTGATGGTTTGCGTTGCTTCCTGGGCTATAGCCAAACCGAAGAGCATCAAAAGAGCCAGGCTTAAGTATAATATTTTTTTCATTTTAAATATGGAGTCCTTTCGTGATTGATGATGTCTGGTCATTTTGTCACACAACCTCTCCCTCTCTCCCTCCCCTCGAGAGCCTGCCCCGAGACACGCTTTTATGGTAGCTATGAGGGGGGAGGGATGGGTGGGGTTCTACAAGTCAACAGTCAAAAGGGAGAACGGCGTTTTTAAAATTTCCTTTTAAAAGGCTCGCTCTCCCTTTTATGCATTGTCACCCTGGCCTCAGCCTGCCTGGCCTCGATACAGCCGGTGGTTGAGTAGCATCAAAGCGTATCGAAACAACCGGCCACTCGGCCAACGGCAGGCACGACCAGAATGACAAAATAGAGGTTACTGCTTAAGAACTATGATGACCCGGCAGTTGTCGTAGATGTCGGTGTTGTCGGCGATTACGGCCACGTTTTCCACGTCGTTATCGGCAATGATCAGGTCGGCCTTGTTAAGCCCCGAGGATTTGACGGCCCGGATCACCAGCGGATTGCTGCCCACCCGGGCGGCATTGGCCCTGGCTTCTTCCATAGTCTTGGCGTAGACCACCACGCCGTTCTTGACCGCCGATTCGCGGGGGACGAAATCCTGGCCGTAGATGCCCTCGCCCGATTCATCCAAAATGGAGGGGACCATAGCCGGCATGGCATCAGTGCCGGTGCCGTCGATGATCAGGCCGGTGTAGGTCTGGGGCTCCTGGGCGTTAAAGTTCGCCGGCAGGTTCTGATAGGTGGGGGTCTTGCCGCCCATCTGTTCGGGATAAAGCACGTCGCCCACCTTGCCGGTCAGCAGCATCTCCATGTCCACTTCCACCGAGCCGTCAGACATGTAGCGGGGTTTGGAGGTGAAGCGGAAATTCTTGACGATGCCTTCCACCTGGGTCTTGATGATATCAGAGCTCATCATGGCGTTCTCCACCGTGGTCTCGGAGGTCAGCAGCACGCCATTGAGGGTCTCGATCATGTTGCGCATGGCGTCCAGTTGGGCGGCCCGCAAAGCATTCTTGCGCTGGGCCGAGGGCGGAAGCTTGGGGTTAAGGGCTCCGATGCCGGTGGATTTGACCGACTGGTCGGTCCAGTCTACCATCCCGGCGCCCTGGATGTTCTGTTCCACCTGGGCCAAAGCCAATGAGGCAAAACCAAGTATGACCAAAAAAACTAATGTTTTCTTAAACATTTAAATTATGCTCCTTATATTTGATTTACCAGAAATTGCTAAAGCAAATATCACAGGGTTCAATGAATTAAAAGGTCACCACCTCCTGTCGAGTTGAATGTTATCTGGCTGTTATCCTAATGGGATCTAGAAATGAACGATGCAGGAAGCTAGTATGTTTAGGGAATTTTCCTTTGTTTCATCCTTGTAAACATAGCTATTGGGGCCTGTTTCATCATATTTATAAACAGTGGCGATCCCATACTCCGCTGCTAAATCCAGCCAGACATTGCCGAATTTCATTCCAAAACCTCCGGTAAATACCATGCCGTTCATACCGGTGCTGTCCCAAGTCGCATTCCAGGAATCATCATAAGTGCCTTCCCAAGCATAATCCAATTGGGGGTTTGTTCTGAAGCCCAAACGGACCGGAAAGACAGCGTTCTGGCCTATGAATAAATATTCCATGCCGACCCGGAACTGATTAACATTGTTCCAATAAGCGTCAGAAGTTATTCCTATTGTGTCGGTATATTCAGAACTGGAATAGTTCCGGCGTTCATAATCAAAGGCCAAGGTTAAATTTTCGGATGGTCTGAACGCCAAACCTACCCCCAGCATCCAGGGAAAAGAATATTTTTCTTCAGGAGCTTCATAAGATTCATTATACGTAGTTCCGCCAACAACATAAGTATATTCCCCTTCTTGTTGTTTCGTAAGTTCAAATGGCATACGATAGGCCAACCCAACGCTTAATTGCTTATTCAACTGGGCCAGCATACCCATATGCATATTAAAGCCGGAGAAATTGAGTTTATATTCACCATTATAAGAATCATACCAAGAAGAAGGTATTGTATTCTCTACTTTGATGGTTGAACCATTTACGATGATATTACCAGTCAAGCCCAAAGAAACCTTTGGCGTCAATTGGAAAGCAATGGCCGGAGATATGGCATCAATACCGCCTGTTTGAGTACGGCTATCATTGTATTCAATGCCTAATATAGTAGTATCTTGAGACTGAGCTTCACCAAAATCTATCATCCTGTTATATGCCACTGCTAAAACCAAATTTCTATCAGCAGCCTTAAAAGGCACTGCCAAGCTGAAAAAATTTGGCGCGATATGATTTACCTTACTCTCATTCGATCCTGAGGCATCAACATAAACGGGGTCATTTACCCAAGAATATTCATTTTTAAAGGTCTTCGTGTTAAACAATCCCACCGCCGATGCTTCCGGCTTGTCCAGCTGGGCCAGGCCGGCCGGATTCCAGGAAATAGCAGTGGCATCATCTGCTATGGCAATAAAAGCTCCACCCATGCCGTGAGCTCGGGCGCCGGCCCCCATAATGTTCATATCCTGAGCCAACGCCGGTAAGGCTACCAAAGCCAGCAGGGCCAAAACCAGACCGACTTTACGCATGTTCTTCTCCTTTTGTTATTTGGGTTTGATTTGTTTAAGTTTTATTACTTTGCCACTACTTTCTGTCCCACAGCCAAGGTCTGCCCGGCTGTTTTTTCCACCACTGAAGCCTCGCACATTTTTTCATCAACTTCTATCAGTAATAGTTCGCCCACCATGGTCTTCTTTGAGCCCAAAACCTCCCCGGTGACCGGATGGGTAATTGATTCACCCTCCTTGTAAACCACCACCTTCATTCCCTTGCGCATGCCCTTGGCGGTGCCGATATCCAGGAACACCTCTCCGGTGGGGTTGACCTTGATGACATAACCCTCCACCAAGGGGATATCGTTGTATATCTGAATGGCAATATCAGTAGCCATGGTCTTGACGTCCTGCAGAGTATTCTGGGCGCTGTAGGCATCTTTGGCGGTGATTACCGTGCCATTCTCGGTATCTATCAGCCGGGCATCCATGCCGATGCCGCCGCTGGAGGAAATCGAGCCCATCAGAATGGCGTCCACCCCCAATATCTTTCCTGCCTTGACCGCCTTGGCAGGGTCGATGGCCCCGGTCATGCCAAGTTTTTGCTCGGACATCACCTTGTCTATCTGGGACCGCTCGATGATCTTGAACCGTTTAAGGCTGTACAGCGAGGTGATCATCTTGTCCTGGACGGTATTGGTTATCTCGGCATTGCCGCTCCGGTTGTCGAACGGCAGCACCGCGATGGACAGCCGGGAGCCGACCTGGGTAACCCGGGATGGATCGTAGGTCAGGGCGCCCACCGGCAGTTTGCCCTTGTCCAGGGCCACGGCCTGATGCTGGCGCTCGGCCCGCTCGATGCTGTCGCGCTGGGCGGCCAGCTTCAGCTCCTCCTCGGCCGCCTTGCGGGTCGCCTCGGCGCTCATATCCCTTTTACGGGCATCCAAGACCGCCTGCTCTTCGGCTATGCGCTTTTTTTCCTGGTCCAGCCGGGCCCTTTCCCGGGCCAGATTATCGTCTTCGGCCCTGGAGGCCACTGTGGTGGCCGGGGCTTCACCCTGGCTTATCTTAGACCAGTAATCCTTGGACCGTCCGGTGGATTTAAAGGCCATGGAAAGCTCCATCTCCTTTTTAGCCTTGTCCAGATCGCCCAGGTTGTAGTAGCAGATTGCCATCTCCCGATGGGGGAAATAGTCTATAAAATGCATACCATAGGTTTTAAAATTGGGCCTATCGGTAAACTCCAGGGAAACAGCGCTTTTGAATTCGTCTATGGCCCGGTCCCATTGGGATTTCTTCATGTATTCCAGGCCGGTCTCGTAGTAATTGTAGCTTTGTCCACCAGCCCAAAGCAGGGTTGGGACCAAAGCAACCAGAATTAACAGGATAATCAGACTCTTAAAGTTAGTCATAATGACTTCTCTCCTTGTTGTTAATTATATAACCATACTTTTATTTCAAAGTCAATAGTTTAAAAAAATATTTTGTATTATTTTTTATTTTATCTGGCACGGACAGTTACAATTGAAATACTTGGCCTGCTTTATGCCTAAAATAACGACAATTGACTAGGCTAATCATTCCATTGTATTGCCACGAGCTTTAGCTCGTGGTTGAAGGATAAAAAAATCTCTTGGGGTTTCAACCCCAGATGTCGAATCCATATGCCCATATAGACGACATAGTGCTCTCTTCCTCTTCCGCATTCGCTTTAAGCAGAGCTTCTTCTCCTCCACGGCGGATCAGCCTATGGCTGAAAGCACCAAAGATTTAGCGATGGCGCTTCGTGTCCTCTCTGGGGCTAATTTATCCGCCGAAGCTTTTGCGTAGGAGGAAGCCCATCGGTTTTCATTACATTGCCTGCCGTACTGAGCGAGGTCGAAGTACCTTAAGGTCGTGCCTGCGCGCTGAAGTGCTATGGCACGCAAGCGTGGCAATAAGAGTAACCCCCGCCGGAAAAGCCCCGATTAACGATTAACGAATGACGAGTTACTTAGTAGAGGGCGGAGCGATCGGATACTTCCCGTCCAGACAGGCGTAACAAAAGTCCTGGGGCCTTTCCAGGCAGGATTTAAGCCCGGCCAATGTCAGGTAATTAAGGCTCTCCACCCCCACAAACTCCCGGATCTCCTCCACCGATTTGGTGGAGGCTATTAGTTCGCTGATCCGGGGCGTATCCACCCCGTAAAAACAGGGGTGTTTGATG
>Ga0315268_10007812_pt1 | contig 11222 bp, 12 predicted proteins | sample C1_top_MG_FD_204535 | JGI IMG/M metagenome (GOLD analysis project Ga0315268, IMG submission 204535) | Sediment microbial communities from Yellowstone Lake, YNP, Wyoming, USA - C1_top | ecosystem: Environmental > Aquatic > Freshwater > Lake > Sediment | place: USA: Wyoming | collected 2017-08-01 | reverse complement strand
CAGCGCGCTTCGGGTTCTCAGTCGACGCCGGAGCGCGCGAGGCCATCCGCAAGCTCGCCTCGCACCTCCGCGAGGTCAGCGCGGAACGCGTGCGCGACGAGATCTTGAAGATCCTTACCGAAGGGCAGGCCCGCCGCGGCTTCGAGCTCCTGGACGATACCGGGTTGCTCCCGGAAGTCTTGCCGGAAGTGAAGGCGCTGCAAGGCGTGGCCCAGCCGCCGGAGTTTCATCCTGAGGGCGACGTGTGGATCCACACGCTCTTGATGCTGGAAAGCCTGCAAGCTCCCACACCCACCCTGGCGCTGGCCGTGCTGCTCCACGATGTGGGCAAGCCGCCCACATTTAGCGTCCGCGAGCGCATCCGGTTTGACAATCATGTAGAGGTGGGCGCGCAGATGGCCGGCGCCATCTGCGCCCGCCTGCGGCTCTCCGCGCGCGACACCGAACGCGTGGTGGAGCTGGTGCGCCATCACCTGCGCTTCAAGGATTTTCCCCGCATGCGCCGGGCAACCCAACTGCGCTTTCTGCGCCTGGAAGGCTTCCCGGAGCACCTGGAACTGCACCGGCTGGATTGCCTGGCCAGCCACGGCGACCTGACAAACTACGAAGCGGCGCGCCGTCTTCGGGAAGAGACCCCCGTGGAGCAGATGAAGCCGGCGCCGCTCCTGCGCGGCGACGATCTCATCGCGCAAGGTTACACGCCGGGTCCGCTGTTCAAGGAGATCCTGCAGACGGTCGAGGACGCGCAGCTAGAGGGCAAACTGCACACTAGAGAGGACGCACTGCGGCTCGTTGCCGAACAGTTCCCTTTAAGCCAATCGTGAGCTAGCCCTTGTAAGAGACAAACGCGAAGAAGTAAAGAACCCCGCCAAAGGCAGCCAGAGCCGCGATGAAAGCTGCAACCTTGTACCAGAAGAGTTTGCGATCCTCGGCGGTGGGCTTCCCCTCGTCAATCATCTGGAACATGACGCCCTCCTTCCCCGCCCGGAAAGGCCCGGGCCCGGAGGTTAATCGTCAACAACTCCCGCGCCGCCGTCTTCGGAGAGCCGACGAATGAGATTTGGCGCAACAGCATCCCCAACACCCCACCGTCGCCCGCCGAACGGGCCAGATAGGCTTTTCGCCCTGCTTAAAAGAGTAGTACTTCCAAAACAAAAGTCAAGGGCCAAGTTTTCCCTCCGCCGACCGGCCTAAGGCGGACAGAACTCCGGGTGCAATCCCGCCAGCAGTCGGACCGGGGCCTTAACGTCTGGCTGGTATGCCCAGGAAAGGATTTTCGCAGTCGCCAGAAATCGCTGAGGTGCAGCCAGCGGCGGAGAAGCGCGGTGCACGCGCGCTGTGCCTTCGGAAGGTTTGTTGGCTACCAGAACCCGGCGCGTTACCTGAAGGGCGCCGGAGCGGAGGCAATCTCCGCATTGAGTTCTTCCAGCAGCTTCTCCAGGCTGATGCCGTGCTTGCGCGCGGCGAATTCCAGCGTGTGCCCGCCGCCGCAATTCAGGGTCAGCCCGTAGCGCAGAAACAGTTTCATCGTCTGGGGCCACGTCCGAGCTACATCCCCAGCCTTCATATCCGCTCGCATGATCGCCATTCTCCCCGCCTCCCCAATTACATTCGATTCTTTCAGACTGCCGGACCTGGGCCAGTCGCACCATGACCAAGGTCACAGGAACGAGCAGGTGCAACCCGCGCCCTCGGCGGCAGGTGCCTGAGTCCCCGCCCTTCCGACACAGTGCGAACGTACTGGACATCTGACTGGTCATCTGATAAGGTGCTGAGTGCTGTGAAGACCAAAGAAAAAACGCTCACGGCTACGGAGTTCAAGGCGAAGTGTCTCAAAATCCTCGAAGACCTAGACGCGCGTGGTGTGGTGGTCACCAAGCGTGGACGCCCTATTGCCCGCGTGACTCCCGTCTCCGACGCCTCGAGCGCCAAGTTTTACGGCGCCCTGAAGGGGAAGATCCTAATCAAGGGCGATATCTTCTCGACCGGCATCAAGTGGCATGCTCAATCTTGATACCCACATCCTGATCTTGCACTTGGCAGGAGAATTGGACTCCGCGGAGTTGCGCTGTCTCGCCGGTAAGGAACTCGCCATCTCGGACATTGTTTTGTGGGAACTCGCCAAGCTGATAAAAATGCGGCGCTTGGTGTTGGATCTGGACAGCCCCGTGTTCCGGTCGTTCCTGCGCACGTTAACCGTGATTCCCATCACCCTGGAGATTGCTCGCCAGAGCACCCGGCTCGATTTTTCCTCGGACCCCGCTGACGAAATCATCGCCGCCACGAGCGTCGTGAAAGACCTACCCTTGCTGACCCGCGACCAACGGATTCGCAAGTCACGCCTAGTCCCCTTCGCCCTTTGAAATGGCGGCGAAGGCGCTGTCCCTTGCTTTGCGCAACACACGGACATCGCGCCGCTTGCGTTATCCGCACGATCCCCCCTCCTCAAACCCCAGGCTTTTCCGGCCCGCCGTATGGCGATAGACTCGCTTCGAGGGGAGGGCCGCCATGCCATTCAAGACCATCATCGAGCCGTTCAAGATCAAGACCGTCGAGCCAATTCGCTGGACCACGCGCGAGGAGCGCACGCAACTCTTGGCGCGAGCGTACTACAACCTATTTCTGCTGCCTGCCGACGCCATCCTGATTGACCTGCTCACGGATTCCGGCACGGCGGCGATGAGCACGCGCCAGTGGGCGGCGATGATGGAGGGCGACGAAAGCTACGCGGGCAGCCGCAGCTTCGAGCATTTCCGCCGCGTCATCCATGACATCTTTGGCTACCGGCACGTCATCCCCGCCCACCAGGGCCGGGCCGCGGAGCGGATTCTCTTCTCCGTGATGTGCAAGCGGGGCGACGTGGTGCCCAACAATACCCACTTTGATACCACGCGGGCCAACATCGAATTCGTGCGCGCCGAGGCGGTGAACCTCCCCATCCCCGAGGGAAAAGACCCGGGTCATCTCCATCCTTTCAAGGGCAACATGGACGTGGCCGCGCTGGAGGAGCTCATCGCGCGGGTCGGCCGCGAGCGCGTGCCGCTCGTCATGCTGACCATCACAAACAATTCGGGCGGCGGCCAGCCAGTCTCGATGGAGAATGCGCGCGCCGTCAGCGCCGTGTGCCGCGAGAACCGAATCCCGCTCTATTTTGACGCCTGCCGCTTCGCTGAGAACGCCTACTTCATCAAGCTGCGCGAGAAAGGCTACGAGAACAAAACGCCTAAGCAAATCGCTCAGGAGATGTTTGCTCTGGGCGACGGCTGCACCATGTCAGCCAAGAAAGACGGCCTGGCGAATATCGGCGGCTTCCTTTGCACTAACAACGACGCTCTGGCCCAGCAGGAAGAGAACCTGCTCATCCTCAGCGAGGGCTACCCTACTTACGGCGGCATGGCGGGCCGCGACCTGGAAGCCGTGGCCGTGGGGCTGGAGGAAGCGCTGGAGGAGGATTACCTGAAATACCGGATTGCTTCGACGGCGTATCTTGGCCGCCATATCTCCGCTGAAGGCGTGCCCATCGTGCAGCCGCCGGGCGGCCACGCCATCTACCTTGACGCCCGCGCCTTCCTGCCCCACATTCCGCCCGCGAGCTTCCCCGGCGTGGCGCTCGGCTGCGCGCTCTATCTGGAAGGCGGCATCCGGTCGGTCGAAATCGGTATGCTGATGTTCGGCCAGCACGCTACCATGGATTTGGTGCGGCTGGCGATTCCTCGGCGCGTTTATACCCAGAGCCACATTGATTACGTCGTCGAAGTGATTTTGGAAGTCTGGCACCGCCGGGACGAGATTCGCGGCTTGCGACTTATCTACGAAGCTCCCTTCCTGCGCCACTTCACCGCGCGCCTGGAACCCGTCTGAGACGATTGGTGCCGGTCTTCTGACTTCTGGCTTCTGACTCCTGCATTCCCTGCGTCCGGGGAGGATTGGGCGATTGACTCATTGATTCAGGAGGGTGAGTCCGTCAGTTGACGGATCGGAACGTTTTTTTGTGACGCTTATCCTGCGGGCGAGACAGGTCAGGGGCTAAAGCCCCAATATATTTATGGTGGCGTCGTTCGGCACGGATAAATCCGTGCCCTTTCGCATGGGACAGGGGCTAAAGCCCGGGGTGGATTAGATCGATTCCACTCTGTCCGGCACGGAGGAATCGGTGCCCTTTCGCGAGAAATCTAATTGACCCCGTTTTGTTCGGCACGGATAAATCCGTGCCCTTTGGCCACGGGGGGCAAGTGGCGCAGGTCCCGCGGTTCGACTTGGCTCACCGCCCTGAGCTTGCCGAAGGGTTCTGCGGACCGGCGGCTTTTCCAGCGCGGCCAAGACCGCCGCAAGCCCCCTCTTGACGACGGGTTGATAATGCACTCAAGCGGTTGAGGGCTCAATCGCAACTCTCACCGAGAGGGCCTCGCCATGGCAGCCACGAAGCGGCTTGGGTTCGCAGTTGTAGGCCTGGGAAGGATTGCCGAGTGGGCGATCCTGCCGGCTTTCCGGCACTGCAAGAAGGCCAAGCTCGTGGCCCTGGTGAGTGGCGACGAAAAGAAGGCCAAGCGCCTGGCGGCAAAGTTCGGGGCGAGTGATTACTTCACCTATGACGATTACGTGCTCTGCCTGAATCACCCACGGGTACAGGCCGTATTCGTAGCCACAAATAACGGCAGCCACGCCGATTTCACCCTCCGCGCGGCGGCCGCGGGGAAGCACGTGCTATGCGAAAAGCCCATGGCCAACACGCTGGAAGAGTGCCGGCAGATGATCGACGCCTGCCGGACGAATGGCGTGCGCCTGATGATCGCCTACCGCAAGTATTTCGAACCTGCCAGCTTGGCCCTCAAGAAGCTGGTCACGAGCGGCAAGCTGGGTCGGCTGAAAATCATCCATTCCGCCTTCACCATCTTCCTGCCTCCGGGCGGTAATGTGCCGGCCTGGCACTTTGACCGGAAGCTGGCCGGCGGCGGGTCGCTTGTTGATGTGGGCGTCTATTGTGTGAACACGGTGCGCTGGCTCGCCGGCAAAGAGCCTATCGAAGCCCAGGCCTTTGCCTGGACGGTGGATCCCGCTCGGTTTAGTGAGGTGGAAGAGAACATCGCCTTCCAGTTGAAGTTCCCTGAGGGCCTGGTGCTTCAGGCCAGCGCGAGTTTCGGCGCGGCCCAGGCTTCGTTCTTGCACGTGCATGGTGAGAAGGGTTGGGCGGCGCTCGATCCAGCTTACGCCTATGACGAGGAGCGTCGGCTGTTCGGCAAGCTCGGTGGGCGCTGGTTCGAGAAGAAGTTCAAGGTCCTGGACGAGTTCGCGCTGGAACTGGACGCCTTCGCGGACTGCATCCGCCGCCACCGCGAGCCGGAGCCGGACGGTTACGAAGGACTGCGCGACGTCGCGGTGATGCAAGCCATCTATCGGTCAGCGCGGGAGAACCGGCCGGTGCCTATCAACCTGGCGTCTGTTGGGGTCATCCGACTGCCGAGCACAGGTGCGCGAACGTGACGCCGACACCCCCTGTCGCGCGCCAGTAGATTTGGCCCCCAGAGGGCGAGGGCGTAGGGGCAGCGGCCGCGCAGCAAACCCTGTGGCTTTCAGGAAAGCCGGTTAAGGCGGCAAGTTGGGCTTCGCCGTCAGTGGCGCCGGGATGAGGTTGCGCTCGGCTCCGTCCGTTGGCACGTAGTTTGCTGTGAGCGAGGCTGGTAGTTAAACTTTCACGCAACGACAATATGTCTGACCCGCCGGGGGTGAACCATGAACCTTTTCGTGGCGCTTATCGCCGCTTGGGGCCTGGTCACCGGGGCCCTGGTTGTTCTGATCATCTGTCGGGCCCGCCTCGAAAGCAAGGAGAGTGACTGGATCCCGTTGACGGAGGACGCCCGCGAAGAACGCGCCATCCAGGAGCAAGCAGTCCTCGAGAAGAAGGCTCACAAGTTCGACTGGCCCATCCGCATTCTAGGCACGCTCTGCGTCCTCCTGCTTCTGGGGATGCTCGCTTTCTGGCTGTATCAGGGGATCATGTCGCCGCCAGCACCACCCCGCTAGCCAGACGGCAGACCGGGTGGCGTTGCCCGCTGGCAGATAGGCAGGATGTTGGCGCCAATACCCGCAAAGTCTGCTGGCTAGCTCTTTGCCCAAGGACAGGTGGCGTTGGCGAAATCGGCACGCCCGCGCACAACGTGGTAGATGTACGCCCCCAGGCAGAACTTCCCGCCCAGCAATGCCACAAAAGCCAGCAGCACAAATCCTTCAAACATATAGGCGGTCGTCCGCCAGCCGAAGGAAAGCGCCAGGCCTGCAATCAACATAAGCGCCGATGCCATCCCCTGCATGAACCGCCGCGGCGCAGGCGCGGGTTCGAGCTTCGGCAAGCCCCGCGGGCGACCGATGGCCCAGTCGTAGAAGCGCTCGAAGGGATTGAACCGCGGCAAGGCTGTATTCCAGGCTAGCAACGCCGCCAGGACGAAGAAGAGCACTCGCGACTGGAAGAGCACGGCGACTAGAACGGACGGCCCCACAATCCACGGCTGAAACAGAAGCGCCCGAAAGTGCCAGTGCAGCCGCGCGGATTCTTCCGGCGCAAAGCCTTGCTGCCGCATGAAACGCTCTTCGGCGGTCGATGGCATATGGCACACCCCCGATCTAGTTTAATGAGCCACACCAATGGGGCGCAAGCATTGATGATTGAGAATTGTGGATTGAAGATTGGAGATGCCAAATTGAAGAGCAAATCGGCAATCGACAATCAGCAATCGACAATCGATTATGGGCTGGGTTAGCCGCCGGAGCGCCGGGCGGGCTGGAGGCGTGCCAGCGCGTCATCTCGGTGTCACTGAGATAGGGATACTGAGGACTGGATGGGGGCTGAAGGCAACGCGCCCCTCTGAGGTCCAGGAACCGGAACGATAACCTGCTGGATCTGCTTTATAAAAGCTTTCCCGAGGTGGTTTTCAATGACTTTCACAGCCGCGGTGCCGTTGAAGGTGTGGGTCGTTGCGTGGAATACCGACAGGACAAAGTCCTGCATGCCCTGATCGCTCTCGAGGTATTCCACCTTAAGCCCTCTGCGTTCAAGCTCTGTGCGCTGAATATGTCGACTGTGGCTCTTGAAGTACCCATGGTTGGACAACCAATCGGCTATCCTCGCGGCCTTTTCCTCACGGTCGGAGTCTTCCTTCAACATGTAGGTTTTCAACCAACTTTGAACGAGGTCGTGCGACATTTCGCTAGCGTTCTTGCATTGTACCAGTATGTCAGGGCCATACTGGGCGAGCATAGGAAGCCAAGCACCGAGTCTTCGAGGGTCCTGACATTCCTCCACCGCCCGATCGAATTGTTCCAGGATCGCCTGGGCCGGAACCATGCGCTGACCCAGCGGCGTGTTAATAATCAGTTGAGGATCTATCGGGCCGAGAAAGGAATGCTTGCCAAGGAGAATAACGTCCCCCGCACACGCCAGCATCGTTGCTGCTGACATCGCCATTTGGGGGACAATTACGCGAATTTCGGTGAACTTTGAGCGAAGGTAAAGGACGAGCGCCTCTGTAGCTTCTACCGATCCCCCCGGACTGTGGAGAATGAGATCGAGCCGCGGTCCGGTAAGTCCATGTATTACCTCCATGATTCCTTGGAGGTCCTCATCGACTATGCTGACTAAGTCCGGCGAGACACCCGGGTCGTGTTGAGTCCATTTTGTGGCGTAGAGAATAACCTCTCTCTGAGTGTACCCGTACAAAGACGACAAATACCTGCGCCTAACAACATCAAATTGAGGTGCGCCGGTTTTCTGTTGTGATTCGTGGAGTTCCGCGAGGATTCCACTCCAGGTGGGCATGGAGTTCCCCTAGCCAATTGTCCGAACCATGGGTCCGGAGTTATCTGATTCTGAGACGATCCTCTTCACAACACCGTGCTGCAGCCGAGCCACATCCTCTAGCAGTCTCCAATTCTGGTATACAGCCATAAGCTCCCTGACCCCCGGCTGTCGGAGAGCCTGCTCCAACAATTCGGAGTGCCTCCTAGACCGCGGATCGGGCGTGTCGGGCCGTGGTGATTCATCTCTTGTCATTTCCCTGCGTCCTTTCCCTTCATCGCCAGCACTGCGCACAGATTCCTCCGCTGGCTTTCCAGCTTAGCGCGAGGATTCTACAAAAAAGTATAACCATTTACCGCCGTGAAAACAAGGAGTCGTGTCAAGTGTACTCCGCGTGCCGGTTGTGCGGGTCGACGCTGAACCTCCTAGGCGCCGGAGCGCTGGGCGGCGTGCAGGCGGGCCAGGGCCCGCTCGTAGGCTTCACGGGCGCGTTCCGCGTCGATGGTGGCGTCGGTGATTTTCTTCAGGCGTTCCTCGGCACGCTCCAGGGCCCGCTCGGCGCGGGCCAAGTCAATTTCCTCGGCGCGCTCTGCCGTCTGCACCAGAATGATGACGCGCTCCGGGAGCACTTCAGCGAAGCCCCAACTCACGGCGAGGTAGTGTTTGGTCCCGTCGCGCGCATAGACGACTTCGCCCGTGCGGAGTTCGGAGAGCAGCGGCGCGTGTCCGGGGAGGATGCCAAGGTAGCCGCCCTTGCCCGGAATCGTCACCGAGTCCACCAGGTCGTGAACCACCTGGCGGTCCGGAGTGACGATGTCGAGTTGGATGTGGCTGGGAAGTGTCGCTTCCATAAACCTGCTAGTAGTTGAAAGCTGACAGTCGAAAGTCGAAGCGGAAGAATCCTGGCTGTTGACTGTCGACTATCAACTGTCGACTGCCTTTCACACCGCTGCCTTCAATCTCTCTGCCTTCTCCAACGCTTCGTCCATGGTTCCGACCATATAGAACGCCTGCTCGGGGACATCATCGTGTTTACCCTCGACCAGTTCCTTGAAGCCGCGGACGGTATCTTCGAGTTTGACGTACTTCCCCTCCAGCCCCGTAAACTGCTGGGCCACGAAGAAGGGTTGCGAGAGGAAGCGCTGAATGCGGCGGGCGCGGGCCACCGTCAGCTTGTCCTCTTCGGAGAGCTCGTCGATACCCAGGATGGCGATGATGTCCTGGAGGTCCTTATACTTTTGCAGGATGGCCTTGACCGCGCGCGCCACGTTGTAGTGCTCCGCGCCTACGATGCGCGGGTCGAGAATACGCGAGGTGGAGGCCAGCGGGTCCACGGCCGGGTAGATGCCGATCTCCACCAGTTGCCGAGAGAGGACCGTGGTGGCGTCGAGGTGCGAAAAGGTGGTGGCTGGCGCGGGGTCGGTCAAGTCGTCGGCCGGAACGTAGATGGCCTGGACGGAAGTGATGGAACCCTTTTGCGTGGAGGTGATGCGCTCCTGCAACTCGCCCATTTCCGTGGAAAGGTTCGGCTGGTAGCCGACCGCGGAAGGCATGCGGCCGAGCAGCGCCGAGACCTCCGACCCCGCCTGCGTAAAGCGGAAGATGTTGTCGATGAAGAGCAGCACGTCCTGCCCTTCGACATCGCGGAAGTATTCGGCCACGGTGAGCCCGGTCAAACCGACGCGCAAGCGCGCGCCCGGCGGCTCGGTCATCTGGCCGTAGATGAGCGCCACCTTCGACTTTTCCGGGTCGCCCGCGACCATCACGCCGCCTTCCTGCATCTCCAGCCAGAGGTCATTACCCTCACGGGTGCGCTCCCCCACGCCGGAGAACACCGAGACGCCACCGTGCTTTAGGGCGACGTTGTTGATGAGCTCCATGATGATGACTGTCTTGCCCACGCCCGCGCCGCCGAACAAGCCGGTCTTCCCGCCGCGCAGATAGGGCTCCAGCAAGTCCACCACCTTCAGCCCGGTTTCGAACATTTCCAGCTTGGTATTCTGCTCCTCGAGTCCCGGCGGATGGCGGTGGATCGGGAAGCGGACGTCGGAGACGATGGGACCGAGCTTGTCCGCCGACTCGCCGATGACGTTCATCACGCGCCCCAGCGTGCATTTGCCCACCGGCACCGTGATGGGCCCGCCGAGGTCCACGGCCTTCATTCCGCGCACCATGCCTTCGGTGGGTTCCATGGCCACGCACTTCACGCGGCCTTCGCCCAGGTGCTGTTCCACCTCGGTAACCACGCTGATGGGGTTCGGCACCTCAAAACCCTCGGAGACGATCCGCACGGCGTTGTAGATAGGTGGCAGGTGGTCGGGATCAAACGCCACCACCACTACCGGGCCGGTCACTTCCACAACCTTGCCAACATGTGCTTCTTCCATACGTGGTCCTTATCAATATCAGTTCAGGGTTAAGAGTTGAGAGTTGAGAGCCAAAGTCCAGCTGCTGGACCCCCGACTGCCCACTTTCAACTGCTACGTCACCGCGCCGCTCACGATCTCGATAATCTCCTTAGTAATCGCAGCCTGCCGCACCCGGTTCATCTGCAAGGTGAGCGAATCAATCATCTCCGCAGCGTTGCTGCTGGCGGCATCCATGGCCGTCATGCGTGCCGCGAACTCGGAGGCGGCGGATTCCAGCAAGGCGCGATAAACCTCGATCTCCACATAGCGCGGCAACAGAACGTTGAAGATTTCCGGCGCCGGCGCTTCATAGATGTAGTCAACCAAGGCTTCGCCTGCCGCCGGCTGCAACGGCTTGATAGGGAGATAGCGCTCCACCGTCAGCCGTTGGGTCAAAACCGTCTTCGATTCGTTATAGATGAAATCCACCGCATCGACGGCCTGTTGGGTATAAAGGTCGATGATTTGCTTGGCGATTTCCTGCGCGTGCGAGAATTCCAGCCGGCTGAACAAGTTCACATATTCGGCGAGGATTCCGAGCGGGCGCTTGCGGAAGAAATCCCGCCCTTTCCGGCCCACGGCAATAAGGGCCACCTGGTGGTCGCGGTGCGCCTCGAGATAGCTCTGCGCGGCACGGATTAGGTTGGCATTGAAGGCCCCGCAGAGGCCCTTATCCGCCGTCACCAGCACCACCAGGATCTTCTCCTCGGGTCGCTCGGCCAGCAGGGGATGCACGCGTTGCTCGGTGCGGGCCACCAGGCTGCCCAGCAGCGCCAGCATTTGGTTGGCATAGGGGCGGGCGTTGAACACCCGCTCCTGCGCCCGGCGCAGCCGTGCGGCTGCCACCATCTTCATCGCCCGGGTAATCTGCTGCGTGTTTCTCACCGAGCGAATGCGTCGACGAATGTCCAGGATATTAGGCACGCTCTTTCCTATTGCGGCGATCTACTTGTCCTGGCCTGCCGCGGATAACCACTCTCCACGACTGGCGCTTAGCAAGCCCCCGGGCTCAAGCTGTCTTCTTT
>Ga0315268_10007811_pt1 | contig 11222 bp, 11 predicted proteins | sample C1_top_MG_FD_204535 | JGI IMG/M metagenome (GOLD analysis project Ga0315268, IMG submission 204535) | Sediment microbial communities from Yellowstone Lake, YNP, Wyoming, USA - C1_top | ecosystem: Environmental > Aquatic > Freshwater > Lake > Sediment | place: USA: Wyoming | collected 2017-08-01 | reverse complement strand
TCGGCCTCTCGTCGGTCGACACCGAGATCCATCAGAAGCTCGACCTGGTGATGCGCGCCGATCGCGCCGCCCGCGCCTATGATCCCCGCATCAAGGAAGTCCGCGCCGGCTACGCCGACGAGCTCAAACGAATGCTCATCATCGGCTCCGATGGGACCTTCGCCGAAGATCTGCAGCCGCTGACCCGCATGAGCGTCTTCGTCATCGCCAAGAGCGGCGAGACCTCGGCTAAAGGAACCTCTGGCGGCGGTGGACGCTACGCCCTCGACTTCTTCACCACCGAAAAGACTCCAGAACATTTCGCCACCGAAGCCGCGCGCCAGGCCATCATCCAGCTCGACGCCCGCCCCTGCCCGGCCGGCGACATGGAAGTCGTGCTCGGTCCCGGCTGGCCCGGCATCCTGCTGCACGAAGCCATCGGCCACGGTCTCGAGGCCGACTTCAATCGCAAGAAGACTTCGGCCTTTACCGGCTTGCTCGGCAAGCGCGTCGCCAGCGATAAGTGCACGGTCGTCGATAACGGCACCGTCCCCGGACGCCGCGGCTCGCTCAACATTGACGACGAAGGCAACGCCACCAGCAACACCGTGCTCATTGAGAACGGAATCCTCAAGGGCTACCTCGCCGACAAGCTTTCGGCGCGCCTGATGGGATTGCCCAACACCGGCAACGGCCGCCGCGAAAGTTTCGAGCACATCCCCATGCCGCGCATGACCAACACCTACATGCTCGCCGGGCAGGACGCGCCCGAGGACATCATCAAATCGGTCAAGCGCGGTCTCTACGCCGTCAACTTCGGCGGCGGGCAGGTGGACATCACCAACGGTAAATTTGTTTTCTCGGCCAGCGAGGCTTACTTGATCGAAGATGGCAAGATCACCGCGCCGCTCAAGAACGCGACGCTCATCGGCAACGGACCCGACGTCCTCACGCGGGTCTCGATGGTCGGCAACGATCTCCAGATGGACGAAGGCGTTGGCACCTGCGGCAAGGACGGGCAGAGCGTTCCCGTCGGCGTCGGCATTCCCACCCTCAAGGTCGATCGCATGACGGTCGGCGGGACGGGAGAGTAAGCGATGGCGACGGTGACCAGCATTCAACTCGACCTTCGCGACATCGCCACCTCGGTCATCGAGCAGGCGACCCGGCTCGGCGCAACCGCCGCCGAGTGCGTCGCCCGCGATGGCTCGGAATTCTCCACCGTGGTGCGTCTCGGCGAAGTCGAGACCCTCAAGGAATCCGGCTCCAAGGCGCTCGGCGTTCGCGTCTTCATCGGCAATCGCACGGCCAACACCTCGACCAGCGATCTCTCGCCGGCGGGCATCGAAAGCATGGTGAAGGGCGCGCTTGAACTGGCGAAAGTCACCAGCGAAGACCCCTTCGCGGGCATTCCCGAAAAGTCGCAGCTCGGACAAATATCGGGCGATCTCGATCTTTATTACGAGGACGTCTATTCGCTCTCGACGGCCGACCGCATCGACTACGCGCGCCGCGCCGAGAAGGCCGCCACCTCGGCCGACCCGCGCATCACGAATTCCGAGGGCGGATCGTTCGACGCCGCCACCGGCCGCAAGGTCTTCGCCAACTCGCACGGCTTTGTCGGCGAATACCAGCGCTCGTACTGTTCGGTCTCGGCCGTGCCTATCGCGCAGGAGGAGAACGGCAACATGCAGCGCGATTACTGGTACTCGGTCTCGCGCACGCTCTCCAAGCTGGAATCGCCGGAAGAGGTCGGGCGCATCGCCGCCCAGCGTACCCTGCGCCGCCTCGGCGCCCGCAAGGTGAAAACCGCCAAGGTGCCCATCGTCTTCGACCGCCAGACCTCGCGCGCCCTGCTCGATCACATCTTCGAGGCCGTCAACGGCGACAGCGTCTATCGCCACTCCTCGTATCTCACCGGCAAGCTCCACGAGAAGGTCGCAGGCGACAACATCACGGTCGTCGACGATGGCACCATCCCCGGCGGCTTCGGCACTTCGCCCTTCGACGGCGAAGGCGTGCCCACCCGCCGCACCGTGGTCTTTGAGAACGGCGTTTTGAAGTCGTACATGCTCAACACCTATACGGCGAAGAAGCTTAACCTCGAGACCACCGGCAATGCTTCGCGCGGACTCGCCGGCACTCCCGGCATCGGCAACGGAAATTTCTTTCTCGCGCCCGGCGCAAAGACTCCCGAGCAGATCATCGGCGACATCAAGGAAGGATTGCTGGTCACCGAGTTCCTCGGCTTCGGCGTCAACCTCGTGACCGGAGACTTTTCGCGCGGCGCCAGCGGCCTCTGGATCCACGACGGCGAGCTCACCTTCCCGGTCGAGGAGATCACCGTCGCCGGTAACTTGAAGGACATGTGGAACAACGTCTCCGAGATCGGCAGCGACCTCGAATGGCGTGGCAGCGTTGCCTGCCCGACCTTGCGCATCGACGGCATGACCATCGCCGGCGAATGAACGGCGCTCCGTATTCCAAAGTGGCACAATTGAAACCAAAGTAATGCCCCGGTTGTTTGACCGGGCTTTCTTTGCCCTGCGTTCTTCTTATAATGGGAGTTGGCTTCCCTTTGCGGCGATGCGCGGTACCACCTCAGCATCGGGCCCGAAGGGAACCAAAGAACTAAACACCACTTTTTGGGTTCTTTTCATAGACCTTCAGGAGTTTGTAATGGCCTCATATCTACCTTCAACGTCGCCTTCCCGCCGCAAACCGCGGTTGTGGGATGGGGTGACGATCAGCCTGGCGATCGCCGTGGTCCTGCTGGGAGTCCTTATCTGGGTGATGCCGCGGAGCGGCTCGACGGCCCCGCGCAAGCATTCCAACCCCGCGCACGCCAACCACTTAACGCAAAACATGGCTTCGATCGCGGTGAAACCTCTGGGCTTGGCCTGAGCCTTTGGCGTCGAGGGGCGGCGGTCGAGCGGTTAACTCTCTCGATTCTCCCGGCAGTACATGGCCCCTTCGGGCACTGCCTACTCGTCCCTGTACCCATTGGTACTTAGCCCTTCCGTGCGCGGCACCTGGCTGAATTTCCTAAACAAAACGCCCGTTCGTATAGGAGACTTACGCTCCCATGCACACACAGAAGATCTCCCTGATGAAGCTGATGGAAGCCGAACTCCAGAATCGCGTGCAGCGCACCGAGCCCGAGTTGACCAAGATCGACATGATCGTTCGCCTTGCCGAGGTTCGCACGACCATCGATGGTCTCCAGGAGGACCGCCGCAAGGCCGTCAGCTCCGCCCCCAAGCCGCCCGACGCGCAAGCTGTCTAGCTCCGGCCCTTCCGCTCTCAAGTTTGCTGGCGTTTGGGACTACTGCAGGACGTCGCTGTTTCGTTCCGCCGCTTGCTTCCGCCGGAACCGTATCTCCGAACTCTCATCCGTAAACAAATGAATGTTGTTGTCCGCGCCCTCCGGGTCGGCATGAACCGCGTATCCGTTGCCGGTCTTGGCATACGTATAGCGGTAGCCGTGAGCCTTGCCCGACGCCAGCCTTCCGCCCAGCAACCCCGCCGCGTGCTCCGTCGTAGGTCCAAGGTCGGGGACAGTGAGTTCCTGGAGCGATTCCGGATAGTGTCCGTAGATCTTATGGTAGGTATGGAGCGCCGTGTTGAGGCCGCGTAAGTCGGATAGGTTTGCGCTCTTGGGCGGAGGCCCGGTGAACTTGTCGTGCAGAAAGCCGTAGGCCACGGCGGCGACGATCGCCAGCACCACCAGCAGCAGGATCCGCTTTATCCACTTTCCGGCTTTCGCCATAATGTTGTAGATGGTACACCGTAATAGATGCCCCTCTCGACGCACATCGCGCGATGAAAATCGCTGCCGTGGTGGTAACGTAAAGGCCTGAACCCATGATCGCTCACCTACGCGGACGTCTGCTTTCGAAGCATCCCAACCAGGCCATCGTGGACTGCGCCGGGGTCGGCTACCAGTTGGCCATCACCGTGCCCACCTTCAGTGGACTCCCCGAGGCCGGCGCCGAGGTCTCGCTCTTCGTCCACACCCACGTCCGCGAAGACCAACTCGCACTTTTCGGCTTCCTCAAGCCGGACGAAAAACTTCTCTTCGAAAAACTCATCGCCGTCAGCGGCATCGGACCCAAGCTGGCCATCACCGTGCTCAGCGGGATGTCGGCCCCGGACCTGGTGGCCTCGATCCGCGGCAACGACCTTACCCGCCTGACCCGCATCCCCGGCGTCGGCAAGAAGACGGCCGAGCGCATGGTGCTGGAGCTCAAAGACAAGCTCGACGCCTTCACCCTCTCGCCGACCACAGTCGCGACACCGGCCACGGCTCTCGAAGAAGACATCGTCTCCGCCCTCGTCAATCTCGGCTACCAGCGCGCAACCGCCGAACGCGCCCTCGCATCGCTGGGCCCGGCCAAGGGCCGCGGCTTCGAAGAACTCTTCCGCGCCGCCATGTCGGTCATCAAGTAAACGGCATTTATTAGGACAGGGTTCCGCCTTTCAATCTGAAATCTTGAATCTGAAATAGATTTGCCCCGCTTTTCGCGGTACCCTCTTTCGCATGCGGAAGTCGTTCCTTGTCGCCTTCGTTCTTCTCCTCGCCGCCGTGCCATCCTTGGCCGGAGACAAGAAGAAGAACCGCTTCATCATGAACAAGAATGCCGATCAGTGGGTGGAGCTGGCGAACGTCGCCGACGTTGTTGCCGAGCAGCCCTGCGGCAACTGGGCGCTCGCCGCCGGCATGGAAGCCAGCCTCCGCCGCCAGAAGGTCGAGCTCGACCAGCGCTTCTGGATCATGCGCCTCAACGGCGGACTGCTCTGCATGCCCTCGGCGGGAAGCTTTGAGACCATCAAGAACCGCATCGACGGCGAATACGTACTCGCCGACGGCCGCCACGTCCGCATAGAGGTCCGCTACCGCGAGTCGCTGCCCGAGAGCACCGACGCCCTGATGCTGCCGCTCGCCCACGGACGCCCTTATCTCCTCTGGTGGAAAGACCAGCCGTATCTCGTCAAGGGCGCGACCTGGGATGAGCTCATCTACCAGACCGGGCAGAAGCTCATCGAGATCAAGACCCTCAAGATGGTGAACACCCTCGAAAAGGGCGCCAAGCGCGACGTCGTCTTCGATCGCGAGAAGGACGATACCAACGACCTCTCCGCGATGTTCGATATCGTCGTCAGCGACATGGCCGACATCGATCCCTTCACCCCGCCGCGCAATAAGGCCACCGAGCCCGTGGAAAACCCCGCCGTCAAGAAGTAGCGCGCCGTGCTCGCGCGCAAAACAAGACCGCGCCGAAAGGCGCGGCTTTTTCTTGCTGGGGGTTTCTTGCCGAAAAGAAACGCTTATCCTCGTCCACGAAATTGGATTATTTTCCGCCGGTCGCGCTTGGTGGGTCTGCCGGTCGGCTCCGGGGCAAAGATTCCCAACGCCTTGCGCTCTTCCGCCACCTTCTTGCGCGCCTCGCGGCTCTCTTCGGTCTCGCGATAGAGCGTCTGCGCCACCGCCGCCGGTCCGCGCATCTCGCTCAGCGCCAGCACCTCGACCGTGAACTCGCCGCCCTCGTTGCGTATCTGCAGAATGTCGCCGACATGGACCTCGCGTGCCGGCTTGGCTAACTGCTGGTTCGACACGATGCGCCCCAGCTCGCAGGCCTTCCCCGCCAGCGAACGCGTCTTGAAGAAGCGTGCCGCCCATAGCCATTTATCGATGCGTACGGAATTCGGTCCAGACATAAAGCTCTCCGCTTACTTTCCGATGCAGAAGGTCGAGAAGATCAGGTTCAAAATGTCGTCCGCCGTCGTCGCCCCGGTGATCTCGTCGAGCACCTTCAGGCCGCCATAGAGATCGAGCAGCAGCATCTCGTGCGGCGTCCGGCTGGCCACCGCCGCCTCCGCGTTGGCCAGGTTCGCCACCGCCTGCTTGACCAGGCTCTTCTGCCGCATGTTGGTCAGGAAGCCCGCCTCCTGCTGATGGCCCTCGCCCTGCACCCGCCGCAGGATCTCCTGCCGCAGCTCCTCGATGCCCTCTCCCGTGATCGTCGACGTTGCCAACACCGTCCCATGCGCCTCGGTGACCACTTCGCCCGCCGCCAGGTCGATCTTGTTGCGCACCACGATCGCCGCGCGCTCCCGCGTCTGTTCCAGCAGCTCGTGGTCCACGGCGTCCAGCGGGATCGATGCGTCGAGCACCACCAGCACCAGGTCGGCCTCGGCCAAGGCTTCCATGGATTTACGTATGCCGATGCTTTCCGCTTCTTCGACGGCCGTTCGCAGGCCGGCCGTATCCACCAGCCGCACCGGGATGCCGCCGATGGCGACGGTTTCCGTCACCAGGTCGCGGGTCGTTCCAGGGCTGGCGGTCACGATCGCGTGTTCGCGCTCGATCAGCCGATTGAAGAGGCTCGACTTCCCGACGTTGGGCCGACCCACGATCGCCAGCGTCAATCCCTGGTGGACGACCTTCCCGTAGGCAAAACTTTTTTCCAGCTTCTCCAAGGGGTCGCGGATCCCTGAGATCGCCACCCGTATCTGCTCCCACGGCAGCACCGCAACGTCGTCGTCGGCAAAATCGATGCCGGCCTCGAGCGTGGCGATCAGCCGCACCAGCTCCTGCTTCGCGGGTTGCAGCCGGTGCGAGAGCGCGCCCTCCAACTGCTGCGCTGCCACCTTGGCCTGGTAGAGCGTCTGCGAATCGATGAGGTCGCGGACGGCTTCCGCCTGGGTCAGGTCGATGCGTCCATTGAGGAACGCCCGCATCGTGAATTCGCCGGGCTCGGCCAGCCGCGCCCCCGCCTGCATCGCCAGCTCGACGGCGAAGCCGAGCACCACCGGCGCGCCGTGGCACGAGATCTCGACCACGTCGTCGGTGGTATAGGAATGTGGTTTGGCGAAATAGGTGGCGACGACTTCGTCGATGCGCTCGCCCGTCGCGGCCTCGACGAGCTCTCCGAAGTGGGCGCGTCCGGCTTCAAGCTTCTTGCCGCCGCGCAGCCGCAACATGCCTTCGGCGATCCTGACGGCGTCGGTGCCCGAGAGGCGCACCACGCCGATCCCGCCGCGTCCCGCCGGCGTCGCGATGGCAACGATGGTGTCATCCAGATGCACGAAAGAAAGGTTATCACCCGGCTCCGCCACATCATTGCACGACCTCAAAACAAAGCCTCCACTTCATGGTGGAGGCTTTTCACTGATTGCTGACTGCTGACTGCTTCTATTCGCCCGGCTTCCCGGCGCTCTTCCGGTCCTTTTCGCTTTGCGCCCAGTGTTCCTGGATGCGCTCATAGATCTTGTCGATCTTGTTATGCAGGTGCGCCACTTCCAACTCGGCCTTCATGTTGACCTCGTAGTCGAGATCGCTCTTGATGCGGTCCTTGGTCGACTGCCGGTTCTGGCTCATCATGATCACCGGGGCCTGCAGCGCGGCCAGCGTTGACAGCACCAGGTTCAACAGGATGAACGGATAGGGGTCCCACGGCGTCTTGTTGAAGAACTCCGCGTTCACGAACATCCACACCGCCAGGATCAGCGCGAACAGAAGGATGAAGGTCCACGATCCGCCGAAGGACGCGACCTTGTCGGCGATCTTCTGGCCAACCGTCATCTGGTCTTCTTCTTCCTCGTTGGCGTTGCGCGAGACGTGCATGCACAGCAACTCGTCGGTCATTCGCAGCCGCCGTCCCACCATGGTCAGCAGGTCGATGGCAGCGTGCGGATGCTTGGTGATCAGCTCCTGCAGGTCCTCGCGGGTCAGCACGAAACATTCGCTCTCTTCCATGGCGATCGCCGTCGCCGTGCGCGGACCGCCGTCGAGCAGCGAGATCTCGCCGAACACTTCGCCCGGCTCGAACTCTCCGAGCACGATCTTTTCCCCGGTCGTGTTCTCCACGTAGACATGCACGTGGCCGCTATGCAGGATGTAGAGGCAGTCGCCGACATCGCCCACTTCAAAGAGCACCTGGTTCTGCGCGAACTTCTTGCAATCCATCAATGAGGCCATCGTCGAGCGCTCATCATGGTCCAACAGGCTGAAGACAGGGATATCGGCCAACATCGCCACGTTCGTTGACATGCGGTGACTCCAGGTACGAAGAGATTGCCGAGATTATGCAGGGGAAACCGATATTCGGCAATCGCCATGTGAGGGATTACACCGCTTTCGTGCTGCCCCGTGTGCGACCTTCGACCCGCCCACCTCATCTAAGGAATGAGCAGGAGGAAGTTAGAAATGTTTGTCGGACACTACGGCCCCAGCTTTGCGGGCAACGCCTTCAAGAAGACGATTCCCGTGTGGGTGCTTTTTATCGCGGTGCAGTTGCTCGACGTGTTTTGGTCGATCTTTGTGTTACTTGGAATTGAAAAAGTGCGGATCGTTCCGGGAATCACCCGAACCAATCCCCTCGATCTTTATTACATGCCCTACACCCATAGCCTCGACGGAGCGTTGCTTTGGTCGGTGGCCGCTGGGATCGTGTACTGGCTCTTTCGCCGCGCCGATGGCTGGTCCTCGGCCGCCGTGGTTTCGGCCGCGGTCTTCTCTCATTGGATTCTTGATCTCATCGTTCACCGTCCGGATCTCCCTCTCTACGACAACAGCCTGAAGGTGGGTCTCGGTCTCTGGAATCTTCCCGTCGCGGCGCTGGCCCTCGAGCTGACATTCTTGTTCGGCGGCATGACCCTCTACCTGCGCTCGACGAAAGCCATTGCCGCTGGTGGCCGTTACGGGATGGTCGTCTTCGGGTGGGTGATGGTCTGCCTGCAGGTCTACATCTTCTTTGGTCCGCCTCCCAGCTCCGACCGTGCCGCGGCCATTACCGCGCTGGTGCTCTATCTGGTCTTTGCCGCCGTTGCTTACTGGCTGGAGAAGAAGCGAGTGCCCAAGTTGGGGGCCGTCTCGGTGTCCCTTGCCAGCCATCCGTCGGCTTGAGTGGGCCAGCTCCGCGGCAGAACGCGTCCCCGCAGACACACCGTGTCAGACGGCACACACACGGCTTCGCGTGGCCTGCGCGTAAGTGATTCATTCATAAGCAGCGATGGATTGGCTCCTCTCGTGCACCTGGGTCGGGTGCTTCCACGGAGGTGACTTATGAAGCTCAACAACGCGAAGATCGAATCCACCCAGTTCCGTCAACTTATCCTGACCACCGCGCTGGCGGTTGCGGTTGCAACCGTTGCCTGCGCCAAACAGTCCGAACACAAGGTCGAGGCCGCCCAGCCGGCGAAGGCGTCCGTCAAGCAAGTATCGCTGCATGCGACCACGAGCGCCTTGCCGCCGTCCGAGGTGAAGACGACGGCCAGCAAGCAGCCGCCGTCGAAGCCGCTGCGTTACCGGAGCCGCGACTATGGCGTCTCCTTCGAATACCCCTGGCAGTACCAGTTCGCGAGCGCCCGAACGGTCTCGACCGATGAGTCTCTGCAGCCGAAGTCCGACGGTTTCGACGGACAGATCACCCTGGCGCGCATCGACCTGCCGAAGGGCTTCTATCCCGACACCGATTTCGACAGCGGATACTTCACCCTGGGACTGAACCCCGAGGTCGAAGAAAAGGACTGCAAGGCCGGCGTTGCAAATTCCAGCGGCAAGCCCGAGGTCGCCAAGATCAACGACGTCGAGTTCCTCTGGATCGAGGCGGAAGTAGGAGGCCGTGGCACGGCCTCGAAGGTCCGCAACTACGTCGCCTTCAACCACGGCGTCTGCTACGAGGTCGAACTCGGCGTCAAAACCCGCAACGACGACGGCCTGGCCCGCGAGGTCAACGCCGACCAGGTAATGCGCAGACTCGAAGCAATGCTGAAGACCGTGAAGTTCAGCGAGTCCGTAGCGAAGCCCGCGAGCGAAGTGCAAAGCTCGCTCGACCCGGCCAAGCCGGAAGGCCAGAAGTAAGCTCCCGGGAAACGAAAGAGCGCGGCAAACCAGCCGCGCTCGATCGTTTCCGCCAGCGCCTGGTGCCCCACATCTGCCTTTCTTCGGCAGATGTGGGATTCCACGAATCCGGACAGGTGGCCCAGCCGCCCTCGGCTGGGATCTTGGCGAGGAAGCCACCCCTCCCCCTCCCCCTAAATCACGCCGGGGGCCCCACCTAAAGTTTCTGACCTTCCTTCTACGACCACGACCCATTGGGTGCCCCACGGTTCGCGCGGTTCGTTACGTGGGTGAACGTGAACCCGACTTTCACTTCCGGATGTTCGAATCCCGTCGCCCGACCGATTCGTCTTCAGCCCAAATTCACACTTGAAAATCAACAACTCACGATAGAGAGACGTGGAATCCCACTCATCGCACGGCGATGAATGGGGCACCCAAAGTTGGTGGTCATGGAAGGAAAAACAAAGAAGTTGGGTGGGGCACCCGGCTATCCCGGCGGGGGATGAACCGATTCCTCTAACCCCGCGAGTGAGTCCAAATAGTTCAGCAGCCGAAATCCTACGTAATCATTCTTGGGAATGTGGCGGTAGTAGCAGTCCCAATAGCTTGCGACTCGTCTTCGAGTGGTCGCCAGGAACTGGGGGTTCTCCTCTGCAAACTGCCTGAAAGTTAGCCGATCGAGATCGGGGAGATTCTGTTCGATGAGCTGGAGTATCTCAACGACATACTCTCCAATCAATTTAACGACGAACGGCGGAAGCCAATTTTGCGGAGGAGGGCTAATTGTTCTCGAACGAAACAGTTTCGACAGGGACTCCTGTCTAATAAAGCCGTCATTGTGTCTCGTCAAAAGAGTGTCAACCATTTGCTGTTGAAAGGTCGTCAGCCCATCGGTGTCAATCAAGGTCGGATCGTGATAAATGCGATTAGGAAGGATGAGTACTTCTCCTGCGACGTTTACAGGGAACGAACGGGATGGATGAAGGTTTTCGGGAAATGCCGACAACGTAGCAACCGCATCTTCTCGCAAAACTCTTGGGAAGGCGCGAACGAGTTCATGGTTGCTCTGGTTGATGTCGTGAAGCCCCATAGCTGACAATCGTACTCCATCGATGAATCGGAACCTACCCTTCCCCCAATAGCAAAAGCGGCGCCGCAGCGCCGCCTTTCTTTTACTAAGAACCAAGAACTGAGAACTTACCGCCGGCGCCGTCCGAACTCGGGCGGAGCTGCGGCGGCTTTGCCTTTGTAATCCTTCGGATAGACCACCAGGTGCCGTGCCGGGCCTTCGCCTTCGCTCTCGGTGCGCAGGTCTTCGTGCTCTTTCAGCGCGAGGTGGATGATGCGGCGCTCGCGGCTCGACATCGGCCCGAAGACGTACGGCATCTTGGTCTCC
>Ga0315268_10007808_pt1 | contig 11225 bp, 9 predicted proteins | sample C1_top_MG_FD_204535 | JGI IMG/M metagenome (GOLD analysis project Ga0315268, IMG submission 204535) | Sediment microbial communities from Yellowstone Lake, YNP, Wyoming, USA - C1_top | ecosystem: Environmental > Aquatic > Freshwater > Lake > Sediment | place: USA: Wyoming | collected 2017-08-01 | reverse complement strand
ATGTCCGGCCAGGGCAGGTAGCTGCGGTCGGCCAATGCCTGCGGCAGCCGGTTGACCACCGAATACAGAATGGCCAGCCCCAAGCCGGACATCCCGATCTCGTAAAGGTCGGGATAGGCCAGGACGATCTTCACCTGCGCCTGGTCCCAGTTTTTGTGGACGGAATTCAGTTCGTTATCGGTGTAACGTCCCGGCCTCTGCACCAGAGGCAATATTTTATGTAAGTTGGAGTTATGCATACTAAAAGGTCAATTTTATCACAGCAGATTGCGTTTTGCAATCAAATAAAACCCGCATTTACGGTTGTTTTTGGGACGGATTTGACAAAAAGATAAAGGCGCCCTGAAAACCCTTTTTCGGGTCACCAGAACGCCTTAAAATGGAGCGGGTGAACGGAATCGAACCGTCGTATCCTGCTTGGAAGGCAGGAGCACTAACCGTTGTGCTACACCCGCTTGATTTGCTTACCTCGTCCTCCGAAGCTTGCTTTGGAAATGACCTCCATTGCGTAGGAGGATGCACACCCGGGTATCTTAAACTCAAAAACCTAATCCCTAAACACTAAAACTAGGATTTAGAAATTAGGAATTGAAAATTAACGAAGTGGTGGTGAGGGGAGGATTTGAACCTCCGAAGGCTTCGCCGACAGATTTACAGTCTGTTCCCTTTGACCACTCGGGAACCTCACCAATAATGCATGCCTAAAATATAAGAAGAAGTTGGGAAGATCAGAAGTTATGAAGATCCGATACCATGCTCACAGCCTCTTAGCTTCCGGTAAAACCAGATGGAGCCACCGAAGGGACTTGAACCCCCGACCAGCGGTTTACAAAACCGCTGCTCTACCAACTGAGCTACGGTGGCAGACCCTTTTGCCGCGCTGTATAACGTCTTAACAATAACACCCAAATAGCCGGTGGGTCAAGGGATCAAATCACAATTTGTAATTTTATCAGATTTGCCAGGTAAAAGTCAAGATGACCGCTGCTTTTTACTTACGGGTTCCAGTTTCAAATGCCGTTCCCCGGCGGAGGATATTCTGACTCCCGGCAAAATTATGCCCTGAGCACAATTCTGGTTTCTGGGATCTCATATCAGCGGGAACCTGCATCAAACGGCGTTGATCAGCGTTGTGTCCGGTTCTCGGCACCCCGCCCCCTACTTCTTGTCCAGCACCGCTTTGACCCGGTTCACCAGGTCCTGCGGCTGAAAAGGCTTGCAAATGTAGTCGGCCGCCTTGTCCCTTAACGCCGCCATCTTGTCGCGGGCCTCCACCTTGGCGGTCAGCATCACCACCGGGATCCCGGCGGTGGATTCCTCGATCTTCAGGATCTTCAGAAGTTCCAGCCCGTCCAGATCCGGCATCATGATGTCCAGCAGGATCAGGCCGGGCTTTTCCCGGTAGATCAGCTGCAGAGCTTCGTGGCCGGAAAGCACCGGCAGCACTGCAAACCCGGCCTCCTCCAGGATCAGCTTGACCATGTCCAGAATATCCTCCTCGTCGTCTATCACCATGACCTTGACCTTGGGGTTGGTCTTGCCGTTCATAGGACCTCCTTTGGAATGGGGTTTAAGGTTTTCATCGGGATGTGGTTACTCCGCCGCCGGCAGATCGAAGCTGAAAGTGGTCCCCCCGCCCAGACGGCTGGAGACCTCAACCCTTCCGCCGTGGGCCTCTACTATTGCCTTGACGATGGAGAGGCCCAAACCCACCCCGCCGTACTTGCGGGTGGAAGACCCGTCCACCTGGTAAAAACGGTCGAATATCCTGGGCAGGAACTCGGCCGGGATCCCGGCCCCGGTATCGCTGACCGAGACCAGGACTTTGGGGGATCCGGCCTCGGCGCTCAGCGTGATGCTGCCGGTCTGGCTGAACTTCATGCCGTTCTCCACCAGGTTGTCCATCACCTGCATGATGCGGTCCCGGTCGCCCCTGACCATTATCTTGTCGGGGGCAGAAACCAATATTTTCAGTTTTTTCTTGTGGGCCTCGGCCCGGTAGCTGGCGGCCGTTTCCTCCAGCAGCGGCCTGATCTCGAAGTCTGACTCGTTCAGGGTCAGCCGCCCGGCCTCAATGCTGGTGATGTCCACCAGTTCAATGATCTGGTGAGTTAGTTTTCTGAGATTGCGGCGGATCACCTCCAGGCCCTTCTGCTGGGCCGGACTGATCGGGCCCATCTTGCCGTCCAGCAGGTACTCGGTATAGCCTACGATGGCGGTCAGCGGGCTTTTGAGCTCGTGGGAGACATTGGCGATGAACTGGCTCTTGAGCTTGTCCAGTTCCCTCAGGCTGAGGTTGGCCTGATAAAGTTTTTCATAGGAATCCGACAGCGCCTCCATGTTCTCCTTAAGCTGCTGGGACATCAAATTGAAATCGCCGGCCAGTTCTCCCAGCTCGTCGTTGGAACTGATGTCCGCCTGCTGGCCGATATTGCCCTGTCCCACCTGCCTGATAGTGAGGGTCAGCCGGGTGATGGGATCGGTGATGGCCCGGGCGGTCAGGAAGGCCAGCACTATTCCCAGGGCTACGAAAAAAACCGTCAGCAGCAGGACTTGCCCCAGGGTGGCAGAGACCAGATGGCCCAGCGATTTGTAGCTGGCCAGGTATCTGACCGAAACCCGGTGCCTTCCCCATTCGTCAAAGTAGGGCACCACTATGTCCAAGCCTTCTGATCCGTTGGCCAGTTTGATGGGGCTTTGGCTGGCCTCCATCCATTTGACTCTCTGCGCCGCCTGGGCATCGGCCGCCCGCGGTCTTTCGCCTCCGGAAGGGGCATCAAGATTCTTGGAATCGAACAGCACCAGGCCGTCCATGTCTATGACCTGGATCGACTCCAGGTGCTGGTTGACTTTGAGCAGCCCGGTGATCAGCCCACGGAACTTATAGTAACCCGACGAAAAATGCAGTTCAAAGCTTTGTCCGATCTGGGGCGCGGTCAGGTCGGCAAAGGTGCTGACCGCGGCGGCGATCTCGGTCTTCAGCTGGCGCCTCCGGGTGACCACCGTAGCCGTGGCGTTGACCAGCAGGATCGTTACCACCAGCAGGCTGATGGCTATGGCAAATTTGAGCTTCAGGCTTTTCATTTATTGACTTATAGCTGATGTTCGGTCCTGGACCGGCCGGCCTTAATGGGAATATTCCATGTCAAAAAACCTGATCCGGCCGTCCTGCCTGGGATGGAATCTTATCCGGCGGTTCACCCCGTAGGTGCGGCTGCGCACATACAACGGAATGAAGGGCAGGTCGGTCAGCGCCTTCAGCATTATCTGCTGTAATAATGTCACCCGATCCTTGCTGTCAATGATCGAACTGCTCTTCTCGATCTGCCGGTCCAGTTCCCGGTTGCTGTAGCCCCCCCAGTTGGCATTGCCGTAACTTCCTTTTACCCTGGAATGCAGACAGGCATCATTGAAATCGGAGGCGTCACCGGAGCTGTTGGACCAGCCTATCAAGAAGAAAGGAGCTGTTCCCTTATCCAAACGATCGAACATCGTCTGCCAATCATAACCCTTGATGTTCACTTTTATCCCCAGCCGGCCCAGCTGGCCGGCAATATAGGGGCCGTTCCTTGAGGCCGCGGTCTGCGACATTTCCAGGTCCACGGAAAAGCCGGCCGGGTATCCAGATTCTTTTAACAGCTTCCGGGCCTCTTTGACCTGGGGCCGCTGGGAGCTGAACCTGGGCAGATAACCTACTATATAAGGCGTCACCAGCTGGTCGGTCGGTTCGGCCTCGGCCCGGCTCTGGCTGATCAGCAGGGCGGGGTCCAGCCCCAGATATATCGCCTGGCGGACCTTCCTTTTCAACAAGGGCCCCTTGATTCCGAAATTTATCCCCAAAAGCGTGGTCCCCAGTCCGGGACGGCTCAGATATTCAACTTCCTGGCTGTTTTTAACTTCTTTCAGGTACCTTTCGCCCACATCACGGATGACCTGGACCCGGCCTTCAAAGAGGGCCTGACACCTGACGGAATCGTTTGGGATGGCCACTATGACGGCTTTTTTTATCTGGGGCCGGCCCCCCCAAAAATCCTGGTTGGCTGTAAGGGTCAGATCCTTCCCCCGGATGTAGCTCTCGAAGCGGTAAGCGCCGGTGCCCACCGGCCTGGTCACCGGATCGGGGCTGTCCGCCGGAATGATGCAGATAAAGCACAGTTTGTTGAGCAGCACCGGAGCAGGTTCTTCGGTTATAAGCTCTAGGGTCATATCGTCAATGACATTTATCCTGCTTACCGCCGAGAGATAATGCCCCACCTTGCCCCTGGAAGCCCGTTCCAGGCTGTATTTCACGTCTTTTGAGGTCAGTTTCCGGCCGTCATGGAATTTCACCCCCGGCCTCAGGTAGAACCTCCAGGTCCTTTCGTCATGGTTCTCCCAGCTTATGGCCAGGGCCGGCACCAGCCTCATTTCGGCATCAAAGGCTACCAGGGCGTCATAGATGTTGGAAAGCACCGAATGAGTGATGCTGTCATCGTGAAGAAATGGATCCAAGGTGAGGATGTCGTCCTCCATGGCCAGGTAAACCACCCGGCCGTTCCCAACGGGTCGGCACCATAACAGCGAAGCAGTCATCAAGATGATCAAAAGTTTTTTCATCCTCAATCCTCCTTATCTGCTTTCTGCATCGTAACTGTTTATTGCAGAACATATGCCATTGATGGGTATGGCGGAAGGTCAGGTAATTAAGAATAATTCCAAAGGAGCCGGATAACGTCTCATCATTCGCCGGACGATTTTATCCCCTCGGTTGCCACCCACCAGCCGGTCAATAACCGGCAGAATTGGGGCAGCCGCCCCAGCAGTCCGAACCAGCCTATGAACAGCCTTTCAAGCAGAACCGGAGCGTTGTTCCTGGACAGCCATTCCATGATAGTAACGGACCCCAGAGGGACATGCATGATTCCGGTCTGCCGTCCCGTGGAAAAACCAGCTTGGTTCAAAAGCTTTTTGACCCGGTCCGCCCGGTAAAAATAGTCGGTCTGATATTCTTTTTTCTTAAAACGCTCGGCCAGTTTCACTCCCAACTTGAAGAAAGGATTGCTGCCGGAATTGAGCACCAGCACCAGCCTCCCTCCGGGCTTTAAGGTCCTGTGGCATTCCCCGAGGGCTTTTCCGATCTCCGGAAAATGATCGAAGGTGGAAGGGGAAACTATCAGATCAAAGGCTTGGCCCTTGCAGGCCAGGGAACGGCCGTCGCTGCAGATTATCCCAATTCCCTTGCCGTTTGCCGCCATCCGGGATTGCGCCTTCCGGCAGATGCCGGCCGAGATATCGGCCCCAAACACGGCCGCATCCCCGCCGTTAACGCTTAAAAGCCCGGGGTCGCCCAGGGCCGCTTCGTACAGGTCGGTATAAAGTACCCTGCCTTTATTCCCCAGCCCCCAGCTATGCAAAAGCGACAGGTATTCCCTGGTCTTATACCGGGCCAGCGCCGGGAGCAGATAATAACCTTCGACCGAATTGATCACCTGATCCCAGTATTTATTTTCGGGCAAGGGCTTCCCCGTCATTTGGAGCCGCCCCATTTTTCGGTCCGGGCCAGGTACCTCAGCACCGGGATCATCACGAAACCCTCGTACATTATCTTGAAATTGAAGGTGGAGGTTCCCCGCTGCCGGTCGATGAAGACAATTGGTATCTCTTTGACCTTGAATCCGGAAAGCAGGCTGCTGTATAAAAGCTCCTGCACTATGGCCGGGCCCCGGGAGATCAGGGTGTCAACGTCCACAGTTTCCAGCACCGTCCTCCTGAAGGCCCGGTATCCGGAAGTGCAGTCCCGGATCGTTATGCCCAGCACCAGCCGGATGTACCAGTTGGCAAAGACCGTGATGGCATGGCGAATCCAGCCCCGCCCCACATCGGCCCCGCCCGGCACAAAGCGCGAACCCAGCACCACATCGGCCTCGGCCAAGCCTTCCAGCAGCGCCGGAAGATATTTGGGGTCATGCGAAAAATCGGCATCCATCTCCACCACCGCCTCGGCCCCCCAATTCAAGGCGTATCGCAGGCCAGCGATCCCGGCCAGGCCCCGGCCCCGGATCTTGGTGCGGTGCAGTACGTGGACCTTGGGGTTGCTGCCGGCCATCCGGTTGGCTATCTGGCCGGTGCCGTCGGGCGAGTTGTCATCCACCACCAGGACGTCCACCCCCGGAGCAAAACTGAATATCTGGCTTACCAGCCGCTCTATGTTCTGGGCCTCGTTGTAGGTCGGGACCATGATCATGGTCTTCATGCGCTAAGACTGTCCTTTCAGCAGGGCTGCGGCCTCGGCCAGGTTTATTTTCAGCTCGGTGAAATTTGAGATCCCTTTAAGCCTTTTGAAAATATATCCCGGCCTTAAATAAAATTTATGCATCGCTTGGCGGCGCCATTCCTCGATCCTGGGTCCGGCGGTTTCGCCTTCAAGAATGTTGGAAGAAGATGACTGGTCCTGTTCCCCGCCCTTGATCCAGCCCCGGGATCTGGCTTCAGCCGTCAGCGGGGTCAGCGGCTTGGCCACCGGCACGTTGAATGAGGCAAAGTCGGGATCCAGCTCCAGCGCAAAGTCCATGGTCTTTTGAAAGGATGATTCGGTTTCGCCCGGCAGCCCGATTATGAAAGTGGCCACGGTCCTGATCCCGTGTTTTTTGCAGAGGGCAAAGGCCCGGCGGAGTTTCTCCAGCGTGGTATTCTTATGGTACCGGTCCAGCATCCCCTGGTCGCCGGACTCCACCCCCATCATCAGCAGTTCGCACCCGGCTCGTTTCATAGCCAGCAGACCATCTTCGGTCAAGAGATCGGCCCGGGCAAAACAACCCCAGGGCAGGTTTATCTGCTTGGCGGTCATTTCAGACAGCAGCCTCTTCGTGCGTTCCTGGTCGGCACCGAAGGTCTGATCGCCGAAGGAGAAATATTTTATCCCCAACTGTTTGAGATACAGCAGTTCGTCCAAGACCTCGGGCACCGGACGGAGTTTATATGGCATCTGGCCGATCAGACAGAAATCGCATTTGAAGGGACAGCCGAAATCGGTGACCACCCCGGCATAGGGCAGTTGCCGGGCAAAGGGCATCCGGTATTTTTGGTAAGGGAAAAGCTCGTGCCGGGGAACGCCGATTGAGTAGTCCCTTGAAGCCCCGCTTCGCTGGACAGTATAGATTCCGTTTTGAGTGGACGCGATATCGGTGATCCCGGTCCGCTGGCCATCCAAATACCCCAGCCAACCGGGCGAGGAGTAATCCAGCAGCACTGCGTCGAGACAGAAGTTATTGCGCAGCAAAGTTTCGGTATCGTCGAATCCGGCATCGCCGCTGACCAGCAGTTTGATCCCCGGCAGTTCTTGTTTAAGCTGCGCAAAGAAACCAAGATCATTCTTCAGCGAGGCCTGTCCGAAAAGGGAAATGACGTATTCCGGGATGATCTCCCGTATCCTGTCCAAGGCCTGCCTGGTCGAAAGTTTTTGGGCCATGGCATCCAGGACTATGATCTGGTGCTTGGGATGCAGATAACCGCTGATCACCAGCAGATCGATGGGCGGCGTCAGGTAGGCCGCCTTGGAGACCTTGCTGCAGTAGCTGTCCCGCAGGTATGTTTTATCGCCGGGCGGATTAAGCAAAAGTACTTTTGGCATCCTACTTCTTCCCCAGTCTGGCAAAGGCTTCCACCAGCATCTCCGGCGAAGGCGGGCAGCCCTCCACCCATATCACTCCTGGCCGGCCCTGCAAATGCCGGGTGCATTCGCCCACCGCGATCACTCTTCGGCTGTTCTTGGGGATCGCAGCCTGATGGCCGTAAACGAAGTCCACCCGGCCGAAAACCATTTGACTCAGCACCGGCATCAGGCTGGCGGCCCAATTCCGTGGATCCTTGGCCGAGGAGACCAGCCCCTCCCGGGCCGAGCCCCCGCACAGGCTGCAGGCCAACGGAGTTCGCTGGTTATGCAGGCCCAGCATTTTAAGCATCTCCATCTCGGGCCGCTTGAATTTTCTGGCGCAGTCCTCCAGCCGGTCTCCGTTGATCTTTGATCCCATAATGCCCAGCCCCATGTCAGCGGCCAGTTTCAGGTGCTCCACTTCCATCGGGTCTATCCCCATCAGCCGGCAGCCGGCGGCATCCACCGCCAAAGAATCGGCGCCGGCCACAAGAACTTTAAGCTCCACTTTCTTTCCGGCGAACAGCGGCCCGTCGCCCTCGATGGCAGTGAATCCGTCCAGAATGGTGAAGTCGGGCCGGATCAGCTTATAGAGCTCGGCCACCGGCCGGTGCAGCCCGTTCTTGTGGAACCGCTTCTTGTCGGCGTAGGAAAGCAGGCCCTTCTGGTTCTTCAGGCCCAGGGTGACCAGGGTGTTGATGTGGGTCTTCAGCTTGGGAAGGTTGATGTAATAAGCATCCTTGAAGATCAGGGGCAGCTGCAGTTCACCGTCGTACCACTTTACCGGATAACGCGGTGCCTGGTTCAGGTCGATCAGCGGAACATTGTATTTCCGGGACAGTTCGCCAAAGCCCGTCTTTTCAAAGGCCTCGCCAGGATCAACCCCCAGCCCCGGCCCTTCGGCAATTGTGATATCCTTCACCCCCAGCGCTTTCAGGTGAACTATCAGCATCCCGGCCAGGCGGGCATCGCTGACCACCCCGCTTTGAGGTCCGGCCGGAAAGACCAGGTTGGGTTTTAGCACCACCGGTTTCCCGGGCGGTATGTTGAACGGCAATTGGTTCAGCCAGCCTGAGAACTGGGAGATGTTCTTAAGTTTTTTTAGATAAATTTCAGCCATATACTCTTTTCTATCATAACCTTAAACGCCCTTAAATTCAAGCAAAAACTTAATAATTTATAAAAAAACAAATCCCGGGATCATTGAGATAATCCCGGGGTTGAAAATTGGGCATTTCAGGATAATTTAATGGCTTCCAAAGACTGGTAAATAGGCCCGCCTTGAGTAAGGGTGCTTTTGATCAAAGCCAATTCCCCGAAACTGAACTCTATTTCCTCCAAGTGCAAGGTTCTTATTTTTTCTGCCAGTTTGTCCATATTATTTGGGGAACGCACCCTTCCCAAAGTAAGATGGGGTTTGAACTTTTTGGGATCCCTGGCAAAACCGCATTCAGCCAGGTTGTTCTCCATCAGAAGTTGCAGGTCTGTTATCCTTTGCACCCCGTCAACCAGACCTAGCCATATCACCTGCGGCCGGTTCCAACCCGGAAAAACGCCTATCTGCCCGGTGCGGCAGTGGATTGGTGGGTGTTTTCCGTTCTGGTCAAGAAGAACTTTCCTGGAGCTTTGGACCTGCTCCGGGGATATCTCCCCCAGAAACTTCAGTGTCAGATGTGTGTTCTTAGATTCAACCCACTTAATATCGGCCTGCGCCTCTTTGAGCCGGGAGATGACCTGTGCCAGATGTTCTTGAACCGGCGATGGCAGTTCCAGCGCTATGAAGCAACGGATAAGGTTCATTTATTGCCACTACCCAGATATAGCCTTAATTCATTCAGCGCCGTCTGGGCCGCCATTTCCTTTATCTGCCGTCTGGGTCCTAAAAATCTTTTTTCGATCACCTTGATCCCTTTGGGCCCGGCAATCCCGATGAAGACCAACCCCACCGGTTTCAAAGCGCTTCCGCCATCGGGCCCGGCTATCCCCGAGATGGAAAGCCCGATGTCGCTTTTGAATATCTTCCTGATCCCCAGCGCCATTTCCCTGACTGTCTCTGGGCTGACCGCCCCGTGTTTTAAAAGGGTTTGCGGTTTGACCCCCAGCATTTTTTCTTTTATCCGGTTGCTGTAGGCCGCAATTCCGCCCATAAAGTATTGGGAACTGCCGGGAATGTTGGTGATCCGGTCGCCTATCAAACCGCCGGTGCAGGATTCGGCCAGACCCAGGGTCAGTTTTTTCTTTTTCAGGATCAGGCCCAATACTTCTTCCAGCGTTTGTCCTTCGCCGCCGTAGATGTGGTGTTTTAAGGCCAGCTTCATTTTTCGGATGATCCCTTTGGCCTGCCTCTTCAAAGCTTTTTGATCTCCGCCGTGCAAGGTGATCCGCAGGTCCACCCCCAGCTGACCGGGCAGATAGGCCAGAACGCCGGGTTTCAAGGTCTTTTCCAAAGACGTCAGCTTTTCCGATATGGCCGACTCAGGTATGCCGGTGGTGCGCAGGGCCGTGGACAGGATGAACCGGCGGCCGGGCGATCTTTCCATGTCTTTCCTGATGCTCTCCTGCCATATGGCTTTGACTTCGCGCGGAACCCCGGGTAGCAGTATCAGTTTTTTGTTTTTAAAGTTGAACATGATCCCCGGAGCCGTTCCCTGAGAGTTGAAGAGTACTTTGGCTTTTTCCGGCACCAGGGCCTGCTTAAGATTGCAGGCCGGCATTGCCACGCCCCTTTTGGCAAAACGGGATTTCAGATATTCAAAAACACTTTTGTCCAATACCAGTTTTTGCTTGAAGTGCTTGGCCAGAACGTTCAGCGTGATGTCATCGCTGGTGGGACCCAGCCCCCCGGTGCAGATCACCAAGTCTCCGGCCTTGAGGCCCTGGTCTACGGCTTCGATAATATCGCTGGAATTGTCGCCCACCGCTGTTTTCCAGACCACCGTAACCCCAAGGGCCGCCAGCTCCCGGCCCAGAAAGGAGGAATTGGTGTCCACGGTCAGCCCGGAGAGGAGCTCATTGCCTATGGTGATTATGACGGCTTTCATCTTCACAAAACAACGTTTGTCGGTTGAAATATTTAAAGTTCTTTTACGGGGTACAATCCTAATGATGCTTTTAACACCGGGATTAAATTTTCGTCTTTTTCACGTTTATCGGAAGCAAACTTCTCAAAGGCATCCAATTCCCTCGGCACGAACAACAATGATTCAAGTTCCGGTTTGATCCCTTGCAGGTTCAACTGTTGGACATATTTTTCATAACTATTCTTTACTTCATCCTGATTAAGCAGTAGATCCAGCTTAAAAACAGCGGAGTAGAAATTTGACCGGCCCCCTTCTTTCAACAAATAAGGCCTGAATTGTTTTACAATCTTGTGATCGTTCACATCAATGCCAAGTTCTTCGGCTATTTCCTTTTTTGCACTATGCTCCAGATCGATCTCATTTCCCTTAATATCATCTTTATCTATACCACCGCCGAACAATTGCAATTTCTGCGGAGCAAATGTGTCCTCACCCATTACGCCGATCACAAATTTGCCATCTGCCGATTCTACCAGTACCGATGTATAGATGACTCTGCAATCGTGTTCTTCGTA
>Ga0315268_10007807_pt1 | contig 11226 bp, 9 predicted proteins | sample C1_top_MG_FD_204535 | JGI IMG/M metagenome (GOLD analysis project Ga0315268, IMG submission 204535) | Sediment microbial communities from Yellowstone Lake, YNP, Wyoming, USA - C1_top | ecosystem: Environmental > Aquatic > Freshwater > Lake > Sediment | place: USA: Wyoming | collected 2017-08-01 | reverse complement strand
TCTCGCGCTTGAGTTTCAGGATCAGGTCGCTAGTGGTGAGAGCCATCAACGGATCAACCATGGTGGTGGGCTCGTCGTAGAGGATGGCTTCCGGCGCGGCTGCCAGGGCGCGGGCAATCGCCACGGCCCGCTTCATGCCCGTGCTCAGGTCGGAAGGCATCAGGTCCCGCGCCTCGCTCAGTGCGACGCGCGCCAAGAGCTCGTCGACGCGAGCCTGAATCTGCTCCTCGCTCAAAGCGAGCCCGCGCTCGGCCCGCTCCCGCAACGGGTAAGCCACGTTTTCACCCACGGTGAGCGAGTCAAATAGCGCCCCGGATTGAAATACCATGGTCACGCGGCGGCGGATGTCCGTCAACTCCGCCTCGCTCATCTGTGAGACCTCGCGGCCGGCGACAAACACCTGCCCCTCGTCGGGCTGGAGAAACCCAAGGATATGCTTGAGGGTCACGCTCTTGCCTACCCCACTGCGGCCCAGCACCACTACCATCTCGCCCCGGCGGACTTCAAAACTGACGTCTACCAATACGGGCACGTCTTCGAACGACTTATACACGTGTACGAATTCGATGTAGGGGCGGGTGTCCGGGCCGGGCTGTAGATGGTCCCTCACGTCTGCCGTGTCCTAGGCCAGCAGGGTGGATTATGAATTGTGAATTCTGCATTGTGAATCACGAAACCGACCGGGGGCACCTCGCTTAAGCGCCTTGTCTTGCTCACCATACACCATTCACTAATCATGATTGAGAATTCACAATTCCTTTCGCCGCTTCGTCCTCGTCGCACCTACCCATGTTAGCAGAAATCCAGTACGCAGATCCGGCCCGCATTACTCCCGGCCAGGAAGTCACCCGGCCGCGGACGCGGCGGAAGAAACCGCGCGTCCTGTGCCTCCCAGCCTCGAGGCTGATGCGGATGACCGTCAACGCTCGCCGCCGGAACATTGGGCAAAGCAGCTGGACCCTGCGCTCGATCGGCGCCTGCGCACGGTGGCGCTCCGAGCAAGGACGAAACCGGACACTTGGACAAAGGGCAACGCGTCGGGGTTGAAACTGAGAATTGGAAATTAGTGATTACCAACAAAACCCCCAACGTAGCGCAACGCGGTTTTCAATCGTCAATCATCAATCTTCAATCGGCAATCTGCCTACTTCTCTTCCCGCCGCACCAATCCCGTCAGCCGGTACTCCGGGCCAGCGCTGAACGCAGGCTGGTAGACAAAAAGCTTCCCCTCTAGCTGCAGCGTGAACGTGTAGTCATCGGCGGCGCTCTCAGCCGAATCTGCTGCCTCAAAGATGTTGTCCGCTAGGAATTCCGGCCATGTAGCTTCCACCTGCTTGCGGAAAAGCTCCAGACTGGGTTCCCGAGTGTTCAGGAATTCCCGCGGCTTGACCAGCGCATAGGCGCTGCGGAAATCGTGCAGATGGAGCGCCGCGATGAAGCGGTAAAGCGTGAAGTCCTCATTGACGGAAAACTCGGTCTTGCCCGGGACATAGGCCTGGCCGTCCCAGGTATAGACCGCTCGCGCCTCAAACCCGCGCTTGCCCGTCTTCGAGAACACCAGCAAGCCTGGGTCAGCACGACCAGAAACCAGCATTTCGCAGACTCCATCTCCGTTCAGATCGCGAAATTCAACCTGGCCCTGCGGAAAGGCCTGATAGCGGCTCTCTTCGGCGCGTGAGTCCCAAAGCAAAGAGGCGGAATGGTCTTTGAACTCGAAGATGACCGGGTAGGGCGCGGTGCCAGCACTCACCTGGACCAGCACGATTACTTCGCGCGATTTTCGTCCGAGCAGCGGCTCCACCTGCAATGTAATAGGATCCGCTAGGTCCATCAGGAAGGTTGCGCGCCAATGCACTCCATCCCAAGCGAGCAGGAACAATGTCCAGGCAGCGAGCGTGCCAGCAGTCGGCTCGCTGCCCGGAGGTGGTGGCACGCTGGACATCCAGCGCAGCGCCATTTCAGGGACCCCATCGCCGTCGAGATCGCCGAGTTGTTCAAGGCTGCTTCCTGCCGCGGCTTCTTCGCCCTTCACGTCCAGGTCGATCCCCAGCGCCGCTGCCACCGCCCGTGGCCGCGGCCAATTGACACGTTCCACGGCTGCTCTCACTTGCGCGACGATTTCATCCCGCTGCTTGGCTGAGAGCTGCGCAGGTTCGTCCACGGCCTCCTCCGGAGGCAACTGGGTTTCCGGAAGTGTCTCTTGCTGCGCTGACGTGTCCTGCCCCGCTCCCCATGCCGCGAGACTTAGGCAAGGAAACGTCAGAACACTCGTGACACAAAGTGTCAACGCCAGGCGAGAAGCAGCCAGGACGGAACGCCCTGCCGCCCTGAGCGCCTCACGGGCAGGCATCCTCGGCGGAAAGAGATACGGTGCCATACAAGACGTTCGATTATAGCTGAGGCAGTGAGATTTGCCTGAAACCTTGTCGTAGCCCGCATGCACTCAGCAGCGGGGGAGTGCTGACCGAGCGTCGCCTGATTCCCGATTTCTTCCTGCAAGCGGGAACGATTCGCTCGCTCCAACCGCTGAAGAAGGGTTCCGCCATGATTGCCGATCTGAATCAAGTTTCCACGACTTTGCCACAATCCCAGGTTGAATCTGCGCCGGGGAGTCTGCGTCCGCCAGCCATAGCCGCCAGCGAGAAGAAACCGACCGTTTGCGGGGACGCCTGGCGCTGGGTTTATTGGCCGCAGCGGCGCTGACGGTTTTCCTGGTCAGCTACGGCCCGACGCTGCTACTGTGGGGAGCCATGCTTTGGCTGGCATGGAGGCCGGCGACTGTTCCGTCCGATGGCCAAAGCGGCAGCTTGAATCATCGACCCTCACTACCCACTTGACAAATCCCACCTTTTGAATGTAGATTAGCACTCTCAAGGCGAGAGTGCTAATGGCAGATGTGAGGCCGAGCGGATCTCGCCTAACTTTCTGTAGGCAAAGCAGTTAGACCTCGAGGACAGCCTGCCTGTGGAGGCAAAGTCCGGCAACGTACAGGCGGGAGGTTCTCGACCAACCCACTTCTGAACACGACGAAAGGAGCAAAAGCGATGAATGTAAGACCTCTTCATGATCGCATCCTGATCAAGCGCATTGAAGAGAAAGAGACCGTAAAGGGCGGCATCATCATCCCCGATACGGCCAAGGAAAAGCCGCAAGAGGGGGAAGTGATCGCCGTCGGCAATGGCAAGAAAACTGAAGATGGCAAGGTCATCCCGCTCGACGTGAAAAAGGGTGACCGGATCCTGTTCGGGAAGTACTCCGGCACTGAAATCAAGATCGAGGATGAGGAGTTTCTCATCATCCGCGAGGATGAGGTGCTGGGCGTGCTCGAGGCCACCAAGGGTAAGAAGTGAGAAGGCAGCGATCAGTGGTCAGTCGTCAGTTGTCAGTCAAGAGGACTCCCGAAGATTTGGGCAGCCGTTGCTGACCTGAGCGCGACGGACCAAAGACAAAGGACAATAGACAAAGACTGAATTCTTGGAGGGAACTGAAGATGGCCAATGCAAAACAGATTGTACATGGCGAGGACAGCCGCCGGGCGATTCTGCGGGGCGTGAATCAACTGGCGGACGCCGTGAAGATCACGTTGGGCCCCAAGGGCCGCAACGTGGTGCTCGATAAGAAGTTCGGTTCCCCCACGATCACCAAGGACGGCGTGACCGTGGCTAAGGAAATCGAGCTGAAGGACCCCTTGGAGAACATGGGCGCGCAGATGGTGCGGGAAGTTGCCTCGAAGACTTCCGACGTGGCCGGCGACGGCACCACCACGGCCACGGTGCTGGCCCAGGCGATCTACCGCGAGGGGGTGAAGACCGTGGCGGCAGGCGCCAATCCAATGGCCGTCAAGCGGGGCATCGAGATGGCCGTGCGGACGGTCTGTGGCTACGACGAAATCCAGAAAGACGGCAACAAGAAACATGTGAAGGGCGAGCTCGACAAGTACTCCAAGAACGTTGAGGGTCCGATGATCGCCCAGGTGGGCTCGGTCTCGGCGAATAACGACATGACCATCGGGAACATCATCGCTGAGGCCATGAAGAAGGTCGGCAAAGATGGGGTCATTACGGTTGAGGAAGCCAAGACCATGGAAACGTCGCTCGAAGTGGTCGAGGGCATGCAGTTCGACCGCGGTTACCTCTCCCCGTACTTTGTGACCGATGCCGAGCGGATGGAATGCGTCCTGGAAGACGCCTACATCCTCATCCACGAGAAGAAGATCAGCTCGATGAAGGATCTGCTGCCCTTGCTGGAGCAGATCGCCAAGGCGGGCAAGCCACTCCTGATCGTAGCGGAGGAAGTCGAAGGCGAGGCGCTGGCCACGCTGGTGGTAAACAAGCTGCGCGGCACCCTGCACTGCTGCGCGGTGAAGGCTCCCGGCTTCGGCGACCGGCGCAAGGCCATGCTGGAAGATATTGCCATCCTCACCGGCGGCAAAGCCATCACGGAAGACCTGGGCATCAAGCTGGAGAACGTCAAGCTCGAAGACCTGGGCAAGGCCAAGAAGATCACGGTGGATAAGGACAACACCACCATCGTGGAAGGGGCCGGGAAGTCCGCCGCGATCGAAGGCCGCGTTAAGCAGATTCGCACTCAGATCGAAGAGACCACGTCCGACTACGATCGCGAGAAGCTCCAGGAGCGGCTGGCGAAGCTGGTGGGCGGTGTGGCCCAGATCAAGGTGGGTGCGGCCACTGAGACCGAGATGAAAGAGAAGAAAGCCCGCGTCGAGGACGCCATGCACGCCACCAAGGCGGCGGTCGAGGAAGGCATCGTGCCCGGCGGCGGCGTGGCTCTGCTGCGTTGCATCCCGGCGCTCGACAAACTCAAGGCCGAGGGCGACGAGCAGATCGGTATCGACATCGTGAAGCGCGCGCTCGAGGAACCGCTCCGCTTGATCGCTATGAACGCGGGCGCGGAAGGCGCGGTGGTGGTGGAGAAGGTCCGCGGCAACACGAACCCGAACTATGGTTTCAATGCCGAGACCGAAACCTTCGCGGACTTGGTCGAGGCCGGCGTGATTGACCCGACCAAGGTCACCCGCTGCGCGCTCCAGAACGCTGCTTCTATCGCTTCGCTCATGCTTACCACTGAGGCGCTGGTCAGCGAGCTGCCGAAGGAAGAGGAGAAGACTCCACCCATGCCTCCACACGGCGGCGGTATGTATTAAGAGCAGTCGTCAGTTTTCAGTGGTCAGTTATCAGCAAAACCCAAGGGCGGGGGCGAGGTCCCCGCCCTTTCTTTTTCCGTGGCCTCAGGTGGAAGGGGCCTGGAGAACTCGCCGGGCCCCAAGAGCCCAAACGAACGGTGCCTCGCTCGTGGTATACTGTCTAATAGACATCAGATCACTCGGGAATTATGTGTTCCTTGATTAGTCGTGTTTGTGGGCCGGGGTGGTGCGATGAAGGCGGCTCTGACTATCGTTCTCGTTTTTGCACTCCAAGGGGCCGCGACACCCGCTGAATCCCCTGCGCAGCGCGGTGCGCCCGAACGACACCACCCGGGTCCGCTTGAGACCTTCCTGAAGGAAGCAAAAGCGCCTGACCTTGAAACCGAGGCGTTCGGAAGTCTGGAGGGCGCCGACAAAGCCAGAGTCGTCTTCAAAAGCATCATCGCCTGGGACCCGGCCAAGCCCGATACCAAACTGAAAGGGCTCGCGATTGAGGTGGTGAAGGGCCCTTGCAGACACACGACCTACGTGGATGTAGACCTCACGGCGCCACAGGAAGAAGACTGGCTGAAGGAACTTCTTGATGAGCTCCAATACATCAAGGACAAGCAGGAGGTCCTGGAACACTGGAGCGGGAAGAGTTCAGGTAGCCGGGGGACGACGGTGAGTGTCCTCAACGGCCTCCGGCCGACGGCGAGGGCACTAGGAGTGGCCGAGACAGTTTTGAATATCGGCTGGTACGTTGAGGGGGAAGGGAAAGACGCCGCCGTCTCTATCAATGGGTCGCTGTGCGGAGACCTGCACTTCCCGAACACCACAATCACAGAGGTCATCGGTGTGATCTCGGCGGCCCGTGATTACTTGCGGTCCCATTGACCGCAGCAACTCTGCGGGACGGCGGAATGTACTAAGAGCAGTTATCAGTGGTCACTTATCAGCCCGAACCAGGGGCGGGGACGAGTTCCCCGCTTTTTTTTTCGTGCCAAGCAGTCAAGGTTGCCAGCCAAACCTAAACGGGGAAGTTTCACCGCGCCCCGGCTAGATTCGTGCGCGTGATGCCTTGTTTCTTCGCGTCGTCCAGCAAGAGTTCCAGGTGATAGAGCACGACGCCCGATTTGGCCTTGAGGGCAGCCTTCAGGTCGCTCTCGTAGTGCGCGGGCGACATGGGCGGGAACTGGGGGCCGTCGGGGCCGACTTCTATCGAGGGCAGCAGCTTGACAGCCGGCACTTCGGTAAGTAGTGCGCGGTCGAGCGTTTCCACCCAGCCCGGCCCGCGGCGCGTGAGCGCGGAATAAGCCATAGGCGAAACGTAATTAAAGAAGGGAGCCAGGAGACGGAAGTCCTGGCCGACGATTTTCTGGCGCGCTCCACTGAACTCGTCGCGCGTCCAGGGCACCGCATGCAAGACGATGGGAAGCCTCGGAAATTCCCGGCGAAGGAAGCTCGTGAATTCCCGGGCATCCTCGGCGATACGCTTTATCCGCCAGTCGTACCACGCGTCGCGATGCTCTCCCCAAATCTCCTCGATGAGTTCACGATTGGCGTCGAGTGAGTCGCCGACGGTCGGGTGACGCAGTTTCAGGCCGGTGGAAATCAAAAACTCTTGCAGACAGCTTCGATCAAAGCAGAAGGCAGGGAAATCCACCGGGCCTGTGCGCGGATCCACGCCCTCCCAGTAAATGAAAAAACGGAAATAGTCGAGCGTGACGCCGTCGGGCTTGAGGCGTCGGACAGCAGCGCGGATCTGCTCCATTTTGGCGCGGCGGAAATCGGCGCGGGAGGGGCAGATCATCACGTCGTCCTCGCGCCGCGCTGGCCGGCCCTCACGATCGATGCTCACCAGGCTCGGATCTTGCTCCGCCGCCTCCGGATCGTTGAACGTGCGAACGATGAGGAAATACTTCAGACCTGCTGCGCGGCACTGCTCGCGAAACGGCAGCGAGGCGGCCAGTTCATCGCCGACGAATAGTGTGTTCAACCCCAAGGACTTCGCGAACTTGACCAGTTCTCTCGGCGCGCGGCCCGGCTCATAGACCTTCGCCCCCAGAATCACGGGGCCTTGCCCGAAGACAGGAAGGCATAGGAACAGCGCCAGGGTCCCTGCCAGTATGATTCTCGTTACGTGCATCATTCCTCCTCCGACGATTCAGCTAGCCAACTTTCAGCAGCACATTGTGAGATTGTTCCTGGAACCGCCAGGAGGATGATAACGTCAGCCACCCAATCTGCAAGCCGAGACTTGTCGGCACGTAGCTGAACAAGCGCGCGGCAAGTTTGGAGCAGGCGCAAACCCTCGTCCAAGCCATTGACGAGTAGGTTCGCCGCCCCTCGCGCAGGCGATCCAAGTCGTTGCCGCCCTCCAGACACAAGGTCGGTATTGCACTTGTCCTTTTAAATTCAAGTGGATATAGGGAGGTGGAAACCTACACTGGAACATTCAGTCTGTCCGGTCGGCTATGTGAAGCGTGTCCCCGGCTCAGGCCCTTGCGTTGCCAGCCAAGTTCGGAGACAATGAGCTTTAGAAATCCCACAGAGGAGTGATTGTGCAACTCATACCGCGCGACGAGAAGTTCTACGACCTTTTCCGCGCCCAGGCGGAGAACATCCACAAAGGCGCGCAGATGCTTGTGGCCCTGTTCGAGAATTTCCAGGATCTCGAGAAGAATGTAGCCGAAATCAAGTTTGTGGAGCACAAAGGCGACCAGCTCACGCACGAGCTGATGATGAAGCTCAACCAAACCTTCATCACGCCCTTCGACCGCGAGGACATCCACGCCCTGGGTTCGGCTCTCGATGACGTGCTCGACCTGGTGGATGCAGCGGCCAGCCGCCTGGTGATTTACAAGGTCACCGCGGTGACCCCGGGTGCCCGGCAGCTCTCTAAGGTCATCGCGCACGGCACGGAGATCATCCTGAAGGCAGTCTCGCAGTTGGGAAAGCCGGACCACATCCTGGAATACTGCGAACAGATCACCCAAATCGAGGAGGAAGCGGACCGCATCAAGGGCGAATGCGTCGCTCGCCTCTTCGAGAACGCCGGCGATCCAATCGAGATCATCAAGTGGAAGGAAATCTACGAAGTCCTGGAAGCCACCACCGACAAATGCGAGGACGTGGCGGATGTTCTGGAAGCTGTAGTCCTGAAGGCCGCCTAGCCGCTAGCTGTCTAGCCGAGAGCGCGGGCCACCGAGGGTACACCGTCTGCGAAATGGGAACGGCGCTGGGGCGCCGGCTGGCAACCCAGGTGCTTGGCGCAGGCCGCGAGTGCTCTCATCTTTCGGGTCGAGTCAACTGCCCTAGAAGTGCTGGACTGTAGTCACTGAGCCCTGACGGGCTTGACGACGGCGAGGCCTATGATCTGGTTTGCCATCGGCATCGTTTTGGTTGCCCTGGCCTTCGATTTCCTCAACGGCTTTCACGACGCGGCCAATTCCATTGCCACCGTGGTCTCCACCCGCGTCCTCTCGCCGCGGCTGGCGGTCGTCTGGGCAGCCTTCTTCAACTTCGTCGCCGCCTTCACCTTCGGCACCGCCGTGGCCAAGACCATGGGCAGGGGCATGATCGATCTTCAGTACGTGAACCTCTACGTGATCATGGCCGGGCTGCTGGGTGCCATCTTCTGGGACATCCTCACCTGGTACTACGGCTTGCCGGTCAGTTCTTCGCACGCCCTGATGGGAGGTTACGCCGGAGCCGCCGTGGCCAAGGCGGGTTGGGGCGTTATCATCCTGGGCGGCTGGACGAAGACCCTGCTTTTCATCGTCCTCTCCCCCACAATCGGTCTGGTGCTGGGAGCAAGCCTGATGATCGCGGTCTACTGGATGTTCCGGCGCTGGCCACCCCAGCGTCTGGACCGGTATTTCCGCAAGCTCCAGTTGGTTTCCGCCGCCGCGTACAGCTTCGGCCACGGGACCAACGACGCGCAGAAGACGATGGGGATTATCGCTGGGGTTCTCTTCACGGCGGGCATTCTGGAGCGTTTCTATATTCCCTTTTGGGTGGTGCTGATGGCTCACGCGGCCATCGCCCTCGGGACCTTCGCTGGGGGCTGGCGCATCGTTAGGACCATGGGGATGAGAATTACAAAGCTCAAACCGGTAGGCGGCTTCTGCGCCGAAACCGCCGCTGCCACCAGCCTGCTGGGGACGGCGCTGGCCGGAATCCCTGTCTCCACGACGCACACCATCGCCGGCGGGATCATGGGCGTGGGCAGCGTCCAGCGTTTGAGCGCGGTGCACTGGGGGGTGGCGGGGCGCATCATCTGGGCGTGGATCTTGACTATCCCCATTTCTGCTGCCGTGGCCGCGGGGTGTTTCTGGCTCTTACGCCAGCTTATCCCCGGGGCATAAAGCTGCCCCCGGCGGGTAAAACAGTCGATCCACCCCTCCACCCACCTGTTTGCCGGCCCTGGACAAGAGCGCACGGGAACCGCTCAATGCCAAACCGCGAGATATCAACCACGCCGGCTGGTCTCCTCTCGGGCGGGCACCCTGGTTTTCTTTGAGTTTTTGCAGTATTGTCGCAGGACTCAGTTCGAAGAGTGACGCCCATGTTCTCGTTTGTGATTATCATTGTTGTTGTGGCGCTCGTGTTCGACTTCCTCAACGGCTTTCACGACGCCGCCAATTCCATCGCGACGGTGGTCTCCACCCGCGTCCTCTCGCCGCGCGTGGCTGTCGTGTGGGCCGCCTTCTTCAATTTCGTCGCCGCCTTCACCTTTGGCACGGCCGTAGCCAAAACCATGGGCAGGGGCATGATCGATTTGCAGTACGTGAACCTCTACGTCATCCTGGCAGGCCTAATTGGTGCGATCTTCTGGGACCTGCTCACCTGGTACTACGGCTTGCCGGTTAGCTCCTCGCACGCGCTTATCGGGGGGTATGCGGGGGCGGCGGTGGCCAAGGCAGGCTGGGGAGTAATCATCCTGGCAGGTTGGACGAAGACCCTGCTTTTCATCGTCGTCTCCCCTACGATTGGTTTAGCCCTCGGGGCAGGCCTGATGATTGGCGTGTACTGGCTCTTCCGTCACTGGGCTCCGCAGCGCCTGGACCGTTACTTCCGCAAACTCCAGTTGGTCTCCGCCGCCGCTTACAGCCTGGGCCACGGCACAAACGACGCGCAGAAGACCGTGGGAATCATCGCTGGCACTCTATTCACTGCCGGATATTTGGACCACTTCTATATCCCGCGTTGGGTGATTCTGGCAGCGTTCGCCGCCATCAGTTTGGGAACCCTGGCCGGCGGCTGGCGCATCGTCAGAACCATGGGCATGAAGATCACCAAACTGAGACCCGTGGGCGGCTTCTGCGCGGAAACGGCAGCCGCTATAAGTTTGCTGGGAACGGCGGCGGGAGGAATCCCTGTGTCCACTACCCATACTATCGCCGGCGGGATCATGGGCGTGGGCAGCGTTCAGCGCCTAAGCGCCGTCCGGTGGGGCGTGGCCGGGCGCATCGTCTGGGCGTGGATCCTGACTATTCCAGTTTCCGGCTTGGTGGCCGCACTGTGCTTCTGGGCACTTCATAAGCTGTTCGCAGCAGCGTAGGCGGAGGGCTACGAACCGGGCATTTTGATTCAGGCTGCCCTCTGACTTCTGACTCCTGACTTCTGACCCCTGGCTCTTATTCCCTTCGCTCGGCGCTCGGCACCCGCAAATAGGGCCGAATCTTCTTCCACTTCTTGTGCCCGATGCCGCGAATAGCCAGCAAATCCTCTACGCGGCGAAAGGGGCCATGTTTCTGCCGAAAGGCCACTATCCGCTCCGCCAGCTTGGGGCCAATCCCCGGCAGCTTCGCGAAGTCCTCCGCTGAAGCCTGGTTGATGTCGAGCACGAACTGCGGCGTTCCCGCGAGCGCATCCGTCCGTTTGGGTGAGGCCTCCTGCCTCGCCTGGAATCCGGCGGGAGCCAGCACCAGAGCGAGCATCAGAGGGCCCAGGAGGTTCATCTTTTCAATGCCTTCTCAAGCGCCGCAGGAGTACGCTTTCCAGCCAGGCGCAACATGGCGCGCACAAGGGCCGAATAGAGCGGGACCAGATCTGGCGAAACACGCCGCAGGGCAGCA
>Ga0315268_10007806_pt1 | contig 11227 bp, 7 predicted proteins | sample C1_top_MG_FD_204535 | JGI IMG/M metagenome (GOLD analysis project Ga0315268, IMG submission 204535) | Sediment microbial communities from Yellowstone Lake, YNP, Wyoming, USA - C1_top | ecosystem: Environmental > Aquatic > Freshwater > Lake > Sediment | place: USA: Wyoming | collected 2017-08-01 | reverse complement strand
TTCTATTTGAGCCTTCTCCCTTTACAACCCCATAAACCGGGCGGCGATCGTCTTCATGATCTCGTTGGTCCCGGCAAAGATCCGGGTCACCCGGATGTCCCGCCACGCCCGGGCGATCGGATACTCCTCGCAGTAGCCGTAGCCGCCGAAGAGCTGCATGCAGCGGTCCGCCACGCGGGAGGCCATCTCCGTCGTCCAGTACTTCGCCATCGACACGTCGACGACGATCTGTTTCCCCTCCATGTGGTCCGCGATCAGCTTGTCGACAAAGGTCCGCCCCATCCTCGTTTCAGTCGCCATCTCCACTATCTCGAACTGGGTGTTCTGGAACTTCGTCAGCGGCCTCCCGAAGGCGGTCCGTTCCTTGCAGTACTGGATCGTGATCTCGAGCATGTACTCGGCCGCCGCCACGGCGCCGATCGCGCAGACGAGCCGCTCCGGCTGGAGCTGTTGCATGAGCTTGAGAAAGCCGGTCCCCTTGTCGCCCATCCGATTTGCCTTCGGGATCCTGCAGTCGGTGAAGTAGAGCTCCGCCGTGTCCTGGCTGTGCCAGCCGATCTTCTTGATCCGCTTCCCCTTCTCGAAGCCGGGGGTGCCCGCCTCGACGAGATAGAGATCGACCGCGGCATGGGGGTTCTCCGTTGCCGGGTCGCGGGCGGCCAGGACCAGGAGATCGCAGTTGATGCCGTTACTGATAAAGGTCTTCTGGCCGTTGATCACGATTTCGTCGCCGGATTCGACCGCCGTCGTCTTGATCGCCGCGAGATCGCTTCCTGTGTTGGGCTCCGTCATGGCAATCGCCGTGATGATGTCGCCGGAGATGCAGCCGGGGAGGTATTTGTGCTTCTGCTCCTCGGAGGCGAAGGCGACGATGTAGGGGACGATGATGTCGGTGTGGAGCGGGGCTGCCAGTCCCGAGTGGTTCGTCCGGATCAGCTCCTCCATGACGATGACGGAGAAGAGGAAATCTGCCCCGAGGCCGCCATACTCCTCGGGCACGCCCATCGCGAGGAAGCCCTGCTCGCCCATCTTCTTCCATACCTCGCGGGGAACGATCCCCGCCTCCTCCCACTCCTCGACATGGGGGGTGACCTCTTTGGCGAGGAACCGCCTCAGCGCATCCCGGAACATCCGGTGTTCTTCGGTGTATTGTAGAATATCCATGATCATTCTCCTAGAGACGTCTGGATACCGGCTTTCGCCGGTATGACGTTAGTTCTCGTATCTCCCGACGATCGAGATGGCGCAGACGTTCTGGTGGGGGAAGCCGCCCAGGTTGTGAGTCAGGCCGTAGCGGGGGTTTTTGAGCTGCCGCTTGTCCGCCCGTCCCAGAAGCTGGAGGTACATCTCGTAGATCATCCGGAGGCCCGAGGCCCCGATCGGGTGGCCGAAGCACTTGAGCCCCCCGTCCACCTGGGCGGGGACCTTCCCGTCCCGGTCGTAGACGCCGTCGAGGGCGTCCTTCCAGGCGTGGCCCCGCTCGGAGATGTGCAGGTCTTCGTAGGTGACAAGCTCCGTGATCGAGAAGCAGTCGTGGAGCTCCATCATGCTGATCTCCTCCCGGGGGTTTTTGATCCCCGCCTCCTCGTAGGCCTTCGTGCTGCACTTGCTCGTCGTCACGAAATGTTCCCCGTCCCACTCGTTGAAGCCCCCCTCGGAGCCGCTCGATACCGCAAGTTGGATCGCTTTGACCGAGACGATATCTTTCTTCCCGAGGGATTTGGCAATCTCCGGCGTTGTGACGATTGCGCAGGCGGACCCGTCGCTCACGCCGCAGCAGTCGAATAGCCCCAGCGGGTGGGCGATGATCGGAGCGGCCATGATCTGCTCCAGCGTCACCGCTTTGCGCAGATGGGCCTTGGGGTTGAGCGCGCCGTTGGCGTGGCTCTTCATCGAGACGTGGGCGATCGCCCTCTTGAGATCGCGGTCGGAGACGCGGAATTTCGCGGCGTAGGCCGAGGCGAGCTGGGCGAAGAGGCCCGGCGCCGAGCCGTTGGGGAACCACTGCCAGACGAGCGTCCCGAAGCCGGAGCCGGCGTTCGGGAGTCCGCCGTAGCCGGTGTCCTTCAGTTTTTCCGCGCCGATTGCGAGGCAGATGTCATACGCCCCGGATGCCACCGCGTAGACGGCCCCCCGGAAGGCCTCCGTTCCCGTGGCGCAGTAGTTCTCCGTCCGGGTGACGGCAATGTGGGGAAGCCGGAGGGTCACGCCGAGCGGCGTCGCGCTTTTCCCCAGACCGGTCTCATCGATGCAGTGGCCGAGCCAGGCCGCTTCGATCCGGTCCTTTTCGATTCCTGAGTCAGCGAGACACTCCTGGAAGGACTCGACCAGAAGCTCCTCGGCCCCCATATTCCAGCGCTCCCCGAAGCGGCTGCACCCCATCCCGAGAATCGCCACCTTATCTCTGATTCCAGAAGCCATGGTTCGTCCCTCCTTATTTTCCGAATGTAAAGAGCTTCCCGATGAGCTGGGATTTCATGATGTCGCCCTCGACCTTCAGCTTTCCGGAGCTGTAGGCCTGCATCCCGTCCAGCTTCCCGGCGATGAGCTGGAGGAAGTCCGCGTCGGCCATCTTGATTGTGGTCGTGGGCTTCTCCGTTGTTCCCGTCTCGATTTTGCAGGTTCCGTCCTTCACGGTGACGACCCAGTCGCCCCCGCCCGGACCGGAGATGGAGAATTGAAAGACGACATTCTTCCCCGCCGCCGCGGCTGCGTTAAAGGCCTCCGGCATCTTTGCAAAGATCCCCTTCACATCCGGGACGCCGCCCGCCGCGGCAGCGGCATCGGCCGGTTTCCCGGTGGTTCCCGCCGCACCCGCCGCCTGCGTCGGGGCGGGGGGCGTCAGGAACGACATGATCGCTGTGTTGGCGTCGCTTATGGTTCTGGCCCCTTCGAGGCTGTCGATTTCTGTCCACTGGTCGCGGATCTCCTCCGGGGTGGGGATCTGCTTCCCGCCGCCGATGGTCATTCCCTGACCGGTCATGATCGCGGCCCGGCTGAAGAAGCCGGCTCCCGCGTTTACGATCTCCCCCGTCTCCGTGCAGTTCTCGGAGGCGAGGTAGAGGACGATTCCGGCGACAAAGTCGGGCTTCAACTGTTGGAACATGTCGGGCGGCATGACGTCCTCGGTGAGCCGGGAGGCGGCCATCGGGGCGATGGTGTTGACCTTGATGTTGTACTTGGCCCCTTCGATCTTGAGGGTGTTCATGAAGCCGACGAGGCCCATCTTGGCCGAGCTGTAGTTCGTCTGGCCGAAGTTCCCGTAGAGGCCGGCGGCGGAGGTGGTCATGACGATCCGGCCGTACCCCTTCTCCCGCATGGCACCGAAGGCGGGGCGCGTTACGTTATAGGCGCCGTTGAGGTGGACGGCGAGGACCGCCTGCCAGTTCTCCGGGTCCATCTTGAGGAAGCTCTTGTCGCGGAGGATCCCGGCGTTGTTGATGAGGATGTCCACGCCGCCGAAGGCCTGCACGGCGGCCTGGACGATCTTCTCGCCTCCCTCCGGCGTGGCGACGTTGTCGTAGTTCGCGACGGCCTCTCCGCCCGCGGCCCTGATCTCCTCGACCACCTTATCGGCAGGCGTGCTGGAGCCCTTCCCCGCGCCGTCGCGGGGGCCGCCGTAGTCGTTGACAACCACCTTCGCGCCCCGCTTCGCCAGCTCCAGGGCGTAGCTCCTGCCGAGGCCGGCGCCGGCCCCGGTGACGATCGCCACCCGGCCGTCGAACCGGATCTCCGGAAGGGCAATGGCGGCCCCGGGCTGGGGCACCGCCTTCCAGAAGTAGCCTGCAAAGCCCCGTTCGCTATCGGTGAAGCGCCGCCGGAAGGCCATCTTCAGCGGGAGTCCGACCTTGCAGTCGGCGAGCTCGCAGTCGGTGAAGTCCGCCATGAAGCGGCCGCCCCCCTCGAACTGGATCATCCCGTAGGTGGTCGGCGGGTCGACCGAGACGGCCAGGAGGTCGCCCGTGAAGGTCTTGATCCGGGCCGGGACGTCGGCGAACTCGTAGTCGTCCTGGGTGTTGACATGGCCGCATTTCGGGTTCACGCAGATGTCCATCTTCGGGAACTGGGGCGTCCCGCAATCGCGGCACCGCCCGCCGACGAGGCCCGTGAGCATCTTGCGCTTGCGCCAGAGGACCGTCATCGCCGTCTGGGTCGGGGCCTCCGCCCGGATCCCCATCTCGGGGTCGATCAGGTTCCGGAACTTCAAAAACTTCATGTAATTGTCGATCGTCTTTTTGTTTGCCAGGGAGCCCTTGACGCCGCTGCGGGGAGCAAGCTTTGCGATCGCCTCCGTTGCCTTGAAGTAGAGGGCGTCGCACCCCTGGCCGAACCCGGCGAGGAGGATCCCGTCGCCGGGCTTCGCCTGTTCGAGGGCGGCGGTGAGCATCAGAAGCGGATGGGCCGCCCCCGTCTCCCCGCACACCTCGTGCATCGTGTCGATCACCTTCTCCGGGCTGGCGCCGAGCATCTTGGCGATCGCCTTGTGCTCCGCCTTGAAGAGGCAGGGGAAGACGACTTTCTGGACGTCGTCCATCGTGATGCCGATTTTTTTCATGAGGCCGCCCACCGCCTCGGGGATGAACTTTGAGTAGGCCTCCTCTCTGACCCAGCGCTCCTCCCACATATAGTCGTAGGTCTTCCCCGCGCCCCGGTAGTGGTCGACGAAGTCGTAGGAGACCGTGTAAGACCCCTTGAACTCGGCGATGACATCTTCCGTCCCGACGAGCATTGCGGCCGCGCCGTCGCCGAACCACATTTCGTAGAAATAGGCGGGCCTCGTCTCTCGTTTGTCGGCGGCGGTCACGAGGATGTTCTTCCGGCTTCCCCCCTGCACAACCTCGAGGGCGGTGAGGAGCCCTGTCGTTCCCGCGCGGAGCGACGAGGTGAAATCCGCGGTGATCATCGCGTCCCGGAGATTGAGGGCCGTCTTGAGGATGCCGGCGTTCTGGCGGTCGGCGAAGGGGAGTGTGGTGGAGCAGAGGTAGCTCCCGTCGATTTGCCTTTTGTCCTTTCCGGTCAAGCAGTCGCGGGCGGCGGCGACGGCCATCGTGAGCGCGTCCTCGTCGTGGTTGCACATGGAGCGCTCCCCCTGGGCGACCATGATGATGGCCGGGGCGAACCAACCCATCGCCTGGAAGATCGCCATGCGGTCGAGCCTCAGGCGGGGGATGTAGGCGCCGTAGGATGTGATTCCGATCATAGTGTGTCCCTCCTATCTTTTAAAGAGCTTTTCGATCAGCTGGGATTTCATGATGTCGCCCCCGATCTTGAGCTTCCCCGAGGTGTAGGCCTGCATGGCCGGGAGCTTCCCGCTCATCAGGTCGAGGAAGTCGGCGGCCTCGATCCCGAGCGTGCAGGTGGGGCTGTCGTGCTTTCCCGCCGCGACCTTACAGACGCCGTCCTTGATTTCGGCGAACCAATCCCCGCCGCCGACGCCCGCGATCGTGTACTGGAAGACGACGTTCACCCCCGCAGCCTTATCCGCCCGGAAGGCCTGGGGCATCTTCTCGAAGACGGCGGCAACCGATACGATCCCTCCGCCGCCGGCCGGGTCGGCCGGAGCGCCCGCGGATGTCGGCGCCGAAGCAGCCTGAGGTCTTAGGGAAACGGGAGACTGGGCGGCCTGCGCCGACTTCGGGGTGAAAGCGGCGAGCATGTCGCCCATCAAATCCCCCAGTTGTCCGTACTCCCTGGCCCCCGTGAGGCTCTGGATCCGCTCCCAGGCCGCTCCTACCTCCTCGATCGAGGGGATGTGCTTCCCGTCGCCGATAACCGTGCCGGGGCTCGTCATCATGGCGGCCCGGCCGTAGTAGCCGACGCCGGCGTTGTAGATCCGTCCCGTTACCGGGCACCCCTCAGACGAGAGGAAGAGGACGAGGGGCGCGACGAACTCCGGCTTCATCGTTTCGAGGACCTCGGCGGGGATGATGTCCGCCATGAGCCGCGAGGCGGCGATCGGGGCGACCGTGTTCACCTTGACGTCGTACTTGGCCCCTTCGAGCTTGAGAGTATTCATCAGGCCGACAAGGCCCATCTTGGCGGCGCTGTAGTTCGTCTGGCCGAAGTTCCCGTAGAGGCCGGCGGCGGAGGTGGTCATGATGATCCGGCCGTACCCCTTCTCCTTCATGACGGCGAAGGCGGGCTTCGTCACATGGTAGGCGCCGTTCAGGTGGACGTCGAGGACCGCCTGCCAGGTGTCGGGCTCCATCTTGAGGATGCTCTTGTCCCGGAGGATCCCGGCGTTGTTGATGAGGATATCCACCGTCCCGAAGGCGTCGAGGGCGGCCTTTACGATCCGCTCTCCCCCCTCGGGGGTGGCCACGGTGTCGTAGTTGGCGATCGCCTCGCCGCCCAGGGCCTTGATCTCCTCCACGACTTTCTGGGCGGGGCTCTTCGAGCCTTTCCCCGAACCGTCCCGGGCGCCGCCGAGGTCGTTGACGACGACCTTCGCGCCCCTTTTCGCGAACTCAAGGGCGTAGGCACGGCCGAGACCGCCACCCGCGCCGGTGACGATCGCGACCCTTCCGTCGAACCGGATCTCGTCCTTCGGGATCTCGCCGTATTCGAAGACGCCGTTGTCGATCACCGTCTCGCCGGTCCGGGTGTTGATCGTCCGCCAGACGGCCTTCCCCTCGGCGGTCTTCCAGATGCGTGTCTGGATCGGGTCGCCGGGGTAGAGGGGGCGGGAGAAGCGGCAGGCGAGGCGGCGGACCAGTTCAGGCTTCCCGGGGGTGAGGCTGGCCATCAATGCCCGGCAGGCGAAACCGTGGGTGCACAGGCCGTGCATGATCGGCTTCTCGAAGCCGACCATGGTGGCAAACTCCGGATCGACGTGGAGCTGGAAGATATCGCCCGAGAGACGGTAGAGGAGCGCCTGATTGGGCGAGGGGAGGGCGTCGACGGCGAAGTCGGGCTCCCGAGCTGGGAATTAGACGACCTTCGGGGGGGCGTCCTCGCCGCCGAAGTTGCCGTCGAGGCGGGCGAAGACCGTGACGATGTTCGTGAAGAGCTTTTTGCCGTTCGAATGGAAGGTATCGCTCTCGGCCACGACGAGGGCCCCCTTTTGCCCTTTGTCGTAGTAGTGGGTGATCGCTCCTTCCGTGGTGAGCGTCCCCGCGGTGGGAATCGGGTTATGGAAGATCAGCTCCTGTTCGCCGTGGAGGATTCCGGCCAGGTTCATGTTCGAGGCGGCGCCGATCTGGCCGAGGAAATCGAAGATCGCCGCGATGGAGAAACTGGGGATCACCTTCAGGTTCTTCTCGTAGGTGTAGTCCAACTCGTCGACCCCGGCTCCCACACCAACTGCGTAGAGGATCACGTCCTTCCAGGTGTAATCCTTCTTCATGGGGCCGATCTTTTTGCCGATTGCATCCATGTTGAGTGCCATTGTTTCCCTCCTTGTTCATTGTGATGACGGAACCGCTGCAATTGGAAACAGTCTCGATCGTGTCGTTTCCCGGGAAGCGGTTGCGCTGCGCACCTCCCGGGACCGGGGCAGATTTGTCGCGCACCGACGTTATTTTGCTTCGTTCTGCGTGAACGCGGGGATGAGGATGAACTTCAAGGTCTCTTTCACCAGGGCGATGTACTTCTCCCGTGCCGCCTTCACCATCGGGCGAAAGAAGTCTTCGCCCGAAACAAAGTTATGGATGGAGTTCATCACCGCCAGGACCTTCATCATGGTCTCGGGTGGGACGTTCTTTTTGTCCCGGGCGAGACCCATCGAACGGGCGATGTCGGCGGTGAATTCGGGAATAATGGAATCGAAGTTTCCGTCGGAGCGGGTCTTGTTGAAATAACGAAAGAGGATCAGGTTGGAGACTTCCGGGTGTTCGAAGAGGTAGTCGGTCGTCATATCGATGGAGATGTCAAGCCGTTCGCTCAGCGGGAGCCCGTGGATCACTTGCTCCACCTCGATGAGCTTCTGCCGGAGGTCCTTGTTGATGTCGACTACGACCGATTCGTAGAGGTCCTTCTTGCCCCCCCAGTGGTAGTGGAGCGTGGAGATGTCGATCCCCACCTCCTGGGCGATCATCCGGGTCGTGGTGCCATGGAAACCGTACTCGCCGAAAATGCGGCGGGCGACGGCCAGGATGCGGGCCTTCATCGATTCGGGGTCCCTGCGGGCCTTTTCCAGGGGGGTGGTCATGGCGGACACCTTCCAGCCTGCGATTCAATCATTTGATGGATACATAGATAGCGAAAAAGGAGCGACCTGTCAAGAGGAATGTTTGGCTGCTTTCACCTGTGGCAGAAGGGGGCGGCTGCTGGCGCCGGCTTTCGGCGGTAGAGGGGAAGAGCATTGCTTCTCGTGGGGTTCCCGTGATAAGAGTGCCGAATACCGTATGGAAGAGGAGTGAATCATCACCGGGACCGGCGCCCCGGAAAGCCCACCGGCAAGATGTGAACCATATGAAAAAAATAGCGTTTCCGTTTTTGAACCGTATCCTGCCCGCCTCGGACGGAAGCAAGGGGATTATTTTCATCGCCCTGTCGCAGTTCGGTTTGGCGTTTAGCTTCAACGTCGTCATGTCATTCATGCCCTTCTATATCATTAAAATGAGCCCCTACAAGGCTCCGGAAACGATGGTATGGATCGGGCTCATCATGGGCTTGAATTCCTTTGTCGCGGCTGCGGCCGCGCCCTTCTGGGGAAGCCTGACCGCAACATTCCGCCCCAAAACCCTCTACCAGGGGGCTTTTTTATTCAACGGGATCATCTTTCTCCTGATGGGTTTTTCGGATAGCCTGCCCATGCTGCTGGCGCTGCGCCTGATCCAGGGGGCTCTCGGCGGCGCCTCGACGATCGGTATTTTCATGATTTCGCAATTATCGTCGAAAGAGCGATTGCCAAGCAATCTAAGCCTCTATCAAAATTCCATGACCGCCGGCCAGCTCTTGGGGCCGCCCGTCGGGGCGTACGCCGCTGCCCAGATCGGATACCGGGCCCCGTTTGTCCTCTCTTTTTTTGTGGTCGGCGTTGCCCTGGTGCTGTGCCATATCTACATCGTTGAAATTCAGAAGCGGGAGGCGGGCTCTGATCGGGAAGCCCATTTTAGTCAGGGTGTCCTGTGGGGGTGGGCGCTGAGCTTCATCGCCACCATCCACCTGACTTTTTTGCCGAGCATATTGCCCCATGTCCTGGAAGGATTTGATCTGGTGGGCGAGAGCGCGGTAAAATCGGCCGGGTTTATCATGATGGGGTACACGGCGACCGCCATCATCGGAAACTATGTGATCAGCCGCCTGACCGCCGGGAAACAACTCAAGAAGGTAATCGCGGCATTATGCCTGGCCTCTGCATTCCTTCAGCTCCTGCTGTTCTTTCCCGGGGAAGTCATCAGCTTTACCGTAATCAGGATGCTGCAGACCGGGGTCGTTGCGGTGGTCATTCCCCTGGTGATGGCCAGCTTCGCCTCGGAATTGGGCGGAACGGGGATCGGCTTTCTGAATTCGGCGCGTTTCGCCGGAAACGGCGTCGGCCCTCTGATGGCGACCTTCGTCCTGGCGGGCTCGAACCTCCTGACGCTCTATCTGCTCATCGCCTCCCTGACCGTCCTGTTCGTCCTGGCGTTCTGGATGACGACCGGAAAACGGGCGGGCTGACGGGGGCGTTTCCCTGTTTGACACCGTATAACCGGAAAACAAGAAAGGTTGGAGAAAAGTCGAAACGTCCTTGACAGATAATCGAAGTAACTGTGATTCACGCGTATTTTTGAGTTGGCAATCTGCTGAATCTAGTTTTGATTGACTTCCCCCGCTATCGTTGAATCGTTTTATGTCCAATGGGATCAAAGGAGATACCGACGCCTGCTTTCATTGCCCCCGCGTTACCGACCTGGGAGCGTGGCATAGAACTTGCTCTTTGAATTGCGACATTGAATATCCGAAAGGAGTTAGCCATGCAAGTTTCTGCCAATCATCAGATTGGATATACCGCGAAAACCCATGCAAGACCTTATGTTGAGCGGGAAAGAACCCGAAACCGGTTGATGAATATTCCGTTCGACGTTTCTGAAAATCCCGGTACGGTAGATAATAACAGCCGGCAAGATTTGCCGGTCCAGGCCTACAAGATCGATGGAACGGAGCTAGGAAGGTCATCTGGCAGCGACGGGAACACGATGGTTCGTGCCCCAGAATACCACACGGCGTGGTCGCTACAAAACAAGTCTCCTTACAATACCTTCGCGCCTTTATACACTCCTGATGGAGCCCCAAATGTGGACTCCGGTCAATCGTATGAAACCATCGCGAGTGGGGGCGGGGGAGAAAGCCTGAATGTCACTGGTGACTACTTCGGTCCGGGAAGTGGAGTGTCTGCCCTGACTTCCGGGGCTCTACCGCCCGAAATTGCGAATTATTTTGCTACGACCACACCGGGGCAAAGTGTCCAGTGGGGCGGAGGAACGTTGACGATGGTCCCTGACGGATCAGGGTTCCTGTATGAATCAGCCGGTGGGGGCCGAGGTATTGAAATCGCCGAGAACACCCCGATAACTGATTGGGAACGGATAAAAAAGCAAGGGGAGGCGTTAGCGGCAGCGGCGACGACACTCGGTAAACCCTTCGCTTCAAACTTCGATGCCTCGACCTTGGAATATGCACAATGTGTGGGGTTAATCGGGGGGTGGGAAGACCCGGGGACCGGCCCTCAAATCACCCCGCAAATGCAGAGTGCTTACGATGCCTACTTTGCTAACACGAAACCTGGAACTGTAACGCAGCTTGGTGACGGGTATTTGGTTAAAGGGGTAGGCGATGAGACCCAATACCGTAATAGCAAAACTGGAGAAAGTTTTGTATTTAGTGCAAAGACTCCGATTAGTGCTATGTTCCAGCAAGCTCCTGAGATTGCCGCCATATGGAATGAACAGTATGGTGAAACCATCGCGAGTGGGGGCGGGGGAGAAAGCCCGAATGTCACTGGTGACTACTTCGATCCGGGAAGTGGTGTGTCTGCCGTGACTTCCGGGGATCTACCGCCCGAAATTACAAATTATTTTACTACGACCAAACCGGGGCAAAGTGTCCAGTGGGGCGGTGGAACGTTGACGATGGTCCCTGACGGATCGGGGTTCCTGTATCAATCAGCCGGTGGGGGCCGAGGTATTGAAATCGCCAAGAACACCCCGATAACTGATTGGGAACGGATAAAAAAGCAAGGGGAGGCGTTAGCGGCAGCGGCGACGACACTCGGTAAACCCTTCGCTTCAAACTTCGATGC
>Ga0315268_10007803_pt1 | contig 11229 bp, 11 predicted proteins | sample C1_top_MG_FD_204535 | JGI IMG/M metagenome (GOLD analysis project Ga0315268, IMG submission 204535) | Sediment microbial communities from Yellowstone Lake, YNP, Wyoming, USA - C1_top | ecosystem: Environmental > Aquatic > Freshwater > Lake > Sediment | place: USA: Wyoming | collected 2017-08-01 | reverse complement strand
AAATACGACCAATCCTCGCTCTTTTAGGCCAAATAGGACGTTTAATGTGTGCGCGTACGTACTATCGATTTCTTTAGCTATTATTGATGCGTATATCGGTTTATCCGCCTTTTTAACCAATAAAAGGCTTCTAACAGGCTTTTCTTGGAAAAATAAGATTTCTGGTTGCTCTATTGCCATCAACTATCACCCACACCTTTGTAAGAACTTTCTTCTATTTATAGATATCGATTTATTGTATACAATAAACAATATAAATACTAAATTGTATACTTCAAAATAAATATATACTATAATATATCTATTAAAATGAATAAAATGAAAAATCCCGATTGGTTGAATCGACGGAAAAAATTTTGTTGAAGTTTTTTAAAATCCAAAACAAAAATAAATAGTTGTAGGCTGATGCTCGAATTCCCCAAAATAGCGTGAAAAATAATGTAAGTGTAAGATATTTTGTCGACTAAATATTTGTTAGACCAATTACAAGAGCAACCACCTTTGGAGTATCCGCTAGTGATCGAAATGCGAGACCGCTGAACGAATATTTGTATGATATCATCTTTTGAGCAGTTGGACACAAGTTTATTAACAGTGTTATATATAATGTTAGTGTAGAGTTGCATTACCTAAGAAAGAAAAGGACCGGGAGAAATAAATGAAGAGAAGATTACTCCTGTTAACTCTGGTTGGAATCGCAATAGTAGCGTTGAGCATCTTATTTTTAGCTCCTAAAGGGGCAATGTTTGAAAATTCAGAGCTGCGATTGGTAGTTGATGGATCCGTTCAACACCCACTTAATCTGACCCTCGATGAAATTGCTGCAATGCCAAGAACTACAGTGAACGCTAACATCTACTGTGTGGGCGCTCCAGACCGTCTCCTCGAGAATGGGAACTGGGTGGGGGTACGACTTGCGTTTTTACTTGAAAATGCTGGAGTATCACCCGATGCGATTAAGGTTGCATTTTATGCTAACGATGGTTATACAACCGATCTAACGGTTACGGAAGCTGAGCAAGAAAACATAATCCTGGCATACGAGAAAGATGGCAAGCCTTTACTCGGGAACCTGCGCTTGGTAGTTCCAGGGAAATGGGGTTACAAATGGATAAGCCAAGTCAATCGTATCGAACTAGTCAACTACGACTTCAAGGGCTTTTATGAGAGCAACGGATATTCGGATACCGCAGAGATCTCGTAGAATGCTGATTAATCGACGAATTGAATATCTGCCCCAATTTCTATCTCCTCCATATAATGCTTCGGCTAACCGCAAGCGCCCCCTTCCATAAGAAAATTATTTTTGAATCTATGCGCGCCACCCCTGTGGGCTAAAAAGTAAATACCTAGGCGACTAATCTTATGAAAGAATAAATAGCGCGAGGGAAAATTACGAAGAGGTGTTTGGCTAGGCTGGAGGAGGTGTAAAGATGGCAGGAATAGAGGTAAAAAAGCCTAAAATAGTCGTAAAGCCGCCGGGTCCAAAGGCAAGGGCATTTATTGAGAGGGATCATGCGGTGACATCCCCGTCTCTGACTCGAACAGCACCGCTCGTGGGCGTCGAGGAAGACGGTGTGTGGGTTAAAGATATAGATGGAAATATTTTTTTGGACTTCAGCTCCGGCATCGCCGTCACAAACGTCGGGCACCGTCATCCAAAAGTGGTGGAAGCCATAAAGCGCCAGATAGAAAAGCTGATGTTTATCAACAGCTGCGATTTTTACACGCTGCCACAAGTAGAGCTGATAGAGCGACTCTTAGAGGTGACGCCTGGTAAGTTCAAGAAACGCGCCTTTCTGGGCAACTCAGGAACTGAGGCCGTTGAGGCTGCACTGAAAATAGCTCAGTGGCACACAAGAAATTATTACACTATTTCATTTATAGGTGGCTTCCATGGCCGCACGATGGGTTCGCTCCCACTGACGACGACAGGGATAGACGCGAGGCGGCATTTCAAGGGGATGATGCCTGGCGTATTCCACGTGCCGTACGCCTACTGCTATCGTTGCGCGTTCAAACAGAGCTACCCCGATTGCGGGCTCTGGTGCGTCGATTACATAGAAAATATCTTGCTAAAGAAGGTCTGCCCCCCTGACGATGTCGCGTGCATGGTCGTGGAGCCGATCCAAGGTGCAGGTGGCTACATAGTGCCTCCAGATGACTACCTTCCAGCGCTGGCGAAATTATGTGAAAGGAACAACATTATTCTGGTGATCGATGAGGTGCAATCGGGATTCTGCCGCACTGGAAAGTGGTTCGCTTGCGAGCACTGGGGAGTTGAACCGGATATATTAACAGCCTCAAAAGCGATTGCTGCTGGCCTTCCAATGGGGGTTGCTGTATCGCGCGACGAGCTCATGGACTGGGGGCCGGGGGCACATGAAAACACTCTCGGCGGCAACCCAATCGCATGCGCTGCTGCACTCGCTGTGCTCGATGTGCTGAAATCTGAGAAACTCCCGGAAAATGCTGAGAAGGTTGGCGGACACATGCTCGATCGGCTCAGAGAGATTGCTGAGGAACACGAGATCATAGGCGATGTTCGAGGAAAAGGCATGATGATCGGCGTAGAACTTGTGAAAGATCGAACCACAAAGGAACCAGCGAGAGATGCTAGGGATAAGTTGATGAAGAAAGCATTTGAGAGAGGTTTGATCCTCCTCGGTGCCGGGGCATCCTCTCTCCGGTTGGCGCCACCACTGATATTGACGAAAGAACAGGCCGACGTTGGATTAGATATCTTCGAGGAAGCCTTGAAGGAAATGAGCTAATAAGCGATGGATTAGGCTGGCTGGTGAACCCACGCCTGGAAGCTATCTGACTCCCGCCATTTACGCGTTATCGCTCATACTAGCTGGATTCATCATCAGGCGCCCAAAAATTTTGGACCCGCTAACAAGACCGATCTTTCGCTTCCTCAACGTGGCTATCCTATGGGTCATGTTACCGATCATAGTGTTCGTATCGATAGCTCGCTACAGCTTAGATTATTTTTTATCTATAAGTACTGCGGCGATCCTTGCGTTCGCCTCGCTAGGCACGGGCTTTGTGCTAGCGGTTGTGATTTCGAATATAATGAACCTTGATAGGAAAACGACGATCGCGATCACACTGAACTCGGCATTTATGAACGTCACTTATCTCGGGTTCCCCCTCGTCTATGCTATGTTGGGGATAGCGGCATTGGGACCTGCGAGCCTTTACGCGGTTGTAATATCTGTGCCCAACCTGGCATTGGGTGTAGCGCTTGCATCTGCCGCTTCGAAAAAACATGTAAATGCAGGTTTCGTGATAGAAAACGTGCTGATATTTCCAGCGACTATTGCGCTTATTGCAGCAACGCTCTTTCTAGGATTCAATGCACAATTGCCAAGTGTGTTGCAGGATACATTTGATATTTATCTCGCGAAGCCATTTTTCGCCCTGATGCTGGTATTTGTTGGTTACCAGATGCCAATTGTTGATCCCCGCAAGTACAAATCTAAGTTAGCAACCGTGGGCGTGATAAGGTTCCTCGTTAGTCCGCTCGTTACTTATGGATTGATGATAGCCATGGGCTTAACCATCAGAGATGCCACATCTAAACCGTCTCTGATTCTAGCGATAATGCCACCCGCAGTTTTCAACATTTTCCTTGCGCACAATTTCAATTTGGACCGAAAGCTGTACGGTGCAATAGTTTTCTATCTCACTATAATTTCCCTATTCATCGTGCTACCGCTCATGATTTTCCTAGTTTTTTAGCTTCCTCTCCGGCTTCTGGGAAAGTGATCTTATCGACCAGCAGTGAACATATTACATCCAAAAGTTTTCCAACCTCGACTCTGATCTGTTGCGTGGTATCGCGATCCCTTATCGTAACCGTGTCATCCTCGAGCGTTTGGTGATCGATCGTCACACAATATGGCGTCCCAACCTCATCCGCGCGGGCATACCTGCGTCCGATCGAACCAGAATCGTCGTACTCCGCCATGATGCTTCTGCTCCTTAAAGACTCGTAAACCATCGTGGCCTTCTCTGGCAGGCCATCGCGGCTTATGAGCGGAAAGACCCCCACCTCAATCGGCGCCATGTCCTTTTTCAACCGAAGGTACGCGCGATTTTTTTCTTTAACAAAGGCATGCTCCAACACACAATACAGCGGTCGATCGATACCGTAGGATGGCTCGATTACATGACACATCACTTTCTGTTTCTTATCCACTGAAAATATGGTGAGATCCTCCCCGCTCGACTTCGCATGGCGAGAGAGGTCAAAATCGGTGCGGTAAGCGAGCCCGGACACTTCAACCCAACCAAATCGCTCCGTTGAGACTTCCGTGTCCCACGTTTCAGCGGAATAATGGGCCCGCTGCCCTTGAGTTTGTTGTCTAAATCGAATCGCTTCTATCGGGATGCCTATGTCGATCAAAAAGCGCTTTGTGAGCACGAGGTAATACGCCATCAACTCATTATGTACAAATTTTTTCTTTACTGCCTGCTCCGCTGTAACTTCGATCAAATTTTTCTTATCTTTCTCTTGGTCCTCTGCAAGCCATAACCTTAGTTCTTCACTTGCCACGTCGGAAAACTTTGGGTGGTGCGGATCATCTGAATCGAAAAATACTTCAGCTTCGGCCATCGTGAACTCTCTCAATCTGATTATGCCTTGCCTAGGGGAGATCTCGTTTCTATAGCCCTTACCTATCTGCACCACGCCGAACGGCAGTTTACCGCGAGCGTGACGTTGAAGTCTCTTGAAATTTATGAACATCGCTTGTGCGGTCTCGGGCCGAAGGTATGCCACCCTTTGACCCCCGGGACCAATCGAAGTACGGAACATCGCATTGAAATCGAAAACCGGACCGAACTCCCCCCCGCAGTCCGGACAGCGCACCCGATTCTCCTTGATGAATCGGTCCATCTCGGCCTTCGACATCCCCTCGATATCTTTGCCCGTAGCATCGCGCACGACATCCGAAACTCTGAACGCTGTCCCACATTTCTTGCACTCGACCATAGTATCGAGAAAATGATCGACGTGACCGCTTGCCTTGAAGACCTCTTCAGGCGTGACGCTTGGGGAATCTATCTCGAAAAAGCCCTCTCCAAGCACGTAGTACTCGCGCCACTTCTGGATTATCTTATTCTTCAGAAGAGACCCGAGAGGTCCAAAATCATAAAATCCACCGACGCCACCGTAGATCTCGAACGATGGCCATATGAAACCCCGTCGAAGGGCGATGTCCATGACCATGTCGTACTTGGTTTCCGGTTTCAACTGTTCACCGAATTTTAAAAGCCCTTAGAACCCTAAAAAACCTTCTTAATTAAACTAAGAGATTAACGCTTGAAGCAAGTCGACGTCACGAACTATTCCGACGAGCCCACCGTCCGCCGTTGTCACCGGGACCTGCTCTATCTTGTTCTGTTTCATGATTTCTGCGCACCTGCTCACGGGCGTCCGCCTGGTTATGGTGACGAGTTCCTTCGCCATCAATTCTTTTACTTTCTTATCAGGGATCTTTAATTGCCTCTTGGTGATGTATATTCGATCCTCACTATCCCAGGTCCAGCTGTCCCCCTCTGAGCGACCCGTCATCTGGCTCATCTTCGACTCCGTCTTGACCTCGCTGACTTCGATTATATTGGAATCATCGATAACTCCGATAAAGCTACCATTTTCATCTATCACCGGTAGCGCCCTGAAACCAGAAAGTGCCATTATCTCGAGTGCTGCCTTTATTGGCGTGCCATCCCAAACCGCGATTACACGTGGGCGCATGTAGTCCGATGCAGGCTTCTCGATGTTCATCGTAATTATTGCTCGATTAACTATGTCCCTGACGGTTATGATTCCCACTATCTTCCTCTCCTTCAGGACTGCCAGCCTCTTCACGTGGGAAGCCAATAACAGCTTCGCCGCATCCTCAAGTGAATCCTCTGGTGTGACTGTTGGAATATCACGATCCACGAGCATCGCCAGCTGATCCTCATCTGGGTGCTCGAATAATTTGCGTAGCGTAACCAGGCCGACAAGCTCATTCGTGCCCTGTTTAACCACTGGGGCGGCGCTGGCCTCGAGCTTTCTGAGCAGATCTATAGCCTCAGCTCGCGTCCCTGGTATCTCCACCACTTTTACTTCCTTCGTCATTACATCTTTTACCTGCATTTTTCTTCCTCCATCCACTATCAACTACGCTGGTTATGACACGAAGAATCCAGATTTACTTAACACTTCAGTTTAAATAATCTTGCCGTCGAGGTAAATTTCTTTGATATTGTCTGCCCGCGCCCTATTGACGATACCCGCGTGTAAGTCGGTCAAATTCAAGAGGTTCTGTCCCCTCCCAAGCACCATGAATGTGGCCGGGCTGCCCTCCTGGATCGGCCCCCATGGCAGGGAAAAAAGTTTCTGTGATTCAACAGTTACCGAGCGGAGAAGTTTGCGCGCCTCTTCGCCACCAACGCCGCCGTCCGATCGGCGTAGACATGCCCACGCGAACGATAGCTCCTCAAACATGTTTGGTTGGCACACGGTCACATTATCCGTGCCCAAGCAAAACTTTGCACCTTTTTCAAGCGCAAGGTGTATTGGTGGCACGCCAACTCCAAGCAGGCTGTTGGCCCTCGCACAAAACACCACCGGTACATCAGCTCTGAAGATATAATCAAAATCTTCCTCAGTCGCCCATGTGCAATGTACTAGAAACGATGGATCCATCTCGAGTGCGCGCCTGACCTCGCTTTTGCTCGTTGCGCTGATTGAGCTCCTCTGCGAATCGGCTGTCTCTGCAACATGAACCGCCAAGATTTTCTTTGTTCTAGCCACCTTTTCGGCGATACGCTTGAGCGCGGGCAGCTCAAGACCTTCCAGCGAGGGCAACCCAACCCCATCCGACGCCTTTAAAATTTCATCCAATTTTTCTGAGTTTGATGGACGTCCGAGTATAATTGAATGAACCGATGGATTTGATGAACGACGCAAGAGTTCTATGCCAGCCAATCCACCCTCTCGGAAATCGCAATGCGCTAGCGTGCCAGTACGTAACATATCACCAAGGGTCGTGCGGACAGCGGCGATGATCTCGCTTTTTGTTCTTGAACTAAGTTCTCTGAATTTAGCACCATTGGGCCCAACCACTTTGGTCTGAGTTTTCCCTAGGTAGATGTCTTTGGCCACAGAATCAGCTACGTGAGTATGAACATTGATAAAAGGGGGTAAGATGAACGCGCGCTTAAGGTCCTTACCGCGCTTCGCTGGCGTCCCCTCGCCGATTTTCTCGATAACACCATCGTGGATTATAAGGTAATCGCTAGTGGCCTCCAGCTCATCTCCCTCAAGCAAGACCGCATTGTAGAGTGTCTGTTTAGCCAAGCCGCTCCCCCATATCTATTTGATTTAATGCTTATCAAGCCAAATAATTTTTTGATTGCATGAGACTTGTCGTGTACAACGCGCGAGAGTGCGATCCAAAAAGATGTACTTCGATACGCCTGCACCGGGCTGGCAAGATCAAGATGGTCTATAAGTTAAACGAGCTGCCTGCCGGTGCGATCCTGCTCGACCCACTCTCAGAAAAGGCACTTTCCAAGGCTGACGTTGATATCGCGAGAGAGCGGGGGATAGTGGCACTCGACTGCTCTTGGAAGAAGATCGAGCAAATAGTTAATATTCGAAGAAAGATGGTGCCGAGGAGTCTCCCATATTTGGTCGCCTCAAACCCGACTTACTACGGGCGTCCAACAATATTGAGCACCGTCGAGGCTCTTTCGGCCGCTCTATTTATACTCGGCGATCCTGTGAGAGCTGAAGAAATCATTAAAATATTCAAGTGGGGGCCAACCTTCCTGGAGTTGAACCGCGAGCCTCTCGAGGCCTACGCCCGCGCAGCAGACAGTAATGAAGTAGTGTCAGTACAACAGCAATTCATGCCGACCTAACTTGCAATCAAATCCACAAGTTTGAATTTTTCAACATCCACCAGACCTCGGTCAGTTATCCTCAGCTTTGGTACCACTGCGAGGGTTAAGAAGGATAGTTGCATGAACGGGGATTTTAGCCAAATGCCGAGATCTTTCGCCCTTTTTTGTAATAGTTCGAGTTCAGAGCCGACTTCCTCCACAGGTTTATCTGACATCAGTCCTGCAATGGGGAGCCTTATCTTCGATATGATCTTTCCTTTATCCACAACGACTTGTCCACCACCCATCCTTGCAATAGCATTTACCGCGACTGACATGTCCCTGCTATTCGTCCCGATGGCTGACACGTTATGCGCATCGTGGCCGACGCTCGATGCTATGGTGCCCTTCTTTATTCCGAACCCTCTAACGAACCCAAGGCCGATGTTACCTGTTCTATTGTGCCTCTCTACAACAGCCACTTTCACAATATCATGAAGCAGGTCCAGTTTCACGATTCCATCTTCGACTTCGAGAGGAACTATTTCATGCTCTGTAAAAATTTGCCCCTCGATTAGGCCTATCACCCTGACATCCGCTTCGTTCTTTCTTACCGAAGTCCTTACCTCGAAATCTTCCGAGTTCACCGGTTTTATGTTGATCGTCCTTTTGGCGAATTTTGGATACCTTGGGAGTGGTAATTTTACAACAAGCTTTCCATTCTCAGCCACCAGTTTTCCATCGGCTATGACTTTCTCAACCGAAAATTTTTCGATACTATTGACGATGAGAATGTCCGCAAGTTTACCAGGCGATATGCCCCCAACTTCACTGTCAACCCCAAAATGATCCGCGGTGTTTATCGTGGCCATCTGAATTGCGCTAACTGGGTCGAGGCCCTCCTCTATCGCGCGCCTGATCAAGTGATCCATATGGCCCTCACTGATCAAATCCAAGGGATGTCTGTCATCAGTGGCGAGTAAGCAGTGTCTAGTGTCAAGATTCAGCCTTAGAATCGGCTCAAAAAGCGCCTTCAAGTTTTTGGCGGCCGACCCCTCCCTTATCTCGAGTTTCATGCCAAGCCTGAGCTTCTCTATAGCTTCCTCGCCAGTAGAGGACTCGTGGTCAGAAATAATCCCGGCGGCGATGTACGCAGAAAGTTTCGAGCCGTGCAGCCCTGGGGCATGACCCTCGACCACGCTGTGGCGATCCAACGCTGCCCTGATTTCGCCGTGTATCTTTCTATTTCCGGATAGAACGCCAGGAAAGTCCATGACCTCAGCGAGGCCAACTACGCGCTCCCATTTCAATCCCTCAACAACATCGGCCAAGCTTATTTCAGCCCCATTAGTTTCAAGCCCAGGCGCGGATGGAACACACGAGGGCATGGTGACGAAGACCTTTAGGGGTAAATCCGCACCCTCGTCATGCATTAGTTTGACTCCCCGCATCCCAAGCACGTTGGCAATCTCATGCGGGTCGATGAATACACCCGTGGTACCGCGCGGAAGAACAGACCTAGCGAACTGAGTAACTGTAACCATCGAACTTTCGATATGGATATGAGAATCGAGTAAACCAGGGAGAATAAATTTATCCTCAGCCTCGATCACCAATGTGTTCTTGCTCACGCAACCTTCTGCATCACCAACCAAAGCGATCCTTCTGCCCTTCAGTGCTACATCAATCCCATCTTCAATCTCGGCGGTGTCGACGTTTACGAGGTGCCCGCCTTTTATCACGACATCGGCCGGCTTCCTCCCCAAAGCCACACCCACGAGTTCAGTTCGATCCATCCCGAGCACACCCCATTATAATCACAATTGAATTAATTGGACATTTGTTAAATATGACGGCGACCTAATCCGACGAGAGAATAGTGCCTCGTCCAGCAGACCGCCGGCTACGGCGATCCTGGCGATATAGAGCCAGACCAATGAAATCACGGCACGTACTTTTTGGAAAGCTTCTCGTAGCGCTCCTCGATTGGCGCGCTGACTTTGAGAGCCCATGTCAATTCGTTGCCCTTCTGTCTGCGTTCGACCTTGCCCTCGCCCATTAGGCGGAAAAGATCTACACGCAACTTCGGCACATCGATACCGGTCCTCTGGGATAGCTCATCCACTGTGAGCGATTTTTCGGCGTTCCTCAAAGTTTCCAAGATTTTATCCTTTTGCAATTTTTCACCTCGCCTCCAACTTTTCAAGCACCTCAAGTATCAACTTCATGAGTTCGAGTATTTCTGCTGCAGAGTGGCGATCCGTTTCTCCCTTCAGCTCCGCAGCAAGCTGATCGAGTTTCTTGCGCAGGATGGGCTCGATAGCGCCTTCCGACTTTACCCGCGCTTTTGTCACATCAGCTTTTTCACCACAGACAGGGCACCTTATCTTGCCCTCATACTCGAACATTGGACTTTGGCAAGTCGCGCAGTGCACGGGCAGCATCTTTCCCCCTGCGAGCAACATCTCGGCTGTCTTGGCCACGTTTTTCTCCCGCATTCCAGCCCCAAATCTTTATGAGGTCACCTTCCTTTAATTCTGTTGGATGTGTTATGAAAGCTGGTGGCAACTATGCCCTCGGATGCGAAACTAAGACAGGTGGCGGATATCATGGCGCGAGTGGCAGAGGATACATCGGTGCCTCGAAATATTCGAAGGGCCGCGAGCGAGGCTAGGGAAGCTTTGCTCAAGGAAAAGGATGATGATGTCGTCAGGGCGGGTTCCGCGATATTGATTTTAGATGAAATAAGCAATGACCCCAACATGCCCGTCCACACTAGAACGACCATTTGGAATGCCCTGAGTATCTTGGAAACAGTGCGCGGATGATTTATCTTGCAGAAAATTCAATCACCTCTGCTCCACAAAAATTGGGTCGCGCAGTTCGGTTAGTGAGAATTAGGTTTAGTTTTCAGATTGATATCTCAATTGTAATTTGAATCAATCAAAATTTTTGGACTAAAATCAAGAAAATTAACCGTTCAGAATGTGATATCTAGACTTGGCCAAAATAATTTATTCAACCGTGGCGTGCCGGGCTTTGAGATCTTCTTCTTTTTTGCCGAGCGCGGTCATGAGACTGGCTACCACCCCATCTAAAAACACTATGGCGGTGATCTCAAACATCGTTCCGAGAGGAGCGAGCGAGGCATATTCACCGGTGAGTTCACGATGAACGAAATCTGTTGTGGATTCAGTCTTCGCTCGACCAGGAAGGATGACAACAATGTCCGCGATGCTCGCCAAGCTCGATTTTGGATAAGTTGTGACCGCCAATATCTTTGCGCCTATTTTCTTTGCCACCTTAGCAGCACTTACCGGCAGGCCTGTCTCCCCGGAGCCA
>Ga0315268_10007802_pt1 | contig 11230 bp, 8 predicted proteins | sample C1_top_MG_FD_204535 | JGI IMG/M metagenome (GOLD analysis project Ga0315268, IMG submission 204535) | Sediment microbial communities from Yellowstone Lake, YNP, Wyoming, USA - C1_top | ecosystem: Environmental > Aquatic > Freshwater > Lake > Sediment | place: USA: Wyoming | collected 2017-08-01 | reverse complement strand
ACCGTAACCTGCCTGGCGGGAGGGGATAGTTCATATTCCGCTAACTTGTCCTTCTCTACCGTGGCAAGATCAATGGCGCGAAGCCTGGACAGGGTATTGGCTATATCATCAGCCAGATTTTTTTTGGCCGGTGCCTGGTTGGGGTCAATCAGTTGCCATGCATCGTGTTCTTTTTTCAGGGTCAACTTCTTATCCGCTGTAGCGATGGTGATTTTAGCGATATCCTCCGGCGTGAATTTGCAGATATTGACATCATACCAATTTTTCGCTGCGCGGCTGAAAGCGGATCGCAGGTGATATCCATCACACTGAAATACCTCATTGGAGCCGGCCTTGCGAAGGTAAGTGCTCATAAAGTCCGGGCCGGTTTTGCCAACGAGAAAATCGGCCAAAAGCTTTTTCTTCCCGTCGCTAACCTTGACCTCGATGCCATGGTTGGGATCTACTTCGTAAATCTTTTGACTTTCCGGGTTGTCGGAAACCATATTTTTGGCTTTTTTAAGCTCTGCTATGGAATCCAGTGCCTTTTTGATCAGTTCAGGATCGACAGGGAATCCTTTGGCATCGCCAATTTTCCAGTCCTTATCGCTTTTCGCCAGAGTAACATTTTCGCCCTTGTTATGGATGTTGATCAAGGTGGCAGCATCCGTGGTAAATTCAGGGAAAAGGCTCGATGGATTGACATCAGGTTTAGGGCGGTCCATCCAGGCAAATATCCCTAACAAGACCAATAAACTGAAAAGGAAAAGAGTTTTCTTGAATGTCATGCTCTTATCTCCTCGCTAAAGACAGTTATCAGTAAAGACAGTTATCAGTCATCAGTTATCAGTAAAGACAGTAATCAGTTGAAAACCGGGTGTTCAGTGATAAGTTATCAGTTATCAGTGAAAATACTGAATACTGACAACTGACAACTGATAATTGAATACTGATAACTGATAACTTTTTTCATTTTCCTAATCCAACCAGGCGGTTTTTCGTTTTTTGATTATATAGGCCCTGGTCAGTCCAAACAGGATGAGAATCACAGAAACCCCGAAGATATTGAGGTACCGGATAAGGTCACGTTGGTTCGGCTCCGTGGGTTTCAGAGGGTGCTGCGTATTTTCACGAGAGCGGATACCGATGAGGTCCTCACCCATAGTGAGCCAGTCGACACAGTTTAATATGAAGCTCGCGTTTTCACCAGGTTGATAGAAACCATCGGTGATCATGCGGGAATTCCCCACCACGAGAATCTGGGTCATGGGACTTTCCTTTATGGTCGGTTCGTTTCCTGCCTCCGGGGGGGCTTGAGGCTGGCCAGGGGGACTCTGTGGCGACGGAGGATTCACCTTTGGCGGGACTTGCTTATTCTCAAAGAAGCTCTTGAATTTACCGGAAAGCAGGACCGCCAGGGGATAACTCTTCATCTCGGAGGGCATGCCAAATTTTTGGCCTGGATCAAGGTCATAACTTCCCGTAGCAACCCAGCCACGAGGTGAGGTTTTGGCCAGAACGCTACCTTCGGCTCCCAGTGTTTTAAGCCGACCGGGCAGAAGATCCAGAGAACTGGTCCAGGGGAAGGTTATGGAGCTGAGCTTATTGACAATGGGATTTTTTTGATCCATGTTCTGCTCAGTCGCTTTGGGCCAGAAAGGATAGGGTATGCGAAAACTGAAGAATCCCCGGTTGAACCCGACAGTAGCGCTGTAGCGGTCCAGGGCCAGATCATTGTTGACCTTGACTCCATATCCGCTCAGCATCTCATCCAGATTGTGTTTAACCTGCTGAGTCTGGAGCATGTTCCTTTTATCGAGCTTTATCGTGTCTACCAGAAAGATTGTCTTGCCCCCGCGCATAATGAATTGATCGATCTCGTACTGGGCACGTTCACTGGTTTCCTCGGGTCCCGCGACAATGAGAGTATTAACCGAGGCGGGGATTTTTTCTCCTTTTTTGAGGTCCAGGGTAGTAAGCGTATACTGTTTACTGAGATCTTCCCTGATCTTGGTGGTCGCTTGACTGAATTCCGATTCCGGCTCTTCAGTCAGGAAGGCCACGGTCTTTGGCTCTTTCTGGGTAACCCGGATAATGGCGCTGGTCAGATCATATTCGAGGTTTCTCGTATCCTGAATTACCGGGATGGTCTCTTTTCTGTCCTGGTAAAGGACCATCATGCCAAGGTAAACATTGGTGAGTTGGGCCTGGTCCTTTTGAAATACGTTCAACTGAACTTTCGGTATTCCGATGAAACGCATTCTTTGCTCCAGGCTTGGGTCCGAAGCAGGATCGATGAATTCAATCTGGAGGTTGTGACCGCTGTAGGCCCTATATTCATCCAGCATATCCTTTACCTGGCTGTCCAAAGTGGCCAATTGCGGAGGTAATTCTTTGGAAAAATAAACTTTGATATTGACCACGTCCTTGAGTTTGGCCAGGGCATTCTTGGTGGATTGTGAAATGCTGTACATCTTTTCTTCCGTAAGGTCTATCCTTTTAAAATGGTGGATGGAGAGAAAATTGATGACAGCCAGAATCCCAAGCAAAATGAGAATGGCCAAGAAAAGATTACCGCTGTATTTTACTTTTCTTAATCCCATAATTTATCTCCATTTCCGGCTTTCGACGGATCGAATGTTAAGGAATAAAAAGAAGATAATGACCGAAAGGTAGTAGATAAGGTCACGGGAGTCGATTACACCTCGACCGATGCTTTCAAAATGAGCACCCAGACCGAGGAAGGAAAACATCCCGGCCAGCCATCCGGGCAAAGAAGTAATCACAATCTGCTCGCCGATGATAAAGAGGGCAAAACAGATAAATATACTGATGATAAAGGCTATGATCTGGTTTTCCGTAAGGCTCGAAATGAAAAGGCCGATCGACAGGTAGGCGGCACCCATAAGCAGTGCTCCTGCATATCCCCCTACGATAGGGCCAAAGTCGGGATTGCTGAGATAAAGAAGCGTCGCCGGGAGCGTAAAGGTCAGCAATATGGTAATGGCCAGAAAGAGAAAGGCTGCCAGGAATTTGCCTACGACGATCTCATAATCATTTAAGGGGAAGGTCATCAAAAGCTCGATGGTCCCTAATTTTTTTTCTTCCGCCCAGAGCCTCATGGTAACCGCAGGAACAAAGAAGAGAAATTCCCAGGGGAGTATCGAGAAAAAGGGTCTCATGGTGGCCTCTCCGATCAGAAAAAATCCCCGGAAGAACAGCCAGCCGCTAAAAACCAGAAAGGCGGTTATAAAGATATAAGCGATAGGAGAGTTAAAATAACTTTTAAACTCTTTCTTGAAGATGGCAAGGATATTGTTCATGGCTGATTTTCCTCCATGTCAATGGTCAATGGTCAATGGTCAACGTCAACGTCAACGGTGAGTTGTTTGAAGACATCTTCCAGAGTAATATGCATTCTTTGCAATTCAGTCAACGACCACTGGTTCCTGACTACCAGATGGAACAGGGATTCACGTATATCCACTCCGCCTTGGCTTTTGACCTCGAACCGGTGACCTCCACCGTTACCGCTGTCCCCTACTTCCGAATCCAGCAGACGGCAACTGCGAACGTTTTCCATGGCCTCCAACTGCTCCTGGATTTTGTCCTGCGGCCCATTGATGCTGATATAGACAATCTCCTCCCCTCCCTGTGCACGGGCTGCCAGCTCTTCCGGTGTCCCGCTGCCGACGATTTTGCCCTCTTTGATAATAATGATCCGGTTGCAGGTAGCCTGCACCTCTGGAAGAATATGGGAACACAGGATAACCGTTTTTTCCCTGCCGATCTCCTTGATCAGACTTCTGATCTCGATAATCTGGTTGGGATCAAGCCCGGTAGTAGGCTCATCGAGAATGAGAATATCAGGATTGTGGATCAGCGTTTGGGCCAATCCCACCCTCTGTCGAAATCCTTTGGATAATTGTCCGATATTCTTGCCCAGTTCCTTATCAAGTCCGCAAAGATGGGCGGTTTCTTTGATTCTCTTCTTCCTCATGTTCCTGGGTATCTTACGTACTTCAGCCACAAATTTAAGGTAATCAACCACTCCCATATCATGATAGAGAGGAGTATTTTCCGGCAGATAGCCAATCTTTTCCCTGATCTTCAGGGAATCCTCAAGGGTATCCAAATCATCCAGGGTGGCCTTGCCCTCGTCCGGAGGCATATAACAGGTCAGGATCTTCATCGTTGTACTTTTCCCTGCACCGTTAGGCCCTAAAAAACCCAGAATCTCTCCTCCCTTGACCTCGAAAGAGATATTGTCAACGGCCAGTGTCGGACCATACCTCTTGGTAAGATTAGTGACTGTGATCATAGTTTGCTTTCCTTTCTCGTAACTGCTCAGGTTCATAAAGGCTCAGGCACGATTTTGGAAGAAACCCTTTTGAAAAAGGGTTTCTTCCAAGCCATTTTCCTAAAACTTTTTAAAAGTTTTGGGAAACAGGGATCCCCTGTGGCGGGGGCTCAAGGGGAAAACCCTTTTCCAAAAGGGTTTTCCCCTTAAGTTAATGACCTTGCCCCTTTTGTGCCTACACCCGAGCAGTAACACTATTTTTAGGTTAAAACGAGATCTTTTGGATGTCTTTGCTCTGTAACCAACCAATTAATCCATTTTTAAGCATAATCTGAAGCCAATTCCCCCTTTGCTGATGAATCGAAAAGGTCGTTCCTTCATGCAGAGAAAAAAGAGTGGCCAGATTTTCCTCCGGACCGCTTTTAACCTCAACTGCTTTGGAAGTGATGACCCCGAACTGGGCTACCTTAAATTCGTAGATCCGGTAGAAAAGGATTCCTCCTGCCAGAATGAACAGGACAGAAAATAGTGTCAAAAGGTGAAACAGCCTCTTCCTGACAGTCGCCTCTTTTTTCCAGAGGATAAGGCCCCCCAGTAAGACCAGGGCAAGATAAATTCCAGTAACAAGCGAGGTTAATTCGTTTAAAGTCAAAAAATCAGCGATCCCTTCACAAAAATGCGTCAGTCCTGAAGAGCTTACCTCAATCCTGTCTACAGTCAGGGAATTGGCATAGGCGAGGTTTTTCTGAATATCATCGTCTCTGGAGAGAAGCATGCTGGCCTTCTCATAAAAAAGGATAGCTTCCCCCAACTCTCCCTTTTTGAAATAAGCGTTTCCCAGGTTGTAGAAAACAGATGGGTCGTGGTATCCCTGCCGGACAAGATCGAGATAGTGGCTGATAGCTTCAGAATAATTTTCCTTCCGGTAATACTCATTGGCCTGGTAAAACTGGGAGATTGGGGGACGGGAGGGCGGGGAAATGTCCCCTTGTCCCATCTTCCCCTCTTCCCCCATCGAAGGTGAAGGTGTGGAGATTAAAATCAGGCAAAGCAGGCAGAGCAAAAGAAGCAGCCCAAAGCAGCATCTATTGAAACGCAATATCATTACGCTAAGCATCCGGGCACTGATTTTGGAAGGAACCCTTTTGAAAAAGGGTTCCTTCCAAACCATCTTCCCAAAACTTTTAAAAGTTTTGGGAAAGGGGTTCAAGGGGAAAACCCTTTTCCAAAAGGGCTTTCCCCTTTGGGCGCGAAGGCGAAGGTTACTCCTGGTCATTTTTTCTCCCTGGTGGCTTTTTCAAGATTGAAAATAACCTGTTCCGCTGCCGTCAACATGCTTTCCCTTCCGTGAGCATTACCGGTCGGCGGAGCGAAACGGGCATAGTCGCATTCATCAAGACACTTTTGTAATTGGGCAAGCGTTTCTTCAGGTATATGCATATCCTGCAATTGCTCAACCATCTGCTGACTGGTAAGCCCTGCGGCTTGAACATTGAGTTTGTCCGCTACATATTCAGTCAGAGCCTTTGAAATCGCAACGTAAAATTCCTTTTCTTCTCCCTTTTGATCATGAAGCCGTGCCTGACCAAGCTTTTTTCTGGCCAGCCCGTGGGCTCGCTTCAGCCGGGCATACCGTGGGTCCCCTTGAAATTTTTGGGTCCTTCGATCCATCCAGAAACACGCGAAGAGCAGAAGAAGAGGAACAAACAGGAAGCTTAAAAAGAGCTTATTATCCAAAATAAGGAAATCTTTTTTTAATGCCTTGGTATCCGTTTTAATATATCGGATATCTTTCCGGGTTAGCGTGACCTCCTGCTTGTCAACTATTTTATTCCCCTCTAAGGGTGAAGACTGCGAAGCAACAGGAGCAGCCTGGCCCGGAGCGATCGATACCAGAATAGGATCTGTGGTAAGCGTATGGTATTGTTTATCGTTTGGATTAAAAAAGGAAAAATGAAGCGAAGGAATCTGTATATTCCCTGACTTTCGGGGAATAAGGAGGAAATCGAAGCACTTTTCGCCCTGGAGAGTGTCCTGCTTACTCAGGTTTTGGGTAACCGTGGTATCATATTTCTGAAAGCCCTCCATACTCGAAAACGCAGGCTCTGGAAGACCTTCGATATAACCGCTCCCTTTGATCCTGACATGCAGGGTGAGTGGCTCGTTCTGGACTCCGGTTTGATTGTCGGTCCGGGCCGAGATGGTGTACTTCCCGACAGCCCCACCAAAATCTTGGGGCTTGCCTTTTTCAGGAAGGGGGAGCACCTCGATCGAGACCGGCTCGGTTTTCAGCATCCGGGGAGGTGAGAAGAACCCCGCCTGATAAGAAAGGGTGGCCGGCCCAATGGTGTGCCTGCCCGGACTTATCGGAAACAGTGCCTTTTTGATTTCCTGGACCCGGTATTCTGTTCCATTCACACTTCGGATAAAGGAAGGCTGTGCTTCCAGATCCTCCACCCAGAAACCCTGCGGAGGTTCCTGCTGGTAGGTAGGGTTTTGCCACAAATCGATCCGGCGATAAAAGCCAAAGGTCAGAACGACCTGCTCATTTACGTAGACCTTGTTTTTGTCTACGGTATTTTTAATAAAAATGTTTCCCTGGGGCTGCTGCCGCTCGTTTTCCCAGGGAGATGGCGAGGATCGCCCAAATTGCCGGGCTGAAGGAAAGGGCGAGGGGGATGGCTGCTGCTGGGGCGAGCCTGGGGGCGATGTTCCCCCTGAAGACGAAGATGCAGATTGCGATACGCTCACCCTGATTGGCTCGGTCTGATAGGTTTTCCCTTCCTGGGAAATCTTTATGGGTGGAATAGTGAAGGTTCCGGTTGCATCAGGCCTCAGAATGTATCTGATCGTCTTTGATATCGAAGTTTTTCCATTGATCCAGGAAAAATTCGATCCCTGAAATGAATCGACGATTGAGAAATGGGCGATTTCCGGCAAGCCAGGATCAGGAAGTGAGCCGATGTTGGAGCCACTGATGACCACGGACAGGGTGAGTTGATCGTCAAGGCTCAAGGTTGTCCTGTCCACCGAGGACTGAATCGAAACTGATTGGGCCGCAGCCCCGCCTGCAACCAGCAAGGTAACCAGCGTGATCTTTAAGGCAAGAAACATCAAGGCAAGAAACTTCAGGGTGAGACTGTGCCAAGAAGAAGGCACAAAGTGGCAAAGGGGCAAAGGCACAAAGTTTTTTTCTTCTCCCTCTGTGCCTGGTCTTTCCTCTGTGCCTCTGTGCCTTTGAACCTCTGTGCCTGGCCTTTTAAAGGCTCTCTTACCAATCATGTTCGACATATTCCTTTTCCTGTTCCGGTTGCTGATTCAAGTACTTTTGATCGTGTGTCATGTTCTCGCGATCGGATAATGACTTCAATATTCTCAAGGCATCCTCTTTGGACATTTTTTTACCATCGTGGTCCTGGTTTTTTTCATCCTTCTTGCCTGGAGCCATTTTTTGATTCGGATCCTGCTGAAGTTGCTGAAGTTTCTTGTTCGGGTCCTGCTGGGCAGGATTTTTTTCCTTATTAGCCTGCTGGCTCTGTTTATCCTGCTGGTTCTGTTGCTGGTTCTGTTGCTGGCTTTGCTGGTCAGAGTTTTCCTGCTTTTTTTGGTCCCCTTGAGATTGCCGGGAGTTTTGCTGGTTTTGTTGAGAATTCTGGGCCATTTCCTTGAGTTTTCGCCGGGTCAGTTCCAGATTAAATTTAGACTCCTGATCATTGGGGTTCAAAACCAGTGCCTTCTTGTACTGCTCAATGGCCCCGGGGAAATCATTTTCGCGAAATTTGCAATTTCCCAGATTATAATATGCCTTGGCCTGGGTGGGTCGGTCTTTCGATTGGAGTGCCTTTTGATACTCTTCCGATGCTTCTTTGTATTTTTTTTGTTTGAACAGAACATCTCCGATATTGAAATGCAGTACTTCCGATTCGGGATAATCGATTTGTGCATCGAGATATTGTTTTAATGCCGCATCATATTTCCCCTGCGAAAAGGATTTGTTCCCTTCCCTGGTTTTGTTGGCAAGAGGGTTTGACCAAACATAACCCCAGGCGGTCAGTGGAACAAGAATAAAGGCTGCCACACAGACAGCGACTGCGAGCAGATAGCGCAGATGCAGCCGATAGGAGAGTGAGGGAGTGGGGGACAAGAGGAGAAGGGGACAGGGGGACAAGGAAAGACTGTGTTTATCGATAACTGATAACTGATAACTGATAACTGATAACTTCTTTTCAGTCAGGTGCTTACTCAAAGCGTCCTCCCCACGGTTTTCGGGCCTTGCGCCTGCTTTCGAGGAAAAATTCCAGGAGCAGGCAAAAGAAGGCTGGAAATAAAAAGTAGACAAACCTGTCCTCGTACTGGACATACTTTTTTGACTGAAGATCCTTTTTCTCCATATTTCCTATATCCTGATATACCTTGCCAAGCTCCATCTCGGCTGTGGTTGCATGATAATATTTTCCGTCAGTCAGGAGGGCGATTTTTTCCAGGGTTTCCTGGTCAAGTTTGGTCATGATAACCTTTCCGTCCTGGTCCTGCTGGTAGCCAAGGTGTGTTCCGTTTTGGTCCTTTAAAGGAATAGGCTCTCCGGCTTCAGATCCCAGGCCGATCGTATAGATCCTGATCCCTTCCTGGGCAGCCTCCTTGGCCGCATCGAGCGGATGGCTGCTGTAGTCCTCTCCATCGGTCAGCAGAATAAGCACCTTATACTTTCTTTCACCTTGAACAAAGGCCTGCCTGGCCTGCTGTATGGCATCTCCAATGGCTGTGCCTCCCTTGGGAATGATCTGAGTATCAATGACTTTGAGAAAAATTTTGGCTGCCGCATAGTCCAGGGTCAAGGGACACTGGACAAAGCTGGTGCCTGCAAAGCAAATGAGACCAACCCTGTCTCCCTCAAGCGTGTCAATGAGACCGGAGATCTCGTGTTTGGCCCTCTCCAGGCGGTTTGGCTTGATATCTTCGGCCAGCATACTTTTGGATGTATCCAGGGCGATCAAAATATCCAGTCCCTTTCGCTTGATAGTCTGCATTTTGGTCCCCCATTGCGGACGCGCCAGGGCCAGAATGAGAAAGGATACAGCCAGGAGCATAAAGATCAATTTTCGAGCGGGCCGCTTAAAGCCGGATGGCCCCGAAGGGGAGGAAGAGAGCTTTCGCAGGAGTTCCAGATTTCCAAACCGCTGCAAAGCGACTTGTTTTCTTCGGTCCGCCCAGGCATAAAAAAACATCAGGCCAGGGACAAGAAAAAACAAATAAAGCCATTGCGGGTTTTCGAATCTCATAATTTACCGTGGTCCTGAACTTATGGTATAGTCCTGAATCGAGTATTCTCCAGGAGAATGCTCAAGGTTAAGAGAAAAAGAGCCATAACTAAAACATATTGAAACAATTCCGTATATTCCATATATTGCTTGATTTCTATTTTGGTTTTTTCCAGTTTATCAATCTGCTGATAGATTTTTTGGAGACTGTCCTTATCTACGGCCCGGAAATACTGGCCGCCGGTGATGCGTGCTATCTCCTTGAGAGTCTCCTCATCCATCTGGGTCAAGAGCAACCGGCCATCCGGGCCACGGGCGTATACCTTGCCAAAGAAGGGATCATTAATCGGGATTGGCGCTCCGCCTTCTTTGCCGACACCGATCGTATACACTTTGATGCCAAGGGACTGGCCTATCCTGGCAGCAGTCAGGGGATCGATTTCTCCTCTGTTGTTCTGACCGTCCGTGAGGAGAATCACGATCCTGCTCTTGGCCTTGACATCTTTAAGCCGGTTTACACAATTGGTCAGGGCCATGCCGATGGCTGTTCCATCCTCCACCATGCCGATCTGAACATTTTCCAAAAAAGACAGCAAGATCCCGTAGTCTGAAGTCAAGGGGCACTGAGTAAAGGCCCGCCCGGCGAAAATAACCATTCCGATCTGGTCGGATTGCCGCTCTTTGATAAAGTCGGCTACCACCTGTTTAGCTGCATACAGCCGGTTATTAGGCTTAAAATCCTCAGCCTGCATGCTTCCCGAAACATCTACGGCCAGCATGATGTCAATCCCGTGGGTGTTAATGTCCCGTATTCTTTTTCCTGACTGGGGCCGGGCCAGTGCCAGAATGATCAGGGCAATGGCCGCCGCCTTCAGGATGAAAACCAGATGGCGCGCCTTGAGCGAACGGGAGGGCCGGATTTGCTTCAATACGTGAATATCCGAAAAGCGAAGGCTCGCCTTTTTTCTCTTTTTATTCCTGTACCAGAAGACCATGACAGGAATAATCAATAGCCATAATAATTGATATCCATACAAAAAACGCATAACTTTTTAGCCCTGCTGAAAAAAAGTTGTCAGTTTGAAGTTATCAGTTATCAGTGAAAAGCTGTTTTTACTAAAAACTGATAACTCATAACTGATAACTGTTTTTAACTGTCTTTACTGATAACTGAAAACTGATAACTGTTTTTCCCTGTCTTTACTGATAACTGATAACTGATAACTGAAAACTGATAACTGTTTTTCCCTGTCTTTACTGATAACTGATAACTGAAAACTGATAACTGTTTTTCCCTGTGTCATCAGTCGCCCTCGTGTTGTCAACGATCTGAAAAGCCATCTGGTAAAATTGCTCGGTCTCCGTCCTTTGCGGAATGTACTTGGCAAATTTTACCAGATCGCACCCGTTTAAAAAATCCAGGATCAAGGCCCTCGGTTGAGAGAGGATCGGCTGGTCCTCAAGATCCCTGATCAACTCCTCGGTCGTCGCCTCAAGAGCATTGATCTGATAGCGCAGGGAAAAGTACTGGCGAATGATCTCGGACATGCGGAAGTAAAACTCCCTGATCTGGTTGTTTGCCAGGAGAGTTTCCCCGATTTTTCTTAATTCCGCAATAGCCACCTCATGGGCAGGCAAAAGGGGAAGACCATTCTCCCCAACCACTGAGGCATGCTTTTTCCGATAATACCAG
>Ga0315268_10007801_pt1 | contig 11230 bp, 12 predicted proteins | sample C1_top_MG_FD_204535 | JGI IMG/M metagenome (GOLD analysis project Ga0315268, IMG submission 204535) | Sediment microbial communities from Yellowstone Lake, YNP, Wyoming, USA - C1_top | ecosystem: Environmental > Aquatic > Freshwater > Lake > Sediment | place: USA: Wyoming | collected 2017-08-01 | reverse complement strand
TCCGCAGCACGTAGCTCAGGGCGAAGGAGAAAACCAGGGCCAATAGGAGCGGCTTGGCCAGGGTCCACAGGAAGCCCAGGACCGTACCCTGATAGCGCACCTTCACTTCGCGCGCCGTCACCAGCATCAGCAGGTCCCAGGTGCGGGCCAACTGCGCCAGGTTCAGCCGCCCCGATAAGTCGCGGTAGCGAGTGGTCCATGTCGTATCCACAGGTTCACCCCAGCCCCTCGAATTCTCAGGTTGTAGACTAGCAGGCCAGAAGTGGCAAATCAAGGAACGCCACCTGCCGCCGGGCTCGATTGCTTTCGACTCTGAGGGGAGCTAGAATTACGCGTAGCCTGGTTCAGGCCGAGGTTTATGGCAAAGGATAAGCTCAGGGGCCTGATCCTCAGCGGTGGCAAGGGCAGCCGTCTGCGCCCTTTCACCTACAGCGGTGCCAAACAGCTGGTGCCCATAGCCAATAAGCCCGTCCTCTTCTATGCCATCGAGGACCTGATAGGCTGCGGCATCCGCGATATCGGCATCGTCGTGGGCGATACGCGGGAGCAGGTGACGGCGGCGGTGGGCGACGGCAGCCGGTGGGGGGCGCGCATAACCTACGTTCAGCAAGACGCGCCTCTAGGCATCGCCCACGCCGTCAAGGTCGCCGCTGATTTCCTGGCAGACTTCCCCTTTGTCCTCTACCTGGGCGATAACCTGGTGCTAGGTGGCATCACTTCCTTCGTGGAGCGGTTTCGCAGCGAGCCCAGCAACTGCCAATTGTTGCTGCGCCGGGTGCCCGATCCGCGGAGCTTTGGTGTGGCCGAGATGGTGGACGGTCACGTTGCGCGTGTGGTGGAGAAACCCAGCCGGCCGTCGAGCGACCTGGCCGTCATCGGCGTGTACATGTTCGACCAGCACGTGTTTTCGGCGGTGGACAGTCTCCGGCCGTCGGCCCGGGGCGAGCTGGAGATCGCCGACACCATCCAGTACCTTATCGACGCAGGGCTGGCGGTGGAGGTCCAGGTGCTGGAACGCTACTGGATGGATACCGGAAAGATGGGCGACATCCTGGAGGCCAACGCTGCGGTGCTGGACGTGCTGCCTGCCACCAACGAGGGTGCAATCGATAGCGCCTCGCGGGTGGAGGGCAAGGTCATCCTGGAGGCGGGAGCTCGGGTGGAGAACAGCGTTCTGCGCGGGCCGCTCATCATCGGCCGCGAGGCGCGGGTGGTGAAGTCGGAGGTTGGCCCGCATACGTCCATAGACCACAACTGCCTGGTGAAGGGCAGCCGTATCGCGGACAGCGTGGTCATGGAGAACACAGTTATTGAAGATGTGGCCCCACGCATCGAAGGGAGCCTCATCGGGCGCTTCGTGGAGCTGCGGGGCGATGGCACCGGCTGGAGCGAGGGCCGCCTGTGCCTCACGCTGGGGGATCACAGCTCGCTCAAAGGGTGTGCTTAGGGCATGCACCGCATCCTGGTGACGGGCGGGATGGGCTTCATCGGCAGCCACTTCGTGCGGCGCCTGTTGCGCCAGCACCCCGACTATCACGTCACCAACGTCGATAAGCTTACCTACGCCGGTAACCGCGATAACCTGCGGGATGTGGAAGACAACGAGCGCTATCATTTCGTGCAGGGCGACATCTGCGACGCCGCGCTGGTAGACGAACTGGTGGCCCAGGCCGACGCCGTGGTGAACCTCGCCGCCGAGACCCATGTCGACCGCTCGCTGCTGGAGGCGGGCGCCTTCATCCAGACCGATGTCTTCGGCACCTACGTCCTTCTCTCCGCCGCTCGCCGCCACGGCATCCAGCGCTTCCTTCAGGTCTCGACCGACGAGGTGTACGGCGACGTGCCCGAGGGCCACTTCTGCAGCGAGGCGGACCCCCTGCGGCCACGCAGCCCCTACTCCGCCAGCAAGGCCGGCGGCGAGATGCAGTGTCTAGCTTTCTCTACCTCTTACGGCCTGCCGGTAACCGTCAGCCGCGGCGTCAACGCCGTGGGGCCCAACCAACACCCGGAGAAGTTTGTGCCGCTGTTCATCACCAACGCCCTTCAGGACCAGCCTCTCCCGCTGTACGGCGACGGCCGCCAGGTGCGCGACTGGCTGTTCGTGGAGGACTTCGCAGAGGCGCTGGACGTCATCCTCCACCAGGGCCAGCCGGGCCACGTGTACAACATCGGTGCCGGCCACCAGCAGCCCAACGTCCGGGTGGCGGAGGCCATCCTCGACCTGTTGGGCAAGCCGCGCGACCTCATCCGCCCCGTCCCCGATCGTCCCGGCCACGACCGTCGTTATGCCCTCGACTGGTCGAAGCTGCGGGGCTTGGGCTGGTCGCCGCGCCATACGTTCGAGGAGGCGCTGGCCAAGACCGTCGCCTGGTACTGCGAGAACGAGGCGTGGTGGCGGCGGGCGCGCGGCGACGCCTACCAGGAGTACTACCAGCGCCAGTACGGCTGGCGGCTGGAGGCAGGCGCCGGCGCTGTGCAGGAGGAGGGCCAGGCGTGATCGGGGGGGTGGAGGTCAAGCACCTGGTCAAGCACGCGGACGAGCGGGGCTTTCTGATGGAGCTCCTCCGCTCGGATGAGCCGATGTTTCAGAAGTTCGGGCAGGCTTACGTGTCCATGAACTACCCTGGCGTGGTGCGGGCCTGGCACTGGCATCAGAAGCAGGACGACCACTTTGTGGTGGTGCAGGGCATGGTTAAGGTGGCCCTTTACGACGCCCGCGAGGGCTCAGCCACCCGTGGCCAGGTGAACGAATTCTTCCTGGGCGAGAACAACAACGTCATGCTGAAGATCCCCATCGGTGTCGTGCACGGCTACAAGACAGTGGGCACCGAACCCTCTCTCCTCATCAACTTCCCGACTGAGCCTTACGATCCCCAGGAGCCGGACGAATACCGTCTACCCTGGGACACCCCGGAGATCGCCTACGACTGGCAGATCAAGATGGGCTGAGGGGGGCGGATGCGCATCTTGATCACCGGCGGGCGAGGCCAGCTCGGCCGCGAGCTTCAGGTGGCCTTCGCTGCGCAGACGGTCTCGGCGACGGATGAACCCGAACTGGACGTGACCGACGCCGCCGCCGTGGGCCGGGCAGTGGACGCATTCCGGCCCGATCTGATCATCCATGCCGCCGCCTACACCGACACCCGTGGCTGCGAGGCCGATCCCGCCCTGGCCATGCGCGTTAACGGCGACGGCGCGCGGAACGTAGCCCAGGCCTGCCACCGCGCCGGCGCCGCCCTCCTCTACGTGAGCACCAACGAGGTGTTCGACGGGACTAAGAGCGAGCCCTACCTGGAGGGGGACGAGCCGCAGCCGATCAACGTCTACGGGCGCTCCAAGCTCGCGGGCGAGGAGCATGTTCGGTCCCTGCTCCAGAAGGCCTACATCGTGCGGACGTCCTGGCTCTACGGCGGCGGCCGCGACTTCCCGGCCAAGGTCCTGCAGGTCGGCTCCGGCGAGCTGTCCATGGTGACCGACGAGGTGTCGTCGCCCACCTGGGCCCGCGACCTGGCGCAGGCCATCGCCCGCCTTGTCGAGCAGGGCGCGCCCCCCGGCATCTATCATCTCACCAACAGTGGTGGCTGCTCACGATTCCAGTGGGCGGAGCGGGTGTTGGCCCTGGCCGGCCGGCAGGATGTCGTGCTGCGGCCAATCACCCAGGCCGAGTTCAACGCGCCCTATCGCAAGCCGGTCTGCTCGGAGCTGGCGAACACAGCCGCCGCTGCCCTGGGCGTCGTCCTGCGGCCGTGGCCGGAGGCGCTGGGCGAATACTTCGCGACCACGCCGGCCCCAACAGGTCGGGGCGCGTAGGCGCCGCCCTCGGAGCTCCGATGGCGACAGAACATGAGCCCCCCGCGGTGGCGATCCTCACCGTGAACTACAACGGCGCGAGGCACATCGCCGATTTCTTGGCCTCGCTGATGTCCGTGACCTACCCCAACTGGCGCCTGGTGGTGGTGGACAACGCCTCCTCTGACGGCTCGCCTGATGAGATAGCGCGACTCTTCCCCCCGGCGGCGATCATCCGCAACGACGATAACCTGGGCATCACCGGCGGCCATAACACGGGCATCCGCTACTGCCTGGAGCAGGGGTTTGACTACGTCCTCTTCCTGAACAACGACACGGTGGTCGAACCAGACTTCCTCGACCGCCTGGTGCGGGCCGCCGATGGCCGCACCATGGTGGCGCCCAAGGCGTACCTCTTCGGCCGCCGGCCTCTTCTGGACGACACGGTGGGCGACTTCGATTGGTGGCGCGGCATATGGCGGGGCTGGCTCTACGGCAAGCCCGAGCCGCCCGCCTTCGACCGGTGGCAGCCGAACATGGCCAGCCTCTGCTGTCTGCTGGTGCCGGCCGCCGTCTTCCGCGACGCGGGCCTCATGGACGAGCGCTTCTTCATGTACTACGACGACTTCGATTTCGTGCGGCGGGCCAAGGAGGCCGGCCATGGTCTCCGCCTGGAGGCGGGCGCTGTCATCTACCATCGCAAGGCTGCCTCCAGCGGCGGCGTCGATTCGCCGTTCAAGCTGTACTATGCCACGCGCAACCGGCTGTACCTGATGCGCAAGCACCTTCCCCTGTGGCGGTTCGGGCTGTTCCTGTCCTACTTCCTGGCCACGCGCTCGGCCTATCTCCTGACCCTGGCGGCCCGCGGCCGTTGGGCACAGTCGCGGGCGACGGTGCGCGGCATGGCCGACTTCTTTCGCGGCCGCCTGGGGCGCACCTACCAGGTGGCGGACTTTCGTTAGGGGCGGCCGCAGTGCACATCGCCATCGACGCCACCTCCGTCCCGAACCAGCGGCTGGGCGCCGGCACGTACATCTACAATCTGGTGCGCGCCCTGGCGCAGGTTAAGAGCGACGACCGCTATTTCGTTTTCGCCAAGCCGGAAACGTTCGCGGATTGCCCTGAGCTCGCCGAAGGGCCGGCCAGGGCGCGCTTCCGCCTCGTGCCGGTGCGCCTGCCCTGGCGTCTGGCCCGCATGGCCTGGGAGCAGGTGGTGCTCCCCTGGCACCTGCGACGGCTGAGCGCGGACGTGCTGCACTCGCCTCACTACACCACTGCCGCCGTCGGCGGCGGCTGGCGGCGAGTCGTCACCTTCCACGACGTCACCTTCTTCCTCCTGCCCGAGCGTTACCCGGCCCTGCGGCGCGCCTACTTTCGCGCCGCCAGCCGCGCCGGCGCCCGCCTGGCCGACATGGCCATCGCCGTGTCCAAGACGGTGAAGGCGGACGTGGAGCGCCACCTGCCGCTACCGCCGGAGCGAGTGCGGGTCGTGCCTCTGGCGGCGGCGCCGTCCTACCGCCCGCTGGGCGATCCGTCCAAGTTGGCGGCAGTGCGCGCCAGGTACGGCCTGCCGGAAAGGTTCATACTGAACGTCGGGGCGCTGGAGCCGGGCAAGAACCAGGCGACGCTGCTGCGGGCCTTCGGGCGTCTGAGCGCAAGCGGCTCCGAGCGGACGTTGGTGATCGCCGGGCCGCCCGCCTGGCGCTACGAGCGCCTGGTCCGCCTCGTGGACAAGCTGGGCCTGGCCGGTCAGGTGCGCTTCCTGGGCTATGTGCCGGCAGAGGACTTGCTGGCCCTCTACAATCTGGCCGACCTGTTCGTCTTCCCGTCCCTGTACGAGGGCTTCGGGCTGCCCCCGCTGGAGGCGATGGCCTGTGGCCTGCCCGTGGTGGCCTCCACTGCCCCGGCCCTGCGCGAAGTGCTGGATGGCGCCGCCCTCCTGGTGCAGGCGCAGGACGTGGCCGCCCTGGCGGAGGCCATGGCCGCCGCCCTGGGCGATGAGGCTCTGCGCTCGCGGCTGCGGGAGGCGGGGCTGCAGCGGGCCGCTCTCTTCTCCTGGGAGCGCACCGCGCGCGAGACTGCCGCCGTCTACCGGGAGGCGTAGGGAGTGGACCTGTCCGTGGTCGTGGTTAGCTTCAACGGGCGCGACTACCTGCGCCGCTGCCTGACCTCCGTCCTCGAACACACGAAGGGCGTTTCGTGCGAGGTCATCGTGGTCGACAACGCCTCCTGGGACGGGAGCGCCCAGATGGTGGAGGCTGAGTTCCCGCAGACGGCCCTCATTCGCTTGCCCGTCAACGTCGGCTTCGCCGCCGGCTGCAACCGGGGCATCGCACGGGCGACGGGCGAGTTCATCCTTCTCCTGAACCCCGATTCGGAGCTGGCCGAGGACGCCTTCTCGCCCATGGTGGCCTACTGCTGCCGGAATCCTTCAGTGGGCATCCTGGGTCCCAAGCTCCTGAACAGCGACGGCTCGCTCCAGCTCTCTTGCCGGCGCTTCCCCGGCCACCTGACCAGCCTGTTCAACCGCCAGTCCGTCCTCACCCGCCTCTTCCCCGGCAACCCCTTCTCTCGCCGCTACCTGATGACCGACTGGGCCCACGACCGCATATCGCCGGTGGATTGGCTCTCGGGGGCCTGTGTCATGCTCCGCCGCGAGATGGTGGAGCGCATCGGGGGCATGGACGAGGGCTACTTCATGTACATCGAAGACGTGGACCTCTGCTATCGGGCCCACCAGGCGGGCTATGAGGTGGTCTACTTCCCCCAGGTGGCGGTCACCCACCACATCGGCAAGAGCACCGAGACTATGCCCAACCGCAGCATCGTTCAGTGGCACCGCAGCATGTGGCGATACTATCGCAAGCACATGCGGGGGAACCTTCTACTGGACGCGCTCACACTGGCGGGAATCGCCGCCCGCTGTGTCTACCAGATCGTCCTTCAGAACGGGCGCCGTCTGGCGCGCCTGAGGCGCTAGCGGCTCTTCGCGCCCGCCTTGGGCGGCCGGCGGCCGCCTACGGCACTCGCCACGAGGCCCCGAATCGACTGCATGGCCGTCGCCTGCCACATGGAGCGGGCGTACCCCAGACCGAAGATGATCAGCAGGATGGCCGCGCCGTAGGCGAAGAAGGCCAGGAACTCCGCCCATACCGACCCCACGAAGTGGATGGTCAGCGCGGCGCTGGCGAACAGCAGGCAGAGGCCGTACAGGGCGAAGAGCACGCTGCCATCGGAGAGGCCCGTGCCCTCGAGGCGGTGCTGGATGTGGTCCAGGTCGCGCAGGAAGGGGTGGCGCAGGTCGATGATGCGGCGGGTGAAGGCGAGAACGGTGTCCAAGATGGGGAAGCCTAGGGCGACGATGGGCACGCCGATGAACATGCTGTTGGTCACGCCGGTGGAGCCCTCGATGGCCAGGGCGGCCAACAGGAAGCCCACCAGCAGCGCCCCCGAGTCGCCGAGGAGGCGGGAGGCCGTCGGCAGGTTGAGGGGGAGGAAGCCGGCGCAGGCCCCCCCCAGGGCCACGAACTCGACGGCGACCAGCGGCCGCTCCACGTTGTGGGCGATGAGGGCCAGGGGCAGCGCTCCGATTATGGCCACTCCCGCCGCCAGTCCGTCCTTGCCATCGATCAGGTTGATGGCGTTGGTCAGGAACACGAGCCAGAGGATGGTCACGACGGGCGCGGCCCACTCGAGGGAAAAGGAGGCGCCCCAGGGCATGGACACGTCGTCGATGCGATAGCCGGCCAGGAAGGCCAGACCGGCAGCGCCCGCCTGCACAAGGAACTTGACCTTAAAGTTCACCTCGCGCAGGTCATCCAGGAGGCCCACGAGCAGGATCATCAGGCCGGCGCTCAGCAGGCCCGCCGTTTCCTTGCGGTCGGCGTCCATCAGGTCGGCGAGGTCGGAGGAGATGAGGGTAGCCAGCAGGAGAGCGACCAGCAGACCGGCGAACACGGCCAGCCCGCCCACGCGGCGGCGGCCGATGCGGGCTTCGGCCGGGCGGGCGAGGGCGCGCAGGGGGAGGAAGGCGGTAAGGGCCCAGGCCACAACCGCGGCCAAGGCGAACACTAGAACGTAGACGTCGGGGCCCAGGCTGGACATCGCGGTTCAGCTTACTTTAGCAGGTGGGCGGGCGTGGTGCCACACAGAGCCGCAGGCACCATTGTAGGGGCGAAGCTCGCCGGCGCCCTCGAGGAATGGGCAGGGACAAGCCCTGCCCCTACGTTCTTGGGGTATCACGTAGGGGCGCCCCTTGGCGCGCCCCCGGAGAGGGGTTGGGGCAACCGCTGCCTCTACCTCAGGATAAGAGCACCAGGCCTGCCGCCATGAAGTACGCGCCCAGCACCAGGAGGAAGAGAGCGCAGACCGCCAGCACCACTCGATAGACGAAGCCGCTCATCAAGCGACGGCCGCTGGCCATGACTAAGCCCAGGAGACCCAGCCAGGCGATATCGGAGAGAATGTGGCCCGTATAGATGGAGGCAACGCCTGCCGCGCCGTGGTCCAACCCCTGCCGGACCAGCAGCGTGCCGGCGGTCGCCCACCAGGCGGTGAAGCCCGGGTTGGAGAGGCTCACCAGGACGGCGGCCACCCCCAGGACGAGGGCGGTAGAGAGCCACGACTGGTTGGTGGCGCCCAGGGAACGCTTCCAACGCTGGCGCCAGGATCCGCCATAGGCGGCGCCCGGGCCGTTGGCCTCGGGTGGCGCCAGGGTCGGTGCTTCCTTGGGCAGGGCACCCAGGATATGCACGCCCATCCACAACAGGAAGATCCCGCCCACGACGCCGATGCCTCCCTTCACCGAGTCGTTGTCCAAGAAGCGGCTGAGGCCCAGCGCCAGGCCGATGACGAGCGGTAGCTCTAGGAGGCTGTGGCCGGCTGCCAGCATGGGGCCGGCCCAGAAGCCCCGGCGCATGGTCTCGCGGACGGCGAGCGTGGTCAACGGGCCGGGCATGAGGGCGCCGGTGAAGCCAACCCCGAAAGAGGTGGCGAAGAGGACAGCGAGGGCGGATACGGGCACCTGTCCAGTGTCACACCCGGTGTGACGGTTCGTCAACGCGAGCCCGCGCCTCTTGGCATCGGGCCAGCGGCCCGCTATCATCGGAGCGATGGAGCCCGGGGAACGCCACGAGAGCCGTCGAGCCTTCCTGCGCCGGCTGGCCGGGGTTGCCTTCCTGGCGGGGATGGGCGGCACCGCCATTGGGGCCGCGGCCTGGGAGGTGCTGACCCGCCTGGAGTCCGGTCACGCCACCGGGCCCACCGGCATCAGCTTCGCCCCGCCCTCGCCGACGGCCTCGCCCTTGCCGGAGGCATCCCCCGCTCCTGCTACTGCTGCCGCCGGCGACGGCGGCCTAGCCGGCGTCATCAGCCGGGGCGACACGAGCAAGGCGTGCGTCGCCCTCACCTTCGACGACGGCTTCTACCCGGACGCCATCGAATCGGTGCTGGACGCCTGCGCCCGCGAGGGGATCCAGCTAACGTTCTTCCCCAAGGGCGCTCTGCTGGAGCGGCGGCCTGACCTGTGGCGACGGGCCGTGGACGAAGGCCACGAGATCGGCAATCACACCTTCGACCACACGCCCCTCACCTATTTCCCGCCGGACGATCCTGCCACCGAGGGCAAGATCCTCGACCAGCTCGACCGCTGGCAGCAGGCGCTGGATGCAGTGCTGGGCTCACCTCATCCGGCGCGTTACATGCGGCCGCCGGGCGGCATGGTGAGCGACGTGGTGCGCGCGGTGGTGGCCAAGCGCGGGCTGGAGATCGTGCTCTGGACGCTGGACAGCGGCTCGGTGGGTGGCGCCGGCTCCGATCAGATCGTGGCCAACGTGACGGGCGGCGCCACAAACGGCGCCATCGTCCTCATGCACTTCATCCCCAGCGATGCCGCTGCCCTACCTGCCATCATCAGCCGCCTGAAGGCCGGCGGCTTCACTCTAACCACCGTCAGCGGTGTACAGTAGCAGTGTCACACCGCCGGTGCCGAGCGCTCCGGGCGGGCGCGTTCGGCGGCGATGATGTGCTCCACCTGGTCTGCGGCCTCCTCCAGGTGGCCCTCGGCGTTCACGACGACATAGTCGAAGTGGCCGGCCGCGTCCATCTCCCGCCGGGCTGTCGCCAGGCGCACGCGCAGCGTCTCCTGCGAGTCGGTGGCGCGGCGGCGGAGGCGCTCCTCCAAGTCGGCCAGGGAGGCCGGCGCGAGGAAAATGGTGACCGCCTGGGGTACGGCGCCCTTGATGGTCGCCGCGCCCTGGACATCGGTGCGCATCAGCACATCGCGGCCGCCGGCCAGCGCTTCGCGGACGGGACCCTTGGGCACGCCGTAGCGGTGGCCGTAGACGAGCGCGTTCTCCAGCAGCTCGCCGGCGGCGGCCATCTGCTCGAATCGATCCGAAGTCAAGAAATAGTAGTCGCGGCTGTCGATTTCCGCGCCGCGGCTGGGTCGGGTGGTAGCGGTGATGGCGAAGTGGTAGGGCCGCCCCCGCGACTTGAGGACCGCCAACAAGGCGTCCTTGCCCACGCCGGACGGGCCCGATATCACCACCAGAAGTGGATTGCTCCGGACGCTGGCTCTTCTAGCTGTCCTCGGGGATGAGCCGGGCAAAGACACCTTCCTGACCAACGGCGGCGACGCGGCCGCTGATGGTCTCCGGGGTGATGGCCGCCAGGATTATGGAGCCGTTGTCCATGAAGATGGCGGCCTTGGTGCGTCGGCCGTTGGTGATATCGATGATCGTGCCCTTCTTCTTGCCCTCGCGGATGAGGCGCTGAATAGGGGCCGAGCCGGTGGACACAATTGCAACCACCCGATTGAGGGCTATAAAGTTCTTGAAGCCCACGGCTACCAACTCTGTAGCCATTTCCGCCCTTCCTTTCCGTATTCCACCATTTTTATAGCTTATTTTACTACATTTCGGCCCGATCCACATCATCCCAGAAGCCGGGATATGAGATAACCGCCGCCTGAGCGCCGCGGACGGTTGTTTCGCCGCGGGCCAGCAGCCCGGCGACAGCCAGGGCCATGGCCAGGCGGTGGTCGCCGTGGCTGCCACAAGGAGCGCCCCGCAGGCCGCCGCCACCGTGGATCACCATGCCGTCAGGCAGTTCCTGGATGCGGGCCCCCAGTCGCCGCAGCTCGCGAGCAGTGGCGCGGATGCGGTCGGACTCCTTGACCCGCAGCTCGCCGGCATCGCGAATCACGGTCTCGCCCTCGGCCAGGCAGGCGGCCACAGCCAGCGCCGGTATCTCGTCGATGAGGCGAGGGATGAGGGCCCCCTCGATGACCGTGCCCCGCAGGCGCGAGGAACGGACGACGATGTCGGCCACGGGCTCGCAGCCCCACGTCCGCTCCTGCTCGACGGCGATGCAGGCGCCCATGGCGCGCAGCGCGTCGATGATGCCGCTGCGGCTGGGGTTGACTCCCACGCCCGTGAGGCGA
>Ga0315268_10007800_pt1 | contig 11233 bp, 9 predicted proteins | sample C1_top_MG_FD_204535 | JGI IMG/M metagenome (GOLD analysis project Ga0315268, IMG submission 204535) | Sediment microbial communities from Yellowstone Lake, YNP, Wyoming, USA - C1_top | ecosystem: Environmental > Aquatic > Freshwater > Lake > Sediment | place: USA: Wyoming | collected 2017-08-01 | reverse complement strand
CCCCTTTGGGCTCTGGTTGGTGATCCACAAAACCTGCGGGTATTTGCCCTTAAGCAACTCCAGGCTTCCATCGCTGCTGGCGTCATCGACCACCACCACCTTATAAGGGACCTCTGGCGGCGCGGCGTAGATGGCGCTGAGGCATCTGTCCAGATGCCCTATTTTATTTTCATTGACCATGGCCAGGATCAAACGGCTGGCTCCGAAGGGGCGCTTGAAATTGGCCTGGTACCGTTCGTCCAGCCGCCAATGATATTTGTGGAACAATTTCAAATAACTTGCTATATGCCGCAGGTAGGAGCGCACCTTGATCTGGCTGGTTCCCTGCTGCCCGTAGTGGTATATCCGGGCCTCCGGAACAAAATAGCGTTTCCAGCCGTGCTCCTGCATCCGGTAGCTGATGTCTATATCCTCACAATAGATGAAGAACCTTTCGTCAAAAAGCCCCGCCTGTTTAATCGCCTCCCGGCGGAATATTATATTGCCTCCGTAGACCCAATCCACTTCGGTCTCCGAATCCAGCACTACATCCGACATCTCATAGTATCGGACCTGGGCGGTGGGTGGAATAATTTTTTTCAAAAATGATCCCCGGTATATCACCGGCCAAATGGACGGCGGAAAGCGGCGGCGCGAATATTGCCTTACCCCCTGGGGTGAAAGAAGTCTGGCTCCGGCAGCGCCGGCATCGGGGAACTGATCCATGAACCGGACCATGGCGGTAAAGGTGTCTTCGGTAATATAAGTGTCGCTGTCCAGCGAGAACAGGTAACGCCCCCGGCCCATTCCCAACCCCTTGTTCTGAGCGGCTGCAAATCCAAGATTTTTACGGTTGGGTATGACCGTGACCCAGGGATATTTTTCAGCCAGCATGCTCACGGTGCCGTCGCTGGATCCGTTATCCACCACTATCACCTGGTAGCTGATGCCCCGGGTATGGGCCTTTATGGACTCCAGGCAGAGCCCCAACAGGCGCTTGACGTTGTAGCTGACGATGGAGATGCTGAGATCGATATTTATATCTTCGGGATAAAGCATAGGCCTTTATTATATTGTCTGCCGGGCGGTGATGATCTTATAATCCGACGACAGCAGCAGGGAAACCATTTTATTCAGGACATCCGTCCGGTTGCCGCTGGCTATCAGCCAATCATGCAGGTTCAGGGTAAAAAAGCCGGGGGACCTCAAAAGCTGCTGTCGCCAGGCATTGACTGCGAAATCTATGTAACGGGCCGGCGAAGGCTGAAGGGGCGACACCAGCCCCAGCAGCTCCCCGTCCATGGATGAAGTCAAAGGAATTTCCTTTAAGCCGAATTTGTTTTGGTGAGGAAGTTTGGGGAATTTCCGTTCCTGCCACCGGGCCCACAATCCCGCCATCATTTGCCCGGTTTGGATCTCGGGCCGGGCGGCCGGGGAAAAGAAACGCTCCCGGTAGAACAGATGCTGATGGCTTACCCAAAGGTATCCTTTTTTAACCAGCCACAACAGCAGCCTTTGGTCATAATCCAGCCAGGGAGCCCTGAACCCATTGGGGTTATGTCCCAAAGCCTGAATATAAGCCTGATGGCTGCGGCTCAGCACTTTTTCCAGCCACTGGTCGTCCAGCATCCTCAGGTTCTCGTGTTTCCAGCCGTGCAGGGCGATCTCATGCCCCTGCCGGTCCAGTTCCAGGAAAAGCCCCGGGTGTTGTTCCAGCAGTTTGCCGCAGGCATTGAAGACCGCCGGAACCTTGTACCGGTTCAGTACCCGGACGATCTGGTTGATGCCATCGGTAAAATCCAGATATTCCCGCCAGGGGCCTTCCAGCCCGGATTCGGTGTCGATGAATATTATGGCGTTTTTTCCGGTCACTGCTTTTCCCGCCAGGCAATTATCTGATTATGGGCCAATTTACCCAGCTTCTTTATGAAATAACCTGCGTCCTTCAAGCCGATGCCGCCGGAACGCAGCATCAGACGGGCCCGGAGCAGCGAACCCTTGGCTTTCATGTCGGCCATTTCTTTGTGGCTGACCCCGGGCAGGTTCATCAGGAAAGAGGTGTCCTTGAGCCAGGAATCCCAATCCGTCAAAAGCTCCTGGGGAACCAAGCGGTGCCGGGTGGCAATGTCGTATAGCGGACTGCCCGGGTATGGCGTGGTGATCGACCAGCCGATGTAATCCAGCAGCTTCTGGTCAACCAGTTTTTTGGCAAAGTCCAGGGTCTTTTGGGTCATGGCCAGGTCCTCGAACCGCAGCTGGCCGTCCTCCTCCCAGACATTGAACAGCATGAACAGCCCGTGGATCTTCAGATTGTATTTCTTCAGCAGCCGGCAGGCCGATTCCACCTGCTCCAGGGTGATGTTCTTTTTGATCCCCTTCAGGGCTTCGGGATTTCCGCTCTCTATTCCCAGGTGAACATACCAGCAGCCCGCTTCGGCCATGGCTTTCACCAGCTCTTCGGGCAGGGGATGGGCCCTTAACTGGGTCTTCCAGGCCACCGGCAGCCGGCGCGACTTGATCTCGGCGCAGATGGCCAGGGCATTTTCCAGGTTGTTGTTGAATTCGTCGGCGTTGTCGAAGGCCTCCCGCACACCAAAGGTCTTGTAAAGGTACTCGATCTCATCGGCGATGTTCTTGGCCGAACGGGTGCGGACCCTGGGAGTGGAAGTGTTCCAAACGCAGTTGGAGCAAAAGGTGCAGCGGTAGGGACAGCCCCGGGACATTATGATATTGGTCTCGGGGGTATATTTGTAAAGGTAAAAGCCCGTGTAATCCTTTAAATTCAAAAGGTCCCGGGCCGGGAACGGGATATCGTCCAGCACGGGAATGAATTTGCGGGGCGGGGTCAGCACCGCCTGGCCGGCCTGGCGGAGGCAAAGCCCATCCACTTTTTCCCAGTCGACTTTACCAAATGACCCTTTCTGCTCCAGCTGCTGGACGACCTCGACCAGGGTGGCCTCGCCCTCCCCGTATACCACCAGATCGGCGGCCGACCGCAGGATCCCTTCCTGGGGCAGGGCCGTGGCATGGGGACCGCCCAGGATCACTACCTTGCCGGGGTGCTCCTTTTTTATGCGGTCGGCCAGCCGCAGGGCGCTGGCGGCCACCGGGGTATAGTAGGAGAGACCGATGATATCGGCATCAAACCTGCTTATCTGCTCGATCGTCCGCTGGTAGCCGTGCCTGACCCCGTCAAAAACATCTATGATTACCTGCGGCAGGTGCTGCCGCAGGTAACCGGCCAGATACAAAACGCCCAGGGGCGGAGAGATCTGTTCCCCCAGTTCTCCCAGTTTCGGCGGATTTTCCGGCGGGACGAATATCAACTGAACTTTCATTGATCGGCCTCATTGTTTTTCATATGTTCTGTTAGTTTTTGGTAAACCAGGCCCACTCGTTTTGAGACCAACGCAGCATCGAAATTTTGGCGGACAATTTCTAAGGCCTGGGTGCCCAACCTCTGCCGAAGGTCTTTGTCGTTTATCAGTTCCTCGATTTTTTGGGCCAGATCACGGCTGTCACCCGGGCCGGCAAAAAGCCCGTTTTGCCCGGGCTTGATCAAATCCAGCGGCCCGCCCAGGGGAGTGGCTATCACCGGTTTCCCCAGGGCCATGGCCTCCAGGGCGGTCAGGCCAAAACCCTCGGGTTCGATGGATGGCTGGACGACCATATCGGAAGGGGAAAGGTATCTGGCCACGTCCTTCACCTCCAGCAGCAGAGTATGGCGCTGTTTAAGGCTGCCGGCCGCCAGCCGTCGCTGTATCTCCTCAGCCTGGTCCCGGTATTTTGGGACGATTACTCCGATGATCAACAAATGCAGATTGTAACCTTTGTCCAACAAGCTTTCCAGGGAATCTATGAGCACCGCCACCCCTTTGCGCCGGATAAGCCGTCCGCAATATCCTATCACCAAACGATCGTCTGGGATCCCCAATTGAACCTTGATGGCCGGAACATCCGGCCGGGGATAAAACAGTTTCAGATCCACGCCGTCATTGACCACCGTAACCTTTTTGGCGATCACCGCCGGGGAAAACAGTTTGGCCGCCTGGCTGGAAACGCAGATGATCCGATGGGCCAGCCGGGGCATAAAAAGCCTCAGGAAGCTGCGGATCCACCAAGGCCTCTCGATTATCTCCCTCACCTGCCAGACGTGGGGAACCCGGCAAAAAAAGGCGGCCAGCCCGGGAGAAAGCAGGGCGCTGGAATTTGTATGGACCAGCGCTATCCTTTCTTTCTTGATGAGCCGGATGAAAAATAACGTGGATTTTACCAGCCGGGCCAGGAACTTGAAAATATAAGTTTTTCCCAGGCCCCGGGCCATTATGTCCAGGTCATCGAAATAATACACCTTGAAGCCCTTTTGCTCCAGGTCCAGGGAAATGGGCCCGGGATGCGGGTAGACCATGATCATCCGCCACTCCTCGGGTTTCATATTCACGGCCAGGTTCCGCAGGGCGATGTCGCCGCCGCCCAGCTCGGAGCCGTTGGTGGCCAGGATCACCGGTTTAGGATTTGATTCCTTCATAGACCTGATAAGTTTTTAAAGCGGTGTTATGCCAGGTAAAAAACTTGGCCCTTTCCCCGCCGCCCTGCCGCAATTGTTGTGCCAGGCCGGGATCATCCTGTAGAAGGTTAATCTTGCGGGCCCAATCGGAAGGATCTTCCGGATCAGCCAGCAAGCCGGCCTGGCCCACCACTTCCGGCAGGGCCGAGGCGTTGGCGGCCACTACCGGTACCCCGGCAGCCATGGCTTCCAGGACCGGCAGGCCAAAGCCTTCATACCGGGAAGGGACCAGGGCGCATAAGGCATTCGCCATCAGCCCGGCCATGTCCCCTGGCGTCACCGGGCCGGTAAAAACAACGCTGTGATCCAATCCCAGCTGCTGGCACTGCTTTTTGATGGCTACGGCCCCGAAACCGTCGCGCCCTATGACGCAAAGCTTCGGGACGGATTTGTTCCTCTGTTCCATGATCTTCATGGCCCGGAAGAGAACTTTCATATTCTTCCTGGGCGTAACTGTGGAGATTGTTGCCAGGTAGGGTTTCTTCAGCCCGTATCTGTCCATGAGATCATCCGGGGCGGCGGCCTGCTCCCGGCTCGGGTCCGAAACACCCAAAGGAATGGCAAATATTTTTTGGGGATCTATCCCCAACATAGACACCATCTCTGTCTTGGAAAATTCCGAAATGGTTATTACTGCCCGGGCTGCTATGGCCGCCTGCCTGGTAACCCAGCGCAAATAAATATTTTCCTTTAAACTGTAAAAACCGGGATGGCGCAAAAAGGCCAGATCGAAGAAGGTCACGGCGGACGGCATTTTCAAACCAAAAGGCAGAGTGAAAGAAGTCCCGTGAAAAACATCAGCTTCATAACGATTTGCCATCGACCCCACCTTTCCCAGGTCCCAGGCAAAACGGCCCACTTCCCCTCCAGGCCATCTTGCCGGAGTTATGATCTCCAATTGGGACCGGGCTGGGGACAGTTTCAATTTTTGTCCCAATATTTTTTTGTTCAAACCGAACAAACACCGGGAAGGGCCTTCCGCCAAGCCGTCCAATCCCATAAGCAGATTGAAAAGATACTGCTCGGTCCCGGTCCAAACCGGACGTTCAAGATAACGGCAGTTAAATCCCACTTTCATAAAACGGTCTCCCGGCCCATTGTGCCGGCCAGTTTCTCTATTTCCGCCGCAGCCGAATCCCAGCTGTAGTATTTCCGGGCCACTTCCGCAGCCCGGCCCTTTAGCTTGGTTCTCAATCCCTGATCCCCGGCAAACGAAACTATCCCCTCCGCCAAATCCTGGAGTTTGAGACCCTTAAAAACCAGGCCCGGGTCCAGCCGATTGAGGATCTCCGGGATGGAGCCGACCGGGGTTCCCAGCACCGGGGTATCGCAGGCCAGGGACTCGGCGATCGACAGCCCAAAACCTTCCAGCGAGATGGTGGGCATTACCGAAAAATCGGCGGCCTGGTAAAGCCTGACCTTTTCCTCTTCGCTGACATAACCAAGAAATTTTACCCGGTCCTTCAAACCCAGCCCTATTGATCGTTTTTCCAGCTCATCTTTCAGCGCACCCTGGCCTGCTATCAGCAGCAGGGCTCCGGGAATTTTTTTTGCCACCGAAGGCATTGCTTCGATCAGCAGGTCCACCCCGGTGCGGGGGATCAGCCGCCGGACCGTCAAGATCAACGGTTGCGCTTGATCGTAGCCAAGTTGTTTTTTAAGAGCGGCCCTATCCGCTGAAGGACGATAAATTTGGCCGTCGGCTCCGCCGGAGATAACTGTCATTTTCTCCGGGGACAGCCCGAAGTGGTGTTTAATTATCTCCTGGCTGTGCAGGCTTAAGGTGGCCACGGCCCCGGCGGAAGCCACAAACTCTGACTGCTTTTTTTTCATCCACCATCCCAGCAACGGCAGTCCCAAAGCAATAACCGGCCTGGCGAATAAACCTTTTGATCTGGTCTGACCCAGCATCTCGGTCTTATACTCCAGATCCATAGGACCGTAAAAAAAATATAAAATCGGTAATTTGCGCCGTCTAACCCATTTGAAAGCCGCCAAATCCGAATAAGGCGACCCGCCAATTACGGCATCATAATTCTCTGAACTCAATGATTCCAAAAGCTGGAGACAGCTGTTTCCAGCTTTTATCCCCCACCAGGGGTTTTCGAACCTGCCATCATATCTTATTACCCGGACCCCATCGGGCCAAGTCTCATCCGTTCGAGTATCTGCCCGCGTTCTGGCCGCCACCACAGTCACTTGATGCCCCCGTTTCTGCAGGGCCCGGACACAGTTGTAAGTATGCACCCCGCTGCCCCCACCGGGTTCGGGATAAAAAACGCTGGTGATCCATAATAAACGAAGGCTTTTCATCTATCGAGCCATCCCCGCTGCATTTCCCACGCCTTAAAGAACGAGACCACCGGATAGAGCATGGAATAAAGGGCCACGAACAGGCCCATACTTCCGTCCAGCACTCCCATCCGCAGGAAATAATATTTAAGGAAATCCTTGCCCCCCTCCAGGAACGATACCATGCCCAGAGCTTCCGGGCAGCGGGACACTTTGACAGGATCTATTTTTTTCGCCTCCAGGGTGGTGTAATAATTGAACTTCGAAATGTATTCGCCATAACCGCTGAATCCGTAGTGCCTGATCCTCGCCTGCAATTTTCCTGTCTTCCCCCGCACCCTCACCGTCTCGTCGGTCATGGGATCGTCATATCTTCCTTTTTCCCGCCGGAAAAGCCGTATCAACTTAAGCCCTTCGAAGCAGCGGATACGTTGCCTCCCCAGGTATGTGCTTATCCCCAGATAGTATCCGTCGGGGGCCCGGGGACTGCTGACGGCCCGCCTTATTTCGCCGGCCAGCCCGGGAGTTATGATTTCGTCGGCGTCTATAGACAGCACCCATTCATTCCGGCAGCGCTCAATGCCCCAGTTCTTCTGGGGCCCGAAGCCGGCCCAGGGGTGATGCAGCACCCGGGCCCCGCACTGCCTGGCGACCTCCACCGTGCGGTCGGTGCTGCCGGAGTCCACCACCAGTATCTCGTCGGCCCATGCCAGACTGCGCAGGCATTCCCTGATCCGCCGTTTTTCCTCGTTGAGGGTGATGACCAGCACGGAGATGCCCATTTTATGAGCCCTCCCTCGGTACGGCATCGGCAACCAGGGATTTGACCGCCGCCGTAAAACGGTAAAGGGAGGAGAACAGGGAAATATACAGCCCCGGCCAGCCGTCCCGGTAGGCCTGACGCCACAGGTAAAACTCCACAAAGGTCTTGAGTGGCCGGGCCAGACCCTGGGCCGCGAAGCTATTGCGAAGACGGTCCTTTTTCCTCAGGTCCAGCAGGATACCGGCCTCGGCATCGGTATAACGGTTATACTTCTCCAAATACTCGTTAAGGTCGGCCACCGCCCGATGATCCAGATATTCCTTCAAACTCCCGGTAGACCCTTGGACCAGCAACTTTTCATGTACCGGCGTCGTCTCGAAACATGCCTGACCCTTCTTAAAAAGGCGCTGCTGCCAGTCGGGCCACCAGCAATGCATGAACCTGTCGCCGTAGTAACTTCGGCGCAATATCCGATAAGCAGAATGGATTGTTCCCTGGGACAAAGTCCTGTTTATCTCCTCCGCCAAACATGGCGTCACCTCTTCGTCGGCATCCAGGGATAGTATCCATTCCCCCTGGCAGCGCTCAAAGGCCCAGTTCTTCTGCTGGCCAAATCCCTGCCATGGATGATGCAGCACCTTTGCTCCCGCACTCCTGGCTATTTCTACAGTACGGTCGGTGCTCCCGGAGTCCACCACCAGGATCTCATCCGCCCAGGCCGCGCTTTTAAGGCAACGTCCAATGTACCTTTCCTCATTCTTGGCAATTATGACAACCGACAAATGCAAACTCAAGCGCCTCCCTGTGCCAACCGGTTGTTCCATTGGGCCAGCAATCCCACAAAAAACCAGAAATATATGCTTACCGGAATAGTTTCTATCCCGCCGGAAAGTGTAAGCACCATTACCGCCATCATCAGGGCAAAAAGCGAGGCGGCCAGCGCCTGATGGGGAAAATCATCTCTCCGGGATATTTTATAAGCGATTGTGGCCGAGGAAATGAAAACCGCAACCAATACAAATAAACCTGGCCAGCCGTAATTGGTGGCAATTGTGGCATAGTAATTGTCTGTAATGAAAACCGAACGGCTGTCATTCTGTCCCAAAGCGCTCTGAGCCTGCCCCCGGCTGCCGCCCACCGACCCGGCTCCCAATCCCAAGGGGTGTCCCATTACGGTAGGGATCCATGTGGCGGCCAGGGAACCCAAGCGGCCCTGGATGGTAGTGGTTTCCTTGGGATTTCTTAAGGTTTGTACCATGACCAAAAATGGGTCATCGGTGGTGTCCTTGGCGGCAATGTCAAAAAGAATAAGAATGGAAGCTATAGCCACCGAAAAAGCCAGGAAACGGTAGATCCTACTGCCTTTTTTAAAAAGCAAATAGAACATCAGGCCGGCAGCAAACCCAACCCAAATCCCGCGGACCTGACAGGCGAAAACGCAGAAGACGCAAAGCAAACAGGTAAGCAGATAAAATAGATTGAGCAATAATCCTTGCCTCCGGTTGAACCATGAAAGGGAAATAAAGAACATGAACAACATATACGTGCCGAACACCCCGGCGCTGATCATGGTGGAGAAATAACGGATGCCCCCGGTGGAGGATACCGGCGTTTCCCTTATCCACCATACTTCGGCCGCCGTGAAACCAAAAATAATCTGCTTTATGGCATAAAGGCCGCACAGCCAGGTAAGCACCAGGAAAAATATCTTTAGAACTGCCAGATGATTATCTTCTATCAGGAAAAGCGCCAGAAAAAATGTTATGGCCGGAAATACGTCTCCCCGGTAACCAAACAAAGCTACCCCCAGGGAAGGGTTTAATGGGTTGATCACTTCCACTACGCCCCATAACAAATAAGCTGAGACTAACACCACCAGGGCCTGTTTGTATTGTCCGAATTCGAGCATCATCTTTTTCTTATAAATGAAGCCTCCCAGGCAGGCCATCATAATAATATCTGTGGCTGCCCCCACGTTGGGAATGACTCCCAGCCTCATGATAAATCCCATCAAAGGCGTAATCAATAACAGGCCCAAGAGGCCATAGAGGGGATAATTCATTCCGGCAAAGGCAATACCACTGCCAAAGATAAACAACAGTATCATGCTCAAGAAACCGTTGTTTATGCCCCAACCCATAAACCATCCGGCCGTCACCAGCACCATCACTCCCAGTATCTGCAGAAGCAGCGCTCTGGGGTTCAAGCCCCGTCTTTGATTTTTATTGTGCCAAAAGTTTTCGGTAAACAGCAACTGTTTTTTCTCCTATGGCCTGCGGCGAGTAATGTTTTTTATATGCCTTCAAGGCGTCAGCGCCCAGTTTACGTTTTAGTAACCCGTCTTTGTCCAGGCTTAGGATGGCCTTTGCCAAGTCATTAGACTCTCCGGAAGGGACTGCCACCCAGGGGATATCCCCGCCAGGCAGCTTTTGCTCGCCGGTTACTATCAATGGCTTGCCCAGCTGCAACATCAAGGGCAAGGTGGAATGACGCCCTAGATCCTGACTCTTGGTGAAGATGGCCAATCCTATATCGGCAGCGAATAGTATCAAACTGGTTTCCCGGGCCCCCAATTCCCCTGTAAAAACAACGCCGGGGTCAAGCCCAAGTTCCCTTGCCTTTGCTTGCAGCTCAGACATATATGTTTTTTCATCACCCTCGGACCCCACATGGATATAATTTGCCCTAAGGCCCCTTCCCTTAAGCTCCAGGAGGGATTTTAAGATAAGCGGAAAATCTTTGTCCCGGTAAATGAAGCCAAAAGACGCCAATAACAAGTTCTTTGGATCCAGCCCGTATTTTTTGCAAACCGTTTCTTTTTCTCCTTGACAGGAAGGATCCAGTTCCATTCCCGGACCGATGGGTATGTTGAATATTCTCTCGGTAACGGCCGGATAAATACCGGCGATCTCGTCGGCCCCAGATCGATAACCGATCACTATGGCATCGGCATATTCCCACATTTTTTTCAAGATTGCCGGTTTGCGCAGCCCCAGCCGTCCGGCGCCTTTGAAGAGATACGGATAGTTCAGGTCATGCTGGGTTGCTACGATCCTGGTTTTGGGCAGCCAGCGTTTGATTTGCCCCGGCAGGGAAAGACCCAGCCAGCCCGGGTGAAACAAGGCCTGCTGGTATTGGATATGTACGATATCCGGATTTTCCGACTGCAGTATTTTTTTTATGCGGTTTTTTTGGTTTATCTTCCAATCGGAAACGATATGAACCCGGCTTATGCCATATTGCGCTGCATCAATCTGACCGGCCTCGGTTAAAAGTGAAACCTCCGGCCCCAAGGCGGTTAAGGCTTTGATCAGAAGAGCCGCATAGTTCCCCACCCCGCACACTTTGGGAGGGAAGGCCGGGCAAACAAAGAGTACTTTCATGATCCGGCCAATATCTTATACTGTTCCAAAATTTTAAAAGCATTTTCTTTGATGGTAAAACGGCTTTGGTAGACAGACCGGCCGGCCCGGCCCATCTTATTCCTTCGTACCTTATCATTGACCAATTGTCTGACCTTGCTGGCCAAGCACTCGGGGGTATTTTCCTCCAAAATAAGCCCAGATGTTCCCTCCGCAACGGTTTCGGGCAGGCCGCCCTGGCTGGAAACGATGACCGGGCGCCCCTGGGCC
>Ga0315268_10007798_pt1 | contig 11234 bp, 13 predicted proteins | sample C1_top_MG_FD_204535 | JGI IMG/M metagenome (GOLD analysis project Ga0315268, IMG submission 204535) | Sediment microbial communities from Yellowstone Lake, YNP, Wyoming, USA - C1_top | ecosystem: Environmental > Aquatic > Freshwater > Lake > Sediment | place: USA: Wyoming | collected 2017-08-01 | reverse complement strand
GCCCCCCCCGCCCCCCCCCCCCCCGCCCCGCCCCCCCCCCCCCCCCCCCCCCCCCCCCCCCCCCCCCCCCCCCCCCCCCCCCCCCCCCCCCCCCCCCCCCCCCCCCCCAAATCCCTTTTTACACCTCACTTGCCCCGCAGGGGCTCCTTGAGCGCGGCGATGAAGTCGCCCACCTCCGTGAGCAAATCCTTACCACGGAGCTTGGCCACCCGCTGGACGATGGCGCTGCCCACCACCACGCCGTCCACGTAGGGGGCGAGCCACTTGACCTGCTCCGGGGTGGAGATGCCGAAGCCCACGGCCAGGGGGCATTTCACCAGGGAGCGCACTTCCTTGAGGGCCGCGGCCAGGTCCGGGGGCAGTTCGGCCCGGGCCCCGGTGATGCCGGTGACCGAGACGTAGTAGAGGAAGCCCCGGGTGAGGCGCCCGGCTTTCTTGATGCGCTCCGGGCCGCTGGTGGGCGCGGCCAGAAAAATGGCCGCGACCCCTGCCTGCGCGGCGGCGACGCGCCAGGGCCCGGCCTCTTCCAGGGGCAGGTCCGGGATGATGAAGCCATCCACGCCCAGGCGGGCCGCGTCTTTGGCGGTTCTTTCCAGGCCGTACTGCAGGATGGGGTTGTAGTAGCCCATGAGGACCAGGGGGAGGTCCGTCTCACGCCGCAGTTGCCCGGCCAGCTCCAGGACCTCCGTCAGGTGCACCCCGCCTTTAACCGCCCGGGTGCTGGCCGCCTGGATGGTGGGGCCATCGGCCAGGGGGTCGGAAAAGGGGATGCCCAGCTCCAGTAAGTCCGCGCCTTTCTCCGCCATGGTCAGGGCCAGGGCCCGGGTGGTGGGCAGGTCCGGGTCACCCGCGGTGATGAAGGGAATGAGGGCCTTCTCGCGCCGGGCCTTGAGCCTTTTAAAAGTCGCGTCAATCCGCGTCACCGGACACCTCCAAATTTTCCGCCACCGCGTCCACGTCCTTGTCGCCTCGGCCGGAGAGGTTGACGATGATGAGGGCGTCCGGCGCATATTGGGGCGCCAGGGCCCTTAAGTAGGCGATGGCATGGGCGCTCTCCAGCGCCGGCAGGATGCCCTCGGTGCGGGAGAGCAACTGGAAGCCCTCCAGGGCCTCGGTATCCGTCACCGCCACGTATTCCGCCCGCCCCTGGTCCTTGAAGAAAGAGTGCTCCGGCCCCACCCCGGGGTAGTCCAGCCCCGGCGCCAGGGAGTGGGCCTCCCGGATGTTGCCCCAGGGGTCTTGTAAGAGATAGCTGAAAGCCCCATGCAGAACCCCGCGGGTCCCGGCCACCAGGGTGGCGGAATGAAGGCCGCTTCCCAGGCCATGACCCGCGGCCTCCACGCCCACGAAGCGCACCGGGTCGTTAAGGAAGGGGTGGAACAGGCCCATGGCGTTGCTGCCGCCGCCCACGCAGGCCACCAGGCAGTCGGGGAGCCTTCCCGTGGCGCGGCGGAGCTGGACCTTGGCTTCCCGGCCGATGACGGACTGGAAGTCCCGCACCAGCATGGGATAAGGGTGAGGGCCGGCCACGGAGCCGATGACGTAGTGGGTGTGGCGCACGTTGGTGACCCAATCCCGGATGGCCTCGTTCATGGCGTCCTTCAGGGTGCAGGAGCCGGCAGTCACGGGGATGACCTTGGCCCCCAGGAGGCGCATGCGGATGACGTTGAGGCGCTGGCGCCGGATGTCCTCGGTGCCCATGTAGATGTCGCACGTGAGGCCCAGGAGCGCGGCCACCGTGGCGGTGGCCACCCCATGCTGGCCCGCGCCCGTCTCGGCGATGAGCCGGGTCTTGCCCATGCGCCGGGCCAGCAGCCCCTGGCCCAGGGTGTTGTTGATCTTATGGGCCCCGGTGTGGGCCAGGTCCTCCCGCTTGATGTAAATGCGCGGGCCGCCCAGGGCGTCCGTCAGGTGCCGGGCAAAATAAAGGGGCGTGGGCCGGCCGACGTAATCCTTGAGATACCCGGTCAGCTCCCGCTGAAACTCCCGCTGCCGGCTGATCCTGTGGTAGGCGGTCTCCAATTCCAACAGGGCCGGCATCAGGGTCTCCGGCACAAAGCGGCCCCCATAAGGCCCATACCTGCCATGGCGGTCTGGTAACAAGGTTGCCTCCTTATGATGATAGCTGTCAGCCTTCAGCCTTGAGCTTTCAGCTTTTTCCAGTTTCGAGTTTCGAGTTTCGGGTTTTCGGTTTTTTACTGCTCACTGCTCTAAAAAAGGCCCTCAGTTCCTCCGGGTCCTTCTTGCCCGGCGCGACTTCCACGCCGCTGGCCACGTCCACCGCATCCGGTTGCGCCACCTCGATGGCCCGGGCCACATTCTCCGGGGTGAGGCCCCCGGCCAGGATGATGGGTCCGTGTTGCCGGGCCCGGCGGGCCAGGCGCCAGTCAAAGGTATCCCCGGTGCCGCCGATTTGGCCTTTTTTATAAGTATCCAGCAAGAAAGCCTGGCAGGCTCCCTGGTATGGCCCCAGGCCGGCGAGAGAGGACTCGTCTCTGAGGCGGAAGGCCTTGATCACGCGATGACCCAGGCTGCGGCAGTAATCCGGTGATTCCTGGCCGTGAAGCTGCAGCCAGTCCAGGCCCACCCGGGCGGCCAGGTTCCGCACCACCTGGGCTTCCTCGTCCACGAACACGCCCACGGTCAAAACCAAAGGCGGTAACTTCGTAATGATTTGCCTGGCCGCGTCCGGCGCCACCTTCCGGGGGCTTTGGGCATGAAAAATAAACCCCAAGGCGTCAGCGCCCAAGGCCGCGGCTAGTAGCGCGTCTTCCAGATTGGTAATGCCGCAGATTTTGATGCGAACCATAGTTTTTGGGGCCTCAAGCCGGCAAGTGCTTGACTCTGGGCACCGCCTTTATTTCCAGCATCACTTCCCCATAGCCGGAGCATTCCACTCCTGCATCCAGACATTTAACAAAATGCATGAAATGGAAGGAATTGGGGTCGAGATCCTCGCTCAAACGCTCATTAATCAGGGCCACCGGCACGATCAGTTGCGAGGCCAGGTAAACGCATATTTTCGGCGGACACAGTTTGGTTACAAAATTGCCGTCAACATCCAGGATAAGCCGGTCGCCCTCTTTATAGCCGGTATTGCAGTGCCGGGATTTAATAACCTTGGCCTCGATGGAAAAGCGGGGGGCCGCTCTGGCCAGTTTTTCCATCTGCCTCAGCCTCGGGTCCCCTTCCTTAAAATGCTCCAGGTCGGCGGGAGAATAACCCACTCGGGCGGCGAATTTTTTCAAAATATCTCTGGACATCAAAGCCTCCTGATGGGGCGGTAATCAAGCTTTGCCTAAGAACTCCCGCAACTTCGCGCCCGGGTCCGGGGCGGTGACCAGGGCCTCGCCGAGGAGGAAGGCCCGGATGCCGGCCTGCATCAGGGGTTCCAGGTCGCCCCGGGTCCTGAGGCCCGACGCGGCCACCAGGGTCACCTCCTTGGGCGCCAGGGGGGCCAGTTCCAGGGCCCGGTCCGGGTACATCTTGAAGGTGTGCAAATCCCGGGAATTAATGCCGATGACCCGGGCCCCCGCGGCCAGGGCCGTGGCCATCTCCTCTTCAGCGTGCACTTCCACCAGGGCCTCCAGGCCCAGGGAGCGGGTGAGCAGCAGCAGGGCCCGCAGTCTCCCCAGGTCCAGCAGGCTGACAATAAGCAGCAGGGCGTCCGCGCCCAGGGCCGCGGTTTCATAGACCTGGATGGGCTCCAGGATGAAGTCCTTGCGCAGGATGGGGACCTCAATCACCGGCCGCATTTGCCTGATAAATTCAAGGTCGCCGTGGAAATACGCGGTCTCCGTTAGAACCGAGATAGCCGCGGCGCCGTTTTCCTGGTAGGTGCGGGCCAGGGCCACGGGGTCCAGGTCCAGGGCCAGGGCCCCCTTGGAGGGCGAGGCCCGCTTCACTTCGGCGATGATGGCCGGGAAGGGACTCTGGTCCAGGGCCGCTTTGAGGCTCAAGGGAGTGGGCCGCCGGGCGATGGCCGCCTTGAACTCTTTCAGGGTCCCGGCGGCAAACAACTTCTCCGATTCGGCCAGCTTGCGGGCCACGATTTTCGCTAGCAAATCCATGTGTTCACCTATAGGGGGACCCGCCGGGTCGCCCTTACTGCTTACTGCTCACTTTCTCTGGTGGCCGGCACGGAGGCCGGCCCTACTGTTTATTTTATTTGGCGGCCGGCACGGAGGCCGGCCCTACCGTTCGTTTTATCTGGTGGCCGGCACGGAGGCCGGCCCTACCGTTCATTTTATTTGGTGGCCGGCACGGAGGCCGGCCCTACTATTCAGTGGCAAAGGATTTGCTCCTGGCAATGAGGTCGTTCAACTTCTGCAAAGCCTTGCCCTGGTGGATGGTCCTACGGGCCAGTTTGAGGCCCTGGGGGAAGTCAGGCGCGAGGCCCGCGGCGATGAAGGCCGCGGCCGCGTTCAGGGCCACCATGTCCTCCCGGGGCCCCCCCTCCCCTTCCAGCACGGAGCGCACGATGCGGGCGTTCTCGAAGACGTCGCCGCCCTTGATGTCGGCCAGGCGCGCCCTTTTCAGCCCGAAGTCCTCGGGTGCGATGGTATAGGTATGCACCTGTCCGTCTTTAAGCTGGCTCACGCGGGTGGGGCCGACGATGCTGATTTCATCATAGGAGCCTTCGCCGTAGACCACGAAGGCGCTCCGGGACCCCAGGTTGCCCAGGACCTGGGCCAGGGGCTCGGTGAGGCCCGGGTCGTACACCCCCAGCACCTGCACATTGGCGCCCGCGGGGTTGGTCAAGGGCCCCAGGATGTTGAAGATGGTGCGGATGCCGATCTCCCGCCGGGGGCCGATGGCGTAGCGCATGGCCCCGTGGAGTTGGGGCGCAAAGAGGAAGCCGATGCCTACCTCGTGGATGCATTGGGCCACCTGCGCCGGCGTCAGGGCCAGGTTGATGCCTAAGGCCTCGATGACGTCCGCGGAGCCGCAGCGAGAGGAGACCGCACGGTTGCCGTGCTTGGCGACTTTTAGCCCCGCGCCGGCCACCACGAAGGCGGTGGTGGTGGAGACGTTGAAGGTGGCGGTGGCGTCGCCGCCGGTGCCGCAGGTGTCCACCACGGTCTCCCGGTCCACGTTGATTTCGTCCCGGTCCAGGTCCACCAGGCTGTCAGCGATGGGGATGCGGGTGGCCTTGGCCCGCATCACTTTGGCCGCGGCGGTGATCTCGATGACCGTCTCCCCTTTCATGCGCAGGGCGGTGATGAAGGAGCCGATCTGGGCCTCCGTGGCCTCGCCCCCCATGATGGCCTCCATGGCCTTAACCATCTCGTCTTCCGTCAGGTCCTGCCGGGTGACCAGCTTGTAGATGGCTTCTTTGAGCATTGCCGCGCTCCCAAAAAATATTTAAGAGGTGGCCCCTTTTCTCTTGGCCCTGGCGGCCACTTGCCGGGCCACATTGATGCCGGCTTCCAGGGCCTTTTTATTCGCCTCCGCGGTGGCCGGGGGCACCCGGGCCAGGACCGCGGCCTGGAGGGCCTTCAGGGATACCGCCCGGGTGAGCACCGCCAGGGCCCCCAGGGCCACGATGTTGGCGGCCAGGGTCTTGCCGGTTATGGTGCGGGCCATCTCCGTGAAGGGAATGGCAAACAGCCGTTGGTGGTCGGGGATTTCCTGGATTTCCCGGACAAAGGTGGCATCCACCACCAGCAGGCCACCGGGCTTCAGGTCAAGACCAAAAGTGTCCAGGGACTTCTGGTTCAGGGCCAGGAGCACGTCGGGGTGCACGGCCTTGGGGTAGTCGATCTCTGAGTCGCTGATGACCACCTCGGACTGGGAGGCGCCGCCCCGGGCCTCGGGCCCATAGCTCTGGGTCTGGGCCACAAATTTGCCGTCGTAGAGGCCCGCGGCTTCGGCCAGGATGATGCCCGCCAAGATCACCCCCTGCCCTCCCGACCCGGCCAGCCTGATTTCGTAACGGTTTGGCATGATTTTCGGTTTATAGTTCAAGGTTCAAGGTTCAAAGTTCAAAGTTAAAGAACCATTAGCCTCAACCTTAAACCTTGAACTTTGAACTTTGAACTTTTTGGGCCGCTTCCCGGAGGCGGCGGTATTCCTGGGTGTAGATGGGCAGGTCCCGGTCGGTGAGCACACCGATGGTGATTTTCCCCTCCAGTTCCTCCGGGGTCATGGTTTTGGCCTTTTCTATCTTTACGGCCAGCTCTTTTTGCCGGCGCATCATGTCCACGGGCCCGCCCATCTGGTTTTTCAGGCCGAACATGGTGTGGCAGTGGCTGATGACCTCCACCACCGCGAAGCCGCGCTTCATGATGGCCTGCTCCATGAGTTGGTCCAGGAGCACCGCATGGTACACGGTGCTCCGGCCCACCCAGGCGGCCCCCGCGGTCACGGCCAGTTCAGAGATGGAGAAGGGTTGTTCGATATGGCCGTAAAGGGAGGTAGTAGTCAGGGCGCCGTAGGGCGTGGTGGGGGAGTACTGGCCCCCGGTCATGCCGTAGACGTTGTTGTTGATGATGATGGCCGTGAGATTGAGGTTGCGCCGGGCCGCGTGGATGAAGTGGTTGCCGCCGATGGCGGTGGCGTCGCCGTCCCCCATGACCACGATGACCTGGAGCCTGGGGTTGGCCAGCTTCACCCCGGTGGCGAAGGTCAGGGCCCGGCCATGGGTGGTGTGCAGCGTGTTGAAGTCCACGTAGACGGAGAGGCGCCCGGAGCAGCCGATGCCGGAGACCAGGACGATGTCGTCCTTGGTGAAGCCGGTGCGGTCAATGGCCCTGATCAGCGCGCCCAAGACGATGCCGTTGCCGCACCCCGGACACCAGACGTGGGGGAACTTCTTTTCGTGCCGCAAATATTTGTGGATGAGCTTGGTGACTTCGGGCATTTTTTAGCTCTCAGCTCTCAGCTGTCAGCTTTTCGTTTTTGGGTTTTTTTCTTTGGTGGGGCGGGCCTCCGTGCCCGCCAGCTTTCAATATAGGGTAGCGCCGCCCGCCAACTTTCAGTGGCACCGGCTTCCCAGCCGGTGCCACTGAGATGGTTTTTATAATTTCTCGATGGTCAATACTGTGGATAAATCTTTCTCCCCGCAGTTCAAGCAAGCCTTAATTTCATGGGTTACCTTGTCAAACCTGCTGCTGAACAGGCTCACCGCGCCGCTGTGGCAGATCTCCGGATGGCCGCATTTAGGGCACTTAACCGTAACTTTAAAACAATAAAATATGAGCAGGTCTGCCGTCAGGTCTCTGACGATTTTGAGAAAATTTTTTATTTCCACCGGTGAGAGATTATTGCGAAAAGATTCCATCTAGTGTCAGTAATGATTGAGAACGAGGTAAATTTTCGGGCGGGGAAACCCCGCCCCTACAATTTCATTAACCGCTGCACCACCTCATCAGGTGTAATCAGGTGCCCGTCAATGCGGTTCAGGGTCTCAATCCGGGTCAGGCCCTGGTTCACCCGCTTCACCTCCCGGGCCATCTGGCCCATATTCAGCTCCGGCACCAGCACCGCCCGGACCTTTCTAAGCAAGGGCTCCAGCAGCCGCCGGGGAAAGGGCCACAGGGTGATGAGCTGAAAGAGCCCGGCCTTGACCCCCCGGGCCCGGGCCTCCTTAACTGCCCGGCGGGCGGACCGGGCCACGGAGCCGTAGGCCACCACCAGGATTTCAGCGTCCCCGGTGAGCTCCTCGTCAACCATCTGGATGTCCGGGAAGTGCTGGGTGATCTTCCGGAACAGGCGGCTCATAAAGGGCACGATCTCGTCGGGGCGCTCCGTGGGAAAGCCCCGCACGTCGTGGATGAGCCCGGTGACGTGGTAGCGGTAGCCGTCCCCGAAGATGCCCATCAAGGGCACGCCCCGGGCGTTGTCCTCATAAGGGATGTACCACTCCGGCGGCATGGTGGGGCGGAGCCGCTCCACCACTTCCAGGTCCCCGGCTGCGGGGAGGACGATCTTTTCCCGGGTGTGGGCCACCACTTCGTCGGAGAGGATGATCACTGGGGTGCGGTATTTTTCCGCAAGGTTGAAGGCCTTCACCGTGAGGTCGAAGCAGTCCCGGGTAGTGGACGCGGCCAGGACGATGATGGGGTGGTCGCCGTGGGTGCCCCAGCGGGCCTGCTGCACGTCACCCTGGCTCACGTGGGTGGGGTTGCCGGTGCTGGGCCCGGCCCGCATGACGTTGACGATGACACAGGGCACCTCGGCAATGACCCCGAAACCCAGGTTCTCCTGCATCAGCGAGAACCCCGGGCCGCTGGTGGCGGTCATGGCCTTGGCCCCGGCCAGGGACGCGCCGATAACCGCGCCCATGGAGGCGATCTCGTCCTCCATCTGGATGAAGGTGCCCCCCACCCCGGGGAGGCGCCGGCTCATGGCTTCGCTGATCTCCGTGGCCGGGGTGATGGGGTAGCCGGCAAAGAAGCGGCAGCCCGCGTAGAGCGCGCCTTCCACCATGGCTTCGTTGCCCTGCAAAAGTTTTGGTTGCCCGGTTTTCGTATCCATAGCCTAAAAAATAGTTCAAGGTTCAAAGTTCAAGGTTCAAGGTTAGGTTCAAACAACTTTGAACTTTGACCCTTGAACTTTGAACCATCTTAATCCGCTTCCTCGGCTTTCTTCTCCCCAGCCACTAATTCCTTGACGCAGATGGCGAAGTCCGGGCAGTGCAGCTCGCACCAGCGGCAGCCGGTGCACTTCCAGGCCGCGGCGATGACGGGGCGGCCTTCCGCGTCCTGCTCAATGCACTCCTTGGGGCAGAACGCGGCGCAGATGCCGCAGGCCTTGCACCAGTCGGGGAAGACCTCGATCTCGTAAGCCTTGCGGGGCTCGCCAGGCTTTTCCCCGGCCCGGTCCGCGGCCGCGGCCCCGGCTTCGGGTTCAGGCTCGGCCCCGGTTCTTTTCTCCGATGCTTCCTGGTCCATCAATTCACTCTTCTATTTTTCCAGGAGGGGGTTTGGGCCGGCAGGGACGCCGGCGCTACCCTTCAAATGGGTTCCCCCAAATCTTTCCCTCTCCTCTCACCCCCGCTGGCGCATGAGGAAGTTGCGCAGCAGGTTCAGGCCCTGGCCGGTGAGGATGGACTCGGGGTGGAACTGCACCCCGAAGACCGCGAACTCCCGGTGGCGCAGGCCCATGATTTCCCCCACCGCGGTTTGGGCCGAGACCTGGAGGCAGTCCGGCAGGGTCTCCCGCTCCACGATGAGGGAATGATAGCGGGTGGCCTCAAAGGGGTTGGGCAGGCCCTGGAAGAGGTCCTTGCCGTCGTGGTAAATGAGCGACGTCTTGCCGTGCATCAAGCGGGGGGCGCGGATGACCCGGCCGCCGAAGGCCGCGCCGATGGCCTGGTGCCCGAGGCAGACCCCTAAAATGGGGATCCTGCCGGCAAAATGAAGAATCGCGGCCACGGAGATGCCCGCCTCGTTGGGGGAACAGGGCCCCGGGGAAATCACCAACCGGGCAGGGTTGGCCCGATCCAGCCCCGCCAGGTCCACCTGGTCGTTGCGGAAGACCTGCACCTCCTCCCCTAACTGGCCCAGGTACTGCACCAGGTTGTAAGTGAAGGAGTCGTAGTTGTCTATCATCACTAACATAATTATTCCTTAATCCTTAACACATTTGCCTTATATTATCACCACTTATATTTTTCCAGGAGGGGGTGTGGGGGAACCTTAAAATGTAGAACAGCCGCCCCCGGCTGTTCAGGCTCTATCGCCGGCGAGGGCGCCGGCGCTACATTAACCCCTCCCCCGCCCTTTCCAGGGCCCGCGTCAGGGCCATGGCCTTGCTCACGGTTTCCTGGTATTCCTTGGCCGGGTCCGAGTCGGCGACGATGCCGGCGCCCACCTGGAGGTACACCTGGCCGGCGTGCACCGTGAAGCTGCGGATGGTGATGCAGAAGTCCAGGTTGCCGGTGAAGCCGAGATACCCCACCGCGCCGGCGTAGGGGCCCCGGCGGGTGGGCTCCAGCTCCTCAATGATCTCCATGGCCCGCACCTTGGGGGCGCCGGTGACGGTGCCCGCGGGGAAGGTGGCCTTGAGCACGTCCAGGCCGTCCCGGCCCTCTGCCAGCTCCCCCTCCACCTGGGAGACGATGTGCATGACGTGGGAGTAGCGCTCCACCGTGAAGAGCTCCGGTACCCGGACGCTGCCCACCTTTGCCACCCGGCCCACGTCGTTTCTCCCCAAGTCCACCAGCATGATGTGCTCCGCCCGCTCCTTGGGGTCGGCCAGGAGCTCAGCCTCCAGGGCCCGGTCCTCCTCCGGGCTGGCGCCCCGGGGCCGGGTGCCGGCGATGGGCCGGTAGATGATTTGGCCCTCCTCCAGGCGTACCAGGATCTCCGGAGACGCGCCCACCAGCTTGGGGTCACCCAGGTCCAGGTAAAACATGTAGGGGGAGGGGTTGATGGAGCGCAGGGCCCGGTAGAGGTCAAAGGGGTCCAGGTTGAGGGCGCGCTGGAAACATTGGGACAGCACCACCTGGATGGCGTCCCCCGCGGCAATGTACTCCTTGGCCCGGCTGACCATGTCCTCAAAGCGCTCCCGGGTAAGATTGACGCCCAGGGGCTGGGGAGGCGCAGGCGGCAGGGCCTCGGGCAGGGGCACCGGCAGGCGCAGGCGGCCGATGAGGACGTTGATGGCGGCCACGGCCCGGTCGTATTGGGCCTTAAGCGGCGCCTCCTGGTCCAGGTGCACCAGGGCCACCACCTTGATGGTCTGGCGCAGGTTGTCAAAGATGAGCAGGTGGTCCGCCATCATCAGGCGGGCCTCGGGCAGGTCGAGCTCCGGGGCAAGTTGCGGCAGCCTCTCGATGTAGCGCACCATGTCGTAGCCCAGGTAACCCACCAGGCCGCCCCAGAAGCGGGGTAAACCCGGCGCGGGCACCGCGCGGTAGTCGGCCAGCACCCGGCGCAGGCCGGCGAAGGGATCGTCCCCCTCCAGCACCTGGGCCTGGCCCCGGCGCAGAACGATAACCCGGCCCCCCTGGACCTCAAAGAGCAGCGACGGGTTGAGGCCCAGGAAGCTGAAGCGGCCCCACTTTTCGCCGCCCTCCACGCTCTCCAGGAGGTAAGAATAGCCGTCGCCCCGGAGTTTTTTATAAGCGGACACCGGGGTCTCCAGGTCGCCTAAAATCTCTCGATAAACCGGGATCAGGTTGCCCTCCCGGGCCATGCGCTGAAACGCTTCAAAATCCGGCACTACCATAGTGCGCTCCGTGAGTGATGTTCTTGGGGGGAGGGGCTAAGGGCACCCGCCCTTAGCCC
>Ga0315268_10007797_pt1 | contig 11234 bp, 4 predicted proteins | sample C1_top_MG_FD_204535 | JGI IMG/M metagenome (GOLD analysis project Ga0315268, IMG submission 204535) | Sediment microbial communities from Yellowstone Lake, YNP, Wyoming, USA - C1_top | ecosystem: Environmental > Aquatic > Freshwater > Lake > Sediment | place: USA: Wyoming | collected 2017-08-01 | reverse complement strand
TGACGCCGGGCACCGAGCAGACCACCCGGTATTTGGCGCCGTTGTCGGCGAGCGTCAGCAGTGGAGTGGAGTAGGAGGGCGCGGTGGCGCCGGCAAGGTCCGCCCAAGTCGTCCCGCCCGGGGCCTGCCGCTGCCATTGGTAGCTGACCACTCCCCCGTAAGCGGAGGTCCCGGTCGCGGCTACGGTAAACCTCGCGCTGCGGCCTTCCTGCGCCGTGGCATCCGCCGGCTGCTGCGTAATCGTGACCGAAGCCCCGCTCGGGTCAACGTAGCAGCCCACCACGCTGCCGGCCAGCGTCGGCGCAGTGCCACTCGCCGGATCGTCTTCGGACTCCAACTTGTAGGTGGCGCTGAAGTCGTCGGCCCCGCACCAACTGGGATCATGATGGACCTCTAGCAGGTAATAGCGCTTGCCTCCGGTCAGGGTGATCGTGGCGCCAAAGGGCCACATGTTCAATGCAGACTGGTCGGAGCGGCGGTTCTCCAGGGAGCCTGAGTACATCTGCAGCCAACCGCGCGGGTCGCTCCAACCGCCTGGCTCCGCCGCGATCATGTACTTGTTGGCCGGGTCCTCGTCGGTGCTCAGATACAGCCACCAACGGTCGGCGCCAGCGGTCAAGAACACGTAGTTGCCGTCCGCCGGCGGGATGAAGTAGCCCTCCAGCGTGTCGAAGTAATTCCTCGCCGGGTCCACGGCGCGCGTGGCGCCAGCCCCGTCAGCCGGATACTCCCACCTGGACTCCAGGTCCATGCGGTCCGGTTGGTTCGGAAACCGTGGATCGCTGAATAGGTTGTCGGGGTTGCCCCCCGTAGTGTCGTCAATGTTGTCGTATTTCTTGTGCAGCACGCGGCCCAACATGAACACAAAGGTCTTGAACTGAACCTGGCTGCCCGCCGCGATCGTGTTGCCGGCGACCGACCGGTCTTTGACGTTGCTCACGACGACGGTGTAGGTGGCGCCTTCGGCTTGTTTGCTGGTGGCCAAGACTACGTTGGCGCCGAGCACGGTCGCCGAATCAATGGTTAGACCGGCGATGGTGTAGTTGTTCTTGTTGCCGCCGCTGGCGTCAGCCACCGGCTCCGAGAAGGCGACCACCACCCCCAGAAAGTCGGCGCTGCCTTTGGCCGAGACCAGCGTGGGCGGGGTGAGGTCTGGAACGACGGTCAGGGTCGCCTCCTTCGAGGTGGCCGACCCAGCCGGGTTGCTCACCGTGCATTTGATCCTGGCCTGGTTGTCGGTGAACAGAACCTCGGTGAGGGTGAGGGTCGGGCCGTTGGCGCCAGCAATCAAGGTGTCGTTCTTGTGCCACTCGAAGGCCAGCGGCGCGGAGCCGTCGAACCCAACCGTGAAGGTCGCGTCCGCTCGTTCGTCAATCGTTTGGCTCTGCGGGTCGGCCGTGATGGTGGGCGCAACCGTCGTGCCGGCCACGACCGTCTGCACGTCGAGGTCGTCAATCCACTGGATCGCGCTCTGGCCGCCCGTGCGCGCGCCGAGGGCAAACTGCCCCGCCGTGGGCGCGAAGTCGGGCAGCACCAGGTTGGTGTAGAGGACTTGGCCCTTGTAGCCCACGTTCAACGTGCCGGCGCGGGTGAGCTGGATGAACACGTCCTCAAACTTGCTCGTCACCATGTCAGCCTTGGCGAACTTGGTGGTGGCCAGCGTGGCGCCGCCGTACTTGACATCCACCGCCGGGGCTTCGCCCAGGCCGTTGTCGTAGATGTCGAAGCAGACGATGATGCCGGTGCCCGTGCCTTCCTCGCTAAAGTTGGAGGTGGAATTGATGTCCGGGCCAAAGCAGAAGGACGTGCCGTCGGCAGGATTCCCCGATCCCGGGCCAATCCGAAGTTTGAATTTGGCCGTGAAGCTCTCGATCTGCTGGCCGCCGTCCAGATCATCCAGGACGATCGTGCCTATCTCGCCGGTCTCGTTGTAGGTTAGGACCAGATGTCCGCTCTCGATCGCCGGCGTGAACGGCGTGACCCCGTCGGCCCGCACGGCGCCATTGTCCGTGAGGGTGAACCCCGTTTGGTTGGGGTCGCTGAAGTCCGAGGTGAAGCTTCCGGCCAACGCGCTCACGCCAGCCAGCGCCATCACCCCGAACGCTTGGAGGAGTTTCCTGTGCATAGGTGGGTAGTCTCAATTCACGGGCGCGCCGACCGCACACCACGCCTCATGGCATGCCTCCGCCGCAGGCGCCTCGCACCGAGAGGCAGCTCAAGGCAGGGCGCCTTAAGCGCGTAAGCCAGCGTGCCCTCTGCATTGGCTGACTTTCTACCCCCGGCAACGATTTTAGCAACAAAGAAATCAGCGCTTTTGGCGGGCAGAAAAACCCAAGCCCAAGGACTTCGCGCCGCGGCGCTGCCGCTTTGCGTCCCAAAGGCTTGCCAGGCGGTCTCGCGCAGCCTAGGCTGCGACCCGCCGCAATTGAGGCATGAGAAACCGCAGATCACCGTGGTTGTGGAGCCTGGCCGCCCTGGTGTTGACGGGCGTCCTGGCGGGCCTCTTTTTCGTGCAATCGCGTTCGGCTCGCTGGCGGGCTTTGGAAAGCCCCGGCCCTTCCGCGCGGGTGGAGATTCTGCATCCGTTCCAGGGAGCGTGCTTGCCTGGCAACATGCCGGCGCCGGCGGTGTTGTGGAAAACGAACCTCCCCGGCGTTGGCCGGTGGGTCGCGGGCGTCAAAGCCGGCGGCCACCATTGGTCTTTTGATTGGATTCGCCCCGTGTGGCGGCCGCCCGAAGCCGATTGGCGCCAGATAAAAGCAGCAGCGGGTGGGGCGCCGATCGAACTGATTCTGGCCGGGTATGAGGGACGCCGCCTGGCGGCTTGGGGTTTGGCGCAGTTTGTCGTGGCCAGTGAGGCAGTCGAATATCCATTGTTTTACCGCGAGGTCAATCTGCCTTTCAAGGAGGCGGTCAAGGACCCGTCGCACATCCGCTGGCGCTTCGGGACGCTGGATAAAGGCAGGCCACCGGTGGTGTTGGCCAATCTGCCCGTCTGCGGCAATTGCCACTCCTTCACCCGGAACGGGGAATACCTGGCGATGGACGTGGATTATGCCAACGACAAGGGTTCCTACGTCATCACCCGCACCGGGCCCCAAATGCGGTTGGCGACCAGTGACATCATTACCTGGGATGACTTTCGCCGCGAAGACGGCCAGCAAACACTGGGCCTGCTCTCGCAAATATCCCCGGATGGCCGTTACGTGCTGAGCACCGTGAAGGACCTTTCGCTCTTCATGGCTAGGCCGGACTTGGCCTTCTCGCAACTCTTTTTCCCGTTCCTCGGCATCATCGCCGTGTATGATCGCCAGGCCAAACGGTTCTTTTCGCTGCCGGGAGCGGATGATCCGGCCCTGGTCCAGAGCAATCCCACCTGGAGTCCGGACGGCCAATGGATTGTCTTCGCGCGCACCCGGGCCGTGCAGATCAAAAGCGCCCGCTCCCCGGGCCGCATTCTGCTGAGCGGCGAAGAGGGCGAGGAATTCCTCCGGCAAACCAAGGAATACCAGTACGACCTGTATCGTGTGCCCTTCAACGGCGGGAAGGGGGGAACGGCGCTGCCTCTGCGCGGGGCTTCGCGCAATGGCCGCAGCAATTACTTCCCCAAATACTCCCCGGATGGCCGTTGGATCGTCTTCTGCCAGGCGGCCAACTATATGTTGCTCCAGCCCGACAGCGAGTTGTTCATCATCCCGGCCGAAGGCGGCGAAGCGCGGCGGCTGGGCTGCAATCTGGGCCGCATGAATTCGTGGCATAGCTGGTCGCCCGATGGCCGGTGGCTGGTGTTCGCGTCCAAAGAACATTCCGATTACACCCAACTGTATCTGAGCCGGATCAATGAAAAAGGCGAAGCCAGCCCGCCGGTCTGGCTGGCGCACCTGGTCGAGCCGGGTCGGGCCGCCAACATCCCCGAGTTTGTGGCCCTGCCCCCCGGCGGTATGGGCACCATCCACGAGCAATTCCTCGATGACTACTCCTACGTCCGGGCGGGCGATGAGTTTCACCGCTCGGGCGAGCCGGACCACGCCATCGAGAAATACAGGACGGCCCTGAGCTTGAATCCAGGAAACGTCAGGGCGCACCAGCAATTGGGCCGGTTGCTGGGCGATGGCGGCAGTCGAAACGAGGCCTTGGAGCATCTGCAGGCCGCCGTGCGACTGGAGCCGCACAATCCGCTGGCGCGCTTTGATCTGGGGCGCGCCCTGACCAGCGGCGGCGATTTGTCCAATGCGCTCGTCCACCTGGAGGAATCGGCGCGGTGGTTGCCCGCCGCCGGCGGCCAGCAATATGACCTCGGCGACCGCAAGCATTCCCTGCCGGAGGCCCTGCATCTGAATCTGGGCATTGTCTATCAGCGGCTCGGCAACCTCACCAACGCCGAACACCATTACCGCGAAGCTTTGCGGCTGGTGCCCGACTATGCCGAGGTGCATTACACGCTTGGCGCCCTGCTCCTGGGTGCGGAACGATTGACGGAGGCGGAGCAACACTTTGCGGAGGCCGTCAGGCTCAGCCCTGAGCTTGCCAGCGCCCACAATTGCCTGGGCATCATCCGCCAGCGACAGGGCCGCAGGGCCGAGGCCCGGGCCTGCTTCCTGAAGGCCGTCGGCTGCGACACCAACAACTGGCAAGCCCACTTAAACTTGGCCAACATCTGCCTTTCCGAAGGCAATCGTGACGAGGCGATCCGGGAGTTGCGCGAGACCCTGCGCATCAGGCCCGCCTGTGAACCGGCGCGCAAAGCTCTGGCCAAGGCCTTGGGCCAACCCCCGGGCACGGCTCCTTGATTTGGCTCGACTCATCGCCCAAGCCGGCGCAGAATCGCGCTCGTTGCGCAGCCAGCCAATGAAAACCGGCCCGGCCTCCAGCGCCTCCGTGAAACCGGCCCCGGTTGCCGCCGCCCCCGCTGCCAACCCGGCAGGCCGCAAAAGATTCTGGTTTCGGCTAACGGCATTCCTTGGCGTGCCCATTCTGTTTTTGGCTGCCACGGAAGGGGGGTTGCAGTTGGCTGGCTTTGGCCATCCTACGGGTTTCTTCTTGAAGCGCCAAGTCAATGGCCAATCGGTCTGGACCGACAATCAGGCGTTCGGCGAGCGTTTCTTCCCGCCCGGGCTGGCGCGCTATCCCAGGCCGGCGACGCTGCCGCGGGCAAAACCGGCCAATACGCTGCGTCTTTTTGTGCTCGGAGAGTCGGCAGCGCAAGGAGACCCAGCCCCCCGATTCGGCCTGGCCAGGATGTTGGAGGTCCTGCTGCGGGAGGCCTTTCCCCAGCGGCGGATTGAGGTGGTGGACGCCACCATGGTGGCCATCAACTCCCATGCGATCCTGCCCATCGGGCGAGCCTGCGCCAAGTGCCAGGGCGACCTCTGGGTCATTTACATGGGCAACAATGAGATGATCGGACCGTTCGGCGCGCTGAGCGTATTTGGGCCGAAGACACCCCCTTTGTTGCTGGTCCGCGCCAACCTGGCGCTAAAGGCCACGCGGCTGGGCCAACTCATGGACCTGGGGCTGCGGCGGCTGCGGGGAGGGAACGAGCCGCTCGCGGAATGGGGCGGCATGGGCATGTGGGCCGGACTAGACATCCATTCAGACCAGAAACGGACCGCCCGGGTCTATCGCCATCTTCAGGCGAATCTGGGGGCCATTCTTGCCGCGGCTCGGCAGGCGGGAGTTAAGGTCATCCTCTGCACGGTGGCCACCAACCTGAGGGATTGCGCGCCGTTCGGCGCGCTCCACCGCGCGGATTTAACCGCGGCAAAACTCGCGGAGTGGGAGGCGGCTTATCGCCAGGGCGTGGCTGCGCAGTCACAAACCAACTGGGCCGAAGCCGACCTTTGCTACCAGCGGGCCGCGGCGATTGACGAGCGTTTTGCCGACCTGACTTATCGCCGGGCCGAATGCTGCCTGGCGCTTGGGCAACTGGCCCAGGCCCAGCGCTATTTTCTGGCGGCCCGCGACCAGGACGCTCTCCAGTTCCGCGCCGACGGACGCATTAACCAAATCATCCGTCAGGCCGCGGCTAATGCCGCCACCCCGGACGTTCATCTCCTGGACGCAGAGGCGCTTTTTGCGGCGCACAGCCCCCACGGATTGGTTGGCAAGGATTACTTTTATGAGCACGTGCACCTCAAGCCCGAGGGCAATTACCTCCTGGCTCGGGCGGTGGCGGACTGTGCCGCCGAGGCGCTCGGCCTCCCCGGTCCAACAAAGGAGGTGCCGCGGCCGGTTGGCTCAGCCGATGGCCCCTCGACCGACGCTCGCCTGCCAACAACATCCTCCACCGGCGCGGCCCGCTCCTGGATTTCCGAATCCGAGTGCCTGGCGCGGTTGGGATTCACCGAGTGGAACCGCTACAGCATCCTCAAGGAAGTTCTCGAGCGGGTCGAAGCGTTTCCTTACACCCGCCAGGTCAACCATGCGCAACAGCTCCAGGCTCTTCGTCAAGAATTCGACCAGTATCGGGCCGCCAGCAAACCGGCGCAGGTGCGGCGGGCGGCGCAGCAGGCCGCCCAGGCGGTCGCCCGCTGCCCGCAAGACGCCGAGCTGCGGTGGAACTTGGCCGAGCTGCTCAGCCAGAGCGGCGACTTGGCCAAGGCCGAAGCGCAATGGCGCGCCGTTATCAGGCTCCAACCGCAGGCCATTTGGGCCTACTACAACCTGGCCCGGCTGCTGGAGAGTTGCCAACGCGACGCGGAGGCTCCGGCACTTTACCGCCAATGCCTCCAAATCAATCCACGCTTTTTCGAGGCGCTGCACGCGCTGGGATTGGCGCTCACCCGGCAGGGGGAATTCCGCGAAGCGGCGCGATTCCTGCGCCTGGCGGTGCGGGAAAAACCGAGTTCGGTCAAAACCCGCCTGGCACTTGGGCAGGCGCTGGTCCAGGCCCAGCAGCCTGCCGCGGCGGCGCGGCAATTCCGGGAAGTCTTGCGCTTGGAGCCGGGCAATCCGCAGGCCCGCCAGGGGCTGGCGAGTATTGGCCGGGCAAAGTGAGTCATGCGCTCGCTGGCACAAGACAAGGCTGCCGGACGGCGGGACTCCCTGTTGCAGCCCGCTTCTTCGGCTGTCGTGGCCGTCTGTGCGGTCCTGTTCTTCCTTTACAGTTGGCTGCGCGTCGAACCATGTCTGCGTTATCATCATTCGGCCCCCGTCTTCTTGTTGGCGCCATCCTTCTTCCACCGGTTCGTCGGCTACCCCGGCGGCTTGCTCGAATATGCCGCCGCATTCCTGGCCCAACTCGATTGCGCGAGTTGGCTGGGGGCGCTGGTTTGGACCGGCCTCGGCGGCCTGATCCTCCTGGCCACCCACCACCTGCTCAGACGAACCACCGGCGTCTGCTCACCCCTGGTTCTCCTTGGCCCCATGTTCCTGTTGCTGTGGTTGCATGGCCGTTATGACCTGCCGGCAACCAGCCTGGCGACGGGATTGCTCGCGGCGCTTGGATTGGGCCTGGCCTATGCCGCCCAACCGTGGGACCGCCCCTGGCTCCGGTTGGCTGTCTGCTGGGCCTTTGCCGCGTCGCTTTTCTACTTGGCGGGCCTTTATCCATGTCTGCTTCTGGTCGCGATTTGTGTTTTGTTCGAGCTGAGGGCCCGAGGGCGCCGCTGGTTGGGATTGGGCTGTCTGTTGTCCTGCCTAATGGCGCCGCTGGGGCAAGTTTGCCTGGCCGACGCCTACCGGCCATTGCTCCCGAAGCCGCCGGGGCAGGGATGGACCCTTGCCGCGGTCGCTGCGCTTTACCTGTTCTACCCTTTGGCGGCAGGGGTGTTGGCATGGCACGGAAAGCGAGCGGCGTCCGCGCCAAGCCCAGGCCGCGTCAGCGCCCCCGCTGGCGCCAGGGATGGCGGCGCCCGGTCAGAGCGAGCAGGCGGGCAGGGACGAATCATTTGGGCAGGCGCGTTGGTTGTGGGCTGGGCGTTGATTTGGCTGACCTTCGATGGCGAGCACAAACGGGCCATTCAAATCAGCTACTACACCGAGCAGCGGCAATGGCACAAGGCGCTCGCCCCTGGCGCAAGCATCCACCGGGCAAATGCCGAGACCGCCATCAACCTGGTGCGGGTGCTTTATCACGCCGGCCGGCTCTCAGAAGACCTGTTTTCGTTTCCCGTGGCGACCGGTTTTGAATTGCTGCCTGGCCTCAGCAGCGGCCTGGAATGCTGCCGCGCCCAGGCCGAAACGCTCTTCGAGCTTGGCCAAGTCAACCTGGCCGAACACTTCGCGCACGAGGCCCTGGAAACCGAAGGCGAGCGGCCCCAGACGCTCATGCTCTTGGCGCGAATCAATGTGCTTAAGCAACGGCCCCAGGTGGCCCGCATCTTCTTGAGCGTGCTGCGCCAGATTCCATTCCAACGGGCGCGGGCCGACACGGCCCTGCGCAGGCTGGAAGCTGGCCGCGAAGGGCCAGCCGACCTGGAGTTGGCTCAAATCCGGCCGCGCCTCGTCACCACCGACCAGCCGAGTCATGCGCTGCCGGCCGAGCCGCTATTGCGCCAGTTGCTGCTGGCCAGCCCCAAGAACCAAATGGCCTTCGAGTATCTTATGGCCCATTTTCTCTTGACCCGCCAACCGGACAAGTTGCTCGCAGAGCTTGGGCGCGTGGATGATTTTGGTTATTCGAACCTCCCGCGGCATTACGAGGAAGCCCTCCTGCTTTGCGAGCAAAAGCAGGCCAGCCCGCCCGTGAATGTGCCGGGCCGCGGCATTCGCGCGGAAACCCGCCGGCGGTTTATCCAGTTGCTCGAGAGCCTCCGTCGCCTCGACCCGAAGACACCTGAGGGCCATCAGACTTTGTGGCGGGACTTCGGCAACACGTATTGGTTCTATCACCTGTCCCGCTCGGCGGCGGCCAGCCAGAGCGAACTGACGCCAGCCAGGCCATGAGCCGCTTCCCCAAACTACTCCGATGAACGCGCCGAGGTTTATCGGTCCCCTGAATGCGGCGCGGAGCGTTTGGAGTGCGGGAGCTTGCTCCCGCTTTCGGGGGGCGGCAGCCGGCCCCCTCGGCGACGCAAGAGCGCCGGCAAGCCAGCGCACTCCATACGCTTCGCGCCGGCGCCTGCGCTGCGCCATCGCTTTTTACCCACAGGTTCTCCAGAGGAGCCAGCTCATCTTGACCTGTTCGGTTCTCCTGCTGGGGGCGGCAGTGACCGCGCCGGCGGCGCCAGAGCCGCGCCCGCCCCGCATTTTTCCCGATTACAGCGGCGCCGTGATTCCGCCTAATATCGCCCCGCTCAACTTCAGGGTGGAGGAGCCGGGCGCGCGCTACCAGGTTCGCATTCATTCCACGAAAGGCCAGGCAATCAACGTCGCCACCCGCAGTTCGTCCATCTCCATCCCGCCCCGGCCTTGGCGGGCGCTGTTGCGCGACAATGTTGGCGAGCCGCTTTATTTCGAGGTGTCGGTCCAGGATCAGCAGCGGCAGTGGCGCCAATTCACCACCATCACCAACACCATCGCGCCGGAGGACATTGATGGCTACCTGGTTTATCGCCTGCTCAGACCGCTCTTCAACGTCTATGTGACCCTCGGCATTTATCAACGCGAGTTGGCCGGCTTCAAGGAAAGGCCCGTGCTGGAAAACCGCTCTTTCGGGGGCGGTTGCCTCAACTGCCATACCTTCCTGAATCAACGCGCCGACACCTTCGCGCTCAATATCCGCGGCGGGACCGGTTTCCGCCCGATGCTGCTGGTGCTTTCCAACCGCGTCATGCGCGTGGACAAGACCGCCGGCTACCTAGCGTGGCATCCGAGCGGCCGGCTCATCGCCTTTTCGGGCAACAGGCTCTCGCTCCTCTTTCACACCACCGGCGAGACTCGGGACGTGTTCGACGCCGAGTCCAACCTGGGCATCTACCGGGTGGATTCAAACCTGGTGGAGATTCCGCCGCCGATCGCTTTGCCTGAACGCAATGAGACGTGGCCAAGCTGGGCGCCGGACGGCCAATACCTCTATTATTGCAGCGCCCCCAAGCTGCCTTTCCAACGTTACCGGCAAGTTCACTACGACCTGATGCGCATCAGCTTCGATCTCCAGCGCAACCAGTGGGGTGAGCCGGAGACGCTCGTGGCGGCCAAGGACACCGGCCTGAGCGCCGGCCAGCCGCGGGTTTCACCGGATGGCCGCTGGCTCCTGTTCTGTCTCTACAACTACGGCAACTTTCCGGTCTATCAGCCCGGCAGCGACCTCTACTTGATGGACCTGAACACCCGCCAGTACCGCCGCTTGGACATCAACAGCCCTCAGGCCGAATCGTGGCATTGCTGGTCGGGCAACAGCCGTTGGGTTGTTTTCAGCAGCAAGCGCCTCGATGGTCTTTTCGCCCGTCCCCACTTCAGCTACGTGGACCAAACCGGGCAACTCCACAAGCCCTTCTTGCTCCCCCAGGAAGACCCGGCCTTTTACGACACCTGCCTCAATACCTACAACGTGCCGGAACTGGTCCGCGAACCCGTGCGCGTGCCCCCAGCCGAATTGAGCCAGGCGGCGCGCGAACCCGGCAAGCGCCCGGCCCCCAACGTGGCTGCCCAGCAATGACGGGCAGTCCGACTGGTTCGCTGACGTTTTCGCTGACAGTTCCCGGCGGCTGGCTCCCGTCGCTGACCTTTCCGTCAGCCTGCTGCGCGCACAGCGTCGTGCCGAGGCGGACGAAAACCTTTTTCGGAAGCGTATTGCGCACCGCGTGTGCCGTTGCTGAGTTCGTGGGGCACATCGCCCACCCGCATTCTGCGTTGCCCGTAACCTTGAGGGCGGGCGCCACCGGCAAACTGCTCAAGCGAACCGTCTATGAAGACGTGAATTGGCCGTCCCGGCAGCGGGAGCGGCAGCCAGGACAACCGCGGGTCACCCGAGCTTTTCGGGAACCTCCTTCATTGGCCCCATCCAGCGCAATTCGCGCTCGAGGTCATCGTGCATTCGGTACTTCTTCGCCACCTCGGCCAGTTTCGCCCCTCGGATGGCGATTTGAGCGAGGTTATCCTGACCCAAACCCGCGCGAGCGCAAAAGGCAAGGTATCCCACCCATTCCGGACTGATGCCCATGACTTCGAGGCCCACACGATCGGCGGCGACGTAGTCCGTGGCAGCGATCGCGATCTTGGAGGGCACCGGGGTGCCGCTGCCGGGGCCGTTGCCTTCCATGCCCTCCCAACCGTCCAGCACGGTGGCGCCCCAGCACGGTTGCAGTTTTTGGGCGGTCAGGGCGATGTCCACGTGGGTCTGACGGACGCCG
>Ga0315268_10007796_pt1 | contig 11234 bp, 7 predicted proteins | sample C1_top_MG_FD_204535 | JGI IMG/M metagenome (GOLD analysis project Ga0315268, IMG submission 204535) | Sediment microbial communities from Yellowstone Lake, YNP, Wyoming, USA - C1_top | ecosystem: Environmental > Aquatic > Freshwater > Lake > Sediment | place: USA: Wyoming | collected 2017-08-01 | reverse complement strand
CGTAGAGCAGGTTGAGGTCTTCGCGTGCCTCCAGCTGCGCCTCAGCATCGAAAACGGGCTGCCATTGCGCCGCACGCTCGCCCTTGCCGCCGTAGAGAAAGAAACTCTGCGGCCGGGCGCTTTCCGGCGGCCAGTCCAGCACCGCCCGATAGCCGCGCTCGTTGCGCGGCGAGGCATGCGCATCCAGCAGCCAGACGATGGGTGCCTCCAGGCCCTTGGCGCCGTGGATGGTGAGGATGCGCACCGCGTCGCCGGCATCGCCGACGACACCCTCGTCGGGCGCCTCTTCCGCCCGTGCCCGGCGCAGTTGCTGAAGTTCGTTGATGAACTTGGGCAGGCTGGGATAACGGCCGCTGTCGATGTTCAGCGCCAGCTCCATGAAGGCGTGAAGGTTAGCCAGCACTGCGCCGCGCATCGCCTCGGGTACTGCAGAGATGTAGCGCTGCGGCAGTTCGCCCTCGAAATAGATACGGTCGAGCAGGTCGTGCACCGGCAGGGTGTCGGTCAGGGTGAGCCAGCCCTGCAACAGGCCGCAGGCGCGTTGCAGCGCCGGGCTGGCCTTCTCCCTCCCGGCCACGGCGTGCAGGCGCGCCCACCAGGAACCGTCGGTCTCGAGCGCCAGCGCCATGAGATCGTCGTCGCTGCAGCCGAACAGGGGCGAGCTCAGCGCCTGGGCCAGGCACAAATCGGCGAAGGGGGTAATGAGAAAAGTCAGCAGGGCGATCAGGTCGCTGCACTCCAGGGTTTCCAGCAAGCCGCCCTGGCGCGAGCTGACGTAGGGAATGCGGGCGGAGCGCAGGGCGCGTTCGTAGATTTCCAGGCGGGTGCGGCTGCGCTTCAGCAGCAGGATGTCGCGAAATTCCGCCGGCCTCGTTGCGCCGTCTTCTTCAGCCACCTGCCAGGTAGCCACGATAGCGCCGATCTTTTCCGCCAGCTGCTGCGCTTCACGCTCGACGCGCCGGTCTTCCGCCTCCTCTAACGGTTCGGCCAAAGGGTCGCGCAGGATCAGGACGGATGGCTGCGCCTCGCCGGAGGACGCCGCCTTGCTTTCATCCTCGGCCAGGGGCAACGCCTCCACCCGGCCGGGCAACCCGCTATGATGCGCTTCATGGAGTTCGAAGCCGGAGAATCCCGGCTCTTTTTCGAACAGGCGGTTCACCGCCTCCAGCACCGGCGGCGCGCTGCGGCGTGAAACGTTCTGCTGCAGCCGATGCGCGCCGTAACCCTGTTCCAGAAAATCGGCTGCAATGCCGAACAGGCGCGCATCGGCGCGGCGGAAGCGGTAGATCGCCTGCTTCGGGTCGCCCACCAGGAACACGGTCGGCGCACTGCCCGCACCGGTCGAGGCGTCGAGCCAGGAGCGCATGATCTGCCACTGCAGGGGATTGGTGTCCTGAAATTCGTCGAGCAGGATGTGCCGGTAGCGGGAATCGAGCTTGTATTGCATGTACTCGGCGTGCTCGGAGCGGTTGAGCAGCTGATGGACGCGCCATTCGACATCGGTGAAATCCACCATCTGCCGCTCCGCCTTGAGTTGCTGGTAGGCCGCGAGCAAGCCCGCTCCGCAGCGCAGACCGGCGCGGTTGAAGCGGTAGGCGGCTTGGGCTGCGAGTGCATCCCGTACCGCCGCAAGACGCTCACTCAGATGCCGGTGCAATTCGAGCAGGCGCGCTTCGCCCTCCGCACCCAAACGCTTTGCCTGCTCCTTGCTCGCCTTGCGCTTTCTCGGTTCGCCTTTCAGGGTGAAGAAAACGGCATAGACCGACTCGAAGCATTGCGAAAACCCCCTCTCCCCCGTCAAGGGGGAGGGGGCTGACATCAGTGGTGTGACTGTCGGCCGACAAAGATCCGCCAAGGCGCGTGAAAGCCCGGCGGCAAGCGCCTTATCCGTGTCCGTGTTGATTTCCAGCAGCCCCAGCAAGGACTGCAAATCCCGCATCAGGCCGCTATCGGCAAACAGATCGGCCAGTATGTCCCGCTCCGGCTCCACAGCCAGATCGCGGCGCAGGGCTTCGGCGGCGAAGGCCGCAGCATCGTCGGCGCCCTCGGTATACGCCCACCATTCGGCGCGCTTGGCGACGAAATCGAGCAGCAGGCTGCGGGTGTTGTGCAGGCCATGCTCGGCGAACAGGAAATCCAGCGCTTGAGCAGCCTCGGCGTTGCGGTCGGATTGCAGGTCTTCGGCAAAAAGCTGCCACGCTTCTTCCAGCAGTGCGGAAGTCTGGTCGAGCAGCCCCCAATTTCCCCCCGCGCCGCTCTCCAGCGGGGCGCGCTGGAGTAATTGCAGGAACCAGCCGTGGAAGGTGTTGATGGTGATGCCGGGCTGGGCGGAAAGAAGGATCTCGAACAGGCTGCGGGCGCGGGGCAGCAGCGCTTCGATCTCGTGCTCCGGCACGGCGCGTTCGCGCAGGAAGTCTCGCACCGCATCGTCCGGCGCCAGCGCCAGCAGCCGCAGCCAGTCGCGCAGGCGAGAAGCCATCTCCTGCGCCGCCTTGCGCGTGAAGGTGATGGCCAGGATTTCGGACGGTGCCGCCCCGGCCAAGAGAAGTCGAACGATGCGCGACACCAGCAGCCAGGTCTTGCCGCTGCCGGCGCAAGCTTCGACCACCGCCGAACAGGCAGGGTCGAGGGCGGCGCGGTTGATCTCATTGCCCGTCATGATAATCCTTGCGGCAAAGGCCGGCCATCTCGCACCAGGCACAGGCGGCAGCCCCCCCTTGGGCAGGCAGCGCCGCGCCCCGGTAAATGGCGTTGAACAGGGTGCACAGGCGCTGCCCGGTGGCTACGCTCAGCGCATAGATTTCTTCCTGCGGCACAAGCTTGATCTCGCCCTCCTCGTCCACCGGCACGAACGCCGCCTCGACCACCGCCCCCCCCAGTAGCAGGGCGTACACCGGCAACTGCACGTCCTCGCCCAGGGTTTCCACCTTTTTCTTCAGCCCGATGCGGCTCTGGGTCTTGTAATCCAGCACGGCGTAGGCGGGCTCCCCATCGTCCGACCGGGTGTCGACGCGGTCGATGCGGCCCTTCAGGGTCAAGCTGTGCCCCCCGCCCAGCTCCAGTTCAAGCGTGCGCCACAGCTCGCCGTCGTGCCAGCGCCAGCCTTCACGCTCCCGCGCCGCCTGCCAGTCGAGATAGGCGGGTATGCGCGCATCCCAGCGCAGTGCCCAGGCGCGGGCAAGGTAATCCGCCTCCAGCGCTTGGGCGAACTCTTCCCGGCTGATGTCGCGCAGGGCCAGTTCCACCTCCGTCCGGTCGCAGCCGCCGATAGCGGGGTAACGCTTATGGAAAAGGTGCAGGATGGCGTGCACGTGCTCGCCGTAATCCTTTTTTTCCAGTGCCTGCTGCACTTCATCCAGCTCGTTCAGGTGCAAGGCATGGCGGGCATAAAACTGATACGGGCAAGCCACCAGGCTGTTGTAGCCGCTGGCGGAAAGGGAAGCAGGCACCAGCTCGGCGGGGAGAGCGGGATGAGAAGCAGCGGGGAGCGTAGGGTGCGTCTCACGCACCAAACCGGTTGATGACAGCATAAGTTGGTGCGCGGGACGCACCCCACTTTCGCTGCGCGGCAGCTTTTCACCGTAGGTCAGCTCGTGGAACGCTTCCAGCCGCTCTATCCACGGGCTCGCCAGATTGGGCTCGGCGTTTTTCTGCGCCTGCCAGGTGACCAGCATCGTACCGCAGCCCGCCAGCAGCGCTGCAAAATTCCACTCCAGCTGGCGTAGCGCCTGCTCAAAGGTAGGCAGCCCCAGTTGCGCCCGCACCGCCTGGTTGAAAAATGCGTTTCCCCGTCCTTGCGGGGGGAAATGAGCGGCGTCGCCGCCGGCGACGATCACGCCTTCGAAGCGGCGCAGCCGGGTAGCGCCGAGGTGGGTAAACACCACCGTGCTGATAATACCGGTATCGCGAAAGGTGGCAGTCTCGAGCTGGCCGTCGAGCCAGCGGCGCCATTCGCTCAGGGAGAACACGCCCTGATCCTGCCCAAGCTCCCGCTGCAACCGGGCCAGCAACCGCAGCAGCTGCTCCCCGGCCAAATCCTGCGCCAAACCCTGGCTCAGTCCGAGCACATCCAGGCTTTCCAGCAGGCTGGAAAGCCATGCCGACAAGGAACGGGCGCGCCTGCTGAACTTGATCTGCGCCTGCTCCAGCCGCTGCAGCAGGTCGAGCACCTCCGCCGCGCCTTCTTTCTGCGCCAACGCGTTGTAATGCCGTAATCCCGATACGACGCTGTGACGTCGCAGCAGCTGCTCCAGACCGTAGACTGCGCGTTTGCGCGCAACCATGTCCCAGTCGGCGAAAATCAGCGGGGATTTCAGCAGGTCGAGCAAATCGAGATGATGGAACCCGCTCGCCATGGTATCCAGCCAGCGCATGATGGCGGCGCTGGCCGCCACGGTGGAGAAGGTCCAGCCGGTTTCGTCCGCCACCAGGATCTGGCCGCGCTCCAGCAGGGCACGGGCGCGCCGCGCCACCAGGCGATCCTGAACGATCACCGCAATCGCAGTTTTTCCCGCCCGCAGCCATTCACGGATCTTTCCATCCACCGCCTGCGCCTCATGCTCCAGGCTGTGCGCCTCGAACAGGGCCAAGCGGCCGCTCAGGGGGCTTTCCGGGCAGCGGCGGCGAAAATCCTCGGCACGATCGCGCAGGCACGGCAGCAGGCCGGAACAAGCGTCGATCGAAACCAGCGCCTCTCTCGCTTGCTCCCTCTCCCGCAAGCGGGAGAGGGTTGGGGAGAGGGAAACGACCGGCGACTGCCAGGCTATTTGCACCAACCGGCTCAAGTCATCGGCTGGAACCTCCCCGGAGCAACCGAACAGGTGCACCGGCCGCTTATCCCCGTAGCGACGGAAAAAATCCTGCTCCATCGGCGTCAGGCCGGAAAGTCCTACCGCATATAACGGCCCAGCAGCCGTATCCGCCAATCGCGCCAGCCGCATATGGTAGACGGTGACGCCGTCCACGCGGCCATCGCCCCCCCGGCTCATGGCATACCACAATTCGTGCACCAGACGCGCCTCGAATTGCAGCGGCGCGCCGGCCCGCGCTTGATAGGCTTGCTCCAGCCATGACACAAACTCAGGATAGGAGGCGGGCAAGCTTGCACCTTGGCGGGCAATATCGTCGAACAGATCGAGCAGTTCCCGGCTGATATTCCATAAGTCGGCGTCGCCAAACCAGTGCCGGGCGCGCAAAGCCTGATACAGCAGCGACGCACGACAACTGTCCGGGCTGGTGTCACGCTCAACCGTCACATCCCCCGACCAATCCGCCAGGGTGGTCATTCTTGGCAGCAGCAATGCAGCGACCCCCGCCGCCTCGCACAGCGCAGCCCCCATCGAATCGGCAGCGTGTAAGTTGGGCAGGAGTATGGTCAACCCGGCCAGGTTGGGCAAGCGCGCCCGCTCCAGCGCGACGATTTCCCGCGCGGCAGCGACTGGCAAATCGAAATCCGGTGCAGCGCTGGCCTGATGGTTCTGCATAAATTAAGTGGGCGGGGGAAAGACTGGAGACAAGGGGATTTTATCCTGAATGAGAGGCCGGGCGTAATCAGCGTGCTTCCCTTGCCTGATTTTTTTGTTTAGGATACAGTTTGAAATATGGATTTCACTCCCAGCCCTCTGGCTGACATAGCCGTTGTTATAGCGCAACAACAAGCAGAACCGTTATTAACATAGCAAGCCCACATCCCATTTCCATTAATTCTCTCTTAATTTTGGAGCAAGTCCCCCATGAGCGAGCACATTCATTACGTCACCGACGACTCTTTCGAGCAGGAAGTCCTGCAATCCCCCTTGCCTGTGCTGGTCGACTACTGGGCGGATTGGTGCGGCCCGTGCAAAATGATCGCCCCGGTTCTCGATGAAGTGGCGCAGGAATACGCCGGGCGTATCAAAATCGCCAAACTCAACATCGACGAAAACCAGGCCACACCGCCGAAATACGGTATCCGCGGCATTCCGACCCTGATGATTTTCAAGAACGGCAACATCGAAGCTACCAAAGTCGGCGCCCTGTCCAAGTCGCAATTGACCGCATTTATTGACAGCAATATCTAAAGCCGTTAACCTAGCGCCTGATCACCTGATTTCTTCCGGGCTTCAAGACCCGGCGGGTTCAGGCGCAAGCTCCTTCCCGACTCATTACGTTCCACACCACCCTTCCCTTTGATTCATTCCGATTTTTGCCATGCGCTTATCTGATTTAAAACACCTACCCGTGACCGAATTGGTCGAAATGGCGATCGCCAACGAAATTGATGGCGCAAGCCGCCTGCGCAAGCAGGACCTGATTTTTGCCCTGTTAAAGAACCAGGCCAAGAAAGGCGAAAGCATCTACGGCGAAGGCACGATGGAAGTGCTGCCGGACGGCTTCGGCTTTCTGCGTTCGCCCGATACGTCCTACCTGGCCGGACCGGATGACATCTATGTCAGCCCCTCGCAGATCCGCCGCTTCAACCTGCACACCGGCGACTCCATCGAGGGCGAGATCCGCACCCCCAAAGAGGGCGAGCGCTATTTCGCGCTGGTCAAGGTGGACAAGGTCAACGGCGAGCCGCCGGAAAACGCCAAGCACAAGATTCTGTTCGAAAACCTGACACCGCTGTTTCCGACCTCGGCGCTGATCCTGGAGCGCGACATCAAGGCCGAGGAAAATATCACCGGCCGCGTCATCGACATGGTAGCGCCGATCGGCAAGGGCCAGCGCGGCCTGCTGGTTGCCAGCCCGAAGTCCGGCAAGACCGTGATGCTGCAGCATATCGCCCACTCCATCGCCGCCAATTACCCGGAATGCTATCTGATCGTGCTCTTGATCGATGAACGCCCGGAAGAAGTGACGGAAATGCAGCGCTCGGTGCGCGGCGAGGTGGTGTCCTCCACCTTCGACGAACCCGCCACGCGCCACGTCCAGGTCGCTGAAATGGTGCTGGAGAAAGCCAAGCGCCTGGTCGAGCACAAGAAGGATGTGGTGATCCTACTTGATTCCATCACCCGCCTGGCGCGTGCCTACAACACCGTGGTGCCGGCCTCCGGCAAGGTGCTCACCGGCGGCGTCGACGCCAATGCCCTGCAGCGCCCCAAGCGCTTCTTCGGCGCGGCGCGCAACATCGAGGAAGGCGGCTCGCTCACCATCATCGCCACCGCGCTGGTGGATACCGGCTCGCGCATGGACGACGTGATTTACGAGGAATTCAAGGGCACCGGCAACATGGAAATCCACATGGATCGCAAGATGGCGGAGAAACGTCTGTACCCGGCGATCAACGTCAACCGTTCCGGCACCCGCAAGGAAGAGTTGCTGATCAAACCCGACATCCTGCAAAAGATTTGGGTGCTACGCAAACTGCTGTACCCGATGGATGATCTTGAAGCAATGGAGTTCCTGCTCGACAAGATCAAGGCCACCAAAAATAATGCCGATTTCTTCGACTCGATGCGTCGCGGATAACCGGACTTGATAACAGGCGATTTTTAGGGGATAATCCCGTTTTTTTACGAATTAGGCCCTAAACAAAGCCGCCAGATTCCCCAAGGATTTAAGCCATGAAACCGGAAATTCATCCCGAGTACAACGAAATCGATGTGACCTGCAGCTGCGGCACCAAGTTCAAGACCCGCTCCACCATGAGCAAGGCGCTGAACATTGAAGTCTGCTCGATGTGCCACCCGTTCTACACCGGCAAACAGAAGATCGTTGACACCGCCGGCCGTGTCGAGAAATTCCGCCAGAAATATGGCATGAAGTAAGCTTCGACACATCGCAGCAACATAAAGGCAGCTTGAGGCTGCCTTTTTTGTTTGTGTCTCGTTTGGTTTAAAATACCCCGTCATGAGATTCTCTCGCGCATCCGGATTGTTTTCCGCCCTGTTCTGCCTGGGCCTGCGCACCAATTGCCCTTGGACAAGAATGCCGCGACCGACCCAACCCAAATGAACCAGCCCACTACCTTGAACGACCATCCGGAAGCAAGCGGCCGCATGGGCCTGCTTCTGCTGGCCATGATCAGTCTCGCCTGGATCCTGCCCGGCCTGGTCGGCCATGAACCGTGGAAGCCCGACGAGGCATACAGCTTCGGGCTGATCTACCACATCATCCAGAGCGGCGACTGGATCGTCCCGACTCTGGGCGGCGAACCGTTCATGGAAAAACCGCCGCTTTATTACATCACCGCAGCGCTATTTGCAAAAATCTTCTCTTTTGCGCTCCCGCTGCACGACGCCGCGCGCCTGGCTAGCGGCTTCTTTATGGCAATCACGCTGCTGCTTACCGGACTGACCGGCAGGGAACTGTGGGGCAAGGGCTATGGCCGCATCGCCATGCTCACCCTGATCGGCTGCCTGGGACTGCTGCTCCGCGGCCATGAAATGATCACCGACACCGCATTGCTGGCCGGATTCGCAATGGCCATCTACGGCCTGGCTCTGAGTCGCAGGAGATTCGTACTGGCAGGTTTCTGGCTCGGCACGGGAACCGGCATCGGCTTCATGGCCAAGGGGCTGATTGCGCCGGGGATCATTGGGCTGACGGCCCTGCTGTTGCCGCTCGTATTCCGCCACTGGCGCAACCGGGATTACGTGCTGTGCCTTGCAATAGCATTCCTCGCAGCTGTGCCATGGCTCACCATTTGGCCGGCCCTGCTTTATCTGCGTTCACCGGAACTGTTCATGGAGTGGCTCTGGATCAACAACCTGGGGCGGTTCTTCGGCTTCGTCAGGCTAGGCCCCAGCAGCAACCACTGGCATTATTTCGAGATCCTGCCCTGGTTCGCCTGGCCTGCGCTGCCAATTGCGGTCTGGACACTATGGCACGGCCGGCGTGTGGTCTTTAAGCACCCCGGGATCCAGCTTGTGCTCACAGCTTTCCTGGTGATGCTGGCGGTACTCAGCATGGCCTCCGACGCCCGCGAACTGTACGCCATACCGATGCTGCTGCCCCTTTCCCTGCTTGCCGCGCCGGGCGTCACTACCTTGCGCCGGGGGGCAGCCAGTGCACTGAACTGGTTCAGCATCATGACTTTCGGCTTTTTTGCCGGACTGTTCTGGTTCTTCTGGTTCGCCCTGATCACCGGCTACCCGGCGAGACGTGCGGCTCACCTGCGCGGCCTCCAGCCCGGCTATATTCCAGAGTTCGAGCCCCTGCTCTTTGCCCTGGCCCTATTCGCCACAGTTGCGTGGCTGGCCATCATCTTCTGGGCGAGATCCCTGCCCCGCAATCCGCGCGCCGTGCTCAACTCTGCCGCCGGCATCACGCTGGTCTGGATAATCATGATGACGCTATGGCTGCCCTGGCTCGATGCCGGAAAAAGTTACCGCTCCATGATCTCTTCCCTGCAGCAAACCTTGCCCGCACAGCACGCGTGCATTTCCAGCAACAAGCTGGGCGAACCGCAGCGGGCGCTGCTGGAGTACTACGCCGGCATCCTTACCCGGCGTACGGAGGTTCACAAGCGAATCGAGTGCGATCTGTTGCTGACACAGGGCAGCGCCAGTAACCCGGATGCCGCCCCCGGCCCGGAATGGCGCAAGATATGGGAAGGCAACCGGCCTGGAGACAGATCGGAACGTTATTGGCTGTTCCAGCGTAATCCCTCCTGAAACCGTCACCGCCGCATTTTCTTTTTGATCTGCGCCAAGGTATCCCTGGCGACAACCTGTTCCGGACCGCCCAGCCTGACGGCCTGATGCGCCGCAGCCAGCGCTTCAGCATAACGCTTCTGGTCGGCGAGCGTTTGTGCGAAATTATTGAAGGCAATGGCGGATTCCGGGTGATCCAGCGTCGCCTGCCGGTAGGCCTGTTCCGCTCGCTTCAAATCGCCCAGGGCATAGGCGGCATTGCCCAGGCCGATGCGGGCGGTGAGATTACGCGGCCAGCGTTTGAGTGCCGCCTCGTACGCCGCTGCCGCATTTTTTGGAGATCCAGCCTTCTCCAGCGCCATGGCCGCGGGAATATAGCTGACCTCAGTCACGTTGCGGGGCATCCTGCCTGGTGGCAAGGCGAGCATGGCCCAATGCCCGGCGCGTTCCCAGGTGTGCTCGAATGTCGTAAAAGGCAGCACCTGCCGCCGCTCCAGACCCGAACGCAGGATAATTTCCTCGCGCTTGAGATCGTAGCCCACCACCACCGCGTAATGCCAAACCGGATACCAGCTTAGCGCCAGGTTTTGCAGCACAATCACCGGCGAACCGGCTGCAATTTCCGACAGCAAATCATCCAGCTTCGGCGCCAATTCATAGGCAAATAGACCATTGCGCCGTGCAGACGAAAGCATTTCCACCTGCAGGCTGCCCTCGCGCCCGGGCAGATATACCTGGGCGGCGAGGTCCTGCGGCGTAACCGGAGTACCCACGGCATTCAGAAGCATGGCAAGCGAGGCGGGGCCACACTGGTGGGTTTCCTGAGAATAAAACGGCACCTTGCTCAGTTCAATCCGTTGCGGCAGTTCCCTTGAATTCGCCTTGAGCAGCGCCTGGGTCTGCGGAGTGGCGCACCCGCCCAGCCAAAGGACGAAAAAAACGCCCGCGACGAAGCGGGCGTAAGCTTGGAGAGACATTTGCAGATTTACTTGATTGGACGCGTAAAGCCGAACACTTTGGTAAAGCCCAGAATATCGGTCACCAGCAGAATCACAAAAATGGTGAACAGAATGCCGAGAATGTCGCCGCCAGCCGGCATCTTGTCCAGCCGGCCCGCAACCTTCTGCACTTCCGCATCCGTCAGCGCATCCACACGGGCTTTGGCGGTATTGGCATCGATACCCTGCTGCTGCAACTCCTTGCGCACGTCTTCCCGGTCGAGGAAGCTGCGGATACGGTCTCGATCGGGCTGGGATTGAGCGGAAACCGTCACTCTGTCCGTGCCCACCAGCCCTGCCTGGACCGATTGCAGCGGCAAGCCAAGACCCAATGTGCTGACGATCATAAAACGGCCGATAATACGCATGGAACTCTGGGTCATCATAATTAATCTTCCAAAAAATTGCAGGGTAAAGCCAATGCCATATCCTACACAAAATCATCTTTCACAATGGTTACCCTTTTTTAATATTTATGTTTAGGCATCGTTAAATAATTAAATGGACTTTTTTGTATCAGTTGCTAAACTTGACGCATGGAAGCAGATGAATTGATAACGGCGCGGTACGTAGCCCTCGAAAGTGTGCTCGATGAGCGTCAGAGGCGGCTGTATGCGGCGGTGGAAGCCAAAGTGCTTGGGCATGGTGGCGTCAAGCGGGT
>Ga0315268_10007795_pt1 | contig 11235 bp, 3 predicted proteins | sample C1_top_MG_FD_204535 | JGI IMG/M metagenome (GOLD analysis project Ga0315268, IMG submission 204535) | Sediment microbial communities from Yellowstone Lake, YNP, Wyoming, USA - C1_top | ecosystem: Environmental > Aquatic > Freshwater > Lake > Sediment | place: USA: Wyoming | collected 2017-08-01 | reverse complement strand
TCTGGATGGCGGCGATCTGGCAGGCCTGGAAGACGGTCCGTTTGATGGCCTCGGGGGTCAGGATATTGGTGGAAGCGATCCCGATTTTCTTGCCGATGACGGCCCGGATGGAAAGCAGGACATTGCTCTCGGATACGTTCTGGTGGATATATGAATTGGCGAAACGGGTCAGGCGGGAGTCCTCCGCCATGATCACCGCCTCCAGCTGGTCGGCCCGGGAAGCGGACAATGCCAGCCTTAAGAAGCTCTTGATTTTACCTTCGCCGTACATTTTGGTTTCTCCTAAAAAATGGAGCCCCATCCCGATACCTCGGGCCTTTTCCTTTTCCTAAGTTACCCCGCCGGTGGTCCGCCTTTGGCTGATTATCCACCTTGAATAATCAGCGACATCCGCCATAGCATCCACATGTTGCGCATTCATTTTCTGCGAAGGCGGATAGATTTTAATTATAGCAGTATTTAAATGGCGCGTCAAGACTTTTTACAAGTATGGTAAGCAAGGGCCGGTAAAGCTCTGCGTGGTTGGGTTTTGGACGGCGTTCATTTTGTTAATGGGCGCGGCGGCGGGCATTTTGAATTCACAAGGAAATAGGCTGGAGGCAAACCTCCAGCCTATTTCCAATCAGCGCAACGGTTTCAAGTAACGGCTATTTTAGGATTACCAATTTCTTGGTATTGTTGTACTCATTGGCCTGGATGCGGTAGAAATAAACGCCTGCTGCGGCTTGCTGGCCCGATTCATCCTTGCCGTCCCACCTTACATTGTAATACCCCTGTTGCTTGTTTTCGTTCACCAAGGTTTTGACCAACTGCCCGGAAATGTTGTAAATTTTGAGGCTTACATTGCCCGGCTTGGCAACGGCAAAATTGATGGCGGTAAAGCCAACCATTGGGTTGGGGGCATTCTGAAGCAAGCTAAAGGTCGTTGGCAACGCCATAGCACTTGTTTCAAGTTGTGTGCCATGATGCGTATCCTTTGGGCCATCCCACAATGGCAGATAACTGACTATGCCCAAGCCCGATTGATCATTGCCGTCAAAGATGTATTTGGCAACGGTGTCAACATTCATCGTGCCCCAATAGTTCTTCTTGGCCATTATGTTGTTACTGGTGGCATTGTACAGGTTGTAGGGCAGATTGCTTGAAATAATATTATGGCCGCATTCCTCATCATCGCCAAAATTGGGCTGGGCATTGTCATTTATTACTATGCCATTATTCTTGTTTTGGCTTATGAAAGAATTTTTAAATAATGGCGTCGAATAGCCATTACATGCAATGCCTGTATTATTATTGGCAATGGTATCATCTTTACATTCAGCCGTTGCCTGGTCGTAAAAACTAATACCTGCCGTATTCTGCTCCAGCTTGCATTGCTTTAGTTCAAGCTTTAGGTCCCCATCAATAGAAATACCGGAAACAGCATGGCGGACAATGCAGTTTTTCATGTCCCTGGTAATAATGCCCTTGGACTCCGCACTTTTACTGGACCCGGTCGGTTGCGAGAAAATGATCCCGCCCCAATCCCCGGCTTGAGGTTTATAGGCATCGGATTGAAAGATAACCGGCGGTTCGCCCGGTTTGCCTTTAAGTTCAAGCTGGCCGTAGATAATAAGCTCCGCTTTGGCGGGGTCGTTGCCGCCTGCCGCCGCGTCAAAATTGCTGATAAACCGCACTACCGTGCCCGGCTCAATTTTAAGCGTTCCGTCTGGCGGGACCACAACATCACCGGCGATGGAAACGATGCCGGACCAAACCGCATCTGCTTTGTCCCATTCCCAGATATAGAAGGGTTGAAAATCAACCGGCCCAAAACTGGGATTTTCGTTGTCGTCGTATATGCGGGCGTCTACCTGCGAAGCAAGTCTCTTATTCCAGAAATTGCCCTCGGCTTTCATGGCAATTGGCGCAGGAACGGCACAATAGACATCGTAGCTGCCATTATTAAAAAGCCTGTTGCTGCCGTTGTCATCTGCCGAGGCATTGCCCAGGTCTCCCAAACTTAAGGGACAGCCGTTTACCGCGTAAACACAAACGCCATAAATTGTATTGCCGGTAAAATAATTGCCGGTGGCAATGGCGGTTAAATTGGGGCTGATATCGGTGGCAATTTTAAGCCCGACCTCGTTGCTGGTGGTAAAATTATTGTCTCGTATTGTCAGATTAAATGTTGCCGCTGGTATTATTTCTCCGTACCGGGTGCATCTTGCGCCAGCATGGTTGCCGGTAAATGTATTGCTTTCAATATTTATGCTTGATGTTGTAGAAATATCTCTATAACCAATACTTATGCCTGCCCATTCCCAACCGTTAGTTCCGTTTAAGGGTATAGCATTTCTATAGAAATTATTGCCGGTTATGGTCATGTTGAAAGCCGTGCCGTAGAGGTCCATGCCCTGATATTCATTGTCCTCAAAGGTATTGTTGGTTATGTCGCCCTGAATGTTGCCGCCGCCATAATAGCCGGTATAATTATTGCGGATAATATTATTATCTAATGTTATATTGGAATTTAGAGCAACAATACCGGTGCCGATGCAAGAGGCAGAATCCAAACCTTTTGAGGCAAAGGAATCAGCAGAAGCTTTGAACAACCCTTTGGAAGATTTGGATAACGGCCCGTTATCAACAATCCGGTTATTTTTTATCTGGGCCGATGAATTATTGCAATATATCCCGGTATAACAACCCTGTATACGGCTGTTAGTTATTTGCGGCGAACTGCCAACAGCCTGAATACCTGTTGCAGCATTCTCAATCACGCAGTAATCAAGCTGGACGTTGCCGCCGGCTTCTACTCTGATGCCATACCAAGTGCCGGGGGTTGGTGAAGTTGTCCACGGCATAAATCGCACGCTATCGCCGGCAGTGCCTTGAACAATCAAGGTGCCGTTAACGATAACTTCACATCTTGGGTCAATCCCCAGATTTTTTATACCGCTTGGCATAAAATACATTCTGGCATTGGGCTTTAAAGTTACGGTAACGTTTTCATCAATCACCACATCGCCGTTGAAGAAATTATCGCCGCTCAAGGTTAGATCCCGGGTTATGTGGCCGGAAAACTCGTTGAGCCAGCCATAGGTCCCGCTGTTCATGGCATCGTGGCGGGGCATCGGCCAGTCGGGGGTGGGGTCGGCCGTACCGGGGATTTCCCAGGCGTGGATTTTCCCGTCGTTCATATCAATTCCCAATTCTGCCGAACCGTTGCCGTCCAAATCGGCTATAAACGGCGAAGAATACGTGTTATCCCCGGTGGGTATAGGGAAACATTCGAGAGTTTGACTGTCGTATCTACAACCTAATATACCTTTAGCATAACAACCATCGAATATTTCAGGTAGACCATCGTTGTTAACATCGACTACTGCTGGTGAGGAATGAATAATACCCCTATATAAAGCCCAACGTGGTGTGCCATTAAAGCGCCAAGCAGATAAGAAACCATATGTTAATTTATGTATCCCGGCAACAATATCAAGTGTGCCGTTACGTTCAAAATCGGCCAAGGCAAGCGAACCCCATACCTGGCCACCCGCCGCAAAAGAATAAAGTGGATCCCCGTTGCCGTCACGCACAAAACAATTTCCTGAGCCGCTGCTGGAAACGATTACAATTTCGTTCTTGCCGTCATTATTGACATCCCCGATTGAGGGAGCGCTACATACGCCACCATTAAGGGATTTCTTCCAAAGCATTACACCATCGTGATCGATAGCATAAACATCACCCGTGCTCGTCCATGTACCGAACACAATTTCCAAACAATCATCGGCATTAATATCGCCCACTGCTATGCCCATCGGACTGCCCCCCGGTACAGTATAAGACCATATTTGATCAATTGTGGAAGTAGCGCTATTCCATTCATAATTATAAATAGTAGCTGTCCCCTTGCTCATTAGTATGATATTTAACCAACCGTTTCTATCTACATCAGCAATTGAAATAGCAGATTCTATATCTGGGATAGTTCCCGTATATACTGAATTTTCGGCCAACAAACTGCCGTCATTTTTATAAATATAAACCTTTAAAATACCTTCATTGCATACCCCGGCGACAATTTCGGGCAAACCGCATTTGTCAACATCGCCCAGAGCGGTTGAGACATAGGCTGTACCAAAATCCTTTGGCCAATTATTGACGGAGTTGCCGTCATGTCTCAAAACGTAAAGATGACCGTCATTGGTTCCCAAAACAACTTCCTTATATCCGTTACCGTCTATGTCTCCGGGTATGGCTGATGACCAGTTATAGCCACCTCTGGTGCCGGCAACAACCGGCCAGCCAGCTTTATAGCTTAACGGTGTGTATATGGAAGCTTCATTTGAAAATCCGCTTTCGTTGGCTGACGCATCTAATGCTGTTACCTTATAATAATATGGGTTTTGGGGGCTTACATCCTCGTCCAAATAATAACTGGACTGTTTCACTGCATGGCGATTGATTTTATTGCTTTTGGTGTATGGCCCGCCAGCAGTGGTGCTGCGATAGACATTGTAACCTACAGCCCCGCTTAAGGCGGTCCAATTTAGCAATATGCCTTCAACAGTAGACGCGGCCATCAAGCCGGTTGGCGCAACAGTTGGTACAAGCTCAAAGTTGTTTTGCACCCATTGGCGGTTGAACCTGTCTTTTAATGTAAGAGTGAATACATAAAGGCGGCCTGAAGGGGCCGAAGGTGAAACGGAGAATATAAAGCCGTTTGGCTCGGTTACAATGCCATCGGCAGCAATGGCGCCAACTGCGCTTAGTCCGGTTTCAATGGTTAAATAAGGATCAGCCGTTATAAGTTGTGCGGTTGCACCATCGGCAGCGCCTGAGCCGAAGTTGGTTACTTGCAGATCTGAAATTTGAATTCGCTCGCCGGGGTCAATTACGCCGTCGCCATCGCCGGTTAATTCAATCAAGTTATGACCTGTTTGGACCAAGGAGTCGGCCAGGACTTTAACCACAAAACTATCTGAGCAGGCATTTGAGGTCATATGAAATACTATATTATGCTGGTCCGGGCAATTGGCGGCTATGGTAAATTTGCAGGGATAATCGCAATATTTTGTTGTGTTGGAATATACCTTATAAGTTTCCGTGCTAAAGGTTTTTGGGGTTATATACGGATCGTCTGTGGTCAAGCTTACAGCCGCCTTAAGCACGCCCGCACCACCGGTATTTTTTATGCTTAGCCACATATCCGCGGTTTCGCCGGGATTTAGTATTCCGTCGCTGTTGCCCTGGGTTAAATTTTCGTTATCGTCGTCAAATTGGGAATTGTCGTAGCAAATATACCCGACAGCAGAGGGCAATACAGCGCAAACGCCTTGATAAGGTTTGTAATTTTGGGCTGTAACGGTTATGCTGAATTCGCCAATGGTTTCCGGCGTATAATCAAAGGTTACCTGGCCTATGGCGTCGGGAGAGCCTATCGCATACGCCTCATAGCCCTTTTGGAGGCAGACCAATGCGCCTTCTACGGGTATGTAATTGTTGTCTAGCACCGTAACCGTAACGGAATTTTGCCCTATGATAATGTTAGCCGGGTGTTCTACAACCAGCGTTTGGGGCTGGGTTTTCCACACTGGCATTTCCGGGTCGCCCAAAAGGTTTTGGTTATACACACCATATAAATATGATCCTGCATTTGATGGTATTGACCTAAAAGCGTTACCCAAACGATAATTATTAAAATAGAACAACGAAGTAAAAAAGTTTAGGCCCATATAATTGTAAAAATCATAACCCACTATCGAGTTGCCAATTAAGCCAATAGCACCCTTATTGATGCTTTTCATAAAGCTCTCTGATATGTTTTCGTAAGTAAAATCATTGGGGTCGCAACCATTGGTCCACATAATAAATGGTTTGTTATCGTTTGCAAGGTCCTCCACATCCACACGATTCATGAGTTTTTGAAACGAATTATTAATATTGATGCCCGTGCCAAGCGTATATTGGCTGCAATGGTCAACATGCCAGATTAGATGATAGCCGGAATTCATTGCATTGACTACGTTATCCTTGTTAAGGGTTGCATCACCGGACCACCATGGAGGATCATTGAGTGGATCGGGGTCAACGGCCGGCGAGTAGAGTTCGTATTTATTTTGTTTAAATTCATCGGTTAAACCAGCGCCCGTAGGATATGCTAACTGCACCTGTTCGGCATCATAAGACGATGGTTTTGGCAGATTCATATGTTGGCCAGTGCCCAGAAACAGCATTTTGGTCAAATAGTCGGGGTCAGGGTTCTGTTCATACTGCAAGACCTTGTTGACAAAATTCTGGGCCTCGATGACAGTCTCCACTGCCGCCCGGCCAAGGGACACTTCGTCGTCTCTATCCACACCATCAGAAGAAGTTTCGCCAAAAATTTGATTGCCGTTGGCGTTCCAATTGCCCTCCAAATTCGCGTAATACATATCCGACGGGACCCCAATCAATATTCTTGCAGGGATTAGGCGCGTATCCCCGGCTAAAAGCACATATCCTGTCCCCCACAGGCTGTAGGCGTCCTTGATAAAATTTCTGATCTTTTCTTGGATATCACAACCGGTGTAATTGGCATCTATCCATTCCACCGTTCTGATTTGGGTTTTCACTCCCTTTTGGGTTTTCCAGTCCGCCAACGGCTCAAAACAGGTTTTTATTGCTTCGCTGGTGATAATTACGTAGTCCACCCCAATATCATCAATATTCGGCAATGCTTTTACGTTCATGGCTGTTGGTATAATTTTGCCGTCTTTAGCAACCTGCTTGCCAATTTTAATGACGGGACCAAACGAGGCCATGTTTTGCGGGTTTTGTATAAGCGACCGAACCAATTTTTGATTTTCATCCTGAACTATTTTACTCTGCCTGCCAACCGGCACAGCCCTGCTTACCGAACCTGTCGTCTTTATAGCAAGACTTATATTGTCGTAAAATGTAATGGCTTGAGCAGACGGCGTATATTGCACCGGATACAACCGGATAGTAACGATATGGTATAGCCCCAAATATCCTTCTTCTTCTATTTCGGCTATCTTGCCTGGATACGGGGTTGTTGAGGAATACCACGCCTGGTCGGGCGGAACAAATTGGGGTGCTTCATCATCGCCGATGGTCTTACGAGGCTGGGCCGGATATACCGCATACGAACCGGCAACAACATGGTTGGATGCGTTTGTTATTGCCAATTCCGTGGCCTTTTCATTGGCAGGCAGCAGCAATCGTATGGTTTTATACGGCAGTTCCGGCGCGCCGATGGTGCCTGTCTTTAGAAAACAACCCGGTAAATCAAATCGCTGATAGATATTGCCGGTAGTTGAGTCTGTCTGTGATTGTATTGTCAAGTCGCTTGCGGTAAAACTGCAGGTGTGACTTACATCGGCAGATGCCAAGCCGGCCATCAGCCCCATAAGGGCGATGATCATTGTTCCTGTCTTCTGCAGGTAATTCATGTTTTTTTTTCCTCTATTTTATTAGGGTTAGTTTTTGGGTTATTGACTGGTCGTTTATCGTTAACCGGTAAAAGTAAACACCGTTGCTTGCGGATATCCCTTGGTCATCTCTGCCATCCCATTTGACACTATAAAATCCTGTTATCCGATATCCCTCATCCAATATTCGAACAAGTTGTCCGGCTATGTTATAGACTTTTAAACTTACTTTTCCGGCAACCGGCAACTGGTAACTTAAAACAGTAAACCGGTTAAATGGATTGGGGTAATTCTGATTTAATTTGTAATTTATAATTTGTAATTCCGAATTTGGAGTTCCTTCTGCTCCATTCGGGTCGTCACCCACTCTTTGAGCATACGCTCTTGCGTAATTATCGCGGTAATCCGGCCAGGCTATTATTGCTGTTCCAGAGTCTGATTGGATTATATGTGGGCGTTCCTGTGTTCTTATTACCGTGCATGCGGGCATGCCATTAGGTTGCCACTTAACATTTCCCAATGAATCCACATGTTGAGCATATATATCAGCATTTCCATTACGATTGTCCTGCCAGCAAATTATGGCCCCACCATTGTTATCGCTGACCATTCTATGATACCAATAAACGCTATCCGAGCAGCAAACAGGAACACCTTGATTTAACCAAGTTATTTGCCCATCTTTATTCACTCGTTGTGCATAGATATTCATAAAACTATTCCTTCTATCAATCCAACAAGATACCATCCCACCCCGGCCATCGGGTACAATTTGCGCTGATCCTTGTCTGCCAATGGTGTCACATGCCACCACCCCTTGCGCCGCCCATAATGCATTTCCATTAACATTAAAACATTGCGCATAAACATCAATATTACCAGTACCGTTACGAGCATCGTGCCAGGCAATAATTACTGTCGTATCGGTAGCCATTGTCATTACATTGCCATAGCCCGGCAACCCTTGGCCGCTATCAGTAGCACATACGATTTTACCATTTATTTGCCATAAGGAAGTTCCATTGCCGTCCAACCGATCAACATAAATGTGCGGGGCACTAGTGCGATAATCGGCCCAGGCAATAACGCTTTTGCCTAAATTATCGCAGGTTATACCGATACTTTCCTGTGTGCTATCTGCCGAACAAACCGTCACCCCGTAATCCCCCCACTGCCTGACACCATTACTGTCTATTCTCTGGGCATAAATATCGTGCTGCAACATCTGGAATTGCTGCCAGGCGATTATCGCACCACCAGCGCCATCGTTGGCAATTACATGACTGTACTGACTGCTGTCGGATAATGTAATCTTTATGGCATCGTTGCCCCACAGTTTATTGCCGTTAGAATCTATTTTCTGGCAATACAACTCGTAGCCCCAAGGAAAAAACCTGCTCCATAAAATTATTGCCCCGCCTTGGCCGTCGCTACAGCCAATGGTATATCTCTGGAAACTGCCCTGGGCCGTGGTGTCCACAGTTTTGCCTTTTATACCCCAGGGCAAATTGCCGTTCTTGTCTATCCGGATGGCATAGACTGAATCAAGATCGCCGGTAATGATTATGGCTCCGCCCTTCATGTCGGTCACCAAATCCCCTATTCCCATCCCGTCTATTCCGGTCACCAGTACTCCGTTTTCCTGCCAGTATATTTTACCGGCGGCAAAAATGCTGGATGACAATATAAGCAGTAATAAAATAATTAGGTATGGCCGTTTCATAAATAAAACCTTTTTATGTTATAAGAACAAAACGCAAAAAGCCCCTGCCCGTAATTTTTCAACTGCGGACAAAGGCTTTATTATGCCCAATAAGCAAGCATGCCCTAAATATATTTTCTTGCTTTGCATGGCAAGGTAAGTATAGCAAAAAAACTGCGAAAGTCAAGAATAAAAGTTAACTAAACGAATACTATACGGCGCAAGAAATTTGCGTTTCTTTATGCTGGTTTTTGTTTTCGGCCCCCGGCTCTGGCAGCCCTAAATTTGATTTGGATAGATAGGGTCACCGAACTTAATTTCTATGCTCGTAACCAGCATTTCGGCGCCCGTGAACAATATTTCAACGCCTTCCTTCTATGTCCGCCTCAGACGGACTTCACACTATCTGTGAGCGGCATTTACACGCCTTCCTCCTACGCTATTGCTTCCGCCTTCGTTACCACTATGGCGGGCAGGTCGGCGGACCACCGCTATAGCGGGGCAGGCAGGGCGGCGGGCAAGCCTGCGCTATTAGCGGATCATTCTAAACTATTGGTGACCATTCCTAAACTGTCGGCGGCCATTCCTAAACTGTTAGCGGATCATTCTACACTGTTGGTGGTCATTTCTAATGTGTTGGTGAGCATTTCTAAGGTCTTAGCGGATCATTCTACACTGTTCGTGACCATTTCTACGCTGTTAGTGACCATTTCTAAGCTGTTAGCGGTCATTTCTAAGGTGTTGGTAACCATTTCTAAGCTGCTTTACGCCCAGCGCAGAGCTGTTATCCATTAAAACACATGGTTTTACAAAACACCCCCTTACCTGGTGAAAACCTCACCCCTCGCTCCCTCTCCTAATGCGTTAGGAGAGGGCCGGGGTGAGGTCGGGCTTGGGTGGATAACCTTGGCACCTGCCGCCTAAGTCTTTGGTGTCTCCGGTGCCGGCTTATTGGCCCCGGCGTGCCGGTGCATGATTTTAAGGTTGAACCGGTGGGCTAGTTCCGGCTGGTCGGCGTGCAGGGATTGTCCGGCGTCGTTGATGGTTTTAAGGCACAGGTACAGGGTGCCCTTGGCCTCGTAAAAATCCTGCACCTTGTCGGGCAGGCTTTTCAGCCGCTTCAGCTCCTGGTCGGCGTCAACGGTTTTCAGGGTGGCCAGCAGCGCCTTGCCGTCGGTAACAAGCTGTTTAATGTCCGGCCCGGCCAGCAGCGCGGCGTGCGTCTCCAGCAGCTTGACCATGGCGTCCATCTGGATCGCCATTGCCGGCACGGTCTTGGCCTGGGTCATCAGGCACAGTTCGTCCGGCACCCCGGCGCCCAAGCGTCTGGCGCTCATGGCCCGCAGGGCCACCTTCCGCCGCCACACCTTGGTCTGCTGCAAGGCCTTGTTCTGGGCCTGGGTAGCATCCCGGGCGTCGGACTCCAGCAGGGTCTTGTCGTTCATGAAGACCACGACCTTGTCGGCCACCGCCTTGGTCTCGGCCAGGAAATTCGCGGCCAGCACGGCCACTAAGGGCGCGCCCTCGGCTGCGGCCAGGCCGTTGGTGTAACCATACTGCTCCATCAGGTAGCCGGACCGGTAGCGTGAACCAAGCTCCACCAATTGATCGCGGGTCAGGTCAATTTTCATAGACGCCTCCTTTTTTTAGGGTTTAATTTCTATTCTGATAATACCTGAAAACCAGCCTTTTTGTCAAGCGAATACTTGCCAGATATTTGCATGGAAATCACCATTTGTATCTGACGGTGTAGCTGAGAACCGCTTCCCCGTCCTTGGCCACCGGAACTCTGAATTCCACGGTCTGGGCGTCCCGCTTTTTGAACTCGTGGGTCTTTAACTTGATCTCCCAGTCTCCGGAAAGATGTTCCACTACCGCGATCTCGACCCCTTCCTTCTTGTGATTCCTCAGTTTCACCTCCACCGTTTGTTCCTGGGTCTTTTCGTTTATCCGTTTGTATTCCTTGGGCGTCCTTTCTCCCACGATGTCAAAAGCGCTGCCCAAAGTTACCCGCACCATCTCGTCCTTGGGAGTATGGTCTATCCTGTCCTCGCCCACGAATTGCTGGCTTTGGCCATCGTCCTTTTTATAGACCCTGATCTTTCCGGACGGCAG
>Ga0315268_10007794_pt1 | contig 11235 bp, 10 predicted proteins | sample C1_top_MG_FD_204535 | JGI IMG/M metagenome (GOLD analysis project Ga0315268, IMG submission 204535) | Sediment microbial communities from Yellowstone Lake, YNP, Wyoming, USA - C1_top | ecosystem: Environmental > Aquatic > Freshwater > Lake > Sediment | place: USA: Wyoming | collected 2017-08-01 | reverse complement strand
TGGCGTCGGAAGGTCAAGCGTCTGCCGCTGCCGGGATTGGCCATGGTGAGATCAACAACGGTCAAAAAGATGACAATCAAAACATGGCTCGTGGATTCTCATCCGCGCAATCCGCGTAATCCGCGGTTGCTCCTTTACCGCGGCTAAATTGCTTGCGTGCAAAGGAGGCGGTGAAGACCATCGGCGCGTGACCCGACGGGAGCGATTGATGGCGACGCTAAACGGCAGACCGGTGGACCGGCCCGCCGTGAATTTCTACGAGGTGGGCGGGTTTGAAGTGGACCCCGCCGATCCCGATGAGGCCAACGTCTATAACGATCCGTCGTGGCAACCGTTGCTGAGGTTGGCCGAGGAACAGTCGGACCTGATCCGCCTGCGCAAGCCGGCACTGACGCCGGCGCCCAACAATTGCCAGGCGGAGTTTTTCCACACAGAGGCATTCGTCCGTGACGGGGCGCGCTACACGCGCACGACCTTGCGCGTGGGGGGACGGACACTGACGGGGCTGGAGCGGCGGGACCCGGAGGTGGACACCGTGTGGCAGGTGGAACACTTGCTCAAGAGCTTGGACGATCTGAAGGCTTACCTCGAGTTGCCCGACGAAGTCTTTGCCTATGAGCCGGAGGTGAGCAACCTATTGGCGGCGGAGCGGGAAGTGGGCGAGCGGGGCATCGTCATGGTGGACACCGAAGACCCGATCTGCGCGGCGGCGATGCTCTTCAGCCTGGAGGATTACTTGCTGCTTGCTTTCACGGAGCCGGTGTGGTTCGAGCGGCTGCTGGCGAAGCTGGCCCCCGCTTTTCACGAGCGCACGGAGCAAGTGGCGCGGGCGTTTCCGGGGCGGCTCTGGCGCATCTATGGCCCCGAGTTTGTGACCGAGCCGTACCTGCCGCCGCAGTTCTTCCAGCGCTACGTGGTGGCTTACACCGGCCCGATGGTGGCCGCCATCCAGCGGCACGGGGGCTATGCGCGGATTCACTGTCACGGCCGGGTGGCGGCGGTGCTGCCCCAGATCGTGGCCATGCAGCCGACGGGGATTGATCCGCTAGAGCCGCCGCCGCTCGGGGACGTGCGTTTGGCGGATGTCCGGCGCCGGTATGGGAAGGGGCTGGTTTTGTTTGGCAACATTGAGGCGCGCGACCTGGAGCGTCTGCCGCCGGCGGAATTTGAGAAAGTTGTCGCCCAGGCCTTGCGCGAAGGCACGGCTGGCGAAGGCAAAGGCTTCGTGCTGATGCCCTCGGCCAGCCCGTATGGACGGACCATCACGCCGGTGACGCTGGCGAACTACGAAACGATGATCCGGCTGGCCGTTGGATTTCGGGGCTAGGACTGGGCTTGCCCCGTTCGGTGGGCTGCGGGGGGCTTTGTTCCGTTCGGTTCACCCGCTACGGCCGGCGGCGGAACAAGCGATGAAAATCAGATGTGCGCCGGCTCGCGCGAAGCGCCTTGGAGTGCGCCAGTCCTCTGGCGCTTTCCCCCACGGCCCGGCCGCAAAAGCGGCAGGGGACTGCCGCAGTCCAAGACCCTTCGCGCACATGCACCCAACCGTCATTTTCTGGTCAGGGGCTGCCGCTCAGCCGAAGCGATAGTGCTTGCGGACAGGGGCCGTCACGTTCCAAACACAGGACAGCCCCTTGGGGAAAACCACCAGGTCGCCTTTCCCGAAAGTCACCCGCTGGCCGCCGGCTTCGACGGTGACCTGGCCCTCCAGCAGATAGCACGTTTCCTGGTCATGGTAGAACCAGTCAAAAGAGGACACGCCGCACGTCCAGGTGGGCCAGGAAGTGACACCCAGCTTTTTGAGTTCCTCAGCCGTTGCTTTGTGAACTTCGATTGCCATAGCGTTGTTGCCGTTGAATTCGTGTCGTCACAGGATTGAGCACCGTCCTGCCAGAGCGGAATGAATTCTGCGCTCCGGGCGGCGGCTCACACGTCGCAAATCTCGATGGCTTGGCGGAGCGAGGCCAGCGGGTCGGCACGTTTGGGGATGAACTCTTGCCCGACGTATCCTTTGTAGCCGGATTCGGCGATGGCCAGCATGATGGCCCGATAGTTCAACTCCTGGGTCTCGTCAATCTCGTTGCGGCCCGGCACGCCGCCGGTGTGGTAATGGCCAATGTATGGGGCCGCCGCCTCGATGCCCTTGGCCTTGTCGCCCCTGATCGTGCGGATGACGTCGCCTTCCATGATCTGCGCGTGGTAGATGTCGTAGAGGAACTTGACGCGTTCGGAGCCGACCCGTTTGCACAATTCCACCGCCCAGGCCGAGTGGTCGCACATGTAGTCTTTGTGATCAATCTTGCTGTTGAGCAGCTCGATGACGGCGTTGACGTTGTGTTTCTCGACGATGGGGGCGATGCGTTTGAGGCCGAGCACGCAGTTTTCGAGGCCCTTCTGGTCGTCCATGCCGGCGCGGTTGCCGGAGAAGCAAATGATGCTCGGATGGCCGGCGTTGGCGACGATGGGAGCCATGCGCTCAAAGAACGCCACGATCCGGTCGTGGTTCTCAACCCGGTTCAAGCCGCTGCCAATGCCGCCCGGCACGCCGCTGACCATGGCGCAGACCAAGTCGTACTTCTTCAAGGTCGGGAAATCGCCCGGCTCGAGCAACTCGACCGACTTGATGCCCATCTCTTTGGCGGCTTTGCACATATCGTCCAGCGACAGCTTGCCGTAGCACCATTTGCAGACCGAGTGGTTGATCCGGCCCTTCAAGGTTGGGCCAGCGGCGGCGCTGAGCCGCTGGGAAAGCGAAGACGCCGCGCTGACCAAGGCTGCGCCGCCCGCCAGCTTGCCGAGAGCGGAACGGCGTGAAAGTGTAGTTGTCATAGTTCCAGTCATCTTGCGCACCATGCCGGTCGTCATGGCCGGCGGGGCTAAAGAAGCCCAAAAGGCCGTCGGCGTCAACGGCAAAGGGGGAGGCCGTGGCGGCAGGGTGGCGGCTATCGGAAGACTAAAAGTCCGCCCTACCCCTCCTGGCTTGAACGAACGGCGCGGTAGTGCTGGGCTCACGCCCGTGAAAGAGATTATCTTTGAGGTGAGGGAGGCTGAGGCGGAAGGGGGCTACATCGCCCAAGCCCTGGGGGATGGCATCCACACCCAGGCGGATACGCTGGGCGAACTGCGTGAGATGGTCAAGGACGCCGTCGGCTGCCACTTTGAGGAAGCGGACCGGCCCCGGGTGATTCGACTCCATTTCGTCCGCGACGAAGTGCTCGCCTCGTGAAGATTCCCCGTGACTGCCGGGGCCGGCAATTGGCCAAAGCCTTGCGGGTGCTGGGCTATGTTCCTACCAGGCAAAGCGGTTCCCACTTGCGCGTGAGCACGTAACGTGACGGCCAAAACCACGAGACGATTCCGATGCGCAAAGCAATCAAACCCGGTCTTTTGCACGGAATCCTGAAGCACGTTGCCGAGCATCATGGGCTGACAATCCAAGAACTCCTGGACTTGCTGGACCTGTGAGCTCGGTTCTTTGCCTCAATGCGCTGCCGGGGTATTGCGGCGGCACTTTCAGGCCTAACAGGGGCATCCACGCCCAAGAGCGCCGTCGCAGGAGATTCTGCTGGCGCACGCGATGAGCGAGCAAGGTCGAGCCAGCCTCAAAGTGCCGCCACCGTCCGCTGCCGCCGCGTGAACCGGCAGTAATGGGTGTAGCCGGCGCTGCGGGCCAGTTGCAGGGCGTCGGCGAAGTTGGCGGCGACTTCTTCCGGCGCGTGGGCGTCGGAGCCGAAGGTGATGGGCACGCCGAGCTGCGCCGCCAGTTGGAGAAAAGGCAGGCTGGGGTAGATTTCCCGGCAGTCCTTGCGCAAACCGGCGGTGTTGACCTCGATGACCGCCCCGTGGCTCCGGGCAGCTTCGAGAAACCGCTGAAACAGCGGCGTGCAGTCCCGCTGCGGGTAAAAGCCGAACTTCTTGCACAAGTCCGCGTGGCCGATGATGTCGAAGAGGCGCGAGGCGGCGGCGGCGGTGAGGCGTTCAAAGTAGGCTGTCCATACTTCCCAGGGGTCACGGCGGTGCCACTCGGAAATCTTCTTGGGATTGTCGAGGTCCCAGGACTCGGCGACATAGTGCACCGAGCCGATGAGGTAGTCCCACGGTTGGCGGGCGGCCAGGTCGCGAATCCAGTCGTCCTCGCCTGGCAGATAATCCATCTCCAAGGCGAGCTTGATGGCCAGGCCGGGGTGGTCGCGCCGCGCCTGGCGGACCTGGGCGATGTATTCATCCAACTGGTCCAAGCGCATCCGCCAATCGTCGAAGCCATCGCGCGGCATGGGGCTGTGATCAGAAAAGCCAATCTCGGCCAAGCCCACCCGGAGGGCCTGAGCGGCGTAATCGGTGGCGTCCCCGACGGCGTGTTGGCAGAGGCGGGTGTGGACGTGGTAGTCGGCGGGCATCGCCATGGCGGCGGAGTTGTAGCCGGAGCGCCCGCCTGGGGCAAGCGCAAAGGCGGTGGTTTCCATCACGCAGCCCGAGCGTTTCATCCCAGCCGCGTGCGTTTCGTCACAAATCCCTGGGCGCGTCCGGAGGGTTGAGGCAAATCGAGGGCGAAATGAAGACGGCGCAGCACTCAGAGAGCGGCCAAAGCCGCCGGATGAACACGACGCGACTTCCCTCCTTGCGCTCCTCCTGCTGGGAGGGCGCCAGCTACCTGGTTCTCGGTCTGGCGGCGGCAGCCTCGTTGGCGCTCTTTTACCACCCCATAGCGCGGTTCGCGCCCCAAGCGCACGGCGTGTATGCGCGGCTGAGCGGGTCGTCTCCAGCAGTGGCGCAATTGGCCAGCGCGGCCGCGCCCCAACCCACCAACGTGGCGATGCACTCCGGCGCGGGCCAAGGCGGCTCTGCGCTCACCAACCGGAGCCAGCCGCCGCAGGCCCCTCCGGCCCCGGCAGCGGAACTGCCAACCGTCCCAACCTCCAAGGCAGAAAGCCGCCGCGCTGGCGGCGCGCCCTTGGCTGGCGGTCACCAGAAGGGCGGGCGCTGTTGTGTGGCTCCCCTTTGGGTTGTGGTGCTGGGCCGCTGACAATTCAGGAAGGCCAGGCCGGCCTTTTGGCGGGCACGGTGATAACCTCCCGGCGGTCCAATGACCGAGATCGTTGAGAAAGTACGGCAAGTCCTGCGCAGCCGCTGAGGCAAACTTGGCTGCTGGTTTGGGCTGTTCACGCTCCTGGCGCTGGTGGACGCCGGCCAGACGTACGCCGCGCAGCAGTTTGAAGACTTTTGCTGCAGTTGGAACTTGGCGCTGCGCCGGGCGCTGGAGTGCAACTACCTGCTGGCCGTCTATGGACTGGGCGTGTTGTGGCTGGCGCAACGGTATGGATTGGAGCGGGGGCGGTTTGGGCGGTGGGTGGCTTTTCACTTGTGCATGTCGCTCGTATTCACCCTCCTCTACGATGTCACGTACGCGGCGGTGTTGCACGGCCAGATGTCGGTCAAAGGGAAGCCATTCGTCTTCTGGGAAACGTTCCGGAAGCTGACGGTGTTCATGCCTTCGCACGTGGCGACTTACTGGTTTATCGTGCTGATACATCACGGGTGGCACTACTATCGGCGCTACCGGGAGCGGGAAAGGCGCGCGGCGGAATTGGAGGGGCAGCTTGCCCGCGCGCGGCTGCGGCACCTGTTGAAGAAAGAACCCGACTTCGTGATTGCCGGCGAGTGCGCCAACGGCCGGGAAGCGGTGGCGGCCATCCAGCGCGAGGCGCCGGACCTGGTCTTCCTGGACGTGCAGATGCCCAGCCCGAACGGCTTCCAAGTCTGCGCCGAGGTCGGCGTGGAGCGGATGCCGTGCATTGTGTTTGTGACGGCTTATGACCGCTATGCGCTGCGGGCGTTCGAGGTGCACGCGGTGGATTACCTGTTGAAACCGATTGACGCCGAACGGTTCCAGGGCACGCTGCGGCTGCTGCGCCAGCGCCTGCGCGGGGACGCGGACAAGGGCGGGGGCGGCCAGCGGTTGGGGGCCTTGCTGGCCGAGCTTGACCTCTACCGCCGCGCCAAGGAGCGGCTGGCCGTCAGGGTGGATGGCCGCACGCTGTTCCTGCGCACGGCGGAGATTGAGTGGCTGGAGGCGGAGGGCAACTACGTGCGGCTCCACGTGGGCAGCGCGGCGCACCTGGTCCGAGACACCCTCTGCGCGCTGGAGGCCGACCTGCCTGGCGAACGCTTTCTGCGCATCAGCCGCTCGGCTATCGTGAACGTTGACGCGGTGAAGGAACTGCAGCCGCTCTTCTACGGCGACCACGTGGTGATCCTGCGCGACGGAACCCGCCTGACCCTGAGCCGCAACTACCGTGACCGGCTCAAGAGGCTCTTGCCGCATTGACGGGGCGCAGCAGGGCCGTCCTACCGGGTTATGCCCCGTTTTGGGGCGACTGAGCGCGGGCGGGGCCTGGGCACCAGCACCAGCGGGCAGCCTTCGTAGCCGAAGGCGCGGCGCAGTTCGTCGGTGAGGTATTTGGTGTACTGCGGCGAGAACAGCTCGTCGCGGTTGACGAACAGCAGGAAGGTCGGGGGCGCCTGCCGGACTTGGGTGGCGTAAAAGAACTTGAGCCGATGGCCGGCGGCGCTGACCGGCTGGCGGCGCTCAATAGCGTCGTGGAGCGCGCGGTTCAACAGAGCGGTCGGTATCTTCTGCTGCAACTGCGCCGCCACGTAGCGGACGGCCTCCAGCAGGCGGTCGAGGTTGAAGCCCGAGGTGGCCGAGGTGAAAATCACCGGGGCATAGTCAAGGAAAAAGAGCCGCGCTTGCACCCAGGCGCCAAACTCGGCCAGCGTGGTCAACGGCCTGGAGCGGCCTTCCCGAGCACGGGGGCTGAGGACGTTGCTGCCCCCGGGGACGGGGGCACTCCGCCGCCGCAACTGAGCGGTTGCTTCCAAGCGCAGTTGGCGAACGCGCTCCTCCGCCAAGTCCCACTTGTTGACCACCACGATGCAGGCCTTGCGCGCCGCCACAATCCGGTCGGCCACTTTTTTGTCTTGCTCCAGGATGCCCGCCGGGGCGTCCAGCACGAAGACGACAATGTCGGCGCGCGCGATCGAATGCTCCGCCCGCTTGACGCTGAAGAACTCGATGGAGTCGGCAACGCGGCGGGTCTTGCGGATGCCCGCGGTGTCAATGAGAACGTAATGCTGGCGCTGGCCGGCGCTCTCCACCGTGAAGGGCACGTCCACGGCATCGCGAGTGGTGCCGGGGATCGGGGTGACGATTACGCGCTCGGATTGCGTGAGGGCGTTGATGATGGAGGATTTGCCCACGTTGGGCCGGCCCACCACGGCCAGCTTCAGCGGGGTGGGGGGGGCCGCCGGTTTGCCTGCCGCCCCCTCCGCACCGGGTTCTGCCGCGCCGCCGGGTTCAGCGGGCTGGGCCAGGTGAACCGCCGGCAGCAGGCGCAACGCGGCGTCCATCAGCGCCCGCATGCCGTGCCCATGAATGGCTGATACCGCGAACACGCGCTCGAAGCCAAGCTCAGCGAATTCCGCCGCCGCTGCCTCCGCGCCCGGGTTGTCCACCTTGTTGACCGCCACCAGGACGGGCTTGGCGGCGCGGCGCAGGCGCTCGGCGACTTCGCGGTCCAACGGGACAACACCTTCCAGCGCATCGGTTACCAGGATGATCACTTGGGCGGCGTCCACGGCCAACTGCACCTGTTCGAGCGCCGCTTTGATGATTACGTCGTGGGCCTTTTCACCGTGGAGCAACCCAATGCCGCCGGTGTCCACCAGCGTGAACGAGCGCCCGCGCCACTCGGCTTCGGCGGCGATGCGGTCGCGGGTGATGCCGGGCTGGTCGTGGACGATGGCAATGCGCTGGCCGACGATGCGGTTAAACAGCGCCGACTTGCCCACGTTGGGCCGCCCCACGATGGCAATCGAGTCCGACACGGGAATTGTAGATTGTCAATTGTAAATTGAAAATTTCAAATTTGGCTCGCTCACCAACGAGGCCGCAAGGCCCGCGGTCACTGCCCCTGCTTGGCCTTTTCCAAGGCTTGTTGAGCTTGTTCGATTTTCTTCTGGAGGCGCGCCCGCAACGGGGGCAACTCGAGCTGGAGCCGCTGGTAGAGGCTGATGGCCTGGCTCCACTTGCCTTGTGACTCTGCCAGTGCCGCCGCCTCCAGGCCCGCTTCCTTGAGCCAGTAAGGGTCCGGTGATTCGCCGTCACGGAGGTTCTTGCCGTAGAAGACGCGCAAGTAATGGCCGAGGGCTTGCTCCAGGGCGGCGGCCTGTTCAGGCGCTGGGCGGAGCATGGCTTGTTTGCGCAGCACGATCCCCAGCCCAACCTCCGCCTGGCTGCGGGCCTTGACGGGGGCGCCCGATTCGAGCACGCGGGAGTAGGCCGCCGCGGCGGCTTCATAACGTTTGGCGGCTTGGGCGGGGTCCTGGGTGGCCAGTTGGAGCTGGCAATCGCCGATGCGGCCCCAGGCCAGCGGGGCGAACTGGTTGGTGGGCAATTGCTCGGCGACCTTGGCAAAGGCGGTGATGGCCTCGCCGTAGCGGGCCAGGGCGTTGGTCATGCCCTCGCCGCTCTCCAGGGTGAAGGTGTCACCCCGGAACAGGTAGGCTTGGGCGACAATGGGGACGGAGATGGGCGAAGCGGCCACGTGGAGCGGGCCGTTGGTGATGAGCCAGTCAAAATAGTCGCGGGCATTGCGGTAGCGTTGGCCGGCCATGGCGGCCCGGCCGGCCATGAGCCGGGCCTGATAGGTCAGTTCGGCCAAGAAGGCATTGGTGTTCTGCAGGAGGGCCTTGTCCTGGAAGCACAACTCCGCTTTCTCATAATCGGCCTGCCCGAAGTAGTATTCGCCGACGAGGTATTGGGCCAGGGGCGCGTTGGTGTGTTCGGGAAAGCGGGCGACGAAGTTGGTGAGCAAGCCGACGGCGTTGGTATCGGGCCGGGTTTGATACACAAGCCTGGCCAGGTCGAAAGTGGCCTGGGCAACGGTGGCGGTGGTTACGACGGGGTGATTCGCGTAGGCGGCCAGCCAGTTGGTGTACTCGGCGATCGCCGCCGGCCAGTTCTGCTCCCCCTCATAGGTGCGGGCGATGTGGAGCTTGACTTCGGGCAGCAGGGCCGAGTTGGTGGAGCGCCGGGCAAAGTCGGTGAACAGCGCGCGGGCGGCCTGCGGATTGCCCCGGCGGTTGAGCGCCTGGCCCAGCAGCAACTCGGCCCGGTCGGCCAGTTCGCTGCCGGGGTCGCGGGCGAGCAGTTGGTTCATGGCCATCGAGGCGCTGGCGAGGTCATTGGCTTCGAGACTGGCGCGCACGGCTTGGTAAAGCGCTTGGGCAGGCAGGGAAGGGGGCAAGTCGTCCAAGCCGGCGTAGTTGGTCGCCGCCAGGCAGTAGTTGGTGACGGCCCCGGCATAATCCTTGAGCAGAAACTGGCAGTCAGCCCATTTGGAGCGGGCAACGGCTTGCGCGGCAGAACGCGGCAATTGCTCCGTGGCCGCTTTGAAGGCGGCGGCGCATTCGGCCAGGCGATTGCCGCCCTCCTCCCACAGGCACCAGCCCAGGTTCATCTGCGCTTTGCCGACCGATTGGCTCTGTGGGTAATTGGTCACGACCAGTTCAAACTGCGTGCGGGCCTGAGCCAATAAGTTGCTCAAGGCCGCGCGGGTGTCCGGCGGAGGGCTTGGCGCCGAAGCTTTCAAGGCGTGATACTCCTTGAAGCGCAATTCGCCCAAGGTGAGGCGGACCAGGTCCAGGTTCGTGTCCTGTGGATGTTGGGTGATGAAAGCTTCCAGCCGCTGAAAGGTCTCCGCGGGCTTGCTTTGGCGCAGGCTCAATTCGATGGTCTTTTGGAGGGCTTGGCGGCGCTGGGCCGGCGGCGCGCCTTGGGCCAGGTTTCGCTCATACATTTGCAGAGCCGCGTCAAGTTGCCCCAGGCGCTCGAGGATTTCGGCGTGCACGGCCGCGGCGTCGGCCAGCAGCTCAGGGCGCAGACGGTTGGTGGCGGCGGTCCAGAGATTGGTGGCGTGGGCCAGCGCCTCTGGCAACCGCTGCTGGCCCAGTTGCAGCCTGGCCAGCAGGAAATGGCGCTGCCAGTCCAGTTCGGGGGGCATCTGGCGGGCCGCCAGTTGGCTCAGGGCCTCTTCGGCGCCAGGTTGGTCCTTGGCGGCCATCAGGGCCTCGCCTAAGAGGAGCCAGCCGCGGCAGGCCCGTTCATCGTCCGGCTTGGCCTTGGCCGCCTGCTGGAAGGCCCCGTTGGCCTCACGCAACAAGCTCACCACCTGCGCCACTTGACCCAGCCGGAAGCGCGCATAGGCCTCGCTGTAAGCGGCCTCCAAACGCCGCGCCGAATTCGGAAACTCCGCGGCCACTTTCGCGAAAGCGTCGGCGGCCCCAGCCAGGTCGCCCTTCTGAAGGCGCGCCTCGGCTTGCCAGAAGCCAAACTCATCGGCCAACTTGCCGGCCGCCGCGGCCCTTTCAGCCAAGAGCGCGATGGCTTCATCGTAACGCTTGAGCTTGAGCCGCGCCTGGGCTTGGAGCAGGATCACGTCGGCCAGTTTGTCGGAGTCGCTGAACTGCCGGATGAACTCCCCGCAGTCCTTCTCGGCCAACTCGTAGATGCCGTCCTCAAAGAGCTTGACCACCGCGTCGTAAGCGCGCGTTTCGGCCGCGCTCGCCGCCGAAGCCGGGGCACAGAGCAGCCAGCAGGCGGCCGCTAGCAGAGCTATTATAGCGCGGCTGGGGCGTTGGGGTGTGACGGGTGACGGGTGACGGGTGACGTGGGCAGAGGGGCGGAGGGGGGCGCGGGTGAGGTGTGACGGGTGGCGGGTGACGGGCGGAATACCCGGCCGCGCGACGCTGCCTGGCGCGCAGCCGCCGGTCGTTGCGCTTCGCCCTTCCGGGCGCTCAGGCCAAATCATCGCCAACCGCGAAGCTTGACCCCACTCTGACGCCATCAACTGGTTCACTTTTCCCACGCTTCCACTCCTTTGACGCTTTCAACCGGCTCCGCATTTATCTCAGGGCAGGTCTTCCTGCCCCGCCGCCGGGCGCCAGAAACGATGAAAACGAGATGGGCGGTCGCTGGGCGGCGCGAAGCGTCTTGGACTGCCCCAGTCCTCTGGCCCTTTCGCCCGCGCACCGGTCGGAAAAGCGGCAGAGGACTCCCGCACTCCAAAACGCTTCGCGCTGTCGGGGCCGATCACCGTTTTCGGGTCCGACAACATGCCACGGCCCGTGGCGCCACCAACGATGAAAATGGGATGGGCGACGGCTAACGCGAAGCGT
>Ga0315268_10007793_pt1 | contig 11238 bp, 9 predicted proteins | sample C1_top_MG_FD_204535 | JGI IMG/M metagenome (GOLD analysis project Ga0315268, IMG submission 204535) | Sediment microbial communities from Yellowstone Lake, YNP, Wyoming, USA - C1_top | ecosystem: Environmental > Aquatic > Freshwater > Lake > Sediment | place: USA: Wyoming | collected 2017-08-01 | reverse complement strand
CGCAAAATCCATGAAGATGGTCCATGTCGCGGAGTTCACCGCAGACCTGATCAAGAACAACAAGCTCAAGCTCGACCCGAAACGCAATGACCACCTCAAGGTAACCTGGCATGATTCCTGTAACGTTGCGCGCGGCATGGGCATGCTCGAGGAGCCGCGGTACGTGCTCAAGAATGTGGTGAACAACTTCTTCGAAATGCCGGAAGACACGATCCGTGAAAAGACCTTCTGCTGCGGCAGCGGAACGGGATTGAACGCCTCGGAAGACATGGACCTCAGAATGAAGGGCGGCTTCCCCCGCGCGAACGCGGTCAAGTTCGTTGCGGAGCATCACGGCGTCAACATGCTGGCCAACGTCTGCGCCATCGACCGGGCAACGCTCAAGGCCCTTATGGAATACTGGGTGCCCAGCGTGGGCGTCTGCGGACTCCATGAACTGGTGGCAAATGCCATGATCATGACGGGTGAGAAAGAACGGACAACCGATCTGCGCGGTGAGCCTCTTCCGGGGATCGAAGCGAAGGAGGAAAAAGCCTGATGAAGATCTACAACAAAGGTCCGGTGTTCCTGGGCATCGTGATTTTCCTGGCCCTGGCGCTCTTTCCGTTCTACAACAACTTCGGGAAAACGAATAAAAAACCCGATCCGAAAACGGACACGCCGGAGATCATCGAGTACGAGAAACTGAACGGCAAGAAGGAGTGCGTCGAGTCCAAGGCATTCATGCGCGGCGAGCATATGGTGCTCCTGAACGACTGGCGCGACGGTGTTGTTCGCGACGCCTACCGCGGGTACATCAGCACCTCGAACGGAAAGCGCTTCAATATGAGCATCCAGAACGGCTGCATGAAATGCCACTCCAGCAAGAAGAAGTTCTGCGATGAATGCCACAACTACATGGCGGTGGTCCCGTTCTGCTGGGACTGCCATATCCAGCCGAAGGAGAAGGAGGAGACGAAATCATGAGCATGGACAGGAGAAAATTCCTCAAGGTCGCGGGCATCTCCTCCATCCTGGGATTCGGCGCGTCCGTAGCATCGGCAAGGAACTACGACCTGCAGAAAGGGCTGGTCCCTCCGCAGGTGGACGCGAACAAGGAGGCTCTTACGGCTAAGCGGTGGGCCATGGTCGTGGACATGAGCAAGTTCAAGACAGATGACGATTTCAAGAAGGTCATCAGCGCCTGCCATACGGCCCACAACGTCCCCGATTTCAGGAAGGCCGACGGATCCGTCGATCGGAAGATGGAGATCAAATGGATATGGAAGGCGCCCTATGAGCGGACCTTCCCCGGCCAGGATAATAAGTACATGAGCGAGCATATGAAGGAAATGCCGTTCATGGTGCTTTGCAACCATTGCGACAATCCTCCCTGTGTACGCGTTTGTCCGACCAAGGCGACCTTCAAGCTGAAGGACGGGATCACGATGCAGGACATGCATCGCTGCATCGGGTGCCGGTTCTGCATGGCGGCCTGCCCCTATGGCTCCCGGAGCTTCAACTGGACCGATCCGCGGACAGCCTCGAACATGAAAGGGGAGCTGCCGAACAAGGCATACCCCACCCGGACCAAGGGTGTCGTGGAAAAGTGCACCTTCTGTTCCGAACGTCTTCAGGAGGGGAAACTTCCGGCATGTGTCGAAGCGGCCCCTGCGGGCGGCATCCTCTTCGGTGATATGGAAGATCCGGATTCCGAAGTCCGGAAGATCGTGACGAACAAGTACACGATCCGCCGCAAGCCCGATCTGGGTACGGGGCCGGCCGTTTACTACTTGATTGGAGGAGGCGACCATGCTTGAGAAAGCACTGGAGGGAAGTAAAAAATACTGGGCATGGGTGTTCTTTCTGGGCGGCCTCGCTGCGGTAGGATGCTACTTCTACTTTCAGCAGTTCATGTTCGGACTGGGCATCACCGGCCTTCATCGCGATGTAACGTGGGGCCTCTACATCGGGCAGTTCACGTTCCTCGTCGGTGTCGCCGCCTCAGCCGTGATGCTGGTGATCCCGTACTATTTGCATGACTACAAGAAGTTCGGCAAGATCGTTATCCTGGGAGAGTTCCTCGCCATTTCCGCGGTCATCATGTGCATCCTGTTCATCATGGCCGACATGGGCCAGCCCATGCGGGTCATGAACATTATGCTCTATCCCGCGCCCAATTCAATGGTCTTCTGGGACGTCGTTGTGCTGAACGGGTACCTGTTCCTGAACCTTCTGATCGGCTGGGTCACCCTCGGCTCCGACCGGAAGGGGATTGCGCCGCCCAAGTGGATCAAACCGTTCATCTATCTTTCTATACCCTGGGCGGTCAGCATCCACACGGTAACGGCGTTCCTCTATGCCGGTATCCCGGGCAGGCACTTCTGGCTCAGCGCCATCCTGGCGGCGCGCTTCCTGGCTTCTGCATTTGCAGGCGGCCCGTCGCTGCTGATCATCCTCGCCCTGATCGTGCGTAAAGTTACGAAGTTCGATCCCGGCAAGGAGCCGATCCAGGCGCTCGGCAAGATCGTGGCGTATGCCATGTTCGCGAACGTGTTCTTCCTCGGTCTGGAGTTCTTCACGGCGTTCTACAGCGGTATCCCGGGTCATCAGCATCCGTTCCACTATCTGTATGCGGGGCTTGACGGTCACAGTGAACTCGTACCCATGATGTGGACGTCGAGCATCTTCGCGATCGTTTCTCTCCTGATGCTGGTCGTGCCGTCCATCCGGAAGAACGAGGGGACGCTTGCACTTGCCTGCGTCATGTTGTTCATCTCGCTCTGGATCGACAAGGGCTTCGGATTGATCATCGGCGGGTTCGTACCGAATCCGTTTGAAGAGGTCCATCCCTATTGGCCGACGATGCCCGAGACCATGATCACGATCGGCGTTTGGGCGATCGGCCTTCTGGTGCTGACGTTCCTGTACAAGATCGCCATCACTGTACGGGAACAGACCGTCGGAGTCGAGATCGACCACTAGAAGCAGCTGAACAGTCGACAGAGAAGAATATCGGGGCTCATCCGAAAGGATGAGCCTTTTTTTATGCGTCAGCGATGACGGCTTTCCTGTTTGACTTAAAGATAGGGATAGTTTATTATCAGCCCAAGGAGCGCGAAATTACATGCAGACCGTATCATCATTAAAAGAAGGCGACTGGGTTGACGAGACTTTCCTGGTAACGGCAAAGCAGATCATGATCGCCAAGAACGGCGGGATGTACCTTTCGGTGAAGCTTGCCGACAAGACCGGCGAGGTTGACGGAAAGCTGTGGGACAACGCAGAAGAGGTCGCCGGAAGGTTCGAAAAAGAGGATTTTATCCGGGTAAAAGGCGTTGCTGCCAATTATCAGGGCATGATGCAGATCAAGATGAAGACGGTCGAGAAGATAGACGACTCGAAGGTCGATCTTGCGAATTTCCTTGAGACGTCGCCGCGGAACATTGACGAAATGATCAACAACCTGTCAGCGGTAGCTGCCGGCGTCGAAAACAAACATTTGAACCAGCTTATGAGCTCGTTCCTTGCTGACAAGGCGTTCATGGACGTGTTCCGGCGCACGCCGGCGGCCAAAGCGCTCCATCACAACTACATCGGCGGACTGCTGGAGCATGTGGTGGAGCTCATCGCGCTTTCCCAGGACGTGGTGAAGCACTTCCCCGGAATAGACAAGGATCTGGTCACCGTGGGGGCGTTCCTCCATGACATCGGCAAGGTGCGCGAGCTGTCTGTCCGAAAATCAATTGAATACACGACCGAGGGGAGGCTTCTCGGCCACATTTCGCTTGGATACGAGATGCTTGCCGACAAGATCAAGGCGATCCCGGGTTTTCCCGATGAGCTCACCATGTTGTTGAAGCACATCATGCTGTCCCACCATGGAGAGTATGAGTTCGGATCGCCCAAGAGGCCGAAGATACAGGAAGCCATCATCATCAACTATCTTGACGACCTTGCGGCAAAGATCAGCAACTTCCGCTCGACACTTAAAAAAGAGAACGTCGAGGCAGGTGAATGGACCTACTATAGCAAGATGCACGACAGATATCTGTACCACCAGGCATCGTATGGTGATGCGGGAACAGCGGCTCCTGTGACTGGACCGGATACCGGAAAGAAGGGGAAAAAGTCCTCCGGCGAGATCGCCGATACGACGGGAAAGCTGCCGTTGTAGACAGGAGTATCCTTCGTTAAAGCACGCTGTATAAGCACTGGCTTTTAACCACGGGTCGCGTGTACGCGACACACAGATGAACACTGGTTAAAACAGTAAACTTCTTGTGACCTATTTCCCAAAACGCTTTACCGTGTGCGGAGAAGCCGCCTGTGGTTATTTAACGTCCAGCGCATTGTAACAACTTCACCATGTTAAACATCATTCACTCAATTCGTGACGGTCTCGAGAAGACCAGAAAGAACCTCGGCGACAGGATCGGGGCACTGGTCCTGGGCGAGAAGATCGACGAATCGTTCCTTGACGAGCTCGAAGAGGCGCTTATCGCATCCGACGTCGGGATGAAGACCGCGATCCTGGTCCTGGCGGACCTGAAGGAACGGTTCAAGAGGAACGAGCTGACCACGCCTGCCCAGGTACGCGATCGTCTGAAACAGGTCCTGTTCGAGATCCTCGACGAACGCCCGGCATCGCTCGCATTGACGGGGGCGCCATCGGTCATCCTGGTGGTGGGCGTGAACGGGACGGGAAAGACGACGACCATCGGGAAGCTCGCGCACCGTCTGCAGGGCGAGGGGAAAAAGGTCATGTTGGCGGCCGCAGATACCTTCCGGGCAGCGGCAGCGGAGCAGCTCATGGTCTGGGGCGAGCGGAACGGTATCCCTGTCGTTAAGCACAAGGAAGGGGCCGATCCGGGAGCGGTGGCCTTTGATGCGCTAGCGGCGGCAAAGGCCCGCGGCATGGACGTTCTGATCGTGGACACTGCCGGCCGGCTTCATACGAAGTCCAACCTCATGGAGGAACTGAAGAAGGTTCAGCGTATCCTCGTCCGGGAACAGCCGGGGGCGCCCCATGAGACATTGTTCGTGCTCGACGCGACCACGGGCCAGAACGCCTTTGCCCAGGCGAAGACCTTTCATCGGGAGATCGGGCTGACCGGCATCGTGCTGACGAAGCTCGACGGCACGCCTAAGGGCGGCATCGTGTTCGCCATCAACAAGGAACTTGGCCTCCCGGTGAAGTTTATCGGCATTGGAGAAGGCATCGAGGACTTGAAGGACTTCGATCCGCGTGAGTTTGTGGACGCACTGCTGTAACGTCAGAGAACAGGCTTTGCCACGAAGACACGAAGTTAAGTCATCACTTATTGGTTCATTCGTATTTCAATTGAACGTAACTATCATCACATTCTTAAAAACAATGAATTTAACGCTGATTTACGCTGATTTGTTTATGATTTCTTATGTATCAAGTCGTTAACAGCGTTCATCATATTTCAATCATATTTTTTCTGCGTTGAATGATATGTCCTTGCAACTTAATTAAGAATAATACTTCTTATTTCTTAGTGAGTTCGCGGCAGGAGTGAAGGAATGGAAAGTATTCAGGTCGAAATATTCGGTCAATCGTACAGCATTAAAGTGGCGAATGACCCCGCGTACATTCGTGAGCTCGCGGCGTTCGTCGACGCGCGGATGAAGGAAGTACAGAAGGGGACGGGAACCTCCGACATCTACCGCATTGCCATCCTGACGGCCCTGAACATTACGGATGAACTGCATCGATTGCGGTCCCAGCATGATGACCTGAAAAGAACCGCAACGTCCTCTCTTGACAGTCTGATCGAAATTACCGATGCTGTAGAACGGAAATAATGTAAGTTGAAAGCGGCCCCGATATTCCATTAGCCGTAACTCATTGAAAAGTATTGACATAATGATCATCATCTCGGCGAGAACAATAGATTGCTCTTGCCATTTTGAGTGGATTTTGGTATATATAACACAGAAATGAACAGTCCCCTGCAATGTGCGTGACTGACATAACTTGAGCCTCGTAAAAAATTTTAAAGGGAGCTATCCCCGGAAAAGGATGTGCATGCCCAGATAAGACTGGGTAGCCTAACTTTTCTAATGGCGCCCACCTGGTTATGACCAGGTCCAAGTTATCAGCACGGCAGAGCGGGGGATTCTTTTATAAGGTTTGACCGTTCGATCTGAATACTTTTTCAAATAACGTTTAGAACCAGCGCAAAAAGGAGCGTAAAGTAAGGAAGGCTCCAGCGCTTTGATAGTGTAATCAGCCATAGCGGCACCAGAAACACCAGGCATCGGGACGGACGTCACGATGGATACAGGTGGTTCCGCACGAGACCAGAGTTAGCCGGCAGATACGCATGATATTTATGGGGATATTCACTTATACTACTCTACATCGCAGGCACGAGCCGCAGGGGTGCTCTCACGTCGGGTTGCGTCATCAGTACCGTGAGACAGTATCCGGCGACTTCATGACCCGGTATCCTGCTGTTGTGAGTATCTCTGGATAACTGCTCATCTTCGCTGGTCTGATCCGCTCTCGACACTTCACTATCTGAGCTCTTCTTCGCCTTCCCGAAGCATCCCTTGGGTATCAGGAAACAAGCACAACCACTTTCTCCGCAGAACGTTGAATCGTCCCCGCATGCTCCGCTCGCCTGGAGAATGCGGCCGAGGGACCTGTCCGAGTTCTCCGGACAAGAGCACATTCTCGGCCCGGGGAAGCTCCTTCGCAGGTCCATCGAAACCGACCGGTTCATGTCGCTTATCCTCTATGGGCCTCCCGGAGCGGGGAAGACCGCCCTCGCGCATCTGATCGCCGAGAAGAGTCAGGCTCATTTCATAGCCCTCAATGCTGTTACGGCCGGCGTTGCCGATATCCGTCGCGTTGCCCAGGAATCAGCTGAGGAGCGCGCCCGGAGCGGCCGTCGGACCCTTCTTTTTATCGACGAGATCCATCGCTTCACCCGCGTTCAGCAGGATGCTCTCTTGCCCGATGTCGAGCGCGGCGCAATCACGCTCATCGGTGCTTCGACGCAGAACCCGTTCTTCGCCATCATCCCGGCCCTTTCATCCCGATCCCAGATATTCGAATTCAAACCGCTGAAGGACGAAGATATCCGCTCCATCATCCTCCGGGCGCTTGCCGACCGGGAGCGCGGGTTCGGCGCACTTGCCGTCACGCTGGCCGACGAAGCTCGAGAATTCATCGTAGCGCGTTCCGGTGGTGACGCCCGCAGGGCATTGAATGCCCTCGAACTGGGTGTGCTGTCGACGAAGCCAGGTTCCGACGGTGTGATCCACTACGACCTCCACACCGCAGAGGAGTCCATCCAGAAAAAGTCGCTTGTCTATGACGAGGACGAACACTACGACACCATTTCGGCCTTCATCAAGAGCATACGCGGAAGCGATCCCGACGCGACCCTCTATTGGATGGCAAAGATGATCACCGCTGGCGAGGACGCGCTTTTCATTGCGCGGCGTATCGTGATCGCAGCCAGTGAGGACGTGGGGAACGCGGACCCGAGGGCCATTTTCGTGGCGACCGCGGCTTACCAGGCAGTGGAACGCATCGGCATGCCCGAAGGAATGATCCCGCTTGCCCAGGCAGCGACCTATGTGGCCGCAGCGCCGAAGAGCAATGCAGCGTACCTGGGGATCAAAGCCGCCATGAAGGATATCGAAGAAGGGGCAGTGATGCCGGTCCCCGATCATCTCAAGGATGCCAGCTACAAGGGGGCGGCCAGGCTTGGAAGAGGGAAGGGGTACCGCTATCCCCACGACTTTCCCGGCCATTACGTTCAACAGGAATATCTCCCGCACAAGCGGGTATACTACCGGCCCACGGAACAGGGTGAAGAAAAACGCATCAGGGAGCGCCTTGCCGGGCTGAGGAACTATCATCAGGAGGAAACAAAGAATGATTGAGTATGTGGTACTATTCATAGTTGGACTTGCCTTGGGGGCCGGGGTCGGCCTTCTGATAAAGGGCAAGGCAGCTGCCAACAAGGTCAAGGATGCCGAGGCCGAAGCCGTCAAGATCATCGCCAATGCCGAGCGCGAGGCAGAGACAAAGCGCAAGGAGGCCATGCTCGAGGCCAAGGACAAGTTCTACCAGGCCAGGACCGATTTTGAGAAAGAGACCCGCGACAAGCGCCAGGAACTGCAGAACCAGGAACGGCGGCTGACCCAGAAGGAAGAGAACCTCGAGAAGAAGATCGACGTCGTCGATAAGCGCGATGCCGAAACGATCAGGCGCGAGAAAGAGCTGATCAGTCGCGAAAAGGTCGCTCAGGAAAAAGAAGAGCGCTACGATGCCGGGCTCCGCGAGCAGCGCCAACTGCTCGAGAAGATCGCCAACATGACCGCCGAGGAGGCAAAACGCCAGCTGATGCTCTCCATGGAGGACGAGGCCAAGTTCGAGGCGGCCAAGACCATCAAGCGCATTGAGGACGAGGCCAAGGAAGAAGCGGACAAGAAGGCCAAGCATCTCATCAGCCTGGCCATCCAGCGCTACGCGAGCGACTACGTTGCCGAAGCGACGGTGTCGGTGTTGAACCTGCCGAATGACGAGATGAAAGGCCGCATCATCGGCCGTGAAGGCAGGAACATACGGGCCATCGAAGCAGCAACAGGTATCGATCTTATTATCGACGACACGCCGGAGGCGGTGATCCTGTCGTGCTATGATCCATTCCGCCGCGAGATCGCCAAGCTCACCATTGAACGTTTGATCCAGGACGGCCGCATCCATCCCGCGCGGATCGAAGAGATCGCCGAGAAGGTGAAGAAGGAATTGGAGACCACCATGAAGGAGGAGGGCGAACGGGCCGCGTTCGACCTGGGCATCCACAATCTCCACCCCGATATCATCAAGCTGGTCGGCAGGCTGAAGTACCGGACGAGCTATGGACAGAACATGCTGATGCACTCGCGGGAGGTCGCGTACTTTGCGGGCATCATGGCCGCTGAACTGGGCGTTGACCAGAAGCTCGCGCGGCGAGCGGGCCTGCTCCATGACCTCGGCAAAGCGGTTGACCACGAAGTGGAAGGGACCCATCCGGTCATCGGCGGAGACCTGGCGAAGAAGTATGGAGAAAATGCCAAGGTCATCAATGCCATCATGACCCATCACGGCGACGGTGAACCGAACTGCGTCGAATCCGTTCTCGTGGCAGCTGCCGACGCCCTCTCCGCGGGCCGGCCGGGTGTGCGGCGCGAGACCCTGGAGAGCTATCTCAAACGGCTTGAGGCCCTGGAAACCGCGGCCAACTCCTTCAAGGGCGTGGAAAAATCCTATGCCATCCAGGCGGGACGCGAGATCCGCATCATCGTAAAACCCGAGGACCTCTCGGACGCGCATGCAGCGCAGCTTTCCCGCGATATTGCCAAGAAGATCGAGGCTGAGCTTTCCTATCCCGGCCAGATCAAAGTGACCGTGGTCCGCGAAAGCCGGTATGTGGAGTTTGCGAAATAGTTGAATCAACAGGAGACAGAAGTCAGGAGTCAGAATCCAGGAGGAGAACCAACTTCTGGCTACTGGCTACTGGCTCCTGACTACTGATCATTGGGGGTATGTTTGAAGATCCTATTCATCGGTGACATCGTCGGCGAACCGGGACGAAAGTTCGTGAAGCAGCAGATGCGCGGGCTGCTGCAGTCCCACACACCTGATCTCGTCATCGCCAACGGCGAGAACGCCGCAGGCGGATTCGGCCTGACACCGGACATCGCCGAGGAACTGTTCTCGCTCGGCATCCATGTCCTCACGTCCGGGAACCACATTTGGGACAAGAAGGATATCGAGCCGTACCTTGGCAAGCAGGAACGGCTTATCAGGCCGGCGAACTATCCCGAAGGGAGCCTCGGCTTCGGCAGCGTGGTCGTACCGACGACGGATTCGACCAAGGTCGCCGTTCTGAACCTGGAAGGACGGGTATTCATGTCCAATCTTGACGATCCTTTCCGGAAGGCCGTTCAGGAGGTAGAACGGCTCAGAAAAGAGACCAAGGTCATCATCGTGGACTTCCATGCAGAGGCCACGTCGGAAAAATCAGCCCTTGCCTGGTATCTCGATGGAAAGGTAAGCGCCGTGCTCGGCACGCATACCCATGTCCAGACCGCTGACGAGCGGGTACTGCCGGGCGGCACCGCGTTCATGACCGACGTGGGCATGACGGGGCCGACGGATTCGGTCATCGGGGTGCGGAAGGACGAGGCCATCAACCGGTTTCTGTACCAGCGCCCGCACAAGTTCGAGATCCCCAAAGGTCCTGTCCACCTGGATGCGGCGGTTATTGACATTGACGCGAAAACGGGGAAGGCGAAAGGGATCGAGAGGATCAAAATAAGAAGCTGAGAACAGCGATCATGAATTCCCACATCCTCACCGTCACGCAGCTCTCGCATCAGATCAAGAACCTCCTCGAGGGGACCTTTCCCGATGTGTGGGTCGAGGGAGAGATCTCGAATCTCACCGTGCCCCAGTCCGGCCACGCCTATTTCACGATAAAGGACGAACAGAGCCAGATCAAGACGGTCCTCTTCAAGTCTTCCCAGCGCCATCTCAAGTTCACGCTTCAGCACGGCATGCAGGTGATCTGCCGGGGCAGGGTCAGTGTTTATGAACCCCGGGGCGAGTATCAGGTCATCCTTGAGTATGTGGAACCGAAAGGTGTCGGCGCTCTCCAGAAGGCGTTCGAGGAGCTTAAGGCCAGACTTGAGAAAGAGGGCCTCTTCGACCGCGAACGCAAAAGGGCGCTGCCGTTCCTTCCCAAAAGGATCGGCATCGTAACTTCTCCGACCGGCGCGGCGATCCGGGACATCCTTCGGGTGATCAAGCGAAGACACCCTCGCATGGCGATACTCGTCTACCCGGTGCCGGTCCAGGGATCGGATGCAGCGCCAGCTATCGTCGAGGCAATAGAATATTTCAACAGAGAAAAGAATGTGGACGTCATGATCATCGGAAGGGGCGGAGGGTCCCTGGAGGACCTCTGGGCCTTCAATGAGGAGACCGTCGGTCGCGCGATCCATGGGTCGCGCATCCCCGTGATCTCTGCGGTCGGACATGAGACCGATTTTACCATTGCTGATTTTGTCGCGGATCTTCGCGCGCCAACGCCATCGGCCGCGGCGGAGATGGTCGTCGAGAGCGAAGAACATCTGCGGGACCTCATTTATTCGCTTGCGTCGAGGTTGACGCTGAGCATTCGTCAGGAGCTTGATCGCCGCAGGGAAACCGTACTGCATGCCGCTCGT
>Ga0315268_10007792_pt1 | contig 11238 bp, 9 predicted proteins | sample C1_top_MG_FD_204535 | JGI IMG/M metagenome (GOLD analysis project Ga0315268, IMG submission 204535) | Sediment microbial communities from Yellowstone Lake, YNP, Wyoming, USA - C1_top | ecosystem: Environmental > Aquatic > Freshwater > Lake > Sediment | place: USA: Wyoming | collected 2017-08-01 | reverse complement strand
CGTGTCGCCGATGTACATGCCGGGGCGTTTGCGGACCGCTTCCAGGCCTTCCAGCTGCTGGATGCTGTCTTCGTCGTAACCGCCGTTTGCATGATCGGGATTCGTGTTGTCTGGCTTGTCACTCATGGTGTTCTCTTCCGGAAATTGCGTACCGCCCGGCGGGCGGTTGGGACTGCGTACTGGGCTATGCGGCTGGCTTAAATCTGCCTGCCTTAAATTCGCATCGGCATCACGACGTATTTAAAACCGGCTTCGCCCTCACTGGTCAGCAGCATGCTGCTGTTGGCGTCGCCCAGCGACAGGGTAATTTCGTCGGTATTCACCGCACCGAGGCCATCGAGCAGGTAAGTGACGTTGAAGCCCATATCCAGCGGCTCGCCGGTAAAGCTGACTTCGATTTCATCGGCGGCTTCTTCCTGCTCGTTGTTGTTGCACACGATGCCCAGGGTGTTCTCGCTCATCACCAGGCGCACGCCACGAAATTTTTCGTTCGACAGAATCGCCGCGCGCTGCAAGGCCTGGATCACGGTCTGGCGGTTGGCCTTGAGATGACGCGGCTGGTTGACCGGGATGACGCGCTGGTAATCGGGGAATTTGCCGTCGACTACCTTGGTCACCAGTTCGGTACCCGGCAGGGTGATGGTGACCTGGTTGGCGCCGATGCGCAGTTCGACCGGGTCATCGACGTCGCCCAGCAGCTTGGAGAGTTCGACCACGGTCTTGCGCGGGATGATGACTTCGCGTGTTTCGACTGCGGATTCAAGCGTGGTTTCGGCGTAGCTGAGGCGATGGCCATCGGTGGCGACCACGCGCAACTGCTTGCCTTCCAGCACCAGCAACATGCCGTTGAGGTAATAGCGGATGTCCTGGCTGGCCATGGCAAATTGCACCAGCTGCAGGAGCCGCTTCAGGGTTTTTTGCGGCAGGCTAATCGCCTCGCCCAAGCCAGCGCCAGTTTCGACCCGCGGAAAGTCCGCCGCCGGCAGGGTCTGCAGGGTAAAGCGCGATTTGCCTGCGCTCACCACCACCTGGCTGTCCTTGGTGTCGAGCTTGACCCTGGCGGTATCGGGCAGCGCCCGCACGATGTCGAACAGCTTGCGCGCGGCGATGGTGATGGCGAAGTCTTCGCCTGCCTGGGCGTCGAGCTGGGTGCTGATCTGCAATTCCAGATCGGTCGCCAACAAGGTTAGCTTGCCGGCTTTTTTCTCCAGCAGCAGATTGGACAAAATGGGCAGGGTGTGACGCCGTTCAACTACCCCGACCACAGCGGTAAGAGCAGTCAGCAGTGCGTTGCGTTCGCTTTGTACTAATAGCATTTATATATTCCTGAGAATCATAATAAAGGCAGCCTAAAACTGGGGATAAGCTTGATTACCCAATTAAAACAATCTGTTGTTATTGTTTTTGGGGTGTGGGTAAAGCCTTGGCAGCGTGGGAGTGGTGGGGATGAATTTCCCGTATTTCCCAACAGACCCGCTTTATCCACATTTCATCCTCAGCCTGTCAGGCTTTGTAATAACACTAAATAATCACGTCCGATATCGACCTCGGTTTCACGCAATTCCGCTACTTTGCGGCAAGCATGAATTACCGTGGTGTGGTCGCGGCCACCGAAAGATTCGCCGATTTCGGGCAGGCTCTGGTTGGTGAGTTCCTTGGACAGCGCCATCGCGATCTGACGCGGGCGTGCCAGGTTGCGGGTGCGTTTTTTGGAAAACATGTCGGCAACCTTGATCTTGTAAAAGTCGGCGACGGTTTTCTGGATGTTCTCGATCGAAACGATGCGCGAGGTCGATGCGATGAGGTCGCGCAATGCCTCTTTCACCAGTTCAAGGGTGATGGGTTTTTCGTGGAAGCGGGAAAACGCGATGACCCGTTTCAACGCACCTTCCAGTTCACGCACGTTGGAACGCACCTGCTTGGCGATGAAGAAGGCGACATTCTCATCAAGCTTGGTGTTTTCGGATTGCGCCTTGGACAGCAGGATGGCTACCCGCATTTCCAGTTCAGGCGGCTCGACGGCCACCGTCAAGCCCCAGGCAAAGCGCGATTTCAGGCGGTCGTCGAGGCCGCTGATTTCCTTGGGAAAGGTGTCGCAGGTGATGACGATCTGTTTCTTGTTTTCGATCAGCGAGTTGAAGACATAGAAAAACTCTTCCTGGGTGCGATCTTTCTTGGCCAGAAACTGGATGTCGTCGATCAATAGCAAATCCAGCGACATGTAGCGCCGCTTCAGGTCGTCGAATTGCTTGTTCAGATACGCCTTGACCACGTCGTCCACGTAATCGTTGGCATGGATATAGCTGATGCGCGCGGCAGGGTTGGCCAGACGCACGGTGTTGCCGATCGCCTGCAACAGGTGGGTCTTGCCCAGCCCCACGCCGCCGTATACGAACAGCGGGTTGTAGGCCACCCCGGGATTATTGGAGATTTGCAGCGCGGCGGCGCGCGCCAGCTGGTTGGCACGACCCGAGACAAAGTTGTCGAAAGTAAAACCGGGATTGATGCGCATGCCCATCTGGGCAGGCGCAGCGGCGCTGACGGACGTAACGGCCGGGTGTGCAGCAGCAGTCGAAGCCTGAGGACGAGGCGCAACCGTTTTTTTGCCGAGCGCGTAGGTGATGGAGACAGGGTTCGCATAAAACTCCTGCGCCCAGATATCAATATGCTCAGCGAATTTCTCGCGCACCCAGTCCATTACAAAATGATTGGGCGCCAGGATGCGCACCTCACCACCCGTGTCGTCAAACACCAGCGGCTTGATCCATGTGCTGAATTGCTGCTGGGTCAGATTGGCGCGAAAGCGCTCTTGGCAAAGGTCCCAGAAGGAATCCATAGTCGGGGGGAGGGGAGCGGAAAGCTGCATGGGATTTGGAGCTGAATCTTACTCCCCTTCGGCAAGGTTATCCACAGGCAAATTGGTACTGGGCAAGGTGTGGTTTAGTTCGATGAACTTGACATCGCCCCCGTATGGCGGGTTTAATGCACGGTTTTTCAACACATTTTTTGTGTTTGGTTGTCCTGCCCGGCGGGACAAGGTTAAGGCCAGTGGGCCCATGCCAAACCAGACCCGTCAAGAAAGGACAAGCCATGAAACGCACTTATCAGCCCTCTACCGTACGTCGCAAGCGCACCCACGGCTTCCGTGCCCGCATGAAAACCAAAGCCGGTCGCAATGTGATCAATGCCCGTCGTGCCAAAGGCCGCGCACGTCTGGCTGTCTAATCGACTCGCATCCCAACGCCTCGAATAGCAATACCGTGGGAGCGGTGCGCTTCCATGACGCGCGGCTGGTTAACAAGGCCGACTTTGATCGGGTGTTTGCGGACAATCAGCGGGCGCGAACCGATTACGCGATGGTGATGGCGCGCCCCAACCAGGTGGGGTACCCGCGCCTGGGCATGATCGTCGCCAAGCGACTGCTCGCGCGGGCGGTGGATCGCAATCGCGTCAAGCGGTGTACGCGCGAAAGCTTCCGCCTGGTTTTGCAGGACTTGCCAGCTTGTGACTTCATCGTTCGTTTGATTGCCAAGCCGCTTCCCGGCGACGAGGCACGAGATTTGTCACGCACGTTTAAACGTGCTGGCCAGCGCGCCATGGCAAAATGGCCCCCCACTCCGGCAGGCGAGCCCGCGCCGGAATTCTCCTCCAACTAAACGCGTCCCGTCCCATGGATAACCAGCGGCTGATTCTTTTTATCGTCTTTTCCTTCTCGCTGTTGTTGTTGTGGGAAGCCTGGCAAGGCCAGCACGCACCCGCGCCCGCAGCCCCGACTGTGGCGAGCGCACCCGCTACCAGCGCCCCCACTCCCAGCCAGGCATTGAACGCGCCGGCGGCTGCGCCCGTGCAAGCAGGAGCAGGCTTCGCCAAGGGTCAGCGCGCCGTGGTGGAAACCGATGTGCTGCGCGCCACCATCGATGCCAACGGCGGCGATCTGCGTCAGTTGCAACTGCTGCGGTATCGTGAGACGGATGACGAAAACCAGGTTTTCACCCTGTTCGAGGACAGCCAGACGCAGCCGTATCTGGCGCAAAGTGGTCTGGTCGGCAAGGGCTTGCCAACCCACCGCAGCGTATTCCAGCTCAATCCCGGCACCTATCGCTTGGCAGGCGGCGAGACACAGCTGGAAGTGCCGCTGGTGTGGAGTGACCCCGCGACCGGCGTGCGTATTGAAAAGACCTACATTTTCAAGCGCGGCAGTTATCAGATCGACGTCAAAACCCGCGTCATCAACGGAGGCGCCCAGCCCATCGAGCTGACCCCGTATTACCAATTCACCCGCTATGGAGGCGCGCCGCGCGGATCGACCCGCTTCGTGCCGAGCTACACCGGCGCAGCGGTTTACACGGACGCCAAGAAATTCCAGAAAGTCGCGTTCAAGAACATCCAGAAAGGCAGCCTGGATTTTGAGAAAACCGCCGACAACGGCTGGGTCGGCATGGTGCAGCACCACTTCGTCTCGGCCTGGCTGCCGGAAGGCAGCGTCAAGCGTGAGTTTTACGCTCGCGCTCAAAGTGATGACCTGTATGCCGCAGGCGTGATTCTGGCCGAAGGCACACTCGCACCCGGCCAGCAAAAAACCTTCAGCGTGCCGTTATATGCCGGGCCGCAAACCCAGACCGTGCTGGAAAAAACCGCGCCCGGCCTCGATCTGGTACGCGACTACGGCTGGTTGACCCCGCTCGCCTATCCCATTTATTGGACGCTGGCTAAAATCGAGCGCGTCGTCGGCAACTGGGGCTGGGCCATCATCATCCTGACGATTTCCCTCAAGCTGGCGCTGTATCCGCTGTCGGCCGCGGGTTACAAGTCGATGGCCAAGATGAAGAAGCTCACCCCGCGCCTGCAAAAGCTGAAAGACACGTATGGCGACGATCGCGCCAAACTGCATCAGGCGATGGCGGAAATGTACAAGACCGAGAAAATCAATCCGCTCGGCGGCTGTCTGCCGATCCTGATCCAGATCCCGGTGTTCATCGCGCTCTATTGGGTGCTGCTCGCTGCGGTCGAAATGCGCGGCGCGCCCTGGATTGGCTGGATCACCGACCTCACTGCGCCCGACCCGTTTTACATTTTGCCGGTCATCATGGGCATCACCTCGATCCTGCAGGTGAAGCTGAACCCGCAGCCGATGGACCCGATGCAGGCCAAGATCATGCTGATCATGCCGGTCGCCTTCACCGTCATGTTCGTCTTCTTCCCGGCGGGCCTGGTGCTCTATTGGGTCGTCAACAACATCCTGTCGATCACGCAACAGTGGGTGATCAACAAGCAAATTGCAGGCGCAGCGACGCGCTAGTGCGGGCGTGAAACCCGGCCTGTCGCCGGGTGGTGATCAGGTAGGAATGCGGTAATTGTCCCGGGTAAAGGAGTTTTGGTTTTAGGGATCGCCGGCATGGCAGGCGCTAGAATCGGGCTTCTTTTGTTCGGGCGGACGTACGTCGTTCCACCATGCACCGTAGATGACACGCCCAACCCAACCATCTGCCGCCTTGATCGCCGCCATCGCCACCGCCCCCGGGCGCGGCGGCGTGGGGGTGGTGCGGGTGTCGGGGGCGGATATTGCGCCGCTCGCCGTCGCGATGCTTGGGCGTGTGCCCGCGCCGCGCCATGCGACATTTACGCGCTTCCTCGATGCGGACGGCACGACGCTCGACGAAGGCATCGCGCTGATGTTTGTCGCGCCGCACTCGTTCACGGGTGAAAACGTGCTGGAGCTGCAAGGCCACGGCGGGCCGGTGGTGCTGAATCTGATTCTGCAGCGCTGCATCGAGCTGGGTGCGCGGCTGGCCGCGCCGGGCGAGTTTTCACGGCGCGCGTTTCTCAACGGCAAGCTCGATCTGGCGCAGGCGGAGGCGGTGGCGGATTTGATCGATGCGGCATCCACCGAGGCGGCGCGTTCGGCGGTGCGCTCCATGTCCGGTGCATTTTCGACGCGGGTGAACGAGCTGCTGGAAGGCTTGACGCGGCTGCGCATGCTGGTGGAAGCGACGCTGGATTTTCCCGAAGAAGAAATCGATTTTCTGCGCGATGCGGATGCGTTCGGGCGGCTCGATCGCATCGAGGCGGCGCTGGCGGGGGTGCGCGCGCAGGCGCGGCAGGGCGCGTTGCTGCGCGAGGGGCTGACGGTGGTGTTGATTGGCCAGCCGAACGTGGGCAAGTCGAGTTTGCTGAATCAGCTGGCCGGATTCGAGGCGGCGATTGTGACCGAGGTCGCCGGGACGACGCGTGACACGGTGAAGGCGGCGATCCAGATCGAGGGCGTGCCGCTGCATATTGTGGACACGGCGGGCTTGCGCGAGACCGACGACGCGGTGGAAAAAATCGGCATTGCGCGTACCTGGGCTGCGCTGGAACACGCCGACGTGGCGCTATTGCTGGTGGATGCGGCGCACGGCCTGGGTGAACACGAGGCGGCGATTCTGGCGCGTTTGCCCGCAGTGGCGCGGCTGACTATCCACAACAAGATTGATGCGACGAACGAGCAGCCGCGCGTGGCCGGCGATGAAGTCTGGCTGTCGGCCAAGACCGGCGCCGGGGTGGAGTTGCTGCGCGAAAAACTGCTGGCGGCGGCGGGTTGGCAGGCGGCGGGCGAAGGCGCATTCATGGCGCGCGCGCGGCATCTCGATGCCTTGTCGCGCGCGGCGGCGCATGTGGCGGCGGCGCGCGAAGCTGCCGGCCAGCTGGAACTGTTCGCCGAGGAATTGCGGCTGGCGCAATTGGCGCTGGCGGAGATTACCGGCGAATTCACGGCGGACGATTTGCTGGGCGAGATTTTCAGCAAGTTTTGCATCGGCAAATGAGCGTGGCACCGACGGACACCTCCATGCTGACCTGGCGCGAGATATTCCGGCAAATCGCCGCCCACCGCGGGCGCTTGCTGCAAGCCAATCTGATCGCGTTGCTGGCGGTGATGGCGGCGGTGCCGGTGCCGCTGTTGCTGCCGCTGATGGTGGACCAGGTGTTGTTGAAGCATCCCGGCAAATTTGTTTCGGTCATCGCCGCACACACGCCGCCCGGCTGGCATGGGCCGGTGCTGTTCATCGGCGTGGCGCTGCTGCTGACGGTGGCGCTGCGGCTCACCTACATCGTGCTCAATGTGGTGCAGGCGCGTACTTTTTCGCTGCTGGCGAAAGAAGTGGTGTTCAGGATCCGGGTGCGCATGCTTGATCGGCTGTCGCGCATTGCGCTGTCGGAATTCGAGACGGTGGGTTCGGGGCGGGTGACGTCGCATTTCGTCACCGATCTCAATGCCATCGACACGTTTCTCGGCGCGTCGATTTCCGGCTTGATCGTTTCGTTGCTGACGCTGGTCGGCGTGGCGGCGGTGCTGTTCTGGATGCACTGGCCGCTGGCCTTGTTCATCCTGTTGCTGAACCCGGTGGTGATCCTGTTTTCGACCCGGCTGGGCAAGCGGGTGAAGGATCTGAAAAAACACGAGAACCGTGCGTTCGAGGTGTTTCAGGATGCGCTTGCCGAAACGCTGGACGCGCTGACGCAAATCCGCGCGATGAACCGCGAGCAGCATTATCTGGCACGGGTGAAAGAGAAGGCCGCCGACATCCGCCGGCATGCCGCCGCGTTCGCCTGGAAGTCGGACGCGATGAGCCGGATTTCCTTTTTTGTGTTCCTCGCCGGTTTCGACGCCTTCCGCGCGCTGGCGATGGGGATGGTGGTGTTTTCCGACCTGTCCATCGGCGAGATGCTCGCGGTATTCGGCTACCTGTGGTTCATGATGACGCCGGTGCAGGATCTGGTGAACCTGCAATACGCCGGCTATGCCGCCAACGCGGCGCTGGGGCGGATCAACGCGCTGCTGGGGATGCACGACGAGCCGCATCATGTGGCCGTAATCAATCCGTTCGCCGGCAAGCATACGGTTGGCATCGCACTCGACCACGTCAGCTTTGCCTACGCCGACGGCGAGACGGTGCTCGACGATGTGAGCCTGGCCATCGCGCCGGGTGAAAAAGTGGCGCTGGTGGGCGCGTCGGGCGGCGGCAAGTCGACGCTGGTGCAGGCGCTGTTGGGCTTGTATCCGGTGAAGGCCGGGCAGATTTTCTATGGCGATGCGCCGGTCACCGACATCGGCTGGGAGGCCGTGCGCGAACACGTCGGCGTGGTGCTGCAGCACCCGGTGCTGTTCAACGATAGCGTGCGCGCTAATCTCACCCTGGGCCGCGAGGTCGATGACGCCGCGCTGTGGCAGGCGCTGGAAATCGCCCAGTTGAAAGACATGATCGCCGCGCTGCCGCATGGGCTGGACACGGTGGTGGGGCGGCAGGGGGTGCGGCTGTCGGGCGGGCAGCGGCAGCGGCTGGCGATTGCGCGGATGATCGTCGCCAACCCCAAAATCGTCATCCTCGACGAGGCCACCTCCGCGCTCGACACCGACACCGAGCGCCATCTGCATCAGGCGATGCACGCCTTTCTCGCCGGGCGCACCACGCTCATCATCGCGCACCGTCTCTCCGCCGTGCGCGAGGCCGACCGCATCCTGGTGTTTGAAAATGGCCGGGTGGTGGAGGCCGGCGGCCACGACGAGTTGATTGACCGTGGCGGGCTGTATCACAAGCTGTACCATCCGGCATGAGTCGTCGCCACACAGGCGAGCGAAGCTGCTAGAGTCCAATTTTTCACTGTCTATTTGCAAAGGAAACACCATGAAGCGCACGCTCCTGACCGCATCGGCAATGTTGCTTGCCTTGACCCTGAGTGGCTGTGGGGGCAGCGAGACGATTGTCAAAAACGTTTCCCAGCAATCCACGGGACAGCAGTTGCTCAGCCTGAAAGAGGCGCTGGACAAGGGCATCATCACGCAGCAGCAGTACGAAGAGCAGAAAGCTGTCATCCTGAAAAACAGCAAGTAAATTGCGGTTCTACCGCGGGAGACGGCCCGGACGGGTCGCTTGCCCAGCCGCCGATGAATTCCGGCTTCCCGTGGCCGGGATCGGCTTCAGCCGGCAGCGTGATTTAAGTGTTGCTATAAAATCAGGGTTTTCTGATATACTTCACAAAGTTGTGCATACAGCAGTGGGCAGGTCAGGCTTTAGCCGCCGTGCCTCGGGACTGTTCTCACAGCCCCATCGTCTTCGACCTCTCTTTTGTGCCGCCGGTTATTTTTCGCAGCCGGCAGTGACAAGTCTTGTGGTTGGCGCCGATGTGATCGACGCGACCCGTGGGCGTTCCAAACGCCGCTTATATTCCGGTTCGTATATTTGACCTGCCTGGTTTAGGGCGGGTCTGGATAGCGCGTTTGTGCGCTCATTAAAAGGTTAGTCATGCAATTTTCCGAACTGGGACTTGATCCCCTTATCCTCAATGCCGTTTCCGCTTCCGGCTACGAAACCGCCACGCCGGTGCAGCAGCAGGCGATTCCGGCTGCGATCACCGGGCGCGATTTGCTGGTGTCATCGAACACCGGCAGCGGCAAGACCGCCGCGTTCCTGTTGCCGTCGCTGCAGCGCTTGCTCACCGAGTCAACGAGTAAAAGCATGGGCCCGCGAGTGTTAGTGCTCACCCCTACGCGCGAGCTGGCGTTGCAGGTTGAAAAAGCCGCGATGACTTACGGCAATGGGCTGCGTCGTTTCCGCACCGCCTGCCTGGTCGGCGGCGCGCCGTATGGCTTGCAGCTCAAGCGTTTGAGCCAGCCGGTTGATGTGGTGGTTGCCACCCCGGGTCGTCTGATCGACCACCTGGAGCGTGGCAAAATCGATTTTTCGCGGATCGAAGTGCTGGTGCTGGACGAAGCCGACCGCATGCTGGACATGGGTTTTGTCGACGACATTCAGGCCATCGCCAAGCGTTGCCCGACCGAGCGCCAGACGCTGCTGTTCTCGGCCACGCTCGACGGCGTGGTCGGTAATCTGGCACGCCAGCTGACCAAGGACGCGCAGCGCATCGAGATCGAGGCTGCGCCCCAGGCGGAAGCCAAGATCGAACAGCGCCTGCTCTACACCGACAACATGGATCACAAAGCACGCTTGCTCGACGCGCTGTTGCGTCATGTCGATATGACGCAGGCGATTGTGTTCACCTCGACCAAGAAAAGCACCGAAGAGATTTCCGATCTGCTGTCCGATAGCGGCTTTGCCTCCGACGCGTTGCATGGTGACATGCAACAGGGTCAGCGTAATCGCGCATTGCAGCGTTTGCGCGAAGGCCGCACCAAGGTGCTGGTCGCCACCGACGTTGCCGCGCGTGGCATCGACGTGGCGGGCATCAGCCACGTCATCAACTTTGACCTGCCGCGCCAGGCTGAAGATTACGTCCACCGCATCGGCCGCACCGGCCGCGCGGGCCGCACCGGCATCGCGGTGAGCTTTGCCGGGATGCGCGAAGGCGGCCTGGTGAAAAACATCGAGCGTTACACCGGCAATCGTATCGAAGTCCACACCCTGCCCGGTCTGGAGCCGACGCAGAAACCGCAGAGTGGTGGCAGTGGTCGTCCGGCTTCCGGCAACGGTCGCCCGCGTAGCGGCAACAGCAACGGCGGTAATCGCAGCACCGGTGGCTTTGGCGAGAAACGTAGCTGGGGTGGTGACGAGCGCAAGTCGTTCGACGCCGCACCGCGTGCGTATGGCGACCGCGCCCCGCATGGCGACAGTGCGGACAACCGCGACCGTGGTTTCCGTACCGAGCGTCCGCAGGGTGACCGTCCGCAGGCCGGTCGTCCGCCGCGTTCCGACGCGCCGCGTGGCAATCGCTTCGACGCTGCGTCGCGCGGCTCGTTCGACAAGGCGCCGCGTACGTTCAGCGAACGCCCGCCGCGTGAAGGTAACCGCCTGGAAGCTGAGCGTGCGCCCAAGCCCGACGTCGATGGCAACAGCGTCGAATACTGGAAAAAGCGCGAAAGCGAAGCCAAAGCGCGCGCCCAGCGTCCGCAAAGCGACCGTCCGGCACGCGCCGGACAACCCGCACGCAGCGCAGCAGGTTCGGGTGAACCGCGCCGTAGCTACGGTAACGACAATCGCAGTGCGGGCGCAGGCGGCAACGCGCGCGTCGGTGTGCGTGGGCGCTTCAAGGATTAAGCTGCCAGGCTTGATCGGGGCATGAAAAAAGGGGTTCCGTGAGGAACCCCTTTTTGTTTGGTGCGGTGGGTTGAGCGTAGTGAAAAGAGTGGCTTGACTGGAGTCGCGGTGACTTACTGCAACCGCACGCTCGCCGCCATCGCCTCGAAATCTGCCTGACTGCGCTGGAAATACACAATCGCCGGGGCTTCGTATTGCAGGGAGAGTC